>Ga0189289_10186_pt1 | contig 56933 bp, 42 predicted proteins | sample UW106minimetaG_FD_130313 | JGI IMG/M metagenome (GOLD analysis project Ga0189289, IMG submission 130313) | Marine microbial communities from the Costa Rica Dome - UW106 mini metaG | ecosystem: Environmental > Aquatic > Marine > Oceanic > Photic zone | place: Costa Rica: the Eastern Pacific...
CACTGACGGAATTATTTTTGCCTGACTGGCCAAGTTGTTCTCCCTCGGATCACAGGACGTTTGCCCCCTCACGTCAGGGGCGGTATGTCGCGCTGAATACGCATCTGAGAGGAGATTAGCAAACGCCGCAAACAGATGGGGCTGACCCTTCAGCAACTCTGTGACAAAGCGACGTTATCTGTGGGTTATCTCAGCCAGGTGGAACGGGATAATGCTACCCCCACCCTGGGCACATTGGCCCAGATCGCCGCCGCGCTTGAGGTCTCGCTTGAGTATTTTGTGGCGACGCCCAAACCCTCTGACGCCGTCACCCGCGCCGAGAATCGCCCGCGATTCAGTGTTCCGGGGTCCGACACCACCTATGAAGCCATCGGCGCTGAATTTCCCGGCGCGGAACTGTCCAGTTATCTGCTGCATGTGCCGCCCGGTTTTTCGTCCGAAACCGTCAGCCACGAGGGCGAAGAGATCATCTTTGTCATCGAGGGCGAAATCGAACAGGTGCTCGACGGCCAGACCTTCCGCCTGCGTGAGGGCGACAGCCTGCACTACAGCGGAAAAACCCCGCACAGCTGGTCCAATCCAACCGAGACCACAACACGTATCTTATGGACCGGCACGCTCAGCGTCCTGAAAGGCAGCGCAAGCATTGATCTGCCCGAGCTGACGGTCGTGACCTGAATAATCACAAGACTACCATCCAACGGAGGAGACTGACATGAAGCTTCTGAAATCCGCCCTGCTGGCATCTGCTTTGGCATTGCCGATCTGCGGTGCGGCAGTGGCCGAAACCCCGGCAAACGCCCTGATCGTGGCACAGAACATTGACGACATCGTCGCCATTGATCCGGCACAGGCCTATGAGTTCACCTCCGGCGAGCTGGTCACCAACCTCTATGACCGCCTTGTCCAGTATGATGCAGAAGACCCGACCGTTCTGGCCCCGGGTGTGGCCTCCAGCTGGTCGATTGACGCGGCAAACCGCACCATCACCTTCACCATCCGCGACGGTGCCACCTTCCACTCGGGCAACCCGGTCACCGCACAGGATGTGACGGGCTCGCTGGGCCGCGTGATCAAGCTCAACCTGACCCCGGCCTTCATTCTGGCCCAGCTAGGCTGGACCGCTGAGAACGTTGACCAGATGGTCACCGCCGAGGGCAACACCGTCACCGTCAAATACGAAGGCGATTTCTCTCCTGCGTTTGTGATGAACGTTCTGGCTGCGCGCCCGGCCTCAATCGTCGACATGCAGACCGTCATGGCCAACGAAGTTGACGGCGACATGGGCAACGCCTGGCTGAACGCCAACGCGGCGGGTTCGGGTCCCTTCAAACTGGATTCCTACCGCCCGGCCCAGCTGGTGCGGATGAGCGCCCACGCCGATTACTTCAAAGGCGCGCCCAAGATGGAGGCGGTTCTGATCCGTCACGTGGCGGAAAGCGCCACTCAGGAACTGATGCTGGAAAGCGGCGACATCGACCTCGCCCGCAACCTGACCCCAGATCAGATTTCCGGTCTCAGCGCCGATGAAATCAAGGTGGAAACCTATCCCCAGGCCGCCGTACACTTCCTGTCGTTCAACCAGAAAACCGACAGCCTGACCGATCCCGCCATCTGGGAAGCGGCCCGCTATCTGGTGAACTACAAAGGCATGACCGACACGATCATCAAAGGTCAGATGGACGTGCATCAGGCCTTCTGGCCCAAAGGCTTCCCGGGGTCCTACGACGAAACCCCGTTCAGCTATAACCCTGAAAAGGCCAAGCAAATTCTGGCCGACGCGGGGATCGAAACCCCGATCAAGGTGGAACTGGACGTGATCAACGCCGCGCCCTTCACCGATATGGCGCAATCGCTGCAAGCCAGCTTTGAAGACGCGGGCATTTCCTTTGAAATCCTGCCCGGCACCGGCAGCCAGGTCATCACCAAATACCGCGAGCGCACCCACGAGGCGATGCTGCTGTATTGGGGCCCCGACTTCATGGACCCGCATTCCAACGCCAAGGCCTTTGCCTACAACTCGGACAACTCTGACGGCTCGTATGCGGCCACCACCACATGGCGCAACGCCTGGGCGGTTCCGGATGCCATGAACACCAAAACCAAAGCGGCCCTGACCGAAACAGATCCGATGAAACGTCTGGAAATGTATCAGGAGCTGCAGGCCGAGGTGCAGAAAACATCGCCCATCGTGATCATGTTCCAGGCGGCCTATCAGGTGGCCATGGACAAAGACGTCAGCGGCTATGTCAACGGCGCCACCTCCGACTTTGTTTTCTACCGTCTGGTCGAAAAAGACTAAGTCTGTGTAAGACGCTCCTTGTCATAGGGTCGTTTGGGGATACCCAAACGGCCCGTTTCATTTTCCCCAACATGAGATCTGTTATGTCCCTTTATGATAACCGTCTTGCTCACTTGCGGGGCAAGATGCGTGAGACCAACACCGATCTGGTCGCGCTTGGCCCCTCCAGCCATATGATGTGGCTTTCCGGTGTGAATCCGCACGGCGATGAACGCCCCGTGATGCTCTTGGTCAGCCAAAGCCACGCCGGGTTCCTGATGCCCGTGCTCAACGCCGACGCCGCCCGCACCGCCACCAATCTGCCGTTTGAAACCTGGTCCGACGATCAGGGCCCGGCCGAGGCGCTCGACACGCTGCTGGCCGCCTGCGACGTCCAAGGCCCCGGCAAATCCGTGGTGCTGGATGAAACCATGCGCGCCGATTTCGCGCTGCGCCTGCTGGACGCCATGGACAGCCCCGCCCGCCGTTTTACCGATGACACCGTCGGCCTGCTGCGCGCCATGAAAGACGATGCCGAATTTGACGCCATCAAAGCCGCGCATCTGTTGAACGACGAAGCGGTGAAGCGCGCCTTTGCCGGGTTGAAAGCCGGGATGACCGAACGCGATGTGCAAAACATCATCCGCGATCACTACAAGGCCAATGGCGCCACACCCGAATTTACCATTGTCGGCTTTGGCCAGAACGGCGCCTTCCCGCATCACCACACGGGCGACACCGTGCTGGAAGACAATATGGCGGTTCTGATCGACACCGGCTGTCGTCTGAATGGCTACCCGTCGGACATGACCCGTTCAGGTTTCTTCGGTACCCCGGATGACGAATATAAAATGGTCTTTGACACCGTGGAACAGGCGGTTGAGGCCGCGCTGGCCACCGCGAAACCCGGTGTCACCGCCGCCGAGGTCGACCGTGCCGCGCGCGATGTCATCGCCGCTGCAGGCTATGGCCCCCAGTTCCTGCACCGCACCGGCCATGGGCTGGGCATCGACGTGCACGAACCGCCCTATATCACCGCCACCTCGGATGTGGTGCTGAACAAAGGCAACGTCTTTTCAATCGAACCGGGCATTTATCTGAACGGCAAATTTGGCGTGCGTCTGGAGGAGATTGTCATCCTGCGCGACACCGGGCCCGAGATCTTTTCGGAACTGCCCCGAGACATGTTCTGAAACTCAAAAAAAGGGCTGGCGATCCCCTCGCCAGCCCCATCTAAACACAGTGTCCTTTTGCTCAAGCCCTCAGCGGCGCACATGCCTCTTGTGCCCAGCTAAGCGCGCTTTCGCTAAGAAACGGACTGACCCGTTTGAGCACTTCGGCATGGTATGCATCCAGCCAAGCCACCTCTTCGGGGCTCAGCGCGTCAATTATCAGCATATCCTTCTGGATCGGCGCATAGGTCATGTTCTCAAACTCGAGGAACCCATCGTCGGCCTCAACAATGGCAAATAGGTTCTCGATCCGAATGCCATAACTCTCTGCTACATAATGCCCAGGCTCAATCGACATCACCATACCGGGGACAAGATCAACCGGGTTATAGGGTTTGCCAATCCGTTGCGGGTGTTCATGAACGGAAAGACGATGTCCGATCCCGTGCCCGGTGCCGTGATCATAATCTAACCCCAGATCCCACAAGGGGCGCCTACAGATGGCGTCGATATGATGTCCCTGCGTGCCGTGTGGAAAACGCAGTGTGGAGAGCGCATAGAAGGCTTTGAACACAGCCGTATAGGCCTGATCATAGCCATCGGGGCGCGTTAAACCAAAGGAAAAGGATCGCGTGGCGTCCGTTGTTCCCGTTTCATATTGCCCCCCACTATCAAGGAGATAGGGATTTTCGGGCAGTATCTGAGCATACATCACTTCGGTGGTGGCATAATGGCACATGGCGGCATTGCCGCTGGCCGCAGAAATAGAGTTGAAGCTCTCCTCTAAGAACCCTGGCTGGACGCGGCGAAACTCCAAAATCTGCGCCTCGGCCTCTCGCTCGGTCAGTGGCGCGCCCGCCGCCGCCCGCGCGGGCACCTCATGCGCAAGCCAGGCCGAGAACTCGGTCCAGGCCACACCATCATACAGATGACAGGCGCGCATGCCTTCCAGCTCGGTTGCGTTCTTCTTGGCCTTTGCCAATGTCAGTACGCTGCGCTGTTCTATCACCTCTGTTCCCAAGGCCTCCAGAACCTGCCGCACGGCAACTGGCGAGAAATCCGGATCAACTGCGACAACGGAGTCAGATGTCGTCAGTTCCTCCAAGACATGTAAAAACGCCTCGGGTTCACGCACAGAAACCTCAGAAGGCAGTGCTTCGAGAACATCATCGGACAGCTTGCCCCCGGCCACAAACCAGAAAATCTGACCCGCACGGTTCGCAATCAGAAAGCCTTGCGGCATCGGATTAAACGCGACATCCGTTCCACGAACATTCAAAAACCACGCGATATTGTCGGGCTGGGTTTCGACATGCAGGGTCACACCCTGATCTTGCAGGGCCTGCCACAGCGCCTTCGATTTCTCAGTGGTGCTGCGTCCCGCAAATTGCAGCGGCATCGCCGTGACCTGCCCCATGGGTGGGGCGGGTTGGTCATGCCAGATCACATCCACAGGATTGCGGGCGCAAGGCACAAACTGGGCGCCCACCGCCGCACAGGCCTGGGCCAGACGGTCATGCCACGCGGGCGGCACATGCATGGCGTCAAACCCAAGTCGCATCCCTGCCACCACATTTGCGCGCACCCAGTTTTCGGGTGGCGCGTCAAAAATGTGATGTTGGCTAAAGAGAGAGCCCGCACATTGATTGCCGAGCTGCACGGTATAGCGCCCATCGACAAAAACAGCGACATCATCGCCCGTAACAATGGCCATGCCCGCCGAACCGGTGAAGCCGGTGACATAGCCTAGGCGTTCGTCATGTGGCGCAATATATTCGCCCTGGTGGGCATCAAAACGCGGCACCAGAAAGGCATCCACCCCCTGGGCGCGCAATTCTTCGCGCAGCGTAGTGATGATCTCGGCATGCGAGTGGCGTAGTGTATCAGGCATTGTGCAGGATCTTTTCGACATGGTGACAGGCGACTTCGCCGCGCCCCTCAAGTGGCCGCAGCGTAGGGCTCTCGCTGTGACAGCGCGTATCGGCAAACCGACAGCGTTGGTGAAATGCGCAGCCCGTAGGCACATTGAGCGGTGAGGGCAATTCACCCTCAAGTTTTACCTTTTGACCTTTGTCGTCAGGGTCCATGGAAGGAGCTGCTGACAGCAAGGCCTGCGAATAGGGATGACTGGGACTGGAGAACAGAGTTTCGCTGTCTCCGATCTCGACGATCCGCCCCAGATAGATCACCGCAACCCGGTTCGACACATGCCGCACAAGACGCAAATCATGGGCCACAAACAGCACTGTCAGACCCAGCCGTTCTTGCAGTTCGAGCAAGAGATTGACCACCTGCGCTTGAACGGAAACATCGAGCGCAGAAACCAACTCATCCGCGATCAAAATCTCCGGCTCAACCGCCAGCGCGCGGGCAATGGCGATCCGCTGACGCTGCCCTCCCGAAAACTCATGTGGCAGCTTTTCGGCCGCGTCTTGCGGCAGCCGCACAAGATCAAGCAATTCAGCGACGCGCCCGGGAATCTGATCCTCGGACCGCATCTCATGCACACGCAACGCTTCAGACAGAATTTGACCGGTGGTCATGCGCGGGTTCAAGGAAGAAAACGGATCCTGAAACATCATCTGGACCCGGCGGTTGTAAGCGCGATCGCCGCGTACCGAGGCGTCAAAGATATCCTGTCCGTGATGGCGAACAGATCCACTTGTTGGTTCATACAGGCGCACGATGCAGCGGGCGAGGGTTGACTTGCCACAACCAGATTCCCCTACCACTCCAAGGGTTTCCCCTTTTTGAAGTTGCAAAGAAACGCCATTCAGTGCCCGCACAACTTTGCCCGGACGCCCTGCCACCCAGTCGGCCAGACTGCGCGAAATGGGAAAGGCCAATGACAGATCGTTGATCTCTAAAACGGCCTCACTCATGCTGCACATCCTTTGGTTTGTGTTTTTGGATTGAAACAGGCCAGTTGTCGGTCCTCCGACACGCGAAGCAACGCCGGCCGCGTGGCCAGGCAAGCCTCGGTAGAGGCTGCACAGCGCGGCGCAAAGGCGCAGCCCGGAGGCAAATGCGCCAAGGATGGCGGCGTGCCGGGGATGGAATAAAGCTGCGTGCGCGGCGCCACCCCTTCGGGCACCGATTGCATCAACCCAACAGTGTAGGCGTGATGGGGATCGCGCAGAACCTGCCGCACCGGCCCCTGTTCCACAATCCGACCGGCATACATCACCGCCACCCGGTCACAGGTCTGGGCCACAACCCCCAGATCATGGGTCACCATGATCACGCCCATTTTCATGTCCGAGGACAACCGCAGGATCAGATCAAGGATCTGCGCCTGAATGGTCACATCAAGCGCAGTGGTGGGTTCATCCGCCAGCAAAAGCTTCGGGCTGGCCGCCAGTGCAATCGCGATCATCACCCGCTGGCGCATGCCACCGGAAAACTGGTGAGGATAGTCCGTCAGACGCGACGCCGCCGCCGGAATACCAACAAGATCCAGCATTTCAATCGCCCGATCCCGCCGGGCTTTGCGTGGCAGATCTGTATGCGCCTGAAGCGTTTCAACCAATTGCTGTCCCACAGTCAGCAGTGGGTTGAGCGAGGTCATCGGCTCTTGGAAAATCATCGCGATATCGCGGCCCCGGATCGGGCGCAGGTCACGCTCTGATTTGGTGGTGAGTTCCTGGCCCTGCCATCTAACAGATCCCGTAACCTCACCATAACGCCGGGCAAGACCCAGTACCGACCGCAACGTGACCGATTTGCCCGAGCCGCTTTCGCCCACAAGCCCAAGCACTTCCCCTTCGCCAACGGTAAAGCTCACATCCCGCAGCGCAGGCAGGGTCTGCCCGCCGCGCCCAAAGGTGGTGCACAGGCCTTCGACCTCAAGAATAGGTGTCTGTTCCATTTCCTGCCCCTTATCCACGTGGTCGCAACAGGTCAGCCAGGCCATCGCCAATCAGCGAAAACCCCAATCCGGTCAGGACAATGGCGATCCCCGGCATGAGAGAGAGCCACCACGCCGTGGTGATGAAATTACGTCCTTCGGCGATCAAGACACCCCACTCGGCCTGTGGCGGTTGCGCCCCCAACCCGAGGTATCCCAGCGACGAACCCAACAAGATCGCCAGCGCCATATCCGTCATCCAGTAGATCAAGACAGGTGTGATCGCATTAGGCAGCAGATGGCGGAAAATGATACGACGATCACTATAGCCCATCACCAAACCTGCATCGGAATAGTCATTGCCCATCTGGGCAATGATCTCGGCCCGCATGAGCCGGGCATAATAGACCCAGCCGACCAGGGTGATCGCGATATACATATTGACCAATCCCGGCCCCAGAACCGCCACCACGGCGATGACCAGAACAAGGAAAGGGAAGGTGATGATGGCATCGACCACACGGCCAAAGATCATATCCGCAATGCCACGGTAATAGCCGACCAACGCGCCGACAATTACACCAATCACCAAGGCAAAAACCGTCGCCAAAATCGCCATCTGCATATTGACGCGATAGGCATGGATCACGCGCGAAAAGCTATCGCGCCCTAGACTGTCGGTGCCAAAAGGGTGCTCCCAGCTTGGAGGCTTACGAATGGCGACATAGTCGATGAAATTGGGATCGTAGGGGGCAAAGACATGCGGCATCAGCGCGAGCAAAGCTGAAAAGCCGATGATGACACACCCAAGCAGAAATCCGGGTTTGCCAAGCGCCAGCTGCAAGCGACTTGGCCGCGTCGGAGCAGAAGAAGAAACAGCAGTATCGCTCATGACAGGCGCATCCTTGGATCAAGCGAGCTTTGGAACAAATCGGTGAGCAAAAAGACCAGCGACACCAGCACCGCAAAGGTCAGCGTCAGCCCCTGGATCAGCGGGTAATCGCGGGCAAAAATCGCCTCAAGCATCAACCGCCCAAGACCCGGCACAGCAAACACCGTTTCGGTGACAAGCGTACCACTCATCAGGTTGCCGATCGACAGACCCAGCAAGGTTACGGTTGAAATCAGCGCATTGCGCAGCACATGCCGCCCCAGGATCATCCGATTGGGCAGGCCTTTGGCGCGGGCGAACTGGACATACTCCGCATCAAGCACCTCGATGATCGCAGAGCGCAGATTCCTCAGGATGATCGCAGAGGTATAAAGCGCCACGGTGAAGGCCGGCAAAAACAGGTGATACAGGTGTGAGACAAAGCCCTCGCCATAGCCCCCCACAGGAAACCAGCGCAGCTGGGCTGCGAGAAAAGTCAGCAAAACCAAGCCAATATAGAAAACCGGCATCGACAACCCAACCTGAAACACAGTGCGGATCACCGTGTCAGGCCAGCGGCCTCGGTTCAGCGCGGCCACAAAGGCCATCGGCCCAGCAATCAACACCGAAAGCCCTACGGCATAGACCGTCAGAAAGGCTGTGGTCGGCAGACGCTGCAACACCACATCCAGAACCTCAGTCCGCATTAGAATCGAAGTGCCCAGATCGCCTTGCACCGTATTGGTCAAAAACAGCCAGAATTGCACCCATGTGGGTTCGTTTAGCCCCAAACGATCACGGATCGCGGCCAGATCGGCATCAGATGCGCGGTCACCGGCAATCGCAAGCGCCGGGTCACCGGGTAAAAAACGCACCAACAAAAAGATGATCACCATGACCAGAAGAAAGGTCGGGATCATCAGTGTAAGCCGTTTCAGAATGTATTGAAGCGTGGCCATCTGGTCCTCGTGAGACAAAAAAGGCCGCCGGAAGGGATACGAACCGGCGGCCAGAGTAGGCGTTTACCGCAGATCAGCGGTTGACGCTGGCTTCGTCAAAGATGTTGTTGCCCAAAGGCGTCTGGACGTACCCTTCGACCGACTTGGAAACCGCTACCGCAAAGGGGGTCTCATACATGAACAAAAGCGGTGCTGCTTCGGCATAGATGTCCTGCATCTTGGCGAATTGCTCGGCGCGTTTGGCCGGATCAAGCTCCACTGCGGCCGCTTCGAACAGCCCGTTGAACTCGTCGTTGTTCCAACCTGTGCCGACCGCTTTACGAGTCGGATGGTATCCCAGCCAGCCCACAACCTGGCTTGGATCATTCACGTCATTCACCCAGCCATAGGTGTGGATGTCGAACTCACCAGAGCGGTTCTTCGCCCCACGGGTTGCGCCATCCACCTGTTCGACGTTCACTTTCAATCCCAGCGGCGACCACATCTGTTGCAGCGCGGCAAAAATGGTGCTGTCGTCGGCCGATCCCGCCAGAGTGGTCAGAGTGATTTCGGTTCCGGGTTCAACGCCCGCTTCTTTGATCAGCTCCTGCGCCTTGGCCATGTCGTAGGAATACAACGGCGTTTCGCCTGTCGACATCGGCGTCGCCGCAGCCATCAGAGGCGAGGTCATCGGCTTGCCTGCGCCTTGCAGAACCAGCCCAATCAGCGCCTCTTTGTTGGTGGCATAGTTGATCGCCTGACGCACCTTTGGATCTGCCAGAGGGTTCGGTGTGCCATCTGCGCGGGTATCCCGGGTGTTGATTGGTGAATAGATGATCCGCGTCGAGGGGTAGAGGTTCATATTGATCGACTGATCCGCCTCAAGCTCACTTACGCGACTGAAGGGAATGAACTCAGCCACATCCACTTCGCCGGCCTGCAGCTTGAGAATGCGGGTCGCATCATCAGGGATGATTTCGAAATCAACGCTTTCAAGATAGGGAAGCGCTTTGCCATCGGATCCCATGCGCCAGTAGTTGTCATTGGCGCAGAACTTCATGCTTGCGCCCTGCTCAAAGTCACACATGAAGAACGGACCCGAGCCCACTCCGGCACTGGCGCTTGCGAAGATCGCGGCGGATTTTTCCTGATCTGTCGCGCCTTCGGCGCCATCAAATGCGGCTTTCGACACGATGCCAGTGTTGAAGGTGGCCAGCATCGACAACAGGGTTGGGTCCGGGTTGTTGAGAGAGATGGTGACGGTGTTGCCATCCGCTGCAACCGATTTGATCGACCCCAACAGACCGGCCCAGGGGCTCAAATCAGGGTTGCGCGCGCGATCCAGCGAAAACACCACATCTGCGCTTGTCAAATCAGATCCATTCGCGAATTTCACACCGTCGCGCAAAGTCAGAGAGACGCTTAGGCCATCCTCTGAAACGGAATAGCTTTCTGCCAAACCAGCCACCACCGAGCTCCCGTCGGCACCGGTGCGCAGCAGGGTGTCAAACAGGCTTCCAACCATCCAGATGTCGGGGTTGCGATCAGCATAGATCGGATCAATCAGGCGCGAGCCGTCATAGCGGGCAAATTTCAAAGTGCCACCGCGCTCTTGCGCCATCGCTGGGGTGCAAAGAGCCGTAGCAGCGGCAAGTGCCGCCACCATAACAGTGCGTTTCATAATCGGATTCCTCCCTGGTGGTCCGTATGACTTCGTGAGTTTAGTAGTTTTTTTATTGTTACTAAAAATTAGTTTAGTGATTGCCACCCGGAGCACGCAACCTTTTTTCCGCACCAAATTCTAAGTATTTTCACCGGAGTTCTCGCAATTTCGCACAGAACTACCCACCATCTGCATAAAGGATATTGTATCCAAACAGATTCGTCGTGGAAAATTTTTCGCCCGAGTGAAGTTAGCTTAAGTTGACCCAATTGGCCGGGTGGGAACCCACAGCTCTACCGAATCTTCGTCACCCAGAACCCGAGAGAAATGTGGCGTGCTGGTGTCGTGATGCATGCTGTCCCCTGGGTTCATCACATAAACCTTGTCCCCAAGATGATATTCCACCTGACCCGACATCAGGTGAAAGAACACCTCGCCGGGATGGCACATCTTTTCAGATTCGTGTCCAGCCGGACGGTGAATGATTGTCGGATACATCAAAGACCCGGCAAAACCTGGCCCTAGTTTTTCATAGTATCGCCCGTTCACACCAAGAGAATAGATCTGCCGCGCATTGGCAGGCGTGTATTCACGCAGTTGATCCGGGACGCTCAGCAACTGCTCGACCGATGTCCCCAAAGCCGCCGCGATTGACATCAGAGACGTCAGAGACGGTGACGAAATTCCACGTTCCACCTGGCTCAAAAATCCAGTGGTCAGCCCGGCCTCTTCCGCAACACGTCCCATCGTCTTGCCCAACGTTTTGCGCCGCTGACGAATGGCTGCGCCCAACTGACTGGGTTGGCCTTTCGGAGGAGTGGTCGTTGATGGCGCGGATGTGGTCATAAAACTGGTCCAGTTTTTGGTGTGTCCCCAGCCTTACGCCAGCGCGCGGCGTCAAGTCCAGAGCTCTGCCCCCACCGTACACAGTCGAGCACCCTCATGATGAAAATTGGTTTGGTCAAACAATCCCGTTTTGGCCATTTCAGAAACACACATCCCATGACACACCGCATTCAATAGATCACCTTTTGAAGGATGCCGCCTATGAGCCGTCTGATGATGTTCACCCTGTTCTATCTGGCCGTGTTTTTGCAGGCCGGAGCCTATGGGCTGACTTTTTTGTTGCCCCCGCTTTTCGACGAGTTCGGCGCAAATGAGAAAGTCGTCGGAAGCATGCTGTTTCTCACCACGATCTCAACCTTGATAACAGTCTACTACGCCGGACATTTGTCAGATGTTCTCGGCAGAATGCGTGTTCTAGGCATTGCCTGTCTGGCAATTTCGGCATCTCTGGCGGCCTATGGCATGACCCACACCGTCGGCCCCGTGCTGTATTTCGCCAGCGCTGCGATGGGCTTTGGCTGGGGGCTCACCTATGCACTAACGAGCGTCGTGCTCACCAGATTGGTCCGCGCTGACGAACGCGTTCGCTATTTTGCCGTGCAATCCGTGGCTCTTATGGCGGGCTTTGGACTTTCCCCCGTCATGGCTGCACAGATGGAGCGTGCCGGATTTGCCATGCGCGACGCATTTTTTCTCACCGCCGCACTCTGCGCAATTGCAGCCTTGGTATTCTTTGCCCTAATCCGACCGGTGCGCCTGCATTCAGAGGCCTCCGGCCCAGAAACACGCTCATCTTTATCGCCGACCACTGTGTTCAAGATTATGGGATCACCCGCTCGGCTCCCGGTGATCATGGTCTGTATCGGTGCCTCTGTTTTTGCGGGAATGAACAATTTTCAGACTGTCTTCGCCCAGGAACGCGGATTAAACTACGCTGACTATTTTCTCGCCTACACTGTGACAGTTGTGGTGTTTCGGATGGTCCTGGCCCGGTTTAAAGGTGGATCAAACCCCTATCTGACAATCGCTGCGCTGCAATACATCATGTGTGGCTCTGTTGTGCTGTTCCTCAGTATTGGTGCCAATGTACCGCTTTACCTTGTGACGGCCTTTCTCTTTGGCATCGGATATGGCGTAAGCTATCCAATCTTGGCCGCGATGGCCGCCAACGACGCACCATCCGAGATCCTGCCGCAGACGCTTCAGTTTTTTGCCCTGACCTACTTTATTGGAATCTTTGGATTCCCATTGGTGGCGGGGTGGATGATAGTCGAATTGGGTAGCCCAGCCTTGTTGACCTTGATTACCGCTCTTGCCGGAATAGAAGCCACAATGGCGGCGCTGCGCGGGGTAAGGAACACCCGGAGCAGCACCGTTCCGCTCTAGGTGCACAGCGCGGACATCAAAGAGGATGTGGCCACATCAAATGCGGTCACATCCCGGCCAATGCGGGCTGCGATCTGCGCCCCTTCAACCAAAGCCAATAGCACTGCGGCCCCGGCCTTGGGGTCTTTCGCGCCTAAAATTGGCAACATATCAGAAGGTATTTTCGACAGGCCGGCCTCCAACCAAAGACAGACCTTTTCACGAAACGCGATCATTTGGGCATGGGTGTCTTCGGGCAACCCGTCGTTACCAACCGCATAGGCCACACACAAACACAACGCTGCTCCCTCCTGAAGCGCGTCGCGGTAGAACCGGACGAATGCGACCAATTCGTTTTGCGGACTCGAGGAGGAGGCTCGGATGTTTTCCAACCTCTCCATCACTGAGCCGGAATAGCGCGCCATAATCGCGGTAAGCAGATCGCCTTTTGCTGGGTAGTGATAATGGATGCTGGCCTTGCGGATACCAATGTCCTTGGCGAGATCACCATAACTAAACCCGTCGGCTCCGGTGTGGCGCACATAGTGCTCGGCGGCGTCCATCAGCCGGGTTTTGGTATCATTTGTATCCATGGCTGGCTCCCTTGGGTCCGATCGAACCACCGCTTCGTCGGATCGGCATATCACAGGGCACCGTGAGAAACAGCACCCTGTGAGAGGAGCGAAGGTTAAATGTCAGGAGTCTGGGCGAAGGGCAAATGGCCCGTTTTCATCCAGAGTTTGGCACCCCCTTGCCCCGCAGTTGCACGAAATTCTTCGCCGTCAGGCAGACGCAGCCATGCGCCTTTGCCCAACGAAACGCCCCCTTCGACAAGCCCACCGTCCAGTATCAGGATTTCGATGCCTCCGGAGGCCGAGTGCATAAGATCAACCTCTGGCTCTACCGACAAATAGCTGACCACCTCGCGGTCATCGCGATGCAACTCGGCGCGGGCCACACCGTTTTCAGACACACCTAGCTCATCTGCCATAGACTTGCGGAGTTGTGTGCGGTCGTCTTTGTCAAATTGCCAAAGTTTCACAAAGATCGTGCAGCCTTCCTCGGATCCGGGCGTATGAGACGATGTTGGTGGATTGCGCACATATGTTCCCGCCGGAAAATCCCCATGTTCGTCCTGAAAGACGCCGTCCAATACGATGAACTCTTCGCCTCCAGTATGTACATGCGGGGAGAAGGCGCTGCCTGGCGCGAAGCGCACAATGGTCGTCGCGCGTGCGACCTCACCACCGATACGGTCTAACATGCGACGCTCGACCCCTGCCATGGGCGATGCTGCCCAATCAATTTGTTCAGAATGAACAAGCGCGCGTTTGGTGAAATCAGAATTCAGTTCCATGATACTCTCCACTGTCGCAGGGGGTTACGCACCGGCAATACTCGGCCGTGCCGCCACCTTGTTGCGCCAGCTGTGCAGATGGGTCAAGTCGTCCGGAATCTCAACTTGGGCAAAATCCGCAAAAGCCAGACCGGCAAAGGCGGTGATATCCGCCATCGAAAAAGCGGCGCCTGCGAGATAGTCCTGTTTTGACAGAACCTGGTTCAGATAGATCATGGTCTGTCCTGCAACTGCCTTTTGCTTGTCGCCCCATTCAACACATTGGTCGGTTTCCAACTCAGGGCCAAGACCATCGGTCGCGTGATGAAAATAGGTGCCAACCGCATTCAAAAGACCGGCTTCGGCACGGATATTCATCATCGAGATCTGGGCCCGCTCTTTTGGCGTTGTCCCAGTCAGCGACGGTCCGTCAAAGCTGCCATCGATGTATTCAGTGATCGCGGTGCACTGTGAAATATGCGTGCCGTCTTCGAGCTCAAGGCAGGGAACAGTGGCATCGGGGTTCTTTGCCTTAAACGCGTCCGAGCGATGCTCACCATTCATGACATCGACCGGTACAAAATCGACTTTGTCGGTTGCACCCTTCTCAGCGAGGGCGATGCGGATACGGGCTGGATTAGGAAAGCCATCAACATCATAGATTTTCATTGGTGTGATCCTTGGTTAGATTTACACCCTCACTCTACCTACTGATAGGTAGATTCGCCAATTAGAAAGTTCTCACCTTTTCGTGACCAAGGCCAGCATCACGCTTTTTGGTTTCTCTCTTTGGGCCAGCAAGAGGCAAGGCCAATGGCCCTGCCCTAAACACTTTAGTCTTTCACGACCCGACGCCCCCCAGCCGTCGTCACAACATGCTCAATCGGGGCAGAGCGTGAGATTACCTTGCCCCTGCGCACCACAGCGATACGATGGGCACGCAGCCGGATCGCTTCGATTTTGTCACTCGCCTGCAGCAGTACAAAATTCGCGTCACACCCTTTTTCAAGACCATAGTCGTCAAGCCCCATGATCTTGGCTGAATTTGTGGTCACCGCGTCAAAGCACCAATCCATATCTGCCCGGCTCGACAGTTGTCCGACATGCAGCCCCATGAAGGCCACATCAAGCATGTCCGCCTTCCCCAGCGAATACCACGGGTCTTTGACGCAGTCCGAGCCAAAGCCAACGGTGATCCCCGCATCGCGCAATTCACGCACGCGGGTCTGACCGCGCCGCTTGGGATAGGTGTCATGGCGGCCTTGCAACATGATGTTGATCAAGGGGTTGGGGATCGCATGCACGCCCGCTTCTACCATCAACGGGATCAACTTTGAGACGTAATAGTTGTCCATCGAATGCATCGAGGTCAGGTGTGACCCCGCCACCCGGCCCTGCAATCCCAGTCTCTGGGTTTCATAGGCCAAGGTCTCGATATGCCGACTATGGGGGTCATCGCTTTCGTCGCAATGCATATCCACCATCAAGCCACGATCCGCCGCAATCTGGCATAACTGGCGCACGCTTTCGGCCCCATCGGCCATTGTGCGCTCGAAATGTGGAATGCCACCAACGACATCCACACCCATATCCAGTGCCCGAACCGTATTGGCCATAGCCGTGGGATCACGCAAAACGCCGTCTTGCGGAAAGGCCACCAGTTGCAGATCAAGATAGTCTTTCACCTGCTCGCGCACCTGCAACAGGGCCTCGACCCCTTTGAGCTCGTCATCGCAGGTGTCGACATGGCTGCGGATCGCGCCCATGCCCATGGACACCGCCATATCGCAATAATGCAACGCCCGCTCAACGATGTCATCCACCGTCTGGATCGGTTTCAGCTCGCCCCAAAGCTCAATGCCCTCAAGCAAAGTACCCGAAACATTCATGCGCGGTGTACCCAAAGACAAGGTCGCATCCATATGGAAATGCGGGTCGACAAACGGCGGCGACACCAGATAGACACCTGCGTCGATCACTTCATTGGCCTCAGCCGCAATTCCCGCCTCAACCGCAACAATCTTGCCGCCCTGACAGGCGATATCCATCCCAGTGCGCCCATCGGGCAGCGTGGCATTCTTCAAAATCAGGTCAAACATCTCAGATCTCTTATCGTTGGCCCTTGAACCAGGGCGTCAGCAAAGCGCGCGGGTAATCCGCCGAACGGGCCGCAATCACCAGGGCAATGATCGACAGGATATAGGGCGCCATCAAAAACACCTGCCCGGGCACCAGAGCCCCCATTTCGGTCTGCAACCGCACCTGAAGCGCATCAAAGGCCCCAAACAACAGCGCTCCAAACAGGGCCTTGCCCGGTCGCCAGCTGGCAAAAATCACCAAAGCAATACAGACCCAGCCCCGACCATTCACCATGCCAAAGAAAAACGCATCAAAGGCGCTCATAGTCAGAAACGCTCCGCCAAGCGCCATCAAGGCCGATCCCGCGACAATGGCCCCGATACGCAAGCCATAGACCGACAGCCCCTGTGCGTCGACACTGTTTGGGTTGTCTCCAACCGCCTGCAAGGCCACCCCCAATGCCGTGCGGTTCATCACGTAACAGACCAGCGCGACAAAAGCCAAAGCAAGCCATGTCAGCGCAGTTTGCTGGAACAGCACCGGCCCAAGAAACGGCAGGTCCGAGAGGATTGGCAAATCGAGCGGTTGGAACGGTTCGATCCGCGGAGGCGACGAGACACTGGGAAGCGCCGTGCGATAGGTGAAATAGCTCACCGAGGTGGCGAACAGCGTGATTCCCAACCCGCTCACATGCTGGGACAGCCCTAAAGGCACAGTCAGAATGGCATGCAGCAGACCAAAGAAAGCCCCGGCGCAGGCAGCCACAAGAATACCACCCCAAAGTCCGGCCCCAAGCCAAACCGCCATCCAGCCACACATGGCGCCAACAACGAAAATGCCTTCGATGCCTAGGTTCAGCACCCCGGCCCTCTCACAGATCAGCGCGCCTAAAACGCCAAAAATCAATGGCGTGGCAATGCGCAACGACGCGGCCCAAAAGCTCTCGCTCAACAAGATAGTCAACAGGTCCATCATGATGTGGCCCCCGCTTTGTTGGACCGGATGATCCGATATTTCGCCAGAAAGCCGCCAATCAACACGCACAACAAAGACATCGACACCACAAGATCAGCTAGAAAGGACGACACACCCATGGCGCGGCTCATGCTGTCAGCCCCGACAAACACCGAGGCGATGAACAAAGCGGCCACGACGACCCCCATGGGGGACAATCCCGCCAGCATCGCCACCACAATCCCGGTATAGCCAAAGCCCGGTGACAGGTCTGCAGTCAGATAGCCCTTAAGCCCCGCGACTTCGCTCACCCCGGCCAAACCGGCCAAACCACCGGAAATCACTGCCACTCCAAACAGAGAACGTTTGACATTGATCCCGGCGTGGCGCGCTGCGGCGGCATTTTCGCCAACTGCACGCAGTTTGAAGCCCCAGACCGAGCGCGCCAGCATAAACTGGGCCACCCCCGCAAGAACCAGCGCCAGAATAAGCCCCGAATGCACCCGCATCCGCTCCATCAACGGCGGCAACATCCCGTGATCCAGCACCGGCGCCGATTGCGGCCAACCCAGGCTCATTGGGTCCTGCAACGGTCCTTCCAACATCATCTGCAGGAAAATCAAAATGATAAAGTTCAACAACAGCGTGGTCACCACCTCATCCGCGCCAAATCGCACCTTGAGATAGGTCGGCGCCGCCATGCCAACAGCCCCCGCCGCCGCGCCGCAGACAATGATCAGTGGCAGCAAAACAACGCCCGAGACATCCAGCACACCCGAACCAATGGCAACCGCCGCCATTGCCCCCAGATAGAGTTGACCTTCGGCCCCAATGTTCCAAAGCTTGGCCCGAAAAGCCAAGGCCGCCGCCAACCCAGTGAACATCAAGGGCGTGGCCCGTGTCAGCATCTCGGAAAAGGCAAAGAGCGAGCCAAAAACACCCTTGAACATCTCACCATAGGCCACAATCGGATTGGCCCCGGCAAAGATCAGCGGAATGGCTGCCAAGGCCAACGCCACAATCGCAGACAGCACCGGAATGCCCAATGCAAAGGCGCGCGGTGTCTGCGCACGCGGTTCAATCCGGATCATTCCGTCTCTCCTGCCATCATAAGCCCGATCGTCTCGCGGTCATGGGTTGCGGCTTCGATCAGTGTGCCATCGCGGATCACCACAATCCGGTCGGCCAACCCCAAGATTTCGTCTAGATCCTCTGAGATCAAAACCACACCCGCGCCGCGTTCCCGCGCCTCAAGCAACCTGCGGCCCACCTCGGCTGCCGCCCCCATATCCAGACCTCGGGTCGGCTGGTTCGCCAAGATCAGACGCGGTGCCCGTTCAAACACCCGAGCCAAAATGAGCTTTTGAATATTCCCGCCCGACAGCAACCGCGCCGAGGCGGTCACGCCGGGGCCGCGGACATCATATTCCTGCGCCAGCTCTTCCGCATGGCTGCGGATCTCGTCATGGCGCAACAAACCAAATCGCTGAACTTCGGGATCGTCCAGCCGCTCAATCACCATGTTTTCGGCCATGCTCATTGAGCCAACAATGCCCTCGTGGTGCCGATCTTCGGGAATCCGCCCGATGCCCGCCTTGACCATAGCGGCCGGGCTGGGTTTTGCGATGGGCCTGTCGTCAATCGAGATACGTCCGGCACTGGGATGCACCAGACCCGAGATCACCCGCGCCAATCCGCCCTGACCATTGCCCGAAATCCCGGCAACCCCCAGTATTTCATGCGCGTTGACCGTCAAATCAACCTCTTTCAACGTGTCCCGTTTCGACCGCCCGGCCAGCGAGATACCTGCAAGTTGCATCACCGGTTGCCCTGGTGCCAGCTCGGCCCGCGCCACTTTGGGTGTGTCGGCCCCCACCATCATGCGCGCAATCGACGATTCATCGGCCTCCGAGGTGGCCATTTCACCCACCTTGCGCCCATGACGCAGCACGGCAATCCGGTCAGAAAACGCCAGAACTTCGCGCAGTTTGTGGCTGATGAAAATCACCGACAGCCCTTCCTGCGTCATAGCCTGAATGTTCTCAAACAGCGTATCCGCCTCTTGCGGTGTCAACACGGCTGTGGGTTCATCCAGAACCAATATTCGCGCGTCACGGTACAGCGCCTTGAGAATTTCAACCCTCTGACGCTCACCCACGGTCAGACGCCCCACAGGCACGTTCAACGGCGCATTCAATCCGCTGCGCTCAATGATGCCCTCAATCTTGCGCCGCGCCCCTGCCCGGTCTCGCTTGAGCGCAAACAGTGGTTCAGACCCAAGCGTGATATTGTCCAGCGCATTGAGGTTTTCGGCCAGCGTGAAATGCTGATGCACCATACCAACTCCGGCCCCAAGTGCCGCCTGCGGATGACCCAGAGGCAGCGCACGCAGCGTGCCCTCTTCATCCGCCACATCAACCGAACCTGCATCGGGCAGATAATGCCCAAACAGCATATTCATCAGTGTGGTCTTACCCGCACCGTTTTCGCCAAGAAGCGCAAGAACCTCCCCCTTGTTTAGGGTCAGGCTCACATCGTCATTGGCCACAACGGAACCAAAGCGCTTGCTGAGGCCGTTGAGCTTGAGAACTGTGGAATCTGTCATCGAAATCGGGGCCAGCGCAATCGCCAGCCCCTTTCAAACTTAGTTGTCGGACACAGGGCGGTCGTCGTTCACGTTCACACGGAACAGACCATCCATGATCTCCGCCTCACGCGCTTTCACTGCCGCAACGGTCTCAGCGTCAATCAGGCTCTCGTCCATGACAAGCGACCCGCCGCCGTAGCCCATATAGCTAAACTGGCCGTAATCCGCCGCCTCAAACGTACCCGCAGCAACATTGGCCACAGCTTTGTCGATGGTGGCCTCCATGTGCCACAAGGCCGACGACAGGATGGTGCCCGGATAGTCACCCGAAGTATCAATTACATTCCCGATCGCCTTCACGCCGCGCTCAACTGCAGCGTCCGATACACCAAAGCGTTCGGCATACATGACGTCCGCACCAGCATCCATCATCGCAAAAGCGCTTTCTTTGGCTTTGGGCGGGTCATACCAGCTGTCGATAAAGTTCACGATGAACTTAACCTCTGGGTTCACGTCACGCGCCCCATCCATAAAGGCATGCATCAGTCGGTTGACCTCGGGGATGGCATAGCCCCCCACCATACCAATCACATTCGACTCGGTTGCTTTGCCAGCGACCATACCGCTCAGATAGGACGGCTCGTGAATCCAGTTGTCAAAAACCGAGAAATTCGGGCCTACCGGGCCAAAGGACGACCCCATCAGGAACGCCGTGTCCTGATAGTCTTTGGCCACCTTGCGCGCAGCACGCTCAAGACCAAACACCTCGCCAACAATAAGCTTTTGCCCCTGCTCGGCATATTCGCGCATCACGCGTTCATAGTCGGTGTTGGCAACATTCTCAGAGAAAACATATTCAATGTCGCCCCGCTCAGCGGCGGTGTTCAGCGCCTTATGAATACGGCTGATCCATTGCTGCTCAACAGGCAGAGTATAAATCGCGGCCACCTTAAGCTTTTCAGCCGCTGCAACACCAGCGGTCATTAGGGTCGAGGCAGCAACCAGTGCCGCCAGCATAACCCTCCGAGTTGTCGATCGTGAATTCATTACCCTCTCCTGTTTTTGCAAATCCAATTTTTATCGGTTAGTCACTTCCACACCAAAATACGAAACATTCACATATGTATTTGTAACATTTTGATTAAACTGCGCGGCACATGAATGTCACTAGGCAAATTGCCCTAATTCTAGGCACACAGATCATGACGATGTGCTTTATCAAGCCAAACTCCGGTCCGTTTTGTCAACTCTAAGACCTACCGATACGGGAATTGCAGCCAGGCCGATCCTCTCAGCGACACAGGTCTGTTGACGTCAATGGTGCAAGAAATGCGCTGGCTGCATAATGCGCCTGTGGGCCTGAGGCCGTTGGCACCATGACCTGGCTCCACTCGGCATTCACCTGAGCAAGAACCGCAATACACCCTCCGCCCGGCTGCGTACCCAACGACGGATAATTCACACCCGGCCCGGTGCGGATATTCAGTCGATCCGCCGTGATATAGTGACTAAGAGGCACACCGCCAAAATAGCTTGATGTCCGCGTCTCTAAAGGCGAAGACGCAGGTAACATCTCGAAACTCAGCTGTGCTTTGACATAGTCCACGATGCCAACCGTATTGGCAAAGCCATAGATCAGCAGCCCAATGACGATAAAGACACTGGTGTCCCAGATCTGCTCAAGCCGCCGTTTGACTGGAACACGCGCCGGGACAACGCCCGCAGCCCCCGAAGAACGACGTCCCGATTGCGCAGTGGCTTCATAATTGGATTTACCCGTAACAGGATCGCGCCCACCTAGGGCCGCACCCAACATATAATCTCCGCTATGGGTGAAACTGCGGTGTGAGCGTTTGCCTGCAGCCCCTTCCATCATTGCTGTGGTTTTTTCGCGCTGCTCTCTCTGGCGCGCCTCCTCAGCGCGTCGCTTCGCCTCTAAATCAGCCAAGCGCCGCCGGTTTTCCTCCTCGCGGCGCTGGATCATCTCCTGCTGTTGTCTTGCCCGCGCTGCCTCTTGTTCCGGGGCCCCCCAACCTGACATGTTTACCTCCGCCGGTTTCCAGCGCTGAGTGTAGGTAGGAACCTAGGCAACGCGCCAGCCATTTTTGTCTCATTTTGCATTCGATTACCTAGCCTAAACCCCAATTCAAATAGGAACATTCTCCAACCGGGGCACCGCTCTATTGGAGAAAATTTGCGCGGTCGAGCATCTGAGCTTCACGATATTTTTCGATCACGCCTTGCCACCAGAATTCCGCATGCCTCCACGCAGGCGCCCGCTCAAACCGGAGTCGGATATGGCCAGGTTGGCCCAGCATCTGAGACGGCACTTGATTTGGAAGCTGCACGGTCAGCTGCCAGCTTCGGGTGCCGCTTTCACGATCTAGCTGCATCACCTCGCGCAGCTCGAGCCCAGCAACATCCACGGGTTGATAGATTTTTCCAATTTTCAAATCCGCACTCTGAAGCGAAGCCTGGTAGAGAGTAACATACCGTTCCGGAACATCGCCTGTCAGATGCGCGTGCCCGGTGTCGGGTAAAAAAGCTCCAACAGATTGCCCAGAATTCAGCCACTGTCCTGGCTGCAAACGCTCCATCGGTACAAACAGACCCGAGTGCGACGCAACAAGCCGAAGATTGGTTATTTCACCTTCCAGAATATGCTGTCGCTCCGTCAATGAGATGATCTTATCTTGCGCAGCTTTTGCTTTGGCCGGGTCTGCGCCACGCACGCTGTCTAGTACCGCCTCGGCTCCGATCATCTCTTGCGCCAAAATTGCTAGATCGTCGCGCAACACAGAATTGTCTTGCAAGACCAACACAGCACCGGCCTCGACCAAACCTGAGTGAAGGGCAGCTTCCAAGTGTCCGCTGCTGCGGGCGGTCATTTGATACCGCCCACTCGTATCAACAGAAACAGGCACAACAACCGAGAACGACCACTGCACCCAAATTCCCAAAACGGCCACCATCGCAGTCAGCCCGCCCCACCAGACCGCTCTTCGGCGAAAACCATTGGTATCGGGAGAGATCCCAGACGGGGCGGCACGCATCATCGGTGCAACAAACATCACCAATGCCCCCCAAAGCGTCAGGAGAACCCCACCCCCCAAATATTTCGGCATCAAGCCTGCGGCGATGATCCACAAGATATTAAGACGATAGAGCAAAGTCCCGAGCGCATATCCCAACATCCCGGCCTGCCCCCAGGACCGAGGCAGGGCACCGTTTTGACCAAAAGACCCAAACCATGCTGTTACATCCTTCAGCATCGACGCCGAGCGGGTATAGAAATTACGCATCCCCAAGGCGTCGAACAGGGCGTAATACCCATCCAGTTTGATCAGTGGATTGGCATTGAACAGGATCGAATTCAATGTGGAGAACACCACGATATTGCCCAAAAGCACGTGAAAATAGCTGCCCTCGGTCAAATGCCAGGCCACAAAGGCCAGGCCGCCTATAAAGAGATCGGTGACAATTCCCGCCAGGCTTATTGCAATCCGCGCGCGACGCGGGGCGGTCATATCGGCATCGGTCACATCCACAAAGGGCATCGGATAAAGCCCAACAAGCATGATCCCCGCCTGTTTCACCCGTACCCCATAGCGCGTCGCCGCCAGCACATGGCCCAGCTCGTGGATCACCTTCAAAACAGGCGCTATCAGGCCGAAGCTCAACAACGCTTCGATGGAAAAGGCGCGTTCGAATTCTTGGGCAATCGCCCAGTCGTTTTGCACCCCCATCAAAAAGCAGAGCAGCGCCAGGGCAAAAAGCGCACCAAAGACCTGCGGGCCAACACACAGCCGTGCAACGCCCTCAAGATATCTTTGCACTGGGCTGGGATCAAACAACGGAATGTTCGCAAACAGCGGATTAAACGGCTTTTTGCGCAACAAATCCGTGGCCCGCGCGCCGCGCACCGTGTGCAAAAACCCAAAGGCCTCACGGGCCTGATCTTCGTCCAGCCGCTCGCGCACCTGCGTCGCCTGCGCCGGGTCACTCACCGCCTGTTGTGACAGCCGTAGCGCATGGGCCAGCTTGGCAGGCAGGGTAAAAATCCGCCCCGTTGCGCGATCCTGCGCCAGATAGAGCACCCGCCCTCCTTCGGCAGAGAGGCGTAAGGCGACCTGCTTCAAAGCTGGAAGTCGAACCAGGTCCATAGTTTCATCCTGAGATATTCGCGCGCATACCGGGTCAATGCGGCAATACGAATGGTTTGACCGGTTTCGATACGGGCAAAGCCCGCAAGCCCGGCAAAGAGGCGGGACTGGTCGTCACCCATGATCCGCGCCTGCACAACAAGCGTCTCTTCCCCCGTGGTCGGATCGCTGCGTTGCATCGGCGCGCTGATGATCTCAAAATCCCATGTCTGGCCAGAGATACCACGAAACCAAATCGATCCTATTTGCCCAGAGCGTAACAAAGGCGCATCCACCCGTGCCACAGTGAGCGTTGACACAAAACGCGCGTCGGGTTGGATCATGGCCAGAGTCTCGCCAGTGGCCTGATAGTTTCCTGCAACCTCAGATCCTAGCACCTGTACCACACGACCTGAAATCGGGGCACGTAGGTCAAGCTTGGCAATCCGGCCCTCGATCTGTTCCAGACGTTTCTGACTTTGCGCAATACGCTGTTCCGAAAGCACATAAGCACCATAGTCATTGGCAGACAGTGCAGATTGCGCAGAGACCTGTTCCACAGAGATCTGCAAAGCGATTTCGGCGCGTTGATCCGAAAGGGTCGGAGCGCGAAGCGTCGCTATTGGGGCCCCTTCAGTGACAACATCCCCGACACGAACCCGCACTTCCTCCAGAAAGGCATCAAATGGCAGCGACAGAGCGCGCGCTTGGGCCGGTTGGCTGATGGCAGTCGCGGTCACGGTCAAGGGGGCGGGCAAGGCCAACCAGACACCTGCGGCCAGGGCCGAAGCAACAAGAGCACTTCGGATCAGTTTGGCCTTTAGCGGATGCGGTGGTTTTACAGGCACAATGGCGCCTAAAGCGCTAAGAACGCCATCCAGATGCACCTCAGCATTGGGCACAGCGCCCGAGAGCACCAACGCATAGCCATGTTCAGACTGCCCCGGCACGGCGATCACAAGATCCCCCTGCCCCAGCATGTCATGCAACAGCGCCGGGTCCAGATCGGTCTCTTCCAGAGTGTCCTTTGTCACGCGCAAGGTCTGGGCGTCGTTCTGCGCAACCTGCTTACAAACATGGCGAATTTCGTCGAAGAATGTCCCAGCAGAGGCATCAGACGCCAGCATGGGTTTCAACCGCCCAGCGCGACTTCGGGCAACAATGGCCACCTGGCACAGCCCGGCTTCGACACAGGCATTGGCCACAATCTGTAGAACGTTTTTAACTTTGCGCCCCGGGCCGTCTCCTAGGCGCTGCAACACAACCAAAACCGCAGCTGCCCCAGTATCCTCTGCCCCGGGCTTGGCCCCAGTGACCGTCACTGAGGCCTCCGCATCCTGCGCGAGATTGTTTCGAGGGGGCTCGGCATTTTGCCTCTGCGTCGTGAGCTTCGGGCCCGCAATGCGGATCTGGTCGACCAAGCCGGGCAATTCCGTCACCGGGGGAACCTGATCGAAGACCCATGCCTGCCAAGCTCCGGCCATGGGCAAAACAATCACCAACCTGTCGCCCAGTTTGCGCAGGTTTGGCTTTTCGTCCCGATAGCTCAGCAGTTCCGGCAGAGGAATATCAGACGGCAACTGTCCTGACAGAACCCATGCGGCATTTTCAGGCGCGGGTCCAAGCGACAGGACAGCTAGGGCATGATCAAGCACGTAAGAGACCTGTCTTATCAGGTTTCGATTGTGCCGAACTGCTCTTCATAGGCTTTGATCGACTGGGTCAGGATCACTGCAAGACGCTTGGCCGCAAAGGGGCTCATGACCATCCGATTGGCCAGTTTGACCTCAACTTCCGCCGTCTCTTCGCGGGTGCCGCGCCAGTGCTGGTGGGTGCCAAACAGCAGGAAAAACTCTTCGCGGTTGGCGGTTGCGGTGCCGACGTTGGCGTAGGAGCTGACCATGTCGCTGTCATCCCACTTGATGGCTGTGCCGTTCAGGGCTGCGGGTGCACCGCTTACTGTATCGCTCATTGTGTTGTCTTCCCGTGTTGATCTTATTCAGCCGCGAGGGCCAATTGCATCGGAGTATCCTCCGACAGGGTTCTAGCCTGTGCAGCCTCGGTGGCAACCCGACTTAGGATGTGGTCGACGATCTGCGAGATCAGCTGTTCAAACGTCGCCGCATCCATGTTGGCTGCGCCTGCCAGCTGGCTCATGACCGATTGCATCAAGGCCGCGCGTGCCAAATCCAGATCTGCCCCCGCCGCCATGTTTTCAGCGAGCGCCGCCATCACTTCGGCCCCCTCTAGATGTAGCAGCACTTGGTCAATCACCTGCCCAAGTACAATCTCGGGTGCGCTCTCGGACTGATAGCCCTCGGAAATCGCACTTTCGCCTTCGATCTGCTGTTTGGCTTTCTCTTCAGGTTCTGCGCCCAGATCTTCGAATTTGAGCGGGACGCCAATCGAGTCTTTTTCTTGAGCGGCCGAGACCACATCCGTGGCGCCTGACCCCGCATAGTTAGATGTATAGAGCGCGCGGTGTGGTGTGGCGTCCGCATAACCTAGGGTGCCCCAGGTTGCGCGGAAGATCCCCGCATAGCCATCGGACTGCAACAGGTCATCCCGGGTGTTGCCAAAGAACATATCCGGTCCCAGACCACCCACAGCAATATCCGCACCATCTCCGGCATGGATAAAGTCATAACCCCCGTCGAGATAGGCAAAGTTGGTGTCGATGGTCAGCTCTTCGGTGATGGTGCCATCCGACTGCGGGACCCATGTGCGTTTGTAGATGACGGTTTCCCCAATGAGGAAATCCTGACCATCCTGACCGCGCAGCGTGTCACCGCCAAACCCGCCCATGATGAAGTCATCGCCTTCGGCCCCGCTGATGCTGTCATCAAAGCCGAGGGTAGGCTCGATGCCCACCATGTCGCTCAGGCGGTCGACCACCGATTGCCCCGGCATCACAGTCTGGTAGCTTGCGAAGGTTACGGTTGCCAGATCCCCAATCATCAGGTCGTCGCCGATCCCACCGATCATCGTATCGGCACCGGCCTGCCCGATCAGCACATTGTCACCACTACCGCCCTGCGCAGTGATTAGATCATCACCGCCCAGCGCAATATTGGTCAACACAAGCGTTTCAACGTCCGTTTCATTGCGGAATGTGACATCACCGTCATCCCCCAGAACAACGTCTTCACCTTCTTGCGCCTGAACCGTGTCATGGCCCTGCGACGCCATCACAAGATCATTGTCGGCCCCCGCATCAATCCAGTCATTGCCTCCGCTTTGCAGAACTGTGGTCTGCGCGAGCCCCAAACCTGTCGGATGCGCGGAAATCCAGCTGCCATCATCACCGACAACAAGGTCTTCGCCGGCTCCGGTCGTCACACTGTCGTCATTGGCGCCTGCCAAGACAACATCCACACCCTCAAGCGTGGTCAGAGTGTCTTGCCCGCCGTTGCCAAAGTCTGCGGTGGCTGCGGTTCGGGTTGCCGCCGCCGCCAGACCGCTCTCTTGTGTGACAAAGCCCATGTCCCCCAGCAGCGTGTTGTCACCCGCCCCGGCATGGATGTTATCACTGCCCAAGCCGCCAATAATGACATCAAGCCCGGTGCCGCTTAGCACGGTATCCGCACCATCTGCCCCATCCGTCGCCTCCAGACGACTTGTCCCGGCAAAGGACATTTCAATACGACCATTGTCGCCCAGCGCGCGGTTGTCGCCGTCTCCCAATGAGGCATGGTCACTGCCCACACCAAGGATGGCAATGTCATGGCCCGCTCCCGAGGTCACGGTATCTGCGGCCCCAATTGTGCGATCTGTGGCCTCAAGGATCAGCGATGTCGCATCCAGCGTCAGACTGCCATTGTCGCCGAGCACAACATTATTGCCTTCACCCAGATCCGCCAGATCCGCGCCCTGCCCCAGCACTACATGATCATGACCAACCAAAGAAATAACGGTGTCGTTGCCTCCCAAAGACGGGGATTGTGTCACCAGACTTTCGGTCGTCGCGGTTTTGGTCAGCACACCATTGTCACCCAGCACCAGATTGTCACCTGCGCCAAGGGTCGCGTGGTCCGCGCCATCCCCCAGAACAATCCAATCCGCCCCGGTGCCGCTGGTGACACTGTCGTTGCCACCAATGCTGTCATCCGTTGAGGTCAGAGTTGTGGACGCTGCGGTGATCTCCATCACACCATTATCCGTCAGAGCGCGGTTGTCACCGTCACCCAGCGACAGCGTGTCGTCCCCGCTGCCCGCAACAACAAGGTCAGAACCCGTGCCTGTGGTGATGCTGTCATCGCCGCCATGGGGCGCATCTGTGCTCGTCACACGGGTGAGTGCGGCATCAACGGTCAGTGTTCCATTGTCCCCCACCGTAATATTTGCACCTTCGCCAAGGTCGGCACTGTCATGACCCGAGCCAAGAACAACACGGTCGTCTCCATCAAGCGTGGTCACCGTGTCATCGCCACCAGAGGTCAGCCCATTGGTTGAGACGCTGAGCGCGCCCGTCGCGCGGGTCAGTCGAATTTCCCCGGCATCCCCCAACAGACGAGTGTGCCCATTGCCCAGAGTGGCGCGGTCATTGCCAAGACCCAGAGCAACATACTTTTCACCATCGCCCAGAGTGACCACATCATCGCCATCCGCATCCGCGCCTTCCGACAAAATTACACGCTCCGCAGCGGTCAATGTGACCGACCCAGAGCCCGCAAGCAGGGTCATGTCGCCATTGCCCCCTTGCACCGTATCGGACCCGGTCCCTGTCACGATGTGCATATCGCCATCCGTGATTGTGACGTGATCCGCACCATCGGTGGCTGCTGCAGTGGTCTGAATGGAAATCCCGAGCTCAGCAGTCCGGTCCTCGCGGGTCAGCGTTCCGTCGTCCGCCAGGATGACATGATAGCCTGCGCCCGAGCTCAGGCTATCCGCGCCCATCCCGCCGACGATGACGGCGTCACCTGTCTGCGAAGTCACGGTATCGTTGCCCGCGTTGACCACACTTGCGGCGGTGGTCATGACCACCTCGCGGCCGGTGTGGTCGCTGTTCGACGTCATCTGGATCGACCCGTCGTCACCTAGTACATACACCGCCCCGTCAGCCAAGGTGGCCTGATCAGAACCACCCCCCAGAACCGCAGTGACTGTGCCACCCTGTGTGGTCAACACATCGGCACCGTCACGGGCGTGGCCCGCGCTGGTCATGGTTTTGATCAATGAGCCGATCAGGCGGCGGGTGCGGGCATCTGCATCCACTGCCTCTTGTGACGCACCTGCCGATGGCGCGACATAGCTGCGCAGCGCATTCAGCGCCAAGGCATCCACAGTGATCACACCGCTGTCAGTCATCGCAGCGAGCCCTGCTGACTGCGATGCAATGGTATCGTTGCCACCACCGGCGACAACCATATCAAACAAGTCGGGCAACGCTGGTGTGCTGTATTCACTCGGAGTATCGACACCCAACGTGATCTGATCGCTCCCATCCGCATCGTCTGCGACACCTGTGATGGTCAGGCCAGTAATATCGATCACACCAAGGTCGCCAAGAATGATATCTGCTCCCAAACCAGATTGCAGCGTATCGTTCCCTTCCCCGCCCACGATCATATCATTGCCACGACCGGTTCGGATCAGATCAGCGCCACCATTGATCGACGCCGTGCCGCTTATGTGTGTCGCGTTCTCTAGGATGCGTGCGCCGGAAATCTGGCCGAAGTCTCCCAGAATGATGTTGTTGCCTTGGAAATCTTCCAATGTCTCTGGTTGACCTGCATCCGCAGCCCCCCCGATCAGAATGTCATTCCCGTCTTCTCCAAACAGCTGATCCGTGCCACCGCGCGCATCTGTATCGAGGATCGTAACGGCCTGTTTTGCCACAAGGCTGCTAGAAAGCGTGACGGATCCAAAATCTCCCAGAAGAATGTCGTTGCCCAGACCACCCAGTATGCTGTCACTGCCACCGCCACCAATCATGACATCATCGCCATCATTACCTGCGATGGTATCATTGCCATCGGCATCACCGACACTGGACACCACCAGGCCAGACCGAAGCTGCCCTGTGAGATCAATATCGGAGAGCACCAAAGTCGCGCCTGAGCTGTCCGACATATGGAAAGTGCCACCATTGATAAGATCGTTCTCTAGGCCGCCCGACAGGCTATCGGCACCGCCATCGCCTTGCAGGATGTCTTTGCCCAATTGACCGAAGAAACTGTCATTGCCATCCCCGCCGATCATGATGTCCGCGCCATCTTTGAGCGACAGAGCAGAGAGTGCATCATTATTTGTGGGCAACCCATCCACGCCTGCGGCCTTGCCCCAGCCCCAAACCTCGGTTTCTGCGCCGTTCACCTGTATGATATCGGACCCGGCACCGCCTTCGACGAAAACATCATTGCCCCCAACGGTCACCCGATCGGCCCCCGCGCCAGACAACACCGTCACGGTACCCGTTCCATTCAACGCTCCGGTGATCCGGTCTGCGCCCCCTCCGGTCAGAATGGTGTGATTGCCAGATCCAACCGTGACAGTCTCAACATCTTTGGCCGCTTTAAGTTGGGTGGTTTCAGTGTAGCTGTTTAACAGGCCATGCAAATTGACCTTCTGGCCGTCGCTTACCTTATAATTGGCACTGGCGCTGCTGTTGACGGTGCCATCGGCATTGAGCCCCAACAGGTTCAAAACCGTAGATTTGCTGACACCTCCATTGGCAAAAGTCTGCAAAAACAGATCTCTCATCCCGAAATCTGCGTCGCCAAAATAAATCACATTGCCGCTTGGGATATTGACCTGATCCGCACCCGCCTCACCAAAGATAACATAGGTGCCTGTCGAACCTGCGGGCGCTGAAATCGTATCAACCCCTTCGCCTGCGAACACGACATGCAGTCCCTGTGGCGGCAATGAAATCGTATCCGTCCCGGTACCTGTATAGGTGATTGTTGTGATGTCTTTGTTCACGCCTACCAGGTTGACGACGTTATTGCCATTGCCAGCCGGAACGATGATTGCGCCAGCCCCTTCTGCAAAGCTCCCGGTTTGAACCTGACCGTCGCTGTTGAGATGCACCTGGAAGGGTGAGTTTGGCCCAGTCACCGTGATCACATCGTTGCCATCGGCTTCGATGTTCGACATGCTCGCACCGGCCCGCGCACCAACGTTGAGGATCGCGGTGTTGCCCGTTTCACTCAGATCCGTTGCAAGCTGGGCTGGGGGTTTAGATCCGCCAAAGCTAATGCTGTCTTGCAGATTGAACACGGTGGTGGACCATTTCAGATCCGGGAGTGGCCATGGCAGACTGATGCCCGCCCAGATGCTCAGATAGATCTTATAACTTGCTGTTCCTCGGAACAAATATCCCAAAATATCCGAACCGCTTGAGGCCTCAATGAGCGCAATTAACTCGGGAATACGCAGTTTGCCGTCATCATTAGGATCATTAAAGCTCAGTTCTACACCAAACCCAAACGACGAATTGATCCCGGCAAGACCCGCGTTAAGACGCAATGAGGCCCCAAGATAGGCATCCACCAGAGAACCCGGATCAGCGGCAATAAACACACCATCCAGCAGGCGCTCAGGGTCATACGAGTTGACGAAATTTGCCAAGCCCGACATGTCATACCCGACTTCGAATTGAGCTTTGAACCGCGCCTCAAACGTCGCCTGGAACACACTTTTAATGATGCTTTTCACCCAACCCGGCGCGCCCATCGCGCTGAGCACCTCATCGGCGACATCGATCACTCCGGTGTCAAAGTTGAACAGCGTAAATCGCGCCCGGACCAGATCAACTTCATCGAAATTGCCCGTCAGGATATTGATCGCCGAGAACGGATCCGTCAGCAACGGCAGCTCGATCGACAGGCCATTGTTGGGATTTCCAAAAACACCAAATTTAGGTTGTTGCGATGCCGCCCCGGCATTTGACCGGCTGATGTCCGACTGATCGATCGAAGACACGCCTTTTTCGCCGCTCTCCATATCGTCGGCGTTGCCTGAGAAATCGTAATCTCCGAAGACAACCATGCCACCCGTATTCACCAGCGTTTGAGTGAACTGCAAGACACTGTCAGAGACTTGGATGATGCTACTGGCAATCTTCAAGATTGGGAAAACATTGCCCAAAATCTGCGTCAGGTAGCTGATCGGTGGATTGGCCAGCACGCTGAAGAAATCTGCGAGCGGGTCGATAAACTCTTTGATTGGGTCAAGAATGGGCGCCAACAGAGCATCGTAGAGAACCGACGCATCCAACCGCACCTGATTGAACAATACTTTGTCGATGTTCAATCCTGTGGTCAGAGCGTAATCCCCCTGAAACACCAATTCCGTGGCGACGCTTGGGATAACCTGCGCACCCCCAAACTCGATGGGGTTGCCCGTTGTCGGATCCAGAACGTTGGCCGATAGTCCGATCTGAACATCAAATGCAGCGACAAAGTCGAAGGAGATCAGGTTGCTGGTGTCCAACTGGGCAAGATAGACCACTTTTTCCCAGTCGAGCGTTTCCCCCAGCGCGTTCTTCACCTCAACACCACTGAAATCGCGATAAGCGCTGTCGCCCGTCACTGCACCGCCATTGGCGGGTTTGCTATTTGGGTCTTTGACCTCCAGACCACTGTCGCCATAAAGATCCGCTTGCAAGCTGGCCGAGACTTCTGCGGTTCCACCACCACTACCGGCGCTAGACGCGATCTGTCCGTTTTGCAGTGTCACCGCCTTGGCTTCGACACCCAGCAGGTTGAACAGGCTCATCGAGCCTTCGAAACTTCCGGCATCAACCTTAAATTCGATCTCAATCTCTGGATCGTCGGTGTCATTGAGCAGGAAGAAGCCCTGACCATCATAGCCGAAGCCGATGTTGACCATATAATCCAAGGTCATACGCACCTTAGAACCGTCTTCCACCTCAAGATCGAAACCGGGCAGGCCAAGGTCAAAATCAATGTCGATCATTTCGTCAAAGATCAGAGCATTGAAGTTCAGCGCAACATAGAGATAGGAATCTTCGGTGGCCCCATCGGTGTTGAGGAAGGCCTGCAAATACTGCGTGCCAGACGTCCCCAAGAGGTCATTCAACGCGTCATTCACGACACCGGTCAGGAAATCTACGGTTGTGGGATAGCTGCCGTCCGCATTGGGCGTCTCGGCCCAGGCCAACGCTTTGGCCACGACATTCAGGCGGAAATCGTCAAAGAAGGTCACGCCCGAGCCAATGGCATCGCCAATCACCGGCAGACTGATCCCGCTCAGGTAATCATCAAAGATGGTCTGCATCTGGTTGAGCAGCATATCCAGACCGCCCAGCACCAATTTGGGGTCGTTCAGGATCGCTAGAACATTGAGGTTGGACAGGAAGTCAGACAAATCCGGAAGCTCAAGCGAAAGCTCGTTCAATCCCGTCCCGATAGCAATGTTTCCACCGTTATAGAGGTCAATCAAGACCCCTTCCATCAACGCGCTTGCATTTGCGGCCGTCAGATCTTTGAGTTTGAAATCATCCGGGGTGGACAGCAGGTCTGCGGTCCATTTCAACCCATCTGTGGTGGGGTCGAACAACCCCAGCGTATCGCTCAAAGGCAGATCAACATCAATTCCGATCGCGACATCGACATCAAACAGATCAGAATAGCCGAGTGCCGGATCGCTGGAGATATCAAAGATATGGCTTAGATCATATTGGCCTACATTGCTGTCACCGTCGATATCATTGATACCAAGAGTGATGTTGGCAGGGTCATCAGACCCGTCACCCGCATTGATCAGGGCTTTGCCATTTTCGACAAGGACCTCGACAGGGCCCAGCCCTAGCTTAAGCTCAAGCCCGTCATTCACGCCAGCGGTGAACCCCGTAACGATCCCGGTTTTCTCAGTATCGAGATACACCCGTGGCGTGCCAACCGTCACGGCTTCAAAAATCATCTCTGAAGTCAGATCACCCTCGGTGGCACTGTCATAGGCATCAAGGCCCAGAGCACGCGCAACATTCGATCCGCCCAGGCTCTCGACTTTAAAGGCGATGTCTTTCGATATATCCTCACCAGAAACCGCAAAACCAATGGCGTCATAACCCAACGACGTGACAAAATCAGTGCCGCGCAGCTCAATATTGCCCCCTTCGAGCACCACATCGATCAGGTTTGACAGGGGCACGTCCACCAAGGAAATCCCCGTGTCGCTGAGAACTCCGCGATCAATCCGGGCCTCTTGCAGAGCGGTTGTAAGCGCAGCGATAAATTCCGCCTGAGTGCGGCCTGCCTGTTCATCGATGCTTACAGATACAGGCGTTTCACCAAACTCGATTGTAAAGGCCCGGGCGCCTGCGTAATCCGTGAACCCTGCGTCCAGAATGACGGTCTGCACCCCGCCCACATCACTGGCCTCAACCCGATCCGCACCAAACATTGCAGCGACATCAGCAGTGTCGACCAGCTGTGAATCGCTGTCAGACAGAGTGATCTGCCCCGTGGTTTCGTCGTAGCTAAAGCTTACGGTTGCACCAAACTCAGCTTTGACCGCTGCATCAATTGCATCAACCACCTCCCCCAGAGTTTCGGTATCATCCAGACTGATATCCGCGCGCTTGTTTGTCCCCGCTTCGGTATCATACCAAGTGATCCGCAGGTCGTTGCCACCACCCGGGGCAAGGTTGAAGTTGCTGACAGTTGACAGTTCATTCAGAGCCTGATCCCGTGCTGCCGGGTCAGTTGGCTTCACCAAGGTTGGCGACAGATCGATGCCAAAGGAAAACCGCATCGCCAGCGTCGGATCGAAAATCAGCTCGCCGTCACCCGATACGTCAACAAATCCACTGACCACATCTGCCAGATCCGCGCCAATAATATCTTTGAGCTGATCGCCTAGAAGTTCCGCCAGATCGAGATTGAACGGCAGGCTCTTTTGATAGTCCTCAAGGAACCTGAATTCGAGGTCGAACAGAATGGTCTGTGCGTCCCCATCCCATGTCAATGTTACCGTGTCATGGCCAAAGACTTTTTCAAGCTCATCATGCACTACGTCCAATCCGGATTGTGGATCGTCCCGCAGGTCTTTCAGCGCATCAATGAAATCTTTGGCGAAATTGATCTGATCCAGAATGGACAAGTTCAACAGCGGAATGTCTTCCGCGAGGAACGGCATCTTGTCGGAAAGCGTGTCCCCAACCACCACAAGCATATTGGCAATGGCCGACAGCGTATCCAGAATGTCGCCATCTTCGAGCGCACTCAGACCATCGATGGCCGCAAGCGCATCTGGATTGTTGCTCAGCAGCTGAACCACCGATGTGCCACCCAGATCCTGAAGGTCTTCGATGGTCAGACTGATCCCGTCGATCAGATCCTCATTGATCCCATCGATCCCCGCGACAGTGACTTTAACATCCCCCAGGCGCAGCAGAAACTCAGCAAGATCATCCGGCGCGGAATTGTCAAACGGATCAACCGTCACCAGCTCCGCCGCATTGGCGATGGGGGCATCTGACGCGTTGAGCGCCTGCCCTTCCCCATCCACGACAATGCCGCCCTTCATGTCGAAGCGGCCCAAGAGCGAGGCAATGCCCGGCGCGGGTATCCGCACCATTTCGCCGTCAACCATTTCCAGACGCTCAGCCACTGCTTTGTGCAGCGCCCGATAGCTCAGATGTCCACCAAAGGCGCCGTCGCTGTCGCGCCCTATAAGTGTTGCCTCTAACGCCGTATCAAGCGCCAGCACGTTCTGGCTTGCGTCTTCTGAACCAATGGCGACGGATACGATACCCACATCCGCCGATCCGATGATGTCAGTTGCGTTGCCAGACACATCGACGCGCAGAGCGAGATCAGCAAGGAATACATTGTCCAACACCAGATCAAGGGAGGAACTGTGGGTCGCAGCATTGGCTTCAACGGCATTGGCAGCACCGCTTGTCCCAATCACCGCCTGAGCAAGACCGGCCAGATCAATGCCCATGCCGGAACTGAAGGTTGCACTTAGCTCCGCTGCCAGTTTGGCCTCAAGCGAAACGCCATTCAACAGGCCTAGGCCCAAGTCATCAGCATTAAAGCCAACGGAATCATCTGTGGTGATTGTAAGGGTTTTTTCCAGATCCGGCAGCGAGAAGATCAGCTCTCCCTTGTCGGTCAGAACAAGCTCGGCTCCGGGCAGAACTTTGGTCAATTCGGCATTGACCCACCCCATCAACCCTTCAATGTTCAACGCGCGCAAGAGATCGGTGGGGTCAACTGACAGCTCAAAAGACCGGTGCTCGTCTGCGCCCAGGTCAAATTTAAGACCATCACCACCGCCGTTCGAAGACACCGCAATGCCAAAGCTCTGCGCCGTCAGAGCCGCATTGAAATCACTGATAAATTGTCCCAGATCGGCGAACCCGGTTCCAGTGCTTGACGTGACATCGACCTTTTGCTCTTCCCCATCCACCATAAGGGTGTAGCGCACGGAATTTACACCGGCGAGCTCGGAGAGATCCAGCGTCCCCAACTCAAAGCTGTTCACTGCCCCGGAAAAGCGAATGGCCAGACCATTGAATTCTTCAACGGTCTCACTGCCAGCCCGCACCACGGTTTTAAGCTGACCGGCGTCAAAACCAAGATCTGCAAATGTGATGCTGTCATCAGTGCTTCCGTCGGACTTCCGACGCGCGCCCACCAACGCCACAGACCCCTGAGCGGTGGGGGTCGAAGCGCTGCCAGTAATTTGCAACCCACCAAACAATGAAAGAGCGACCGTGATATCATGGCCGCCGAGAGCCGTGTTCAATTTTCCAATCAGATCCGCGATGCGATCTTCCACAGAGGCGGAACTATTGGCAACGGCCCCATCCAGAGCAACATTCAACGTCGTAAGCGTACCATCCGTTGCCAACACAGCAAGTTCGAGCTGGTCAAATGCCAGAAGCGCGTCAAGCTGGGCAGCCGTGAGACTTTGGCCATCTTGCGAGGTTGTGGCTTGGCTTAGAACACTGACAATCTGTTCCAGGTTGCCGCCGCTATCCTCTTGAGAAAAGCCAAAAGCGCCACTGTTGATAGTAAAGCTATTGGCAAGCCCAGAGAACACATCCGAAATTTGGCCAATCACACTGCTCAGGCGAATGTCTGTGAGCGGGATAGCGAGATCGAAGCTGGCATCCCGCAATGCGCTTGAAATGGCTGTGCCGACATCATTGAGAAACCCAATGACCTCTTCGGTGCCCATGGTCGCAAGTGCATTTACACTGTCACTGATCGCTTGCGCCAGTTCGGGTGGAAGTCCGGCATCATCCAGTGTCAGATCAAAGTCGACATCGGCGTGCGCCACGAGCCCCTGGATGCGCCCCTCAGCGCCGCTGCTGTCTAGAATTGTTGACAGGCCTATATCCGCTTCAAAGCCCTGCGACACCCCGCCCATGGTCACGGCCCCAGACAGGTCAACCTGGGCCAAGGCATATCGCGCGTCTTCAGCGATATCGACATACCCAGCCCCTCCGATCTCATGGACACGGGCCGCCATATCAAGGCTGGTCCCCGGAGCATCCCCTTTCCAAGTAAAGTTGCTAAAATCCGTCGAAAAACCTAAGTTCGCGCCGGCCGAAGCCTCTACAAAAAGGCCAAATTTCGCAACTTCGACCTGATCGACTTCTAGATCCAGCATGCCCAGAGTGACATCGGCATCTGCCGGCAGACCAAGTACGCCGCCAACTTCAAAAATAGGCGCAAAGGCAAAATCATGAATGTCGACGCCAAACTCACTAACAGTGTTGCTGCTAATTGCGACCGAACTGGCCAGTTCAAAGCTGATTGCTGCGGCGTTGGCACCAGCACCGGCAATGTCCAATGGCAATGTCAGACCTGGAACCGCCTGTTGCAGCAGGTCGGCAAAATCTGCAACCACTTGGGGAAGATGGATAGAGACATCGACCGCGTTTGCCCCATCTTGGGCAAAACTCACCAATGTATCATCACCAACAACGATGTCGTCGAGATCCAGCGAAAGTTTGCTATCTGCCAGCGTAGAAAGTGCCGCGACCTGATCGCGCATTTCCTGAATCACTGCAGAAATCCGGTCTACCATTTCGGTCGCCGGGTTCAGGTCCACCACCTGATTTACATCATCGTTTACAGTGACCCCACGGGTATCTTCCACCAGTCCAGAAACAAGATCGAAGGCGCGGGCTGCGTCTTTCTCAAATTCCTCAAGAAAGTTTGTCAAGGGATCTAGCTGATTGGCAAATGTGGTTTGGATATTCGTCAGAACCGTGTCCAAAGCGGTTGACCCGGTGAGGTCCCACTCCAGATTGGCATCCAACATAACACGCGGTTCAAGCGGGACAGCGCGGGTATCAATTGCCAATTTAGGCACCAGTTTGGAACCCTTGGAAGTGATCTGCTTATTCTGTCCCATATCCGTCCCTATCATCTCGCCCTGCGCGCCTTTTTCCAAGGCTTTGCGCCCCTGGCATCGAATGCCAGAAATCGTTTAAAACTTTGTATTCAATGAAAAATAGAAGCGATTTGTATCATCACTTGGAGAGGTATTGATAGCTTTGGCGACACCAAACTCCATCGCGCCAAAACCACTATTCCAATAGGCCGAGACGCCTACGCTTGAACGCCAGTTCTGAGTATCATCGATGCCACTCACACCGGGCAGCCCCCAAGCACTGCCAAAATCTGCAAAGAGCCCCGCTGCAAATCGCTCACCTTGTACTGGGGCTAGCATTTCAAGACTCGCTGTGGCGTATTTGGTGCCCCCAAGCGCATCGCCCGTGGTCAGATCGTGCGGCCCGGCCGCGCCCCAGGCAAACCCGCGTGGCGCATCCCCTCCCAAAAACGCTCGATCCAGCACATGCACATACCCATCATTGCCGCGACCGCGGATGGCACCGCCCTCCATCGCGACACGCCAGACCGAAGCACCTAAAAGAGGCCGAGTTGTCTCAAAGCCCGCATTTACACGGGTGGACCCGCGATAACCATTTCCGTCGACGGCAAAGCGCAGACCCGCATGGGCCGACAAGCCCGGATCAAGCAATCCGCGATCCAAAGAGGTGTCATAGCGCAGAGCCACTCCAGCCCCCGCCGCTCGGCTGGTGCCCGCATCCTGCTGCAAAACCGGCGATAGCCCGGCATTCAGGTCGTCGAGACGGTCTTGCTGCCAGAACAGGCTACCTGACCACCGCAGATTTTCTGACAGAGCCGCACTGTAGCTCAGTTCGACTTTGCTACGTTGTTCTGAATAGGGGCGATTGTCCCAATCCGACTGCGACGCAGTGAGTGACAGAGCAAGCTCCGCGTCTCGGCCCAATCCCGTGTCGCCCAGGCTCCAACGACGGGTTACGCCCAAACCAGAAGCGCGCCCCTCGGCGCCACCACGATGTGACAGGTTCAAATCAACCCCCGTGCCAAACAGGTTATCGACATCAAGATCGATATCCGCAGTGGCTCCATAAACCGTTGAATAACTGGCACCGACCGTGGCGGTTCCCCCGCCTCCAGAGGCCTGCGCCATAGCCTGCGTTGCGCCTAGACTGGTCAACAGCACCAAGGCCCATCCGCGTGTCGCTCCAATGGTCATTCTGCGCCCCCCAGCATGGTCATTTCACATTTGCTCCCTGGAAGCACTGCGTTGTTTTCCAGACGGAAAAATGCGCTAACGGTGTTTGAGGCAAGGTCCGCAACCGGTGAAACATGATCCAATGCCACCGATAGGGGCATGCCTTTGGCGCCATTGATCACCACCGAAAATTCCTCTTGAGCCACCAGCCCCGCCAAAAGTGCGGCGGGCACAAAGGCTTCGACCCGTAGCGGCTGATTGACATAAATAACGGCCAAAGGCTCGCCTGCCGCTGTTTCGCCCGGATCAATCAGTGCTTCGTCAAGCACCCCATCCACAGGACTACGCAGCTGCATGCTATTTATGACGGCCTGCGCGCGCTGCACCTCAAGCGCAGAGAGGGCAAGTGCCTGCATTTCCCGCGCAATCTCAGCCTCAGCCAAACTAAGCTCAAGCGCCGCTGCGTCATGCTCGGACGCAGCAACGGCCTTACGCGCCCGCGCTTGCGCCAATCGCGCCTCTTTGATCTTCGCTCCGTCACGCCGCACAATCGCCACCTCTAACCGCGTGCGATCACCTGCGCGGGCCTCGGCTAGCGCAAGCTCGGCCCGCAAAACCCGAGTATCCAGCTCAATCAGCAAGTCACCTTTGGCCACATGCTGGCCTGGGCGCACATGGACTTTTGCGACAATCCCTGGCGCAGGCGCCGCCAGTGCCACCTCACGCAGCGGCTTGACCGTGCAATTTATGGAGCGCCCTCCTCCGGACAGTGCCGCAAAGGCCTCACGGGATGTCACCTCTTGGGCAGAAGCCCCACCAGCGAAAGCAACTGCTGACAAGAGTATCGATATCAGCGAATTACAGCGGCGCATTGCCAAGATCCGCTCCGACGAGATACTGCAACCGCCCCCAGGCGCGCAGATATTCTGACTGATAGAAAAAGGCCCTCTCGCGCGCCACTTCCAGACGCAACTTCCGAGCCGCCACAGCGATATCGGCAGACTGACCTGTTTCGCTCCGCGCCTCCTCTGAGCGCAACGCGCGGCGGGCGGCCGAGACGGCTCGCCCAGCCTGGCCCATGGCCTTGTTCAGTTCCCCCATTCGCGCATGCGTGGTGCGAATGCTGGTTTCCAACTCGCGGCGCTGCGCATGGTAATCCAGCACGGCGCTGCGCGCAGCCACCGTCGCCGGCAACATGGCGTAGCCTTCTCCGGTTGCATTGAACAAAGGAATTGTCAGCGCGACCCCAACTGTGGTGTCTTCGGTGACCGAGCCGCCCCCAAAGCGGCTATCTGCACGATCCTCTTTTTTGATTGAGGCATAGGCCATCAGAACCGGCGAAAAGTCATCCGCCAGAGCTGTTTTGCGCTCCAGATCAGCCCCGACGGCAGTTAAGGCAGCGGCCATAACAAGTGGATTTTCCTGCAAACCCGTCGCAACCGCCTGTGCAGCACTCACTTTACGCTCAGCGCCAACAATTTCGCGCGGCAGGCTCAATTTGGGTACATCAGAAACCGCAACACCGGTGAGGCGCGCCAGGCTCCCCATGGCTTCCGCGTATTTTGCTGCATTCAGCGCCTCCTCTGCCGCCAAACTGGCGCGCTCAGATGCAAGTGACGACTTTTGGATCGCATCCCCCAGCCCGCTTGCGTCCAGTACCGACTGACTGGTGATCTGGCGGGACAACAGGGACATCCTGCGGCGCAGCATCTGCGACTGCGTTTTGGCCTGCCCAGCAACAACATAGGCATCAAAAACCTCAAACGCCACGTCACGCACTGTGCGGATGTATTCAACCTCGACCAAAGACCGGGCATTGCTGGCATGTTGGATACCAAAAATGCGCGCCAGATCGAAAATAGGCTGTTCAAGGCGCAACTGCTGGGTTTTGACGGGATATTTCGCTTCACCTTGCTGGAACACAGCATTGTCGGTTTCGACGACAACCTGATTCACATTGTTCTGATCAAGGATAAGCTTGACCTGAGGCAGATAGCCAAAAATTGCGTTCAGGCGACGCGCATCTGCGAGATTGATCCCCTGCGCCGCTGCACCGATACGTGGATTGCGCTCAAGCGCTGCAACCAGAAAGGTGCCAAGTTCTTGGATATCCGTATCTTGGAGGTCGCCATGCGCTCCAGAAAGATCGTTGGTTTTATCTCCCCGAGCGACGGCCTTGCTCAAGCGGGCATCAAGCCGCTCCTGCGCCTTGGCGTCCAAACCGTTGTCCAAGAGATTCATGAGCCGCACATCGGTGGCCTTATTGGTTGCATTCTCACAACCCGAAAGTAAGACGCCAGCCAAAACCGCGCCGCACAACAACCTCTGCCTCATAATCCCCCGCAGACTTCAATTTGCTTTTGTGCGCAACACCGACGCTGAACCGTTAAAAAATCATATTTTTTCGATAAATACGCAAAATTCGAGTCACTGGTCAACATGCCCGCGCAAGAAACCCCGACACTGAGACCTTCGAGTGTGGGGGAAAGAGCCCTCGTCGGCCTGCGCCGTTGACCAAGGAATTCGACATCAAAGAGCGCGAAAATCCCGAACCGACATCTTACCGATATATTGATATTTCCCGAATGAAACCTTAAATTCGGAATAAAAAATCACTCTTTAACGAGCCGTTATTTCAGTTTGCCCAAAAATAGGGCAAGTATTTTGGAGTAATTGGTAATGACTGAACAGCGAATTTCAAAATTCGGACGATCTCTGACAATTCTTGGCTTGATCAGCGTATTTGCGGCACTCACAACTCAGATCTGGAGCAAAAACGAAGTTTCAAAACTCGAAACTGCATTTGAACGTCAATATCGATCCTACATTCTGGCGGACGAACTTCGCCAATCTAGTGATGATTTGACCCGACTTGCGCGAACCTATGTTGTGACGGGGGATGCCAAATTCGAACAGCATTATTTTGATATCCTTGCCATTCGGAATGGAACAAAGGAACGCCCGCTTCACTACAACCGCATCTACTGGGATTTTTTGGCCGCCGATCGCCCGGCAACCGAGGGCAGCGGCATCACCCGATCTCTTGAGGACCTAATGCGGGATGAGGGGTTTTCAGATGAAGAGTTTGAACTTCTCTCTCAGTCCAAGGCAAATTCTGATGGCCTTGTCGGCCTGGAAGTCCAGGCAATGAACGCCGTCAAAGGCCTCTACCAAGACAGCTCTGGCGCCTATGTCATCAGCGGCGAGCCCGATATGGCCCTCGCGCGAGACCTCCTCCATTCCCCTGAATATCACGCCTTCAAAGCCGACATTATGGCACCAATCCATGATTTTCTTGGTGCGCCTGAAAAGCGTCTCGGAGACAAAATTTCGGCCTTGCAGACGCGTTTTCATCAGGTTGAGCAGGCCTCAACCCTTGCCGCAATGGCAATGATGATTGTTATGATCGGAATCGCCTGGGTTCTGCTGATTGGCATGCTGCGCCCCCTGTCCAAACTCACGCAGACCCTACAACGTTTTGAAGCTGGCGAACCTGTAGACCGGGTCCGGGGGACACGACGCAATGACGAATTTGGTCAACTGGCGCGAGGTGTTGAAATCGCCATCACAAGTGCGAACCGCAATCGTCAACTGGGCCGCGAACTTCAAACCGTGGCCGAAGCCGCGCAACGCGGCGATTTTTCGGGGCGTGTTATAACCAACGACGGCGATGCGACCTGCATCGCAAATGCCGCAAACGGACTGATGGTTCAGCTTGATGCAGCCTTCAGTGAAATCTCGGAAATGCTCGAAAATGTCGCAAAAGGTGATCTGTCGCAAAGCGTTGAAACCGGGCTTGAAGGCCGCTTTGCAGAAGTTATGCGACATGCTGAAACCGCCCGAGCGGGACTTGAACACATTGTAACTCAGGCCCGCCGTGGTGCAGATGACCTTGATTGCCGCGCAGCAAAGCTCGCTGACATGATGAAAGGCGTACAACGTGATGCCGGTGTCAATGCGACAACGATCGAGCAAACCGCCTCGGCGATGGCCGCGCTGTCCACTTCATTGAATTGCACCGCAACCAGTGCCCTCGAAGCCGAAGGCATTACCGAAGAAGCGCGCACCGCGGCAGAAGCAAGCAGCGACGTCGTTGAGTCCACAATTGCTGCCATGGCCGGTATCCAGCAATCGTCTGAGGACATTGTCCAAATCGTTTCCGTGATTGATGACATCGCTTTTCAGACCAATCTGCTTGCATTGAACGCGGGCGTCGAGGCGGCCCGCGCAGGCGAGGCCGGCAAAGGCTTCGCGGTTGTTGCCTCCGAAGTTCACGGTCTCGCGCAACACTCCGCACAGGCCTCCACCCAGATTCGAAAGCTCATCGAGGGCAGTTCACATCAGATCGAAGATGGGGTGGCTTTGGTCGGGCGCGCGGGAACGGCACTCCGCGGCATCGCCAACCAAGTCAAAAGCATCTCTGACCGCATCAGCGAAATTGCCAACGGAGCCCGAGACCAGGCTTCGGGAGTTCAAGAGGTCAACGCAGGCGTTGCGCAGCTGGATGGGGTCACCCGCAATAATGTCGCAATGGTGCAAGAGGCCTCAACCGTCGCCGCTTCGCTAAAATCAGAAGCGGCCTCTCTGGAAACTCTTGTCGCTCAGTTTAAGCTCAGACATGAAGCCCCGGCAGAAAGTCACTCAATTGCAGCTGAATGACGGCTCAAGCAGAAAAACCCAGCCGGAACCACAAGTTGGTGGCCCCCAGTTCCTGACTTGAACTGGGGCCACAAATCCATAACTGCGATGCCGGGGCAAAGCATGTTGAGAGTGACCGCGTCGTGCCTAAAGGCAGACTGCGCTGGGAAGGGGTAACACCTCCGGTTGCCGCTGTAAAAAGAGGTGAAAGGGGATAAAAATATTAACAAATTCAAGCAGACCGATCTTGCCGTAAAGATACCGCCCCCCTACAAATACGACGAGGCCAGTCCGGCCAAATTTTCATGCCAGCAGCCGGAGCGGCCCATGACCATCACCCATCTCGTCACTCACTCGGGCGGCTTTCATGCTGATGAGTTGCTGTCATCCGTTATTCTGACCCGGCTTTTTCCGGACGCCAAGTTGCTTCGCAGTCGCGATGCTGCTGCAATCACGCCGGGTGCAAACAAAATCATCTATGATGTTGGGCGCGATTACGATGCGGCCCAGAAAATTTTCGACCACCACCAACGCCCCAACCCGCTGCGCGACGACGGCCAACCTTATAGCTCGTTTGGTTTGATCTGGAAGCACTTCGGCCAAGACTATCTTCGTGCCATGTCTGTCCCAGATGCTGATGTAGATAACATTCATGCCAGTTTTGACAAAGGCTTTGTGCTCCCGATTGATCTGCTCGACAACGGCGCAATGAATCCTTCGGTTGCCGGTCCCTTGGCTGGGCTGACGCTGTCCTCTTTGCTTGAAACGCTCAAACCCGTGTTTGATGACCGTAGCCCGCAAGCCGACGACGAAGCGTTCAAGGCTGCGCTTTTGGTCGCCCGGGCCTTTGTCGAGGCGTCCATCAAAGGCAAAGCGGCAAAACGTCGAGCAGAAGCCATGGTGACCGAAGCAATCAACAGCGCGGGCCCCTCGCCCATTCTTGAACTCCCCATGGGTATGCCGTTTCGATCCGCTGTGGAAAAAGCAGGCGCAGATCACCTGCTTTTTGTCATTCATCCACGTGACGATGACTGGGCTTTGACCACAATCCGCAAAGGCGGAGACACATTTGAGAGCCGCGCAGACCTACCCGCAGCCTGGGCGGGATTGACCGACACCGCGCTCGAAAACGCCACAGGCGTCAAAGGCGCTAAGTTTTGTCACAATGGGCGTTTTATTGCCGTGGCTGACACACGCGATGCGGCTCTCAAAATGGCGCAAATCGCAACGTCTGAACCAGCTTAACACCGCCAACTTCGCAGGAACCCGCGCATGCACTGAAAGCGCCGGTTCCGCAATTCTGCGGTCTTGGGCGTAAACACCAAGCGATCTTTTCCGCCTTTTCGATTGCCTTTGTATCAATAACTTGAGGGTTCGTTAGAGATCGGTTTTCGCGGAGCCACACATCTCGAACAGCCCCCAAATCCTAGGCACGTGACAGAACCAGAATGCCGGCAATGATCAGGCATAATCCGGCAAGCTTCACCAAATTAAAGGGCTCACCCAAACCCAAAACCCCAATGGCAACAACTACGATAAAGCTTAGGGCGACAAAGGGGTAAGCCAATGAAAGATCCATGTGTTTTAGCGCGAGAAGCCAGAACACTGTCCCAATCCCATAAAGCGCAAGGCCCACCAGAACCATGGGGGAAATCAGCATAGACATAACCGTGCCGAGTGCTGTCTGTGTGTCACCACCTCCTGCTCGATCAACTCCGATCTTGAACGACACTTGCCCAAAGGCGGAGAGCGTCACGCTCACAACGATGAGAATGAATCCTTGGAGTGTCATTGAAATACACTTTCTACAGGGACCGATTTCGCCAACAGGGCAAGGCCGATGCACAACACCATAGTGACCTGGCTCACCCGATCTTTGAGCGCAAAGACCACGGGATCATCTTGCATCTTGTCCCGCAAAGCCCAGAGCCAAGCGCGGTTGACCCAAAACAGCATGAGCGGAACAATGAGCCAAAGTGTCATGGGTGAGACATAGACACCCGTCGCTGCCTCACTGTTGATGAACAATGTCAGCGTCAAAATTGCCACAAGACCGCTGCCAATACCTGTCGATAGGATCGCGGGAAGGTCAGTTGTCCAATAGCCCCGCGACTGTCGTCCGCCACGAGCCTGAAGGCGCGAAAGCTCGATGTGCCGTTTCATCAATGCAAGGCTATAGAATAGAAACAGAGAAAAAGTCAAAAGCCAGGTGCTGACCATCATGCCGATCGCCGCGCCGCCTGCAAAAACCCGCAGAGTGTAGAGCCCGGTGAGCACAACAACATCGATTGTTGCGTGATGTTTCAACACCGTGGAGTAGAGCATAGTTGTGGCTATATAGAGCAGGAAAACAAAGACCATTCCCTGCCCCAGCACCAGACCCGCAGCCCCGAGACCAATTGCCATCAGCAGCGCGGATACCGCCACCCCCTGCACCGGCAATAGCGTTCCGGCCGCAAACGGGCGCTTACATTTTGTCGGGTGACCACGATCGGCCTCAATATCGAGCAGATCATTCAAGATATATATCGATGAGCTGATCAGACCAAACAAAGCACAGGCCAAAAGCGCCTGCATCACCATAACCAGATCACCGTAGGAATGAGAGGCCAACAAAGGCAGCAAGACCAATAGGTTTTTGGCCCATTGATGCGGACGCATGGCCCGAAACACGGGGCTTGGTTTGGACACCTCAGTTTCTACATCCAATGATATCGGTTTCTCTTTGCTCAATGCCGCGCGCGTGCGCGATGAAACTCCGACCATTCCAACACGAGATGCTTCTGCCCAAATTGGCAAATCGGCTTCAGCGTCGCCGAGGTATTCAAATCCTTCCGGGGCTATCTCTTTTATCTTTTCAAGCTTGGCCTTGCCTTTCAGGTTATGCCCCTCATCCGAGGCAAAGACCGCATCAAACATCCCCAGATGCTTGGCAATTTTCTCAGCCACGGGCGCAGCGGCGGCAGTGGCCAAATAGATCTTGCGCCCTTTTGCAGCCTCGGCACGCAAGTACGCCAACACCTGCGGATTGTACGGCAAGGCTGCGGCATCAAATTCGGCATCTTGAGCCAGATGATGTTTGAGCGCCGCGCGGCCTTTGAACATTGCACTCAATGTTGGAAGAAACCGGCTTGGTGTACCAAGGTTTTTGACCAAAAGCTCTTGAGCCAGATCCGTGCGCACAAGCGTTTGATCAAGATCGACAAATATCGGCAGATCATCTTTTGGCGTAAACCTATCCATACTCAAATCTGCTCCCTGGCGCTACGCTTTGCCTATATCGCTTTTCTCGCAGGAATTGTGCGAAACTTTGGCAGAAACGTGCTAATACCGCAGCAACCGTGCCCACGCGGAGCAAAAAACATGCAGGCAAAACAGTATATTCCCCTAGTTCTTCTCTTCATTCTGGCGTTTGCCGTTCGGGTTGTGGGGGTCGACTATGGCTATTTCCTTGGCGACGAGAGGATCAATGATGCGGCCCGCGCCCTCGGCGGGGACCTTGTTCCGCGACAGCACTTTTATCCCCCGCTTTTCAACTACCTAAACGCAGTGGCCTTTGGCGGGCTCTTTGTTTTTGGCAAAGTGTTTGGTGTCTGGGCAGACGGAGGTGCCTTTCGTGCGCAGTATTTCACGGATCCAACCGTTTTCTTTGTGACCGCCCGTGTGGTGACAGCCGCCTGTGGCGCGGCCCTGGCGCCACTTGGATTTCTAATCGCACGCAACCTGAAATTTGACCGAAAGGCCGCAATTTGGGTCGCGCTTCTTATCTCTCTCAGCCCCATAACAGTTTATTTTTCCTACATCGCCAAAAGCGACATACCCCTCGCTAGCGCGGTGATGTGGGTGGTCTTGATATTTTTGGCCCAGTCCCAAACTCCTGGCTCCAACCGCTTGGCCATTTTTCTTGGTGCGACCATTGCCTTAACCCTAAGTTTCAAGCAGTCCGTGGTGTTCTTTCTAACCCCTTTGCTTGTCGCCCAGATCATTCTTCTTGTTCCCGTGCTTGGACTGGGGCGCTACCTCAAGCAGCTCACAGTTTCTATCCTCACTTTGGGTCTTCTCTGGCCCATTTTGAATATCGGCATTGTCCTTGATTTCCAGAACTTCCTGGAATTTCAGAAAGTTCAGGCTGTGATTTCTGTTCAAGGCAATACCGAATGGTGGTCGGGGCTGCCGGTTTTGATCCTGCGGGTCTTGGACCCTCAAGCGGGACTGGGCTGGATCCTCGCCCCGCTGTTTCTGTTTGTTCCGGTCTGGCTGGCGCGGACACCAAGCAATCTTCCGAACCGGGGGGCACTTAAGGCATTGTGGTGGGCAACCCTGTCCGGCATGGTTTTGTTCGCCCTCACCACACGAGATCGCCAGCCTGAACATTTTTGGATTTACTTCTTTGTGGTGGCTGCGCTGCTTGCCAGTCTTATGATCGTCGATGTGATGAAGCGCCAAAGGGTCATCGGTCTTGGCCTCGCAGGCGCTGCCTTGGTGCTGTCAGGCGTATCGATTGTTCAGCTTTGGCAGCAAACACTGGCACCGCCTGTGCGCGTTGAGGTTAGCCAGATTCTGAAAAGAGATTTTCCCGAGCGGAATGTGATGAGCATGATCGCACTTGATATCCCTCAAACACAGGTCGCTCAGGCATTTGAATTTCAGCGTGCCGACCGACTGGCCGCAAAATATGAAATCTCACTACCACCGCGCGCTGCGGAACGGTATCTGACCGCCGATGTCACTGGGTCACAATTCATTATCGACTTCCCTACCACGCTATTTGGCCTCGAAGATGCCAGCGAAGAAGATCTAAAGGGGAAGGTCAAACCCTATGCCTGGCCCCTTCAACCCGAGGAGTGGCAGCTTTCGTATTGGGTGGCGCAAGACATTGATGTTTTAGTGGTGACTGATCTGGTTCATCAAAGAACACGTGCGCGGTCAGTCCTGTTGCGCGATTTCTATTCAGAAGTCGCGGAGACATGCCAACTGCATGCGACCCTTGACCCGGTGAAACCCCTGTTTCTAGAGCGCGAGATATCAATCTTTGATTGCTCTAGCGACTAGACCACAAAATCTGGAACGTCATACCCTCGCATCAGGTCTATGCTGCCATCTTGACCTCAGGGCTGAGCGTGCCACTCTGCGCCCATGTTTCCAATTCGTGACCACAATCCATCCGGTCGGGTGCCCTATGTCACCTATGCACTGATCGCGGCCAACATTCTGATTTTTATAGCGAACTGGCATCTACAGAATGACCCACGCGCGCAACTGAACTTTTACGCCAGCTATGCACTTGTTCCTTCCTTTATAAGTCAGGGTTTTGGTTTTGAGGGGTTCGTGACCTCGCTCTTTCTGCACGGCGGCGTGATGCATCTGGCCGGGAATATGTTGTTCCTGTTCATATTCGGCGACAATATTGAGGATGAATTGGGTCACTTTCGCTTTGCGCTCTTCTATCTCGCTGCGGGTGTCGGAGCCGGGTTGGTCCATTATATGTCTGGACCTTTTTCCAATGTGCCCACCGTCGGGGCATCAGGTGCGATTGCCGGCGTCATGGGGGGATATCTTTTGTTGTTTCCAAAGGCCCGCGTCGACATCCTTTTGTTTCTCATCATTTTCATCCGCGTGTTCCCTGTTCCGGCCTGGCTTATGCTCATGCTATGGTTTGGCATGCAGATTTTTGGCGGTATTGGCAGTGATCCCAATGGCGGCGGCGTGGCCTATTGGGCGCATGCAGGCGGGTTTCTCATTGGATTGGCTCTGATTTGTCCAGTGTGGCTCAGACGAGGCGGGGCAGAATTATGGCAGCGTTCGCACGGTCATCCCCCTCATCCAGAAACGCGCTACCCGCATTCGATTACTCAGATTCCAAGGATCCCTAGAAAATGACAGACAGCGTAAAAGCCACTTGCCACTGCGGAGCCGTAGAACTGCGCGTGACTTTGAGTGATGGCTTCAACACCGCCCGTCGCTGCGATTGTTCTTTCTGTCGACGTCGCGGAGCACCAGCCGTGTCGGCCCCATTGGGTGGTATCGAAATCACTAAGGGTGAGGACAAACTAACCCTGTACAATTGGGGAACTCACACCGCAAAACATCATTTCTGTTCAGTCTGTGGCATCTACATGTACCACCGCCGCAGATCGAACCCGAACGAATATGGTGTGAACCTCTATGCAATAGAGGGGGCGGAACCAAAGGACATCGAACCCATCTCATGGGCCGATGGCGTCAATCATCCAAGTGACCGTCGCTGACCACCTGTGTAAGAGCCTGCACAGCGCGCGCTAGTGCAGGGTTGCTTTGTTGCTGCGGCATCAGCGCAAGCAATATTGCTTCCTCACATGAGGTATCGCGAATGGGGCGTGAAATCAGCCGCTTGCCATCATAGGCCGCTTTGCTAGGTGGCGTGGTATAGCTCAACCCGATACCTTCTCCGTTGGCTGCGAGCGCCCGCATAACCTCTAGTGCGCGGGTCCGGTGTCGAACAATTGGAGAGAGACCGGCCGCATGGAACCGGTTTAGAAAATGCTGAGCTGACAACCCTTCGTCAGATAGGATCAGGGGCTGCCCAGACAGGTCCGCCAATGCAATGTCACGTGTCGTCGCCAATGGATGTCCCTCAGCCAAAAAAGCCGAAGGCTGTACCCGCTTCCAGGGATGTTTGATAAAGCGGGCGTCCAATCCAATGTCATAGGTTATGGCCAGATCTAGGACTCCGCCTTCGAGATCGCGCGCAATCGTACTAAAATCGCCAATTCGGTGATCTAGGCGGACACTTGGAAGCGCTTCGGCCAACGCGCGGAGCACCGGTCCAATCCAGCGAGGAGCAAGGTCGGTGAAAAATCCGATCACAAGCTGATCACTCTGCCCCGCACCACCTTTGGTCAGATCTGCGGCTTCATCCAACAGCGCCTGCGCCCGAGCAACAAAGTTTTGACCATAGGTTGTGATAGAGAGGCTTTTACCCTGGGTCCGCAAAAAGAGACACTGCCCAAGGTGGTCCTCAACCTTGTTCAACGCCACAGTAAGCGAGGGTTGCGACACATGAAGCGCATCTGCCGCAGCTTTCATGCTGCCCGCGCGGGCGATCGCCACGACGTATTCAAGTTGGCGGAGTGAAACATATAACATATAGCTATATTAGAACCACAAACTCATTATTTGAAGCTAATTCATTTCTATGATGATCTGACCGGGCAAAGAAGGACGTGAACATGCATAAGCTACTGACACAAGACCAGATTGATGCCTATCAGCGCGACGGTGTTGTCCTGATCAAGGGCCTTTGGGCCGATCATGTGGACACTCTGCGCGCCGGGGTTGAGACCAATATGAAAGAGCCCGGCACCTACGCGGCGGAAAACCTGAAAGCGGGCGAAGGTGGGCGATTTTTTGACGACTACTGCAACTGGACCCGTATCCCTGAATTCGAACAGGTAATCCGTGAAAGCGCTGTGGCCGAGGTGGCCGCGGATTTGATGCAATCAAATGGGGTACAGGTGTTCCATGACCATGTTCTTGTAAAAGAGCCCGGCACTTCCAAACCCACGCCCTGGCATCAGGACGGCCCCTACTACTTTGTGGAGGGACAGCAAACTGTGAGCTTCTGGTCGCCGCTGGATCCCGTGCGCGAAGCCTCATTGCGTTGCGTTGCAGGCTCCCACAAATGGGCAAAACCCGTTTTGCCCACACGCTGGCTGTCTGAGGAAAACTTCTACCCGGACGAAGATACCTATATGCCTGTTCCTGACCCAGACGCCGAGGGCATGACCGTTCTTGAGTGGCAGATGGAACCGGGTGATGCCGTGGCGTTTAACTATGGCATCCTTCATGGGGCGCGAGGCAATGACAGTGCGCAACGCCGCCGAGCGTTTTCACTGCGTTTGGTGGGGGACGATGCCCGATACATTGAACGCCCCGGTCGCACGTCGCCGCCCTTTCCTGGCCATGACATGGAAGCGGGCCAGAAACTGCGCGAAGACTGGTTCCCAACCATTTTCCAACGATAAACAACAAAGCCCCGGCAGATGCCGGGGCTTTCAATTGTACGGTCTGCACTAGGTATGACCAAGGCAGTCCAAATCAGGTTTCGCGAATGACCTTCGCAAAGGTGCTGAAGATATCGTTGTTGGCGCAAAGCAGGCTGCCGCTTGCAAGCGGATCCTGATCTTCACGCACACCTTCAATCAAACCACCAGCCTCTTTGACGATCAGAGCGCCTGCAGCGATGTCCCAAAGGTTGAGCTCACGCTCCCAATACCCATCGTAACGGCCCGCGGCCACATAAGCCAAATCTAGTGCGGCAGAACCAAAGCGGCGCACACCGGCACATTCTGGCATCAGACGTGCGAAATCTTTCAAGGTCGCAGGCAAGGTACGCTTCGCGGCAAAAGGCACACCCGTTGCAAATACGGCCTCGATCATCCGGCGACGACCAGACACCCGCAGGCGTTTGGAATCATTCAACCAAGCACCTGTGCCACGCTCGGCGTAAAACATTTCGTCCTTCGCGGCGTCAAAAATCACACCGGCAACAATCTCACCTTTGTGCTCAAGCGCAATAGAAACCGCCCAATGCGGCAGGCCGTGCAGAAAGTTTGTGGTGCCATCCAGTGGATCAACAATCCAACGACGGGTTGGATCTTTGCCCGCAGTTTCACCGGTTTCTTCACCCAGCCAGCCATAGTTGGGACGTGCACCCAACAGCTCTTCACGCAGGATCTGTTCGGCGGCATGGTCGGCCTTCGACACAAAGTCGCCTGCCCCCTTCATGGACACCTGAAGGTTTTCCACCTCGCGGAAGTCCTTGACCAACGACCGCCCCGCCTTGCGTGCGGCTTTGATCATAATGTTTAGATTTGCGCTGCCTTGCATCTCTGGCCCTCTAGCCCGAAGCTACCAAAATAAGGAATAGGCCGCGCGTATACGCGGCCTTTACGGAAATGCCAAGCACATAAGGCTTAACGATAGACAACGCCTTTTTCGCCAACAGGCGCATAGGTGCGTGGCGTGCTCGCCCGGCGGCGTTTGACGCTGCCGTGATCGACATAGGCGCCCGCATTTGGCTCTCCACAGCAGATCACACCACCCATAGTGACAGGCTGCAAACCTGCCGGGCAGAAGTTTGGTGCACTGTAGGAGTGAACCAACGTGTTAGAATTGGGGTTGTTTGTACCATCCCCCATATACATGTCGCCCCAGGCAAAAGCCGCGCTTCCTGACAAGGTCAGTGCTGCGGTGATTGCGAATGTCCGGAAAATACCCATAACGTCCCCTGCTTACATGGCGAAAACCTTGTTGGACAGGCTAACACCCTCACACGCCAAGTCAATTTTTTCCTTGGCTCAACATCACAGATTAATTGGGCTCTGTGCCTTTTCTGACTTAGGTCGGATCCGAAGGGCCTTCTTCGTTCCAATAATCGCCCATCGCAACGATACACGACCGGCCTGAGGCATAGGTCAAAACCATGGTCCAGCCCCCACGCGCATCGGTCCAAATCTCCATCATTTCCTCTGGACTGCGCAGACCGGTTGCACGGCGCGTCGTACCAAGTTGCTGTGTCAAACGCTGTTTCATCTGGTCAGACGGAGCACAGACCACATCGGCAATCGGGCTATTGGCCATGGCTGACCCGCAGAGCAATCCGGCGATAAGGAAATAAGCTTTCATACCCAGCATGTAACAGATTCATGACAAATCTTCCACGCTGAAGATCTGAAACACTTTCACACGGACGATCACAGACGCTTGAGTCGGGCTTACGCGACTCAGCGTTTCAGCGCATTTTCAATCAAGCCAACTGAAAGCAGGAGCCGAGCCATGACCATTTCAAAACCGTCGACACGCCGTCAGTTCATGACCGCTCTGATTGCGGCCCCCGCTGTGATGGCTGCGCCGCGGCTGGCCTTGGCCCGGGAGCCCGAAGTTTTTGTGTCAAACGGCTACGCTATCGGGGGCATCGATCCGGTCGCATATTTCACCAAAAGCGCTCCAATCGCAGGTTCAAACGCGCACCGCCTCATGTGGCGCGGGGCGACCTGGCGGTTTGAGACCGCAGACAACGCCGCACGGTTTGAAGCTGACCCAACCGCATTTGCCCCGCTGTTTGGCGGATACTGTGCCTACGCTGCATCTTTGGGTTACCTCGCTCCTACCCGCCCCGAAGCCTGGACCGTCTACCAGAACAGGCTGTATCTCAATGCCAACCTGCGCGCCCGCGAGCTCTGGCTTCAGGATATCCCCGGCAATATTGCTAAAGGCTTAGCCAATTGGCCTGCGGTTTTGGGCTGACCTGCGCTCACAAAAAAACTACTCAGGGATAATTGCACCGCGGGCAGAGATCACTTTGGCTGCGAGATTGTGACCTGTTTCCAATGCAATCTGTGTCGTCTCGCCTTTGAGATAGGCAGCAAGATAACCCGCATTAAAGCTGTCACCCGCCGCAGTGCTATCAACGACTTTGGAAACAGCTTGAAGGTCTTGTGGCGATGCCACGCCCGACAAATCCAGGGGGCCTTCTGCGCCTCTCTTCAGCGCGCCCTGTGACACACCAAACCGAGACAATCGGGCCAACACCGCAGCTTCATCTCTGTCTCCAAACAACCCCATTTCATCATCCACTGACGGGAGCGCAATGTCTGCCGCGCGCCACATCTGTTCGTTGATATCCTGCGCAATGCCCCGGCTTTCCCAAAGACGCGGTCGATAGTTACTATCATAGGCGAAAACGCCGCCTCGACTGCGGAACTCAGCGATAAAATCAATGAGCCGCTGCCGAACCTTGGACGGCAAAATTGCCATGGTGATACCGGACAGATAGATCAGATCTGCCCCCAACATATCCGACGGCGACACCGAGCAGGGCTCAGAAAACAGCGAGCGCGCCGCTGAGTTTGAACGCCAGTATGAAAAGCTGCGCTCCCCAAATTCATCCGTATCGATCGCATAAAGACCGGGCATCAGATCAGGTCGTGTTTCAACGAGCGAAACATCCAGCCCATGATCCTTTAGCGCATGTTCAATTTTGGAAGAATATGGATCCTTCCCTAGGGCGGTGACGTAAGAAATTTCAATGGGAGATCCACGCAGCAGACGCCCCAGATACACGGCCGTATTATAGGTATCCCCGGCAACGCCGAGCTGCGGTGTCCCCCCAAGAGCATTGGACAGTTCAATCATAACTTCACCGACACAACACACACGCCGCGTCACCGCTTTGCCTTTTTGCACTAGAGGTCTCCAAATGTTTCTTTGACCTGCAACCACGCATCGGACAGATGCGCACGAAGCGCGGCTTCCGCTGCGTCTGAATCGCGCATGAGAATGGCTTCAAAGATTGCAAGGTGAGATTGATAATTCAGTTCATTCCGCTCCGGGAGCCGGGGCATTTTTGACCAATGCGGTGCCAGCCATGAGGTATAGGCCCGATGGAGAGCCGGCAGTGTTGGATTTCCCGGGATTTGATAGAGCACACGATGAAACTCGGTGTCGGTCAGATAGAAAGCTTCGCTGTCCTCGATGGTTTCCCGGTTGGCTTCGAGGGCCGCTTTTAATGCCTCAATGTCAGATTTCCCCGCGTTTTTCGCAGCTTCTCGCACCAACATCGCCTCGATCATGATGCGGGTGCCAAAGAGATTTTTGACGCCCCCCTGTTCCTGCAGTAGACAGGTCACAATGCTTTCCAGGGCCCCAAAAGCGGTGTCATATCCGGGTTTGCGCACCACCGGGCGGTGGCGCGGACGCGTCTCGATGAGACCTTTGTTGGATAATGTTGCCACGGCCTCACGCACTACGGCACGGCTTAGACCAAACTGCTCCATCAGGTCGCGTTCAGCCGGTAGGGTCTGCCCATCTTTGAGTTCACCGGTTTGAATGCTCAACGCAATCTGGCGCACCATGACATCTGCGGCGCGCCCGGTGTCTTCCTCATCCGACATCTGACGACCTTTCCGCAAGCAATGCCTGCCCCAGCTCAACAAGCGTTTCTCCAAATAGAGTGTTCATCTCTCTTTATTTGGTCAGACCAAAATATGCAATCAAATTGACACTCCCCAATATCTCGACCCGAAACTCACTTTTGGTCTGGCCAAAAATCACGAGCGAAGCCCAAACCGAGACCCCTTCAATGCCAGCTCACTGATGAGGATCGTGAGGGAGATACACAATTGGAAGAGATGGTAGCTTCAACGCCAAAATCTCGAGATGGGTCCTCCAGCATCACGAGCCCGATTATCTAAAAGAGACCCTCATGCTTTCGTTGAAGGCAAAGACAGAGTGTTGCAAGCGTCTGGTTGCCAACCACGCCTCGTAACAGGCGCAACTATTGGCTTAAAGGAGGCCACGTTTTATCTGCATCCCGATTTACAACAACGGGTTCGCGGCACACGCGGCCTCCCAAAACAGGTCGATCTTTCGCACGGGGCTACACCCGCAGTTTTGAGATCAGATTTCAATATCTCGGCTAAGGCTATCCCCGAAGAAACACATCGCCTTTCATAGTCTCGGGAATCTCGGCCCCCAGAAGGTTAAGCACGGTTGGAGCCAGCTGACGCTGATCCAGCAAGATGTCCTCATCCACACCTTCTGCGGCGCCAAAGTAATACAGGGCGAAATCACGCTGGGTTTCTGAGTTGCCACCGTGGTGACCGCGCTCATTCTGACCATGATCTGCGGTCACAATCACTTCGTAACCGTCACGGCGCCAGCGGGTGATGTATTGC
>Ga0189289_10189_pt1 | contig 56058 bp, 50 predicted proteins | sample UW106minimetaG_FD_130313 | JGI IMG/M metagenome (GOLD analysis project Ga0189289, IMG submission 130313) | Marine microbial communities from the Costa Rica Dome - UW106 mini metaG | ecosystem: Environmental > Aquatic > Marine > Oceanic > Photic zone | place: Costa Rica: the Eastern Pacific...
AAAAATGAGGAATTAATGTATTTAATTGATCATTTAGAACTTCAAAATGAGGTTAGCATAACTGAAGCAATACCACAAAAAGATGTTTATACTTTAATGTCAAATTCGAGTTTATTGGTTCTTCCTAGCATCGCTGAAGGAATTGCTAATGTTGTTATCGAGGCAATGGCCATTGGTCTACCTGTGCTAAGTACTCGTTGTGGCGGCGTAGTTGAACTTATCGATGATGAGTTATCCGGATTTTTGGTTCCAATAAGGAATCCAAAAGCATGGTGCCAAAAAATTCAATATTTTAATGAATTATCTTTAGATAAAATCAACACCCTAAGAATTAAGGCGCGAGAAAAGGTTGAGAAAAATCACAATATCAATAAAATGACTGCTGATTTTGAAAGCTTATATTACGAATCTCTTACTAATAAACAGTAGGTATAGTTAAATGAAAACTATTAAAACAGATATCATACCTAGTCGTCAGTCGTTTGCGAAGATCGATGATGCGCCTTCAGAATTGAATTATGAAGCTATTTGTGTTTTTGCAGCGCTTGGATTCTTTCTCGATCAGGACACTTATTTTAAGAATGAGATTTGTTTAAGACCAGCCTCTTCTCATACGTTAAATGATAAAGGTATTGTTGTTAAAAGTGAATCTTATTTTCAATGGCATCATACGCCAAAAGATATCAATTTTGAAGGGGTGCTTGATAGATTTACTTCATTATTTGAATCTATTTTAGATCAACAGGTTCAGGATCAACGGGTAATTTTACCATTGTCTGGAGGATTAGATTCGAGGACTCAAGCGGCTGCGTTGCACCATCTTAATAAAAAAGTAAAAGCTTATAGTTACTCTTTTGAAAATGGCTATAACGAAGCTAAGATTTCAAAAAAAATTGCAGATGTTTGTGGTTTTTCGTTTGAAGGTTTTCAGATTTCCAGAGGATACCTTTGGAACCATATAGAAGGCCTGTCAAAGATCAATGCTTGTTATGCCGAGTTTACACATGCTCGCCAAATGGCAGTAATTAATTCGTTAGCTTACAATGGCGATTTATTTTCATTAGGTCATTGGGGTGACGTACTGTTCGATAATATAACGGATAAGCAATTGTCTAGTTCTGAAGAGATTAATTTAATCCTAAAAAAAATAGTTAAGCCCGGAGGATTGCATCTTGCAAATTTACTTTGGAAATCATGGTTGTTAGAAGGTGAGTTTTCTGATTATTTAAGAACGAGAATTGAATCATTAATGTCTGAAATAGATATTCAAAATTCAAATGCCAAAATAAGGGCATTCAAATCTATGTACTGGGCACCAAGATGGACAACAGCTAACCTTTCTGTTTTTGAGAGTGTACGGCCAATTTCATTACCATACTACCACAAGGATATGTGTGAATTCATTTGTACTGTACCAGAGGCTTTTTTGGCAGATAGACAATTGCAGATTGCATATATTAAGAAAAGAAGTGAAGCTTTGGCTAATATTGTTTGGCAGGAGCATAAACCTTTCAACTTAAAAAATTACAGGTATAACCGATGGCCTTATAATTTGCCATATAGGGTACTGAATAAATTAAAACGAACCTGGGATGCATCAAGAGGGAAATTTTATGTGCAGCGCAATTGGGAGTTGCAATTTACGGGAACAGAAAACAGTGACAAATTGGAGCAATATATTTATGCCGATACACTTAAACAATTAATATCCCAAGACATTGTTGATGATATTTATTCAAATTTTAAGAAAAATGATGCAGTAAAGTTTTCACATCCACTGAGTATCCTTTTAACCTTGTCTTTATGGCAACAAAATAACATTAGCTTTTGAAGCCTTTAAACATTTTATATACCATTCCAAATTTTAAAACTGCTGGTAGTCAAAATGTGTTGCTCTCTATTATCAGGGGATTAGATACCTCAGCTTTCAATGTTTTTGTTGCAGTAGAGAAATTCCCTGAACTCATTCCTGCAGATATTTTAAGTTCAAATCAAATTCATGTGTTATTTTCTGATGAGTTTTGGAAAGATGTTAAGGTGTTTTCAAAAGTCTTAAAGCAAAATAAGATTGATGTTTGTCACTCATGGGATTATAAATCTAATTTTGTAGAGGCTACGGCATGTCGTAAAAGCGGTGTAAAATATATTTATACCAAAAAGAACAATGCTTGGTCTAAACGATGGTTTTTGAAAAGTTTATTAGCACATCATATTGCCTATAATAATCCAGAAATGAAATCGAGATTTTTTAATTCAATAGTTTTAAAATCTAAAATTACTTTTATTCCTCATGGTGTAGATTTAAAGTATTTTAAGCCTCTAAAAGGATCGGATAAAAACACTTTCAATTTATGTTGTATAGGAAATATCGTTGAAAACAAAAATCAGATTCAGATCATTGAAGCCTTAAGAGTTTTACCCAATCATGTCCATTTGAACTTTTTCGGAAAAGAAGATGAAAATTACAGAGATAAGCTCAATACACATATAGAGAAGTACCATCTAAGAGATCGTGTATCCTTCAAAGGTTTTATTAAAAATGAGGAAATACCAATTGTATTATCGCAACAAGACTTATTTATTTTAGCTTCAAAACAAGAAGGACTTCCTGTTAGTATTTTGGAAGCATTAGCATGTGGTATTCCTGTTTTAAGTTCTAATTCTGGTGGTGGTTCTGCTTTTATTTTGAAGGATGATAAAGGTGGATTCATATTTAATTCAACAGAAGATCTAATTGAAAGAATTAAATCAATAACGGAGGATGAAGTACTATTTCAAAAATTAAAAAAAGAGGCATTTGAAAATATTCAATCCCGTTTTTCACTAAAATATGAAGTTAATGCATACAAAAATTTATATTTGAAACTTAGCTGAATTTAACCAATGAAATCCTACAACAAACATATAATTATTGCAGGTTCGGCAAGAAGCGGTACCAGCTGGTTGTCTGAAATAATCGGTCTGCAATTTCGCTATCGATTACTGTTTGAACCAGAACACGAGTACCAAACTCAGGAGGGTCATTTTATTTGTGATAAGTTTATAACCAGTTACAATATTAATGTTGAGCAGGAGGATTACTTCAGAAAGATTTTTAGCAATGAGATCGATAATGATTGGATTGCTCAGGTCAGTAATAGAAAACTCAAAATACATTTGTGGCCTATCATTCCGAAAAAATATGTTATAAAATTTGTGAGGTGCAATTTGAGTGCTCATTTTATGAGTTCGTACTTTAATATTCCGCTGTTATTTATTCTTCGAAACCCTTATAACGTCATTGCATCTCAACATAGAGTGAAGTTCAATTGGTTATATAATTTGAATCACTTCCAGTATCAAAAACAAATTGAAGAAGTTTTAAATTCTAAATATGATTTTCAGTGGAAAGCAATAAAAAATTATTCTGATATAGAACTTCTCACTTTGAGATGGTGTATAGAAAACAAGGTCGTTTTTGATTTAAATCCGACAGATAAGTTACCCTTCGTTATTATAAAGTATGAAGAATTAAAGGCTGATATCAATTTATTCTATGACCTTTGTAAAACCTATGATATAAAGCCATTGTCAAATATTGAAAAGGTTTATACGAGACCGTCCTCTAAGACACACCCAAAGAGTAAAATTAATGATGATACCAACGAATCCTATAATTTAACCCCTCTAGAAAAGGATAAAATAAAGGTGATTTTAGATCAATTTAAGGTGATAGAATATCAGCCCTAATACACACAAAATGAAGATAGGTCTTGTCATACCAGCCACACCTGGCTATTCAGAAACTTTTTTTAATAGTAAAATTAAGGGGCTTAAAGAAAAAGGTCATGACGTAATGCTTTTTACACAATTAGTTAATCGAGATTTTAATTTATGTCCCGTAGTTAAGAGTCCTGATGTCAATAGAAATCTTTTATATCTATTGATTAGAACTGTGAGTATAGTATTGAAACTGCTCATTAATTTAAAAACTGTTTTGCGTTACTATGAGATTCTAAATAAGCAGAAATATTCAACCAAAACGATACTAAAGCGCATTTATTTAAATAGCCATATTTTAACTAGAAAAGTGGATTGGCTTCATTTTGGATTTACCACACAGGCTGTAGGTAGCGAATATGTTGCGAAAGCTATAGGTGCTAAAATGGCTATTAGTTTTCGTGGTTTTGATATCAATGTATATCCACTGAAACATAATAGTTGTTATGATCAGGTTTGGGAAACTGTGGATAGGGTCCATTCAATTTCTGAGTATTTAGTCCATAAAGCATTGAAATTAGGGTTGAATAGCACGACACCATACTCTGTTATAACACCTGCCGTTAATGCAAAAATCATAAGCAGATTTCCATCGAAAATAATGACGGATGATCTCGAGTCAATTCAGATTTGCACTGTTGCCCGTTTAAATTGGATCAAAGATCTAACTACTGCCATTGAAACTATTAATATTCTAGTAGAAACTTTTCCAAACTTAACCTATCATATTATTGGTGATGGAACTACAAAAGAACAAGAGCGTTATTTGTTTATGGCCAAGCAATTGAGGTTGGAAGATAGGATTGTGTTTCATAAAAAAATAAGCCACTCTAAGACCCTAGAATTAGTCAATGACTCTGATATTTATTTACAAACAAGCTTAAATGAAGGATTCTGTAATGCCGTTTTAGAAGCTCAGGCACTTGGAAAATTATGTGTGATTACCAATGTGGGTGGACTAAGTGAAAATGTAATTGATGGTGTAACCGGATGGTTGGTTGAATCGCAACGTCCCGATCTTTTAGCTAGAAGAATTATTGAAATAACACAATTATCACCAGAGCAAAAACAAAAAGTTATTGAAAGTGCTAAGAAACGTGTGGAAAAAGACTTCTTACTCGACAATCAGATATTAAAGTTCTGTCAATTCTATAACGACCAAGAATAATATGGAATTGAAGTAATTATCCTTAACTAATTATTAATTTTACGCAGCATCCTAATAGTGTCTTTGATTTATGAAATTGTTTTTCCCTAAAAAACATTACGATAAAAACTACAGGCGACATGTATTTGCGCTTCTTAAACCCTTTCTCAGAGCGGAAAGCTTTACTGACGAGGATAGGCAAAAAAATTATGGTGTTTCTGAAAAGGATTTTACCTTTACCGATAGTATTGAGGATGCTGATTTAGTGATATTGACCATGTCTTGGTTATACTATAAAATCACGGATCAGATAGATAAAGCCATAGTCTTTATCAAAATAGCAAATAAACTTAATAAGAAAGTATTGTTAGCTTTACCAAGTGATTTTGGATTGAAAATTCCAAAAGATTTAGATGTTATTATTGTTCGCGAGCAAGGTTATAAAACTAGGCATATGCCAAATCACTATTGTGTACCAGTATTCGTTGAAGATCCTTTAATTAAGTACTACCAGCAAACTAATATTATCACACGAAATTATAATGAAAAGCCAACAGTTGGATTTTGTGGTCAGGCAGATGGTGGAATACTAGGAGCGCTCAAAGAATTTGAAATGATTTCTGCTAGGAATGTATTGTATTACTTAGGAATCCGCGCCAAAACACCTCATAAGCTATTAATAACGAAACGCTTACGGTTTAACTTATTAAAGAAACTGGAGACTAGCTCAATTGTAAAGAGTAACTTTATCATTAGAAAGAAACATAGAGCGGGAATAAAAAATTTGAAAGAACGCGATATGCATCAATCCACGTTTGAGTTTTTCGATAACATTCGAGATTCAGATTATGTGCTTTGCGCTCGTGGTGTTGGAAATTTTTCAGTACGCTTTTATGAAACTTTAGCCATGGGAAGAATACCCATCTTTGTTGATACCGACTGTATGTTGCCACATGACGAACTTTTGAATTGGAAAGATCATGTGGTATGGGTTGATTATAATGATAGGCATCGCATTGCTGAAATTGTATCTGATTTCCACAGTAAATTAGATCAAGAGAAATTGAATAATCTCTTCAAAGCGAATAGGAAACTTTGGGAAGAAAAATTAAAACTAAAAACCTATTTTAAAACACTGTTTGAATACATCTGAGGCGTGCCATTCTTATTTTTAAAATATATACAACCCACCAATTATTTCACCTTATTTTCTAAAGATGACTTTGTGTTTCCAATTTATGGAGAACTTCCAGATGAGGTTAAAGATCAACTTAAACCAGACCAAAATTACATTTCAGAAAAAGGAAGGCTATACGATCTTTCATGGCAGGCTGTTCAGTTAGGATATCTTGGTGATAGCAGGACTTACAAAATATTTGATGACTGTTCAGTTCGAGATAACTATTATTTTTTGAGAAAGTACTTTAGCTCATTTTGGGTGCTTTATGTATTGTTGATTAGGCTGATTAGTTTAAAGAATCCTGTCCTTGAGTTGGGTGGTTTTATGAAGACAAGACACATCAAACGTTCGGATTATTTGAATCAACCAATTTCTCAGCAGAATTGGCAGTCATTCGACTATAAATTTATTGATGATAATCCAAAAATAAGTGTTGTTATACCTACTCTAAATCGATATAAATATTTGAAAGATGTACTTAGCGACCTAGAATTGCAAGACTATAAAAACTTTGAGGTCATCATAATGGATCAGTCCGAACCATTTAATTCAGAATTTTACAATTCATTTGAATTAGATCTTACAGTCGAATATCAAGAAGAAAAAGCCTTATGGTTAGCTAGAAACAATGCTATTAAGATAAGTAAGGGTGAATATATTATGTTGTTTGATGATGATAGTAGAGTAGAACCTGATTGGATTTCTAACCACTTAGGATGCCTTGAATATTTTAATGCAGATCTGTCCTCAGGTGTTTCAATTTCTGTTGTTGGAGCTAAAGTACCGCAGAATTATTCGTTTTTTAGACGTTCAGATCAACTCGATACAGGAAATGTGCTCATAAAAAAGGAAGTTTTCGAAACCATTGGATTATTTGACAGACAGTTTGAAAAGCAACGTATGGGAGACGGTGAATTTGGACTTAGAGCTCATACCTATGGTTACCTTAATGTTTCCAATCCTTATGCAAAGCGGCTACATTTAAAAGTAGGCTCGGGTGGATTGAGAGATATGGGAAGTTGGGATGCCTTCAGACCAAAACATATCTTGGCTCCGAGGCCTATACCAAGCGTATTATACCTGTACCGGAGATATTTCGGTGATTATAAATCACGACTGGAATTACTGAGAACTGTACCTTCTTCGGTAATGCCATATCGTTTTAAAGGACATAAAGTATTGAAAATCGTCGGTCTTTTTTTATCAATATTGATTTTTCCACTTATCTTGTTTCAGGTTATAAAGTCATGGAAATTGTCGACTATAAAACTAAAACAGGGACCAAAAATTCAATATCTTTAGTATGAAAATTGTTCAGGTCATAGATCGATTGGAGGTTGGAGGTGCCGAGCGTGTCTTAGTAGATCTTACTAATTTGCTTCATGAGAACCAGTACCAGGTTAGTGTAGTTTGTTTATTGCAAGAAGGGAAATTGGAAGAACAACTGCACCCAGATATAGCTGTAACTTATATCAGAAGGGAACAAAAGTATCACCCAAAATATCTTTTTAGACTTTATAAGGAACTAATAAAAAACGACATCATTCATGTTCATTTAAGACAAGTGTTACGCTATGTGTCCTTATTGTTTTATTTAAAGACGTTGCATAAAAAGCGTGTGGTGATTTTCCATGATCACTTTGGGGAAATTGCTGTAGACAAGGCTATTGGTACTAGCATAAAAAGTGCAATCAAACGATGTTCAGCTTATATCGGGGTGAGTAATGAATTGGTAAGTTGGGCGAATACCAACCAATTAAATACGAATATTTTTAAACTATCTAATATTATTAGAAGCACTCCATCTCAAATAAAACAAGAATCCTTAGAGAATGACACCAAAATAGTGGCTGTTGGGAATTTCAGACCACAAAAAAACTATGAGTATTTACTTGAACTCATTCAGAAGAGTCCTGAAACCTTCAAATACACTATTTATGGTCAGCCCGTTGATAAGAATTATTTTGAAACTATTAGATCTAAAATTCAGGCTTTGGAAATTTCGGGGCGCGTTGAAATCATTACAGATTCCAACGATATTAAGAATGAATTGTATAAGTATGATATAGGAATTCATACTGCGACATCCGAAACTGGTCCATTGAGCGCTATTGAATATTTAGGTGCCAATATACCTTATATCTCCTATAATACTGGAGAAGTGGCTGAAGTTGTTATAAAAAAATTTGATTGTTTCATCCAGAATAACTTTAATATTACAAACTGGCTTAGTAGCATGGATGCTATTCTAGAAACCAAGGAAGTACTTCAAAAGGAAATTCCTTTGTTTTACAAGGAAAATTTTTCAGAAGATGGTTATTTGAAAAGCTGTGTTTCGCTATATAAAACACTTTTAAATTCAAAATAAAACGGTTGAAGCTTACTATAATATCACATACAGAACATTATAAATTGGCAGACGGAACCATAGTAGGTTGGGGGCCAACGATTACTGAGATCAATTTTTTATCTCAGATTTTTGATCATATCTACCACGTTGCCATGTTTCACAATATAGAAGCTCCGGAAAGTTCTTTGCCATACACTAGCGAAAATATAACTTTTGTTCCTTTAAAACCAACTGGAGGGCATGGTGTCAAGGAAAAACTAAAAGTATTATTCTCTGCACCGAGCGTGATTAAAACAGTAAATACACATTTAAAAATCTCTGATTGCTTTCAGTTACGTGCGCCAACAGGTATTGGAGTATTCCTTATTCCATATTTAACACTTTTTAGTGCTAAAAAAGGGTGGTATAAGTACGCAGGAAATTGGAATCAAGCTTCACCTCCTCCGGGTTACCGATGGCAACGTTTTTTACTGAAGTATCAAAAACGAAAGGTTACAATTAATGGACAGTGGTCCAATCAAAAACCACATTGTTTGAGTTTTGAAAACCCGTGTCTTACGGCGGCTGATTTAGTTGAAGGAAACAATAGCCGTTCTGCTAAAACAAATGATGGGCTGATTAAATTTTGTTATGCAGGGAGACTGGAACGTGAGAAAGGTGTGGAGCGGATAATTGAGGCTTTTAATAGCCTAGATGAATCATTAGCGGGTAAAGTTGGTAAAGTGCATTTAGTAGGTAATGGTTCAGCGTTGGAATACTTCAAAGCGTTGAGCGAAGAAAGTAATATTCAGTTCGAGTTTCACGGTTTTTTGCCGACGGATAAACTGTTCAAAATTTATCGAGAGTCTCATTTTTTCTTAATGCCTACGACTGCTTCAGAAGGTTTTCCGAAGGTTATTGCGGAGGCTATGAATTTTGGTTGTATTCCTATAGTTTCAGATGTTTCATCTATTGGACAGTATGTCAAGGAAAAAACAAATGGATTAATCATTTCACCTGTAAACGAACTTGAGGTTCAGAAGAAAATTAGTGAAGCCTTACAGATGAATAAAAAGTTTTACACATATTTAGTTTCAAATGCTGGCTTAATAGTTGGAAAGTTTTCTTATCCCTACTACATTAAACGCATTAGAAAATTGATGCTAAATAATTGAAAACTATATTGCAACAGTGATTTTATAAGCGAAACCCTCGGTGCTAAATTTTAGTTTAGCACTCACTAATTAATCGTTTATTTGGTAGTTATTTTTTATATATTTAGGCATTAATGAACTCAATTTTTAGTCTTGAAACTTAACAAAATTTCATGGGCTCTTCGTAGGCATCCCTTGCTTTATTACGCAAGGTTTTGGTTGTTATCAAAGAATTCAACGATCAAACGACTTGAAAAAGAATGTTATAATAGTGACAATTCAAAGGCGGTAATACCAGATTTCTTCTTCGAAATTAATTCCAAAATATTTGAACACGAAAAACCAGATACTGATATCGATAAAGCAGTACTTATTGCTTTATGGTTGCGAAAAAATATTAAGGGCGGTAAAGGTCTTAGCTTAGCATCTGATGAGGCTCTTAAAGCGATGATAAGTGGCGAGGGTGGTGTATGTAGTGATATGTCTCAGATCTTTAATAATTTTTGTGTTATTAACGATATTAAGGTTAGAGAATGGGGGATTACTATTATTCCTTTTGATAGCAAGTTTGGTGGTCATGCTACTAACGAAATTTTTTCTAAGGAGTTTAATAAATGTGTTTTAATTGATGTTTCTAAATCTATCCTTTTTTACTTTGAGAATGATGACAGACCATTGTCTTTGTTCGAGGTGTTTACGTCTAACCTCTCGCACAAGTACCATATATTCTGCAAAAAAATTGAAAGTGATACTCAAATAAAAAACTATTATTTTAATAAAAAAGCAACACCCTTTTTAATCAGTCAGTATAAAAATTCAGTCTATGATAAGTACTTGAAGAAAAATAATTCTAAATATCCCATCTTCTTTGTGCATTTTTACATATACTTGATTGGTAAAAGTTATAACTATAAATTTCCTCTCCGGGATTACAAAAAAATGTTTAAATCTAGTTATTCTTAATTTTACCATAGTTAAGATCTAACATTGGACAACAATAATAAATACATTTCACTACTGCTAATTCATGCAGTAATAGGCCTTTTGTTGTATGCTTTTAGGCCATTATCAAAGTTCTATTTTTTTGCTGCATTAATATTTTTTCTTGTGAGTATAATCGTAGCACCAAAATCGAAAAAGACAACTACCGTAATGACGGCGTGTGCTTACTTTGTCGGAGCTGAGGTTTTATTCAGAATGACAAAGGGAAGCATTGCCTATGAGGCATCGAAGTATTTGGTTATTCTGTTTGTTCTTTTAGGTATGTTTTTCAAAGGTATATCAGGAAAAGGATACCCTTACTTTATCTATTTGATCTTATTAGTGCCTTCAATTATAATTGCGTCGTTAGATCTAAATGCTGATGCCAATTTCAGAACGAATCTTGCTTTTGTTTTAAGTGGTCCGGTGTGTCTTGGTCTTGGTGCGCTATTCTTTTTAGATCGGAAGGTGAAACATAAGGATATTATTGAGGTCTTAGCTTACATGTCAATGCCAATCGTTAGTATGACATTTTATCTTTTTGTTTATAATCCCTCAATAAGAGAAACTCTCAAAAGCACAGCGTCTAATTATTATTCTTCGGGAGGATTTGGTCCAAATCAGGTATCCACAATTTTAGGACTGGGTGTTTTTGCTTTTACGGTAAGATTATTAATGAAATCACCAACACTTGTGCTAAAATTTATAAACGCTCTATTTTTGGTAATTATAGCTTATCGAGCTATTATTACATTCAGTCGAGGTGGAGTAGTTGCTGCTATAATTACAGTTCTGGCATTTCTTGTTATTATTTATGCTAAGGCACTGCCAAGGCTCAGAAGTAAAATTGTAAGCTCTGTTTTTGTTTTAATTACAACCCTGATATTTGCTTGGATTATTAGTTCTAAGATGACCATGGGATTAATTGATAAACGATATACCAATAGGGATTCTCTGGGAAGAGAAAAAGAAGATTTTACCACAGGACGAACGGAATTATTACTTAATGAACTTGAAGGATTTATTGAAAATCCATTTTTTGGAATAGGTGCCAGCAATACAAAATATTACCGCGAAGGTAAATCTGTAGTAACTCATAATGAAATCAGTCGTTTACTATCTGAACACGGAATTTTAGGAATCTTTATTTTATTGATCTTAATATTTGCTCCACTTTCATACAGAAGTACCAATAAGAAAAATGTTTTTTTCTATGCATTTTTAGCATTTTGGTTTGCAACTATCAATCACTCTGCAATGCGGATAGCTGCACCTGCCTTTTTTTACGCATTAGCATTACTAGATATAGAATATGAAAAACGTCCTATACGTCGGAAACGCCTTATCCAGAAAAGGTAAGACCATTACCACTATAGAGACCTTAGGAGCTCAATTAGGTGAGTTTTTTTTGGTCAAAATAGTGTCTGATAAATCGAGTAAAATTATACGATTACTAGATATGGTATGGACTCTATTTTCAAGCAGGTCGAATTTAGATTATGTCTTGATCGATACCTATAGTACTACTAATTTTTATTATACTGTGGTTATAAGTAGGATGTGTAGATACTTTAAGATTAAATACATTCCTATCCTGCATGGTGGAAATCTTGAAAGTCGTCTAAAAAATAGCCCTAAACTTAGTGCTAAGGTTTTTAAAGGCGCTTATAAATTAATATCGCCGTCAAATTTCATGAAATATACATTTAAAAAATATGGTTATCGCAATATTGAATTTATTCCAAATACCATTAAAATCGAAAATTTCGTATTTCAAAAAAAGACAATTGAAAGTATTAAACTTTTGTGGGTGAGATCTTTTTCGGAGATATATAACCCCCAATTGGCTGTTAAGGTGCTTAAATGTTTAAAAGTTTCATTTCCAAATGCAGAGCTATGTATGGTTGGACCAGATAGTGATGGAAGCTTATCTGAAGTTAAAAAGTTGTCAGAAGAATTGAAATTAGATGTAAAGTTCACCGGCAAATTAACTAAGTCAGAATGGATAAAATTATCTGAGGAGTATAACATATTTATCAATACCACGAACTATGATAACACTCCAGTTAGTGTCATTGAAGCTATGGCATTAGGATTACCAGTTATTTCTACTAATGTTGGTGGTATGCCATTTTTAATTGAGCATAATGTGGATGGGATTTTAGTAGATCCCAATGATGTTGATAATATGGTTAGTGAGATTAAAAGACTGTCTCAGGATGAGCAATTAGTCAAGCGACTGACGTGTAATGCAAGAAATAAGGTTGAACAATTTGATTGGAATGTAGTGAAGGCAAAATGGAAAGAGCTTTTGTCTTAAAAAAAAGTTAAATATATAAATTCTACTTATTATCTTTACAGCCATTAGTCCCGTTAATGAGTCGTAAAAAAAGTATACACTTCGAAGTTTCTGAAAGAAAGATACTTCTGAGAATCATGGACCTTGTCATGGTTTACTTAGGCGTTTATGCGCTAAATTTTTATCCAAAGTTTGACTATGTACAGTTTGATGCTAACAATATAGTAGCTCTAATTCTTCTTGGCTTATATATTTTAATATTTGGGACTATTTTCGAATTATATGATCTTCAAAAAGCGAGTAAAATTGATACAACCTTTAGAAATGTTGTAATAGCATCATCAACTGTTGTTCTTTTCTATCTTTTAACACCTGTTCTTTCGCCGTATTTACCAGAAGAACGTATGCAAATTGTATACTTTTTTTTAATCATTTTACTTTCTATAATGATATGGCGTTTAGTATATATTAACCTAATTGAATCCCCGAGATTTTATAAAAGAGTTCTTTTAGTTGGCGAAATCACCAATATTGATGGGTTAGTCAATGCTCTTGTTACTTCTGATCCAAATTATAAAATTGTTGGCTTTATTAATAGTGAAGCTTCTACTGAAGAATCAGTTAAATTTAAGGGGCTTAAAGAATTCGAAGCAAATGCCTTTTTAGATATTATTGATAAAGAGAAAATTTCCGAAGTACTGGTAGCTAGTTTTAATTCAGAGTCTATAATTGCTGAAGTTTATCATGATCTTATGCTTTTGTTGGAAAGAGGATTTAAAATTAGAGAATACACACAGGTTTATGAAGAGTTGCTTTATCGTGTTCCTATACAATTTGTAGGTAAAGATTTTTACAAATATTTTCCCTTCAGTCGCAGTAATGAGAATAAACTGTATATTTTTTTTCAACGTACTTTCGATATAATAATTGCTATTATTGGATTAATTGCTGGATTATTTTTAACACCTTTTATTCTTATTGGGAATATGATTGGTAATAAAGGGCCTTTATTTTATACACAAGATAGGGTGGGAAGAAATAGCAAGAGTTTTAGGATTATTAAATTAAGGACCATGACAATTAATGCCGAGAAAGATGGTGTTAAATGGGCTCAAAAGGATGATAAACGAGTAACTGCATTTGGTCGATTTTTACGTCGTTCCAGATTGGATGAATTTCCTCAGTTTTATAACGTACTAAAAGGCGAAATGAGTATTATTGGACCTAGACCAGAACGGCCTTTTTTTGTTAATGAGTTATCACGTATTATTCCGTTTTATCAGACGCGACATATAATTAAACCAGGATTGACTGGTTGGGCACAAGTTAAGACAAGTTATGGCTCTACAATCGAGGATAGTTTAACCAAGTTGCAGTACGATTTGTATTATATAAAACACCGCAGTGTTTTTCTAGACTTCAATATTGCTATAAAGACGCTAAGCACTATTCTATATTATAGAGGGCAATAGAAGTTATATTTACAAAATCTTCACAACATAAATATAACGCAATGCTATAGCCAGTAACAAGGGAATTAATCCAATGGCGAATACTTGCACACCAATTAACCAGTGCATGGTTAATAGCACCATCATAATGATTAGGAACTTTAAATACCCTTTCATCCATTTTTTAGGCGATTGCATTCTTAACTGATGTACTATTAGAATATTAAATGGAAAAGCCCACAAAAGATTATAATTATTAGCAGTTGCCGAATGATCTGTACCAAACCATAAGAACATTAATAACAAACCGATTATTCCTGTAATCATTGCAATTAATACATCTAGCCATCGCGTTCTTTCATTTCTTTTGTTGTCTTTCAGCGTGATATATATTATAAATATGGCGAGTAAACTAAATATTACTAGTGGGCTTAATAAAATGTTTGAGCTTGATGCATTTAATCGACTAGAATACAACTCCGATGAGCTCTTTATAACATTGGTTCCATTTTCAAATTTAGCTTTTTCAAAAAAGCTATAGATGTATTTGGGTAAAAACATGTACTCATAGGCAATTGCGTCTCTGTCAATTACTGATCCTAATGCAATATCAATTCCTAAGCTTCCCCAAGTATTCCTGTTTAAATGTTCATGAATGAGTTCTCTAAACGTGGCTTGCTTAAAGTTTTTAGGAAGTACGTAATCAATTTTTTGATCAGTCACCTTTTGAGCGATATCTCTAATTTTAGTGGCACAATTATCATAGAAGAAGTCATAGAGATAAGCTCTATTTTCAGGTTTATAATTATTTTCTAAAAATTCAAAGAGTTTCTGTTTTTCTTCGTCGGACAGATTCAAAATTTGTTCTGAAATTGACCTGTTTTGACCCGAGTAGTATCTGTAAATATCTGAGAATCGATGCCTGCTAATAAGATAATTAAGTTTTCCTCTTGCAAACTTAAGATAGAAATTCGGAGCATCGAAATCATATTGACCATAACCATAAACAAGGTCTATGCCTTGATCCTTTATTCTAAACGCATTATGGCCAAAGGCATCATTTAGAGATGTTCCTGGACCGAAAGTAAGCACCGAAATTTCTGCCTTAGGCGACAATTGCAATTGCAATGCAAAAGATAAAGTTGTAAAAAGAACTAGTAAAAAAGATAGTTTTAATCTCATAGGTCTAATTTACTATCTAAAAACGCTAAAATCTATTTTTAAAGAGAAAACATTCGAATATAGCGCAGCACTTTGATCTCCAATGTCCGTAAAGGCATAATCTATTTGAATACCTTTGTATTTAAAGCCAACCCCAAAATTTGGTTGAAAGGTTAGATTTTCAGAGTTGTCTATTTGTAGTTCGTTTTGAAAATTACCAACACCACCTCTTAGAAATACTAAATCAGTATAACCAAACTCAAAACCTAACGCTGGATTAATACTAGCAAAGGACGTTGAAAAAACATCATTGTTTTCTTCGAATCTTAAATTTAAGTTTATTGCTGCTTCAAGGGAATAATCATAATGGAATATCCATGTCTTAGACATGCCAAGTTGAAGTTTTGGAATGGTAATTTCAGTAGTCTCAGGTAGCTCTTGATTTTGACCTTCAATGGCACCGCTAATTTGTTCAAACTTTTCTTCGTCTATCGACCAAGCATTATAAGTTGTGGTGATATCTCTTGCCATCAGTCCAAACTTCCATCCGTTTTTATTTTCAAATTGAATCCCTGCATCTAACCCAAATCCCCAAGACGACGCAAAATCACCAATAATTCTTCTTATTACTTTGGCGTTTACTCCAAAATTTAAACCATCCAAAGGTAATTTTCTAGCATAGGAGAAGGTTAAACCGTAATCTGCTGTTGAGAACGTACTTATTCTATCGTAATTAATATTACCTTGATCATCTATGAGCTGAGTGGTATCTAAAATATCATCGACTCCAAATCTGATTAGTGAAATGCCAACTGCGCTTCTATCGTCTAAAGGCATTGCATAAGCGATGTAATTGTAATTGGCAATATTGGCAAAATAACTTGAGTGCATAAGTGCAACCTGGCTATCTTCAAGTTGTACCAATCCCGCCGGATTCCAATAGCCAGAATTAACATCGGAAGTTTGAGAAACAACCGCATTACTCATACCCAATGCAGCGGCATCAACACCTATATTCATAAATTCGTTCGAATATTTTCTGGTCGATTGCGCAGTTACAATAAGTGTAAAGAGTGTTAAGAGAATTACAAGGTAATTTTTCAACAGCAAAGTTTTTTACAAAGATGCATAATTTTTCTATCTATTTAACTCTAAAATATCCTTCTTATTGTTCAGCTAATCTGCAAATTGGAAAAAATTATAAGTCAAGCTCAAATACTTTTTTATTTTTACACAAATTAAATTCATGAGTATGAAAAGGCATATACCCAATATGGTTACCCTTCTTAATTTATTTAGTGGTTGTATTGCTTTAATTTTTACAGTTTACGGAAACTTTGTGGCTGCAGCTATTTTTGTGTTTATTGGAATTTTCTTTGACTTTTTTGACGGGCTTTTAGCACGCAAGCTTAATGTGCAAAGTCCACTTGGTATTCAACTCGATTCTTTAGCGGATTTGATAACAAGTGGAGTGGTACCAGGAGTAATAGTGTTTAAATTAATTTCATTAACTGTTGATGCGCCTGACTATTCTGAATACAATGATAGTTGGAATTCTATTTTTCATTGGCAAGGATTCAAAATGTCTTTAGTACCTTTAATTGGATTATTTATTCCACTGGCTTCAGCTTATCGTTTAGCAAAGTTTAACTTAGACGAAGATCAACAAACCTATTTCAAAGGTTTGCCAGTGCCAGCCAATACGTTATTGATTTTGTCTTTGCCGTTGATATTAGAATATCAAAATAGTGACATCATCAATTCAATAATTATAAATAAATGGTTCTTAGTTGTATTAACACTTTTGAGCTGCTATTTATTAAATTCCAATATAAAATTATTTGCGCTAAAATTTAAGGATTGGAGCTTTAAGAATAACGGAGTACGATATGTGTTTTTGATACTGAGTGTGGTTTCCTTAGTCATCTTAAAGTTTGCTGCAATTCCATTAATTATTATACTTTACATTCTACTTTCCTTATTGGATAGAAAAAATATTCACTAAATACTATTATAAAACAGTTATGGCAGAAGTTATATTTACGCTATTAATGCTTGTTATGTTACAGGCGGTATTAGGATTTGACAATTTACTCTACATTTCACTTGAATCTAAAAAGGCACCTTTAGATGATCAAAAGCGCGTTAGAAAGGTTGGTATATTAATTGCAATAGTCCTTAGAATAGTGTTACTTTTTATCTTGGTCTCTGTTATAGAATACTTTCAAGAACCTTTTTCATTTTTAACAGGCCGTATTGATGATGTTTTAGATTTTGCGTTTAATGGCCACAGTATTATAGTCTTGGCAGGTGGATCATTCATAATTTATACAGCTCTAAAAGAAATTTGGCACATGATTTCAACAAGTCATATGGATCATGATATTGAGATTGCTGGAGAAACTAAACGCAGTAAATCTGCAAATGCTGCAATTGTGAGTATCGTTATTATGAATTTAGTATTTTCATTTGATTCTATTTTAGCTGCTATCGGATTAACTAGTGATATTAATAATTCTACAACAGCATTTATTGTCATGGCCATTGCTATTGTGGCAAGTGGGTTATTAATGTTACTATTAGCAGATAGAATCTCTATATTCTTGGCTAAAAACAGAATGTATGAAGTTCTTGGGCTATTTATTCTTTTTATTGTTGGTATTATGTTAGTGACAGAAGGGGGACATTTAGCGCATCTAAAGATTTTTGGCAATGAGATTGTGCCAATGAGTAAAACAACCTTCTATTTTGTAATTGCGATTTTAGTTGTAGTGGATGTTGTGCAAGGACGTTACCAAAAGAAATTGATAAAAGAAGAGATTGCTAAAAACAAAAAATCTTAAAACTCTAACTTCTTTTTACGAAGTTCGAAGTTCTGTCCTAGGTATACTTTGCGAACCATTGCATCATTTGCCAATTCTTCGGGGATACCAGCCTTTAAGATACCACCTTCAAACATAAGATAGGTTCTATCTGTAATAGCAAGTGTCTCTTGAACGTTATGATCGGTAATTAAGATGCCAATATTCTTTTTGGTAAGTTTGGCAATAATACGTTGTATATCTTCTACAGCAACAGGATCCACACCTGCAAATGGTTCATCGAGTAAAATGAAATTTGGATCCGTGGCAAGTGCACGAGCAATTTCTGTTCGGCGTCTTTCTCCTCCTGAAAGCAAATCCCCTCTGTTTGTTCTGATATGACCAAGACCAAATTCTTCAATTAAGGATTCCATTTTTTCGTGCTGTTGCTTTTTACTAAGCTTGGTTAACTGTAATACACTTAAAATATTATCCTCTATGCTCAGTTTTCTAAAAACAGAAGCCTCTTGCGCAAGGTAGCCAATACCGTTTTGAGCACGCTTATACATTGGGTATTTAGTAATATTAGTACTATCTAAATAAATGTTTCCACCATTTGGTTTTATGATACCGACAATCATGTAAAATGAAGTGGTTTTACCAGCACCATTAGGACCTAATAACCCTACGATTTCACCTTGATTTACCTCAAGAGAAACATCTTTTACAACTTTCCGTCCACTGTAGGATTTCATTAAGTTTTCTGCACGTAGTTTCATAGGTGTTTTGTCTAAGTCAATAAAAATAGTAAAATCAATCAGAATCTATGATTGGCTTATTATTTTTATTAAAAGTTTAACCTTAAGAGTAATGCTCGTCCAAGGCTTCCCAATACTCATGAGCACGTCTGAGATGTGGGATGACTATAGTACCTCCAATTAATGTTGCAATACCTAAAGCTTCACTAATTTCTTCTTTGGATAATCCTTCTTTATACGAAGATTCTAGGTGATACTTAACACAATCATCACATCGTAAAACTGTTGAGGCTACCAATCCAAGCAATTCTTTCGTTTTTTTATCGAGCGCACCCTCAGCAAAGGCATTGGTGTCTAAATTGAAAATTCGTTTTACTATTTTATTGTTATCCGCTAATATTTTGTCGTTCATTCTAGAACGGTAATCATTAAACTCTTTAACGCTATCAGACATGTTTTGCTTTTCTATTTTGATTTCTAACAACAACGGCAGAAATGTATATACTTATTTGATATAATATTAATATTGGAATGGCTACAATAACCTGGCTTGCGATATCTGGTGGTGTAATTATTGCCGATAAAATTAAAACAATAACCAAGGCGTATTTACGATACTTCTTTAAGAACTGAGGTGTTACCAAACCGATTTTAGTCAAGAAATAAATAATAATTGGTAACTCAAAAACAAATCCAGAGGCAATTGCAGACGATCTGACTATGGCAATAACCGAACTAATATCAAATTCATTAGATATTAATTCACTGACTTGATAATTGGCTAAGAAATTTATCGAAAGTGGTGTAATGATGTAGTACCCAAAAAGTACACCTGTAAAAAATAAAAGTGATGCTACTACCAAAAAGCCTCTTGAACTTTTACGTTCATTGTCTTTTAGACCTGGGCTTATAAAACTCCATAACTGATAAAGGACATAAGGAAAGGCCACAATAAAGCCTACGTAAATAGAAGTCCAGATATGGGCAGAGAATTGTCCGGCGACGGTTCTATTCTGAATTTTAAATGGGAACTTTTCTGCACAGAAAGTGGTATCCTCGATACCAATTAGTTTTGAGACTTGACATAGGCCGTTGTATGTTGGGAAATCCATTTTTGTAGGTCCAAAAATGATGACGTCAAAAATGAATTTATAAAAAATTGCTGCAATCGTTGCCGCAATAACAATTCCTAATGTTGCTCTTATTAAATGCCATCTTAAATCCTCAAGATGGTCTAAAAAAGACATCTCATCAATATTCTTTGCCATTATATAATGCCTTCTTTTATTAAATCATGAAGGTGAACAACACCAGCGTATTTTCCGTTTTGTTTTACCAGCAATTGTGAGATGCCAAATTCTTCCATCAATTCCTTTGCATCAATAGCCATAGCATCTTCTTCAATGCATCTTGGGTTTTTGCTCATAATATTTTTGGCTTTTAGCCCAGAAATATCATTACTTTTGCTTAACATACGTCTTAAATCACCATCGGTAATAATTCCAAGAATATTACCGTCTTCAACAACAGCTGTAACCCCAAGCATTTTCTCTGTAATTTCAACAATAACTTCTTTTAGACTGGCATCTAATGTCACTTGAGGTTTTAAATTTTGAGACGATAAATCATTTACTCTTAGATACAGGCGCTTTCCAAGTGCTCCACCAGGATGATATTTGGCAAAATCTTTACTTGAAAATCCTCTCAACTCTAATAATGACACAGCTAAAGCATCTCCCATAACGAGTTGAGCGGTGGTACTTGTTGTTGGTGCTAAATTATTTGGACAAGCTTCCTGTTCTACATATGCATTAAGAATGTAATCGGCTTGTTGACCTAAAAACGAGTCTTTATTACCAGTTATAGCTATCATTTTGTTCTTAGCATTCTTGATAAGTGGTACCAAAACTTTAATTTCTGGTGTATTTCCACTCTTAGAGATACAAATAACAACATCATCTTTAAGGATTAATCCTAAATCACCATGAATGGCGTCTGCAGCATGCATAAAAATAGCCGGTGTGCCAGTAGAGTTTAAAGTGGCTACAATTTTGTTAGCAATAATGGCACTTTTACCGATTCCTGTGATAATAACGCGACCCTTAGAATTATAAATTAATTCAACTGAATTTGCGAAGTCTTCAGTCAGTAATGCCGATAGATGTGCTATCGCTTTACTTTCTAGTTCTATAGTGCTTTTAGCGATACTGAGAATAGACGCTGAGGTGTTCAAAACTAATTATTTTTAGTGTTTTCAAAGTTTAAAGAAATTATTATCTTTAAGCATATGCAAAAGTAAATAAAATACTAATAGGGATTAATGAGTATTGCAGAAATTGACTTACACTCCTCGTTAAAAAAATACTTCGGATTTTCAGGATTTAAGGGTCTACAGGAAGAGGTTATAAAGAATGTGATTGCAGGAAATAATACATTCGTTATAATGCCAACTGGTGGTGGTAAATCGCTATGTTACCAATTACCAGCATTAATAAAAGATGGTACAGCCATAGTTGTATCACCACTTATTGCATTAATGAAGAATCAGGTGGATGCCATTAGAGCAGTATCTGAGCATGAAGGTGTAGCCCATGTTTTAAATTCATCGTTGAATAAGACTGAAGTAAAACGTGTTAAAGACGATATTACTAGGGGTATTACAAAACTACTTTATGTGGCGCCAGAGTCCTTGACTAAAGAAGAATATGTAGACTTTCTTAAATCGCAGAAAATATCATTTATGGCAGTAGATGAAGCCCATTGTATTAGTGAATGGGGACATGATTTTAGACCAGAATACAGAAATTTACGTCATATTATAAAACGTATTGGTGATAATATTCCAATCGTTGGTTTAACAGCTACTGCAACACCGAAAGTGCAGGAAGACATATTAAAGAGTTTAGGAATGAGTGATGCCGTTACTTTTAAAGCATCATTTAACAGACCGAATCTCTATTACGAAGTCAGGCCCAAGACAAAAAATGTCGATGCTGACATTATTCGTTTTATCAAGCAAAATGAAGGCAAGTCGGGTATCGTTTATTGTTTAAGCAGAAAACGTGTAGAAGAATTAGCTCAGGTTTTACAGGTTAATGGCATAAAAGCAGTGCCTTATCATGCAGGTTTAGATGCTAAAACGAGGGTGAAACATCAGGATATGTTTCTCATGGAAGATTGTGATGTCGTTGTGGCCACAATTGCCTTTGGTATGGGTATCGATAAACCAGATGTTAGGTTTGTGATTCATCATGATATCCCAAAGAGTATTGAGAGTTATTATCAAGAAACTGGTCGTGCAGGTCGTGATGGAGGAGAAGGCCACTGTTTAGCATTTTATGCTTACAAGGATATAGAAAAGCTCGAAAAATTCATGTCAGGTAAACCGGTGGCAGAACAAGAAATTGGTCATGCCTTATTGCAAGAAGTGGTAGCCTTTGCAGAAACTTCCGTCTCTAGACGAAAGTTTATTTTGCATTATTTTGGTGAAGCTTTTGACAATGAAACAGGCGAAGGTGGAGATATGGATGATAACGTCCGTAATCCTAAGAAGCAGGTAGAGGCTAAAGACGATGTAAAGATTCTTCTAGAAACTGTTAAGAACACCAATGAAAAGTATAAATCTAAAGATTTAGTTCAGGTTATTATTGGTAAGACTAATGCGCTTATAACGTCACATAAAACGGATCAGCAACCATTTTTTGGAGTAGGCAAGCATAAGGAAGATCGGCATTGGATGGCCTTAATTCGTCAAGTTATTGTTGCTGGATACATTAAAAAAGATATCGAAACCTATGGTGTGCTGCGATTAAGTGACATGGGTAAAGACTTTTTAGAAAAGCCTGTATCCTTCATGATGGCCGAAGACCATGTGTTTGATGAGGAATCTAATGACGGTATCATTACCAACTCAAAAGGCGGTGGTGTCGCAGCAGATGAACGCTTAATGACTATGCTTAAAGACTTGCGTAAGCGTAATGCCAAAAGTTTAGGAGTACCACCATTTGTTATTTTTCAGGATCCTTCCTTAGAAGATATGGCCTTAAAGTATCCAATTACTTTAGAAGAACTATCAAATGTACATGGAGTAGGTGAGAGTAAGGCTAAGAAATATGGTAAGGATTTTATTGCCTTAATAGCCGATTATGTTGAAGAACATGATATTATGCGACCAGATGATATGGTGGTAAAATCAACGGGTTCTAATTCTGGTTTAAAGCTATATATCATCCAAAATGTAGATCGTAAATTACCACTAGACGACATTGCCTCTGCTAAAGGCATGGAAATGTCTGAGTTTATAGGCGAAATGGAATCCATAGTCTATTCTGGAACAAAACTTAACATTAGCTATTGGATCGATGACATTCTAGACGAAGATCAGCAAGAAGAAATCCATGAGTATTTTATGGAATCTGAAAGTGATAAGATTGCTGATGCTGTTGAGGAATTCGATGGTGACTACGAAGACGAAGAGCTGCGCTTATACCGTATTAAGTTTATGAGTGAGGTGGCTAATTAAAATGCTCAGTTCTATTCTATTCTATTCTAAATAAATGTTCTGTTATCCCGTAATTAGATCATGATGTATCAACATGATTTTGACATATAAAGAGTTGTACATAATTTAACCGCACCTCAAAATGGCATTTCCATTAGACGAAAAATATATAAAAGAAACGGAAACGGAATTTAACGTGAAATTCCCTTCTGAATTTAAAAACCGAATGATAAAATCAAATGGAGGAGAATTATTGATTTCGGACAAGTTTAAATTTGAACTATATCCGTTTTTAGATAAGACTGACCGAAAAAGGATAAGTCGGACTTGTAATCACATCGGACTTGAAACAAAGAATGCTCGTGAATGGAATGGGTTTCCAGACAATGTAATCGCAATTGGGGCGGACGGATATGGAAATCAACTAACCTTGACTCATAACGGAAATGGAAATTTAACTGAAGAACTATATTTCTGGAATCACGAAACAAGACAAATGGAAAAAATAGCCGAATCAATTAATAAACTTTACGTTGTAAAAGAATCTTTTTGGAAAAGAATAAAATCAAAACTTAATGGATAATGACTATGTGAAATAAAGTGTTGATTGTAGCATATGAGGAATTGCTAAAGCCTATATTAATCGAATATTAACGCATATAAAACTGCAACAGACGGTTACAAGAGACCGTTGTAAGGCATTTTATAAAAGATAATGAAGTACAAAAATTATAAATCAGCGATTCACAATTTCACTCATTCATTTATTAGCATTGACTATATAAAAAGTGGAAGACTTGCTGTAAACGTGTTGATTAAATTGCATAATCTAGGAATTGAAAGTAAAGCGACTTTTGATTTTATAAATAAATCAATTGAACCAAATCAAGCTGATTCAATTGAAAGCCGACAACTAATGGACGATTATCTGAATTGGCTACCTAAACACTTCATGAATCATAATTGCGACTTAAACAAATTAGAATGGCTAGAGATTACCTTCTGGACTGATTTTAAGAATACTTTACCCTCTGAGAGGAACAATAAAAACAGAATATTTAAAATTTCAGCTAAAACAAAGTGGAAAGCAGATAAAAGAAATGAAGAAATAATTGAAATCTCTGAATCTGAATTAATATCGAATAGAATATTGGAATTGGAAAAAATCCCAAAATTGACAGAAATAACTTAGTAAAAACGCCTTAATCGACCTAGATAAAATAGAAATGACAAATAATCAATTGACATATAGTAAAATAAAGGAACTTTTGAAAAATCATTTTTCAGAAAGAGTTACTGAATTCGAAAATGGAAATCATCTGACTTTGAACTCTGAAAATGAAAACGAATCATCAATTTGGATTGAACTTGATAAAGGTGGAATTCTGACTGTTGGAATTGGAATTGCTCACAAACATTTCTACCCAAATATTGATAATTTGAATGATGGATTTAATGAGTTTTTACATTTTCTAACCTGTAAAAAAAAGAGAACTGATTTTTATAAAGGTGATACTATATTTAAAAGTATTTACTATTACGAATTAAAAAACGGAACCTTTAAAGAATAAGGAACTGTATCGAATTTGAATTTATCGTTTTGGAAAAAAACTACTGAAAGATCGATCACTCAAAACGGTTATATACAATATGAAATTATCGAATCTGAAATAAAGAGTATAAAAAGTAATATGTACAACAATTCTTAACCGCAATTAAGACTGACGGTTATACGAAACCTTATTGAATAATTTTACAAACCTATGATATTTCTAATTGACATATTAGATTCCAAACACCAAGTAAAAGTATATGAGAGTATCGCTGATTTACCTCAAAGAGTTGAATGGCAAGATATATTTGAGGGTAAATCTATCATTATCGATAATAACGGTATTGAATACGAATGGGATTCCTCAAAAAAGAATGAAATTGGATCAGTATACAATTATAGTTTAATACCTACTTCAAGAGTTTCAGAATTAATAACTGAATGTTTAAATAGAGTAAATATTGATCAAAATATCTCTGAATTTAGTTTTTAATAAATGAGTTGGGACATCGTGCTATTTAATTTAAGACCGCAAATAGAATCGAGTTCAGAATTGCTCAAGTCTGTGTAATACCAAAAAGTCTGCGTATATTAACCCATAATCGACTGTTATTCCAAATCGAAGTACAACATTTGACTGACATTATGAAACTTAAATCAATTTTTGGAAAAACTTTAAAAAATGAGATTAGAGATTTATTTGAAAGTATTTTAAATGATCAATGGAAAAGTCGTATCGAATCCACTGAAATAGAAAGCGCTGGAATTATCAACTGTGAAGAAATTATTTCAGAGTTTTTAGAACAAAACGAATTCGGTTGCGCATTTGAACATTTGACTTATGTGATTTCTGAAACAGACATTAAATTAACGACTGAACAAGCAAATAGAATTAACCAGTTAAAAAATAAATTGGTCTCATAAAATAATTACAAATGAGTTGGGACATTGTGCCAATTAATTTAAAAAAGTAAATAGAATAGTTTCGGAATTGCTAAATCCTGTGCTATAGCGAAAAGTCTTGGTATATTGCCTCATAACTGCCGGTTCTACTTGACTTTAGTATGCAAGATAAAAACCCTTTATAATTGAATTCAACATTTAAAATCTTAAAAGGCCTTCCACCATATGGAAAAATGTATGTGCCAATTCCAGGTGGAAATTGGTCAGAAGGATTAGCTGTTGAATTTACAAAAGACGACGGAACAAAATGGGTCGCGAATATTGCAAACGGACAAGAAAATTTCAATTACGTTAATGAATTAAAAAATCCCAATGAAATACTTGTTATTTCAAATGGGGAGTGTTACATAATTGACAGAAACAAAGAAAAAAGCATCTGCGATTTTGGTTACGATTTTAAGCAAGTAATTGAATTCAACGATAAGTTTATCCTAATTGGAACGAGAAATATTGCGATGGTTGAGAGTTCTGAAAAAATAGAAAGATTTAGAGATTTATGTTGGGATTTTATCGAAGATATTAAAATAGAAAATGGAATATTAAGCGGAGTATTAAATGACTTTAACGGTTGGAACAAGTACGATAAAACGAAATTTAGTATTGATTTAAAGACTAACGAATTAATTAAATCAAAAAAGAAGTTTAAACCAAAAGTAAAGTTTGATTCAACAAAAGCCGAATCAAAAAAGTGGTGGGAAATATGGAAATGATCATTAACTTAACTCTTAAGTGAAGGATAAAAGAGACCACTAACCAATTATTTTATGAAACTAATAGAGTATTTACAAAACATTGAGAAAATTGATGAAGAATCTGTTCTTTATGTTAAAAGAATTGACGGCCAGTTTCTTCCGGTTTCAGAAGTTACTATCCTGAATTTAACTGAAGAAGAGTTAGAATGGAAAACTTTTGAAGTCACAGAAAAGAAATGTCCTGGTTTCCAATATTTTATGGAAGCTTTCTTGATAAAAGAATTTATGGAAGATATTTCGCCTCAATTTCCTACTCTCGAAAAAAAATGTAATCGATTAATACATTATGTGGAATATGATGCTTAAGTAGCACTTAATGTTTTGGAAAAGACTAAAGCGGCTCAAAAGGTCTATTTCATTGTAGCTGCAATTCCTATACAAAATCCTTTTGTAACTATTTTATAGAGGACGTATATTTTGTAAACAGAAGGTCTTGCTTCTTAACCTTTAAGCGTATCTCGTTCAGCTTTGCTTTTTCAAGTTGTTTAATGTCTGATTCTTCAATCTGAAAATCAATATTGGTCACAAAGCGACCTTTAGTTTCCGTTGGGTTGGTTTCAAATTCAAGAGAATCTGAATGCAGTGTTAATTCAAAATCCTGACCTTTAAAGATCAATTGAGCACCATTTTTACACTTTACATTAAGCGTGCCAACAACAACAGTCTGAAAGAAAAAGTAACCACCTAATTCGTTAAGTCCAGAAAAGAGTACATTATGTTCAGATACACCATAAGGCTCTAGTTCTATAGAATTTATAATAGCTTCAATACTGTCATTAGACGTTGCTTCACTCGATTTGTTGAATAACTTAGAAAATGAAAATCCCATGAATTGTGTTTTTGGCAAAACTAGGTTTAATAAATCAATTCTCAAATCATAATTCGTAAATCGTAAATCATTGATTATCTTTGCAGCCTTAATTAAAAGAAAACACAATGCAAGACGGATTATACGCAAAATTCAATACCTCGAAAGGCGAAATAGTAATCAATTTAGAGTTTGAAAAAACTCCAGGTACAGTTGGTAATTTTGTGGCTTTAGCAGAAGGTAATTTAGAGAACTCTGCAAAACCTCAAGGAACACCATATTATGATGGTCTTAACTTTCATAGAGTTATTCCTGATTTTATGATTCAAGGTGGTTGCCCACAAGGAACAGGTACTGGAAACCCAGGTTACAAATTCGATGACGAAATTCACCCAGATTTAAAGCACGATGCTCCTGGAAAATTATCTATGGCAAATGCAGGTCCTGGGACCAATGGTAGCCAGTTCTTTATTACACATGTTGAAACTCCATGGTTAGATGGTAAGCATACCGTCTTTGGAAATGTAATTGAAGGTCAAGATGTAGTTGATGCTGTAGCCCAAGGTGATAAAATTGAAAGCTTAGAAATAGTGAGAGTTGGTGCAGATGCTGAAGCGTTTAATGCTGTGGAAGCCTTTAGAGTATTTGAAGGCGCAAGAGAACAACGCATCGCTGCAGAACGTGAAGCTTCAAGAGCAGAGTTAGATAAATTAGCTGCTGGTTTTGATGAAACAGCTTCTGGTTTACGTTATAAGGTGATTCAGAAAGGAGACGGAAAAAAAGCTGAAAAAGGGAATATGGTGTCTGTGCATTATAAAGGTCAATTGGCTGATGGTACTGTTTTTGATTCGTCATACAAGCGTAATTCTCCTTTAGATTTTCAAGTAGGAGTAGGACAAGTAATTCCAGGTTGGGATGAAGGTATTTGTCTATTAAATGTAGGTGATAAAGCTCGCTTAGTTATTCCTAGCGATTTAGGCTATGGAGCGGCTGGTGCAGGTGGAGTTATTCCACCAAATGCAACACTGGTATTTGATGTTGAATTAATGGACGTTAAAGGATAAATAAGCCCTTTTACGTAACAAAATAGAAATAGAATCGTCTCACTTTTAAAGTGAGACTTTTTTATTTTTATTAATTCAACCAATCAAAAAATGAAATTTAAATTATCCATTGCATTATTTTTAGTGGCTTCGGTACTGGTAAGTTGCTCAAAATCTATTGAATATTCAGAGGCATTTAAAAACAACACTTCAGGAAAGTACCTTTATAATCCAGATGAATTAATCCTGGTGTATTATGAAGGTAATACATTATACCTCAATTGGAAAGGTGGAAAGGTTGCACCAGTAACTTTAGAAGAAAACGAATTTTTTGTGCCAGATATGTATAAGAAGTTTCGATTTGTGCAACATCCAGATACTAAGGAACGCTATCTCTCAATTGTCGACGAAGAGGATCAAGAGAAAGTAACTTATGATTATTTAAAAGTTAACGACGCTTATAAAACTCCGAGTCAACATTTAGAGGCTGGAAATTATGACGATGCCTTATCTGGGTATTTAAAAATAAAAACACAGGATTCCACCAGTTCGTACATTAATGAGTGGAGTTTTAATAGTATAGGCTACCGACATATTAGAAATGAGGAATATGATAAAGCCATTGGAGTACTTAATATGAATGCACAATTACACCCAAAAAGTCCAAATGTGTTCGACAGTTTAGGGGAAGCCTACCTTAAAAGTGGTGACAGTCTAGAGGCTTATTATAATTACAAAAAAGCCTTAGAGCTTAATCCTAATAATATGCGTGCTGAACGTTATTTAAATGCTTATAAGACTGAAGAAAAAGAATAAATCGTTACGATTTCTTTATTGTTTGAATAGTACTCCAATTAGATTTAAACGGTACTTTAAATATTAAGTTCATTTAATCGATTCATTTTCTCAATTAAATTTCCAGTAATTGCCACGACTGCTGGTTTAGGAATATTATCCTTATCGAAAGGCCATTTACTAGTTGGGTTATTGATATCTTTAGTTTGCTCACCAGGATGTTGAACACTTAAAAATAGAGTTTTTCCGTCTGGTGAAAACCATGGTCCCGTGAGCTCAGCGTCCCTTGGTGCAGAGGCAACTCTCAATACTTTACCAGCATCATCTCCAAATCTTGGAATAACAAATAGGCTGTTGTTTTTAAATGCTAAATAAGGCTTACCGTCTTTATTCATGGCATTACCAGACATATCAGAGGTAAACCAAAGGTTTCCGGAATGATCAAAAGCCAAATTATCTGGACAAGAAAAACCGTTGGCTTCACCACCTGCCATAAAAGTAGATGCACTAAAGGTTAAAGCGTCAAATTTACCCTCAGATTCTTCAATTTTTAGAATTGAACCATGAAAATCATTTTTACGCTTATTATTAGTAAGCGACACAAAAATATGACCTGTTATAGGATCTATTTCTATATCTTCAGGACGATTAAGTGGAGTAGCGCCTAATAGTTTAGCAGCTTCTCGTGCCCTAATAAGAACTTGAGTTTGATCTTTAAATTTTTCTTGTAAGATTGGTTGAGTCTCCCAGTCAAGTGCTAACCATTTGCCATTAATAGTATCTGCAACATAGAGTACACCTTCCTTTAACGAATTTGGCTTTGAAGAGACAAATTTATATAAATGTTCATTATTACTATCGTCTCCAGTGTAGGCAACAATACGTTTGTCTTCTAATTCATAAAGGGTACAACATTCGTGCGCAAATCTACCTAAAGCAATGTGCTTTTGGGCATTTCCAGTTTTAGGATCAACCTCCACGACCCAACCATAATGTTCTGGCGGATTATCATAATAATTTTCCCAACCGTAGTAATAACTTTCTTTATGCTGGGGTTCTCCATTTGCATCGTAAAGGGTTTCGCCATAAAAACCGTCATAGTTTTCCTCGCATGTTAAAAAGGTTTGCCATGGTGTAATACCACCAGAACAATTGGCCAACGTTCCCATTACTGTAGATTTTCCTTTAATCTTATAATCCCAGTTGAGTTTTATGGGTGTCTTTGCTGTAATACGTCTATTATAAGGATCATTTTTCACAATTTTCCACTGCCCATTTTCTTCTTTGATTCTAACAATACTTCCACCAACATTATACATTTCTTTGTCAATTTGTGCAATAGACTTTTTTGTTTGATCGTTAGTAAACCCGTTCTGATGTGCTATATAAAGCGGATTAATATATTCATGATTTACCCAAAGAAGGCCATCTTTAGGATTAGACTCGTCTAACGGAATAAAACAGGTAAAATCATTGTTAAATCCAAAAGTCTCCTTATTACTAATATTATCACCCCATTTTATAATGGTATGGTAATTTAAGCCATCTACGAGTAACAAATCGTCCCGATCCGATGCTGGCAAAGCTTTTAGAATTAGTTTTCTCAATTCATCAATGCGATCTTGAGTAATGTCCTCAACTTTAATTGGTGTACTTGTACTGCCACAAGAAGTTAAATAATGTGGAAACAATACTGTTCCAACGCTAGCTTTACCTAAAAAGGAAATAAATTGACGTCTGTTATAACTCATATGAACCAAATTGAAAATAATGGCTAAAACGAAAATTAATCTTTTTACATTTTACTATGAGAAAAATGAGGTTATTAAATGTTTAATAACTTATTTTTAATAATCGTAATACGCCGCTTGATGTTTTTAAATTTTTAACACATCTATAAAGCAAAAGCACGTTCTACTGGCCACTGGTCTTCATAACCTTCTTGCCATTCTTGAGTTGCTAATTCCTCATCTGTAGATAAACATAAGTCTAATTGTGCTGTGATATGTTGCTCATTGAGATTTTGTCCAATAATAACAATCTCGTTTTTACGATCCCCGAAAGTAACATCCCAGTCCTTTTCAATCTCGTCTTTGTTTTCTACAAACGCGTATTGTTGAATGCGACTTTCAAAAGGCATACTGCACCACCAAACACCAGCGCTATCGGCTTTTACAGATCCCCCTGCCTGACCCCAAATTAAAGCTTGATCTGGTCTTGAAGATAGCCAAAATAAGCCCTTGCTTCGAATAACATTATTTGGAAATTTATCTTGTACAAAGCTCAAGAATCGCTGAGAATCGAATGGTTTTTTAGTTCTATAGACAAAGGAAGAGATGCCATATTCTTCAGTTTCTGGGGTGTGCTCTTCTTTATTTAATTCTTCTATCCATCCAGCACTTTGTTCTGCTTCTTCAAAATCAAATAATCCTGTATTTAGTATTTGGTTTGGATTAACTTTACTAAAGCTAGATTCAATAATCTTAGCTGAAGGATTTAACTTTTTAATTGTAGCCTTTAATATGCCCAAATGGTCTTCAGACACTAAATCAGTTTTGTTTAAGATGATGATATTAGCAAATTCAACCTGATCAGTAAGTAGATTAACTATTGTTCTGAAATCACCATCGATATCAGTTAATTCCCGATCCATTAGAGTTTCTGGACTGCCAAAGTCTTTGAAAAAGTTAAACGCATCTACAACTGTCACCATTGTATCTACATAGCTAAAGCGCGAAAGGTCAATGTTGTTTTCTTCATCAATAAATGAGAATGTTTGCGCAACTGGTATAGGCTCACTAATGCCAGTACTCTCAATTAAAAGATAATCGAATCGATTTTCTTTAGCTAATCGTTCTACTTCAATCATTAAATCTTCGCGTAGTGTACAACAAATGCATCCGTTACTCATTTCAACGAGTTTTTCTTCAGTCCTCGAAAGAGTGTTTTCACTTTTTACAAGTTCTGCATCGACATTAACTTCACTCATATCGTTAACGATAACTGCTACCTTTAATCCAGCTTTATTATGAAGTATATGATTGAGTAGTGTTGTTTTACCTGCGCCAAGAAATCCGCTTAAAACTGTTACTGGAAGTTTTTTGTCCATATGTAATGCCTTAAAAATTCAAAAACAAAATTAAAACTAATACTAAATAAACGCAACTTAGTTGCGTTAAATAAATATCAATAAAAAAGCGCATTATTTAAATGCGCTTTGAATTCGTTTTATGAGTATTTATTATTCCTCTTTCAGAGTGACAGTGCGCTCAACTGAGTTAAATGGTCCTGGTACTGCATTACCCTCATTATCAATTAATTGTAAGTTAATAGTTGCCTCTCCCATAGGAAGGCCTTTTACAACATGAGGTACCCATTGCGTAATCATAAATTCTTCACCATTAATAGTTGCTTTCACTTTATGTCCTGATTCGGATAATTCTGTATTTAAAACAAAAAAGTCTAAAAGGATATGTTGCGCATCCTTTCCAACATAAGTCCCTTTTGGTCGGCTATATATTAATGTTGGTGCACTCATATCTAAGCCTTGAGTATCTTCTGCGTTTTCACCAACAACTAATTTTCTTACTACCATTGAGTTGTCATTTTTAACTGATTCGTGATAAGAACGACTTAAAAATGCTACTAGATGATGAACACCAACAGGAATTTCTTTTTTAATATTTGGTTCGTAGTGCGCAGAATATGGTTGGTTATTCAAAATAAAGTGAATGTGTTGTCCCTTGCCAGAATTAGCTAATTTTTGAGCATTTGGACTGTCAGTTTGGTCACCTAAAACATAGTTGTCTAAAGTAAAGTCAAAATCAACTTCTCCAACTTCGGATATAGCCATCGTTTCTGGTGTATCCAGCCTTAATTTTGCATCTGCATAAGCAGGTGAGTCTGTTAGTGGTGCTATTGTTATTTTAGAGGCTGTATCAGGAGCTTTAACTTCCGTTTGTTCTGAGTTGTTTTCTGTAACATCTGCCTCTGTTTTATCATTTTTACAAGCAGTTGCAAAGACTATACAAAATGTTAATAGCGAAAATTTGAGATGTTTCATGGTGTTTTGGTTTTATCATAGATTATGTAGTAAAGTTACGGATATAAGCCAATTGTAACAAATCGTTAAATGCTTCTTTAAAATCTTAATCAAAGAAGAGTTAATGCGAGGGTTTGCTTGCAAAACAGGCAAGCTACAAAAAATGGTCAGGTGATTTTTGAAGATGGAGTAACGCTTAATGGCGTGTACTGTGTGAGAGATGACGTCTGTAAACTCTCTAAGCTGAGTGAAAATGAAAAAGACCAAGTAGTGAAACTTGTTGTTAATGGTGGTTTACTAGGGAAACGATACTGAGTCCCTGAGCAAAAATAAAACTTAATTACTGTTGCTTTAAACGATATGGAAATGTGCCTTATACCTAAGTCATAAATTTGAACAATTTATCTAAGGATCCTAATTTGATTATGGGTGAATTGGGGAAAATGCTGAAGATTTATAAGAGCCCGTTAACACCATTGTTACTATGATAGAAAATCTGTAAAGGCTAAAATACCGCAAATTTTAATCGATATTCAAGATAAATTTGGTGCAGATGATCAGGGTTATTTAAATACAATTCTATCAAGAGAAGATTGTGCAGGTATTGTAGGTACGGCGACTGAATCAGCAATTAGAATTTTATTGTGTTTTAAAAGGAAGGTCTCATTTTTACCTCACGAAAACGTATTAAAGTTGAACGTTGTAATAGCTTAAAATAGATAGAGTAGTGTGGTGTTTTTATCTAACGCCAATACTTACTGATAAATTCTTATATAGTCAACCACCATAGGGCTCTCGACAAAGTCACTACCAATATCTGGTTCGATAGCAATGTTTAAGATTAAATAATAATTGTCATCATAAGGCCAGGTTTTTTCGTTCTTAACTTTTGGTTTATAGGCATAGTGCACTTTTCCATCGATGGCAAAGATCATGCTATTTTCATCCCAATCTATAGTATAAATATGAAAGGAATTACTGACATCATTAATTTTTTGCCCACCTAGATTTTTGACATTGTCACCATAACTTGAACCATTATGTACTGCACTGGAAACATAATTTTGATTTTTGCCCCAATGTTCTAGAATGTCTATTTCGCCGCAATCTGGCCATTTCTTTTCTCCGTAACCAAGATTATCCCAATAAGCACCATCTTCATCGATATTTGTATTTAACATCCAAATGGCTGGCCAGGTTCCCACACCTTCAGGAAGCATAGCTTTGATTTCAACGCGTCCATAAGTAAATGCAAACTTAGAGTTAATGCGTGCAGAGGTGTATTCCTTGGTATATCCTTGATCGGTTAACTTTTCTTTTCTTGCTACTAAATAGAGCTTCCCATCTTTAACAAACGTATTTTCTTCTCGATCTGTATAGTGTTGAATTAAACCGCCCCACCAATTACCGTTCGGCGGTAGTTGCTTTTGCAAGAACCATTTAGTGGAATCTATGACCCCCTCATTATTAAATTCATCAGACCATACTAAATCATTAAAACCAACAGAAAACTTTGTAGTATCTTCTGTTGGTTCCTGTGAATTTAATTTATATAGTATAAATATGCTTACTAATAATCCAAGTAATAATGCTATATACTTTATGTAATTAGGCATATTTATCTGTCAGTTTGAGTTTTACTCACTCTTACTCTGAATGGTTTCAGATTTAATTTCACCATCTATTGATGCGTTTTCTTTTTTAAGGTGTATATCTAAGAACTCAATAATTTTGCTGTAAGCCTCAATTTGATTCTCCTTTTTAACGAATCCATGGCCTTCGTCTTCAAAAAGTACATATTCTACTGGAACACCATTTTGTCTAACACCATCAACAATTTCATCAGATTCGACTTGAAGTACTCGCGGATCTTGAGCTCCTTGTAAAACGATTAAAGGCTTGGTTACTTTATGGGTATGAAAAAGAGGTGAAATGCGCTTTAAGCGCACTGAGTCTGCCGAAAACGGATCGCCTAATTCTTTATAAAGTGCTTCTCTAAAGGATTCCCAATATGGTGGTATGCTTTTCAATGTTCTCATCCAGTTAGTAACTCCAAATAGATTAACGCCAACATCGAATTCTTCAGGTGTATAGGTAAGAGCCGCCATCGTCATATAACCACCATAGGATCCACCTATAATTCCGATTTTATCACCATCGATTTCAGCTTGTGTGGCTAACCAGTTTTTGCCTTCAACACAGTCTTGTAAATCCTTCTCACCATGGTTTTTATCATCCATTTGATAAAAAGTCTTACCGTAACCACTACTTCCTCTATTATTTACTGCCAAAACAGCATAGCCTTGATTAACCATATACTGTATTAACGAACTAAAATTTTGTCGGGTTTGTCCACCTGGACCACCATGAACCCATACCATAGCAGGTACTTTATTATCTTCTGACGCTTGATGAGGTAAATAATAGATAGCAGGAATCTCAACACCATCAAAAGACTTAAAACGAACGACCTTAGCTGTTACCAAATCTTTAGGATTAATATCGTCATTAAGTACATTAGTAATGCGGTTTTGTTCTTTAGTTTCTAAGTTGTAAGTATACATATCGGAAGGTGAATTAGAGCCTCCGACATACATTCTCATCCAACGCTCATCATCACTAAAACCAACACTTGTTATACTCTTTCCATCAAAATTTGGAAGCTCAATTGGTTTCATGGTTTGTGCATCCAAAACATCAATGGCATTTTTTCCGTCTTCATTAACATAGATAACCATGTATTTTCCATTAGAAGTTAATCCGCTACCTAAAATATCCCATGCTTTTTCAATAACCTTGGTCTTTTCTTTCGTGTTTAAATTATAAGACATCAGATACGCAAATTCAGAGCCATCATCTGTAGTGTAATAGAATGTACTATTGTCTTTTGAAAATTCCTGAGCAGAATTAGCACTTAAATTAGTATTAATCTTGGCGGTTTCCTTTGTTGTGGCATTATATACAAATAAGTCACTATCGTTGGTATTCACCGTTTTTGATAGTGCAAAGTAATTTTCATCATCAGACATGCCAGAAAAATCCATACCATCATTATTTTGATAGAGCATTTCAGAAGAATAATCGTCTATTGACATTTTATAGACATCAAAAAATCGTCGGTCCCTCTTATTAGAACCGTAATATAAATACTTGTTATCTTGTGACCATCCATAAAAATCAGACTTAACTCCTTCGTCTGGTGTAATATCTTTAATACTACCGTCAAGTTCTCTTACGTATAAATGGTCTATCTCATCTCCGTTCCCATCAGCACTAAGTAACATTCTATTATCTTCTGGGAAATACGAGTTAGCGGAGTACGACGTTGTGTCCGATTGCGTAATCGGTGTCATTTCGCCACCTTTAGTTGATACCGTGTAAACGTTGTAAATTCCTGTACGATTACTCGACAAGAGAAGCTTACTGTTATCCATTGAAAAGCTTCCACCACCAACGGCTTCATTATCCATAAATTGCTCTATGCTATATAATTGAACTTCGCGTTGTGCCAGTTCACCTTCAGCTTTATCCTCCTTGCATGCGCTCAGAAAGACAAGCATAGTTAAAATTAAAATGTTGGATCTCATATTGATTGATTTTAGTTTCTGATTTAATCGATACTAAATACTTTAGTGGCTTTGAAAGGATCTATTTGAATTTGTTTCATCTTGGCTTGATATTCCTTCCAAGACTCATTAAAGAATGAATTTGTTTCGCCAAATAATTTATCAAGCGCGTCTTTAGCATGCTTAATTAAGGTGGTCTCTGTTGATGTAATTCCTGTCTGACTATTACTTACATAACTTCTGGCGAGTCCTAATCGCTGCAAAGGTGTAACCTCAGGATTTCTTGTTATACCTTGGCGTTTATCCACCTTCCCTAAATATTTATCAATTAAAGTGTTTATACTTTTAACGGTTTCTTTAGAGGCCTTAATCTCTTCTTTGTATTTGTCTTTATCAAGCTTAGAGAGCTCTTTTTGATATTTCTCTGCTATTCCTTTGCTCTCAACTAACTGCTTTACTGCATCAGCAGCGGTTTGCTGCATTTGTTCCATTTGTTTTAAAGTTGAATACACCTCGTCTGTATTTTTCTGAGATACATTAAGTCTTGGATCCGACTTCACTTCAATAGTTGCTTCTGAGGTTTGGTCACCATAATGAAGCACAGCCTTGTAAGAACCAGGTTTTACAGCAACTCCTCCAGGTTCTCCTCGTCTTTCCCTTATGCGTCTTGAGGGATAATCGACACCAGATTCATTCATATACCAAGTCCACTTCTGTAACCCATTTTCTTTAGGTGCTTTTCGCTTTAAAGTTCTAATTAAACGATCACTATCATACAATTTAAGGGTAATAGAATCCCATTTTACAGCTTTTTCTTTAGTTTCAGAAGCCTTGTCTTCTGATTTATCATCTTTATTACTTTTAGGTAGTTCCTTTTTATTAAAAAGATAGGTAAATTGAGCACCACCACCACGATTTTCACCATGGTACATGGCATCACCGCCAAAGCGGCTTCCAGTCGGTTGCTGAAATGCTGCTTGGTAAGCTATAGGAGGATTGAACAATGCGATGTTCGAATTCATAATAGCAGTATTACTTGCTATAGCTCTTAAAGGTCTTATATCATCTAGTACCCAAGCTGCACGTCCAAAAGTTCCAATCACTAAATCATGTTCACGTGGATGAATTACTAAATCCTTAACTGAAGTTGTAGGGAAACCTTCCGTCCATTTTGTCCATTTTACACCTGCATCTAGAGAAACATATAAACCGTCATCTGTACCTAGGAATAATAAATTTGGTTCTTCCACATCTTCAACGATAGCTAAGGTATAACTCTGTACATCATTTTCATCTATAATTCGTTCCCAGGTCTTACCATAGTTTTTGGTTCTGTAGGCATAAGGTGTGTAATTAAATCGTCTGTAATCATTCGCAATTAAAAGTGCTTCACCTTTATTTTTGTTAGATGCTTTAATCTGTGCTATCCAACTTCCTTCTGGCAAACCTTTAATATTTTTTGAGACATCTGTCCAGTTGGTGCCACCATCGGTAGTATAGTGAACACGACCATCATCAGTTCCTGCCCAAAGCATAGCCTTTTCTACAGGACTAGGTTCTATAACTAAAACGGTACAATGGTTTTCAGCACCTGTTGCATCCATAGTTAATCCACCACTTTCAGATTGTTTCTGCTTTTCTGGGTCATTGGTCGATAGATCCGGTGATATAATAGTCCAAGTCTCTCCTTTATCCGTTGATTTATGCACAAATTGACTACCAAAATAAATAGTGCTATTGTCAAAAGGATCGATGTTTATTGCAGAGTTCCAATTAAAACGTAATCTAACATCTGGATCTGGATGTGTTGGTCTTACACCATAATTATTACCAGTTTGCCAATCGTAGCGACTCACATAACCTTGCTGACTCATTGACCAGCCATAACGAGAATCATCCCTATCAGGAACAACGTCAAAGCCATCTCCAAAGCTTATCTCTTGCCAATAACTATTTCTTATTCCTTGAGCCCGCCACACATAAGCCGGTCCTCTCCATGAACCATTGTCTTGCATACCGCCATATACATTATATGGATATTCATTATCCACTGCAATATGATAGAATTGTGCCACGGGTAAATTACCAATAAAGCGCCAAGTCTTTCCACCATCTTTGGTAATATTCATTCCCCCATCATTTCCATCAATCATAAAACTCCCATCCTTTGGATGAATCCACCAAGCATGATGATCTGGATGCACTCCATTACTCACACCATAAGCAGGCATTAATTGTGTGAAGTTTTTACCACCATCTTCAGAAACATTAACGTACGTAAAAATTGAATAGACTCTGTTTTCATTTTCCGGATCTACATAAATTTCCGAATAGTAAAAAGGTCTATTACCAATATCGTTTTTGTCATTTATTTTTCTCCATTTAAAGCCTCCATCCACACTTTTATATAAAGCGTTTTTCTCAGCTTCAACTAGAGCATAAACAACATTTGGTTTACCTGGTGCTATGGCCACACCAATTCGTCCTAATTCACCTTTTGGAAAACCATCTTCATCGGTTATCTTTTTCCAAGTTTCTCCACCATCGTGGGTAATGTGAAGACCAGAGCCTTCTCCTCCAGAATTAAAAAACCAAGGATCACGTTTGTGTTCCCAAAGCGCTGCTATGAGTTTATTAGGATTTGTTGGGTCCATTACTAAATCTGCAATGCCAGTTTTGTTATTGGCAAACAAAATTTTAGACCATGTTTTACCACCATCAGTAGTTTTAAATACACCACGTTCAGGATGAACACCCCAAGGAGAACCAATAGCTCCAACATAAACCACATCGGGATTTGTTGGGTCTACTATGATACGATGAATGTGTCTTGTTTTTTCCAGACCCATTGCCATCCATGTTTTTCCACCATCTATAGATTTATAAACTCCATAACCCCCATTTAGTGAGTTACGTGGATTTCCTTCACCGGTACCAACCCAAATGACACTAGGGTTAGATTGTTGGATTTCTACAGCACCAATAGAAGCCGTGAGCTCTTTATCAAAAATAGGTTTCCATTTAATACCTCCTGAAGTAGATTTCCATAAACCTCCGGATGCTGTGCCGACATACATAATGTCAGGATTATTATGTACCACATCAATAGCCGTAACACGTCCAGACATACCACCTGGTCCTATATTACGAGGTGTCATATTTTTGACCATATCCATTGAAAATTCTTGTGCAGAAAGTGTTGTTATAAATAATAGTAATAGAAGAAATAAATGTCGTTTCATTTTTAAATGTTGGTTAAGTAAAGCCTAAAGTTAAGCAAAAGAAACACTAAAAATCTTAACGAGTTGTTAAGGTGTTTTGATCTCTGTTTTTTAAGTCAAAAAAGCCTTATTTTTACGTAGCAATGAAAGAAAGATTACATAAAATGGGGTTTGTCTTTAAAACCTACGAAGCACCTTTTCAATCGCCATTCGATAAATTATTTGAAATTTTCAAAGAACTGATAACGTATACTTCTGGTGATTTTGATGAAGCTATCGATTGGTTAAGACAGCTTGATAAAGAGTATAATTTAACGACACCAGACTATACTATCGATGATTTTATTGAAGACCTCAAAAATAAGGGGTATATCAGAGAGGAAATTAATCCGACTGGAGATGGTGAAGGTCAAGGCGATGGCAAAGGAAAATATGGGATTACCGCTAAAACAGAACGCGCTATACGCAAACAAGCTCTAGATCATATTTTTGGTAAGATTAAAAAGAGTGGTGCGGGAAACCATAAGAGTAAAGGTGTGGGGTTAGGAGATGAGCATACCGGTGATTTTAGATCCTATCAGTTTGGTGATGCTTTAGAGAAGGTTTCAATGACAGAAAGTCTGAGAAATGCACAAATCAATCATGGACTTGGTGATTTTAATTTAACTGAAGATGATTTGGTAGTGGAAGAGACCTTACATAAGTCGCAAATGAGTACAGTCCTAATGATTGATATTAGTCATAGCATGATACTATATGGTGAAGACCGAATAACGCCTGCTAAAAAAGTAGCTATGGCATTATCTGAATTGATCACTACACGTTATCCAAAGGATAGTATAGAAATTTTGGTTTTTGGAAATGATGCTTGGCCTATAAAGATTAAAGATTTACCATACTTAAAGGTTGGGCCATATCACACAAATACCGTTGCAGGATTGCAATTGGCAATGGATATGCTGAGACGTAAACGCAATACTAATAAGCAGATTTTTATGATCACAGATGGTAAACCAAGTTGTTTGCGATTACCAGATGGTCAATATTATAAAAACAGTAATGGTCTTGATCCATATATTACCAATAAGTGTTATGCCATGGCGCAACAAGCCAGACGACTGCATATACCAATCACCACATTTATGATTGCTGAGGATCCGTATTTGATGCGTTTTGTTAGAGAATTTACGCAGGCTAATAGAGGTAAAGCCTTTTACACGGGACTTAAAGGATTAGGTGAGATGATTTTTGAAGATTACGAAAACAATAGAAAAAGAAGAATTAAAGGATAAATAAACTAGCTAGTAGCTTTTAGGTGTTAGCCCTTAGCCTCAAAAAATACAATTGAAACAGCTAACAGCCAGAGGCTAACAGCCAACAGCTGAAAAATGAAAGACATTACAACATTAGGCGATTTAAAAAAAGCAGGCTATCAGAGTAAATCTATTAAAGATGAATTGAGAGATAATCTGATAGAAAATATTAAAAATAGGGTCAACACCTTTGAGGGTATTCATGGATATGAGCATACGGTTGTACCAGAATTAGAACGCGCTATTTTGTCGCGACATAATATTAATCTCTTAGGGTTGCGTGGTCAAGCAAAAACACGCTTAGCCAGAATGATGGTGAATCTTTTAGATGAGTATATTCCGGTGGTTGAAGGTTCCGAAATAAACGATGATCCCTTAAATCCAATTTCAAGATATGCCATCGAACTTATTTCAGAACACGGTAATCATACACCAATAAGTTGGTTGCATAGAGACGAACGCTTTGCAGAAAAGTTAGCCACACCAGATGTAACCGTTGCTGATATAATAGGCGATGTAGATCCTATTAAAGCTGCTAATCTAAAGTTAAGTTATGCAGACGATCGTGTCATTCATTATGGAATGATACCAAGAGCCAATCGCTGTATTTTTGTTATAAACGAATTACCAGATTTACAGGCTAGAATTCAAGTAGCCTTATTTAATATATTGCAAGAAGGTGATGTTCAAATTAGAGGGTTTAAATTACGTCTAGCATTAGATATGCAATTTGTATTTACAGCAAACCCTGAGGACTATACCAATAGAGGAAGTATTGTTACCCCTTTAAAAGATCGAATAGGGTCTCAGATTTTAACACACTACCCAAATAATGTTGAAATTGCCCAGACGATTACAGAACAGGAAGCCAAGCTTGATAGTCGTCAATCGTCTTCAGTACATGTCCCTGAATTGGCTAAGGAACTCTTAGAACAAATTAGCTTTGAAGCACGCGATAGTGAGTATGTTGATGTTAAAAGTGGTGTAAGTGCAAGAATGAGTATTACTGCTTTTGAAAACCTGCTGAGTACAGCAGAACGTAGAGCTTTATTGGCAGGTGATTCAGAAACTTCAGTTCGTTTATCTGATTTTATTGGTGTTATTCCTGCGATAACAGGTAAGGTAGAATTGGTTTATGAAGGAGAACAAGAAGGAGCAGATTTTGTGGCTAATACTTTAATTGATGAAGCCATTAAGACTTTATTTCCTAAGTACTTTCCGAAGATTGAAAAATTAGAAAAACAAGGTGAAGAAACACCATACGATGATTTAATTTCATGGTTCTTCAATGGTGATGGATTTGAGTTACTTGATGAATTTACTGATAAAGATTACAAGACTAAACTAGATGAGGTTTTACCATTGGATGCATTAATTGCAGATCATCAGCCAGATATAGATCCTAAGGATGTATATTTTGAAAAAGAATTCATTCTTTGGGGCTTGGTACAATTTAAAAAACTAAGTAAATATCGCTATTCTGAAGGTGTTCAGATTAAAGATCCTTATGGTAGTTATATAAGTGGATTATAAAGAAAAGGACCTCAGTTGAGGTCCTTTTTTAGTCTTGTACTCCAGTCCGAGGTGCGGTTAACTGTCATGTTGGACAATAGGATATACCATAAACCTTTCCATCTAAATAATATCCAGAATGGTAGTAGGTCTGAGTTGCATCTGACGTGGTAAACGCAAAGTAAGTTTTAGTCCAGCTCGTATTTAATAGTCCTGATGTCATGGAACTGCCATAAAATTTTACCTTTTATGGTTTTATCTGAAACTTCAGATATTGTCATTACGGTGAAGTAGGGTTCAGCATCTGGAGTTGGTCGTAAATCGATTTTCCAGGTACCTTCTAAATCAGGATTAGATACTGTTGCAATTTGTTGTGTTGCCATAATGATAAGGCTAACCAAAAGTATTTGAATGGTTTTCATAATTTTAGATGTTTTAGATTCTATTCTTTTCGTCTTTTAAGCCAGTATCTCTTTTTCGAGCTTTTTTAATTTCATTTCTCCCGAAGTTATAGGCCAAATTGAATCGTACTTGTCGGCTATCACCACCACCATCACCATTAATTGTTAGGTTACCAAATTCAGTGGTACCTTCCCAAGGTGAGGTAAATAAAATATCATTAAAGGATAATCTCGCAGTCAAATTATCATCGAAGAAGCGTTTTTGAATGGCAAAATTTAATGATCCTATGCTACGCGTTTCGTAAGTTCCTCCCCAAACAGAAGGTGAGCTATACCAGCCAGACAATTCTGCTCTAAACCCTTTTGGTAGTTTAAAAGTATTTTGAGCATAAAAACTTAAAGTGTTTTGTGTCAATTCATTAAAATCTGGGTTGGTAGCTTCATAGATGCTTCTAAAAGCATTTACACTAAAGTACACACTCCACCAATCTGAGAATTTTGTCGGATAGCTTATTCCTAGGTTGATGACTTTTTGATTCGCTACATTTCTAGTGATTAAGAAGTTCTGATTTTCACCTACAGCTTCGGTAATTTGAGCAAAAAAGTCTCTAACAAAACTGTAGCTTATAGAAGTGTTTAATCTGTAATTAAAGGTATGCGATAACTTTAAGTTATCTGTGTATTGTGGTTGTAAAAATGGGTTTCCTTTACTAAATGATAATTCATCAATTTTGTATTCAAAAGGATTAAGACTAGCATAGTTTGGTCTTTGTATACGCTTGCTATACGTTAATGCAAAAGAATTTTTTTGATTCATTTGATAAGTAATTCCACCACTAGGAAACCAATCGGTGTAACTGCGTTTTACACGATCATTTTGATCTTCCTGAAGACTTGTGAGAATGCCATCGGATTCGGTATGTTCCATTCGTAATCCAAATTGAAAATTCCACTTTTTATATTGACGGTTGTAATTAAAATATAATGCATTAATATTTTCATCATATTTAAAATCATTTGAGCGGTCAGTAATTAAAATATCCTCACCATTAATTCGGTCAAAAAAATCAAACTTATTATCAGTGATAATTTTTGAAATTTTTCCTCCTAAACTCAATTTTCCTTTTAAAAAGTTCTGTTCATAGTCAACTTTAGCTGTAAATAAGTCAATCTCTATTGGTGTTACCATAAAGTTGATGGTTTCACTGATTATTTGGGATTCATCACTATTGAAGTATTGATTCGGTTGAAAGTTTTCACGATCTCTAGTATAATTACCATAGTCCACATCGATATTTATAGAACGTTCATTAATGCCCACATACTTGTAGTTGATGTTTGTGTATAGGTTAGTGATATCATCCTCCGTATCACTACCAGCTATTAGAACCTGATCTGGAGTGATATTACCATTAGGTATTATTGGAGTTCTAGAATCTGAAAAGGAATCATTGTTTGAAAAATTACCAGAGAGTATGATGCCAAATGTTGATTTTTTATTAGCATACCAATCAAAACCAAATCTTGCATTGGTGTTGACATTGTCGTAAATGGTCTCCGTACGTGCGTCAAAAATTGTATTATTCTGTTGTCTATATAAATTTATAAAGCCTAAACTCTCTCCAAAACGATTACTAAAGGTACCATAGAGGCTTGTTTTTTTGCTTCTATTATTAAAAGAGACAGAACTATTTACTCTGGCAAATTCTCCATAAGTCAAACCAGAAGCAACACTACCATTAGTTCCTAAGCTCTTATCACGTTTGAATTTGATGTTGATGATACCAGCATTGCCTTCAGCGTCATATTTAGATGATGGTTGAGTGATAATTTCTACAGCTTCAATATCACTAGATTGAATACTCTTGAGATAGTTTACTAAATCCTCTCCTCTTAGTACTGAAGGTTTATCATCAATATAGATTAAGACTCCGGTTTTACCCTCCACAATCAGATTGTCATTATTATCTATGATTATACCAGGTGCTTTTCGCAATAGCTCAAACCCAGAGTCTCCAGCAGCATTAATGGTATTGTGAACATTAAAAATGGTTTTGTCTGCCCTTACTTGAATCATAGGTTTTTCAGACTCTATAACCACTTCATCCAGATTTTCTGCAGCAGGATCTAGTTTAATGACACCGAAGTCTTTGTTAGTGTTTGTAGTCGTGAATATGTCTGAAGTATAATCTTTAAGACCAAGACTTGTTATATTTAAAACATAGTCACCAGCAGGTAAATTTTTAATTGAGAATCTACCATTATCGTCAGTTAGTGCTGCTTTAATAAAAGTTACTTTATCTGCACTTAAAACAGATATTGTGGCAGATGGAATAGGCTGTAGTTCTTCATCAACTACAACACCTGTAATAATAGATTGTGCATTTAGTGTTACTGATGATATTACTAATAATGCGAATTGGATAAGCGTTTTCATGTCGTTTTATTTTTGATGATTCAAATATCAGACGTAAGAAAAAGATGTACACGTACTAAGTGATAAGTTGTCCTATAGCACGATAAGTTGGCAGGTCCATTTAACTGGCTATAGGTCAACTCGTCGATTATAGTATTATAAAATAATATGCTAACTTTAAATTTGTTGAAAACGAAACTATGGATTCTACATTACCATTTCATAAACGAAGATTTCTAGGTATCAAAATTGAAGAGTTAGCTGTTTTTATTGTGTTCTATTTATTCTGGGCTTTTGCATATCATGCTGCAATAACCATTAATAGTAGAGCTTGGAACGAAGGGGAAACATCATTACTCGACTTAGGCGCATTTATGAATTCTGTTGGTTTAGATTATATTTTGAAGGCCATTCTAACATATCCTATATGGTGGTTGTTAATTAGGAAGTTAAAGAAGTGGAGTTACGTTCGTAAGATACTGCTGCATTTTATACTATTGCCATTATTTGTTGTGGTCTGGCAACAGGTCTATTACTTAGTATCTGATGTTCTAGGCTATGGTCATCTCGGTGGTGTTGCAAGAGTTTGGGATATATATATTCCGGCTTTATTTTACACCCTTCAATTTGGTATTATTCATTCCTATAACTACTATCTTGAGAATCAGCAGAAAATACGTTTAGAAGGAGAGTTAAGAACTGCTGCATTAAAGAGTGAATTATCTGCTCTAAAGGCACAATTGAACCCTCATTTCTTATATAACATCTTTAATACTATAAGTGCTTCAGTACCACCAGAAAATGAAAAGACGAGGCATCTTATAGCTGAATTATCGGATTTGTTCAGATACCAGTTAAAAGCCTCTCAAGTTGAAAAAGTTCCATTACGTGAAGAGTTAGAATTTGTAAATAAGTATTTAAGACTTGAAAAGGAACGATTTCAGGAACGGCTACAAATTCAAATTAATGTATATGATGAATTAATGGAAGAACTTGTACCTCCGATGTTGTTACAGCCTCTGGTAGAAAATTCAGTTAAGCATGGATTGTCTTCTTTAATTGAAGGTGGAGAAATTGCGATCAAAATATTTAAAATGGACAAAAAGCTACATTTTGAAATTTCAGATACTGGTATTGGTATTGCTGATAAAGACTTAGTATTTGAAAAAGGAATAGGCTTAACCAATACAAAGCTTAGATTAGAGAAAATGTATCAAAGTACTCTTAATCTTTCTGATAATATGCCTAAAGGTCTAAAAATCTCATTTGCCATATGAGAAAAGTTATAATTGTAGATGATGAGGCTGCAGGAAGGCAGCTTATTAAAGAATATCTTAAGGATTATCCAGATCTTATTTTATTAGGAGAGGCCAATAATGGTGTTGATGCTGTAAAAATGATTAATGAGTTTAAGCCTGATTTGGTATTCTTAGATATACAAATGCCTGGAATGACAGGGTTTGATGTGTTAACCCATCTTGAAGAACTCCCTCAAATTATATTTTCAACAGCTTATGATCAGTATGCTTTAAAGGCCTTTGAAGTGCATGCTGTGGATTATTTGCTAAAGCCATATACTAAGGATCGATTTAAGGTTGCTGTTGAGCGGCTTAATCAAAATAACCAAGTGAATAAAGTGAGGCCATTAGCTGAAAGTTTATTAATGGATCAACCAAAATCACCTGAACGCATCTTAGTTCAAAGTCAAAATAAACTGGTGACAATAGCCTTAGAAAATGTATTGCGGATTGAAGCTTATGGCGATTACTCAAAATTAGTCACTGAAGAAAAGGTCTATGTAAGTAATTATGGAATATCTACATTAGAAGAAAAATTAAATGCTTCTGTTTTTATTAGAGTACATCGGTCTTCTATAATTAACCTAAATGCAGTTAAGGAGCTTCATAAATACTCAAAAAGCTACGATATCACAATGAAAAATGGTGATGTAGTAAGAGTAAGTAGAGGTTATATGGATAATATCAAAAAACTAATGTTTTAACTACCAAATGTCTTTGCTTTTAATATTTGCAGCACATAATCTAATGATTTCAGAAATGCGCTTTTCCTTTGTTGCTTCGCGTTTTGCACTATTTAACCAAGACAGGTAACGCTTTCTGTAACCTTTAGAAAACTTCTGGTAATTTTCATAGGCCAAAGGATTATCATCGAAGGCCTTCTGTAAATTCGGTGGAATAATGCCATTTTCAACGTCGTCCATAGCTGTCCAAGTGTCTGTAGCTTTCGCTAGGTCAATCATCTTATAGCCAGATTCCTGAATAAGCCCTTTGGATTCTAACTCAATAATGTACTTCTTATTTAAAGCACTCCAAGTACTTTTAGGATTGCGTGGTGAAAAGTACTGTCGTCGTTTTCCGTTACCTAGACTTTTTACGGTAGAGTCTATCCACCCAAAACACAAAGCAACTTTTACAGCTTCTTCCCATCGCATGGTTGGCATTCCAGTTTCTAACTTGTAAAAGATGAGATATATGGCTTTATGTTGATCATGATTTGCCAATAGCCAATCATACCAGTCTGTATCTCGTTCAAAATAAAGTTCAGGAAAATCCACGACTACAGCTTTTTTGAATAGATATAATAGTCTCTATCGATATTAATATCCTCTTCAGGTATTGGTATGGTCTTCCAATCTGCTGTAGGATAAATCCAGGTTCGATTGTTTTTTCCTTCAATTTCTATTGGCATATCAAATCCTTCAACAATATCAACATATCTGAACTTGAGCATGTTGTTTTCGATTTTGTATTCTAAAGTAGGAACGCGAACGTCTCTTAAATATTGATTAAAAAAGGCAGTTAATTCCTTACCAGATTTAGTGCTTATGTAATTTTCAATTTGCTGTGAGGATACTGTTTGATGATAAAAGTCTTGGTTCAACCCTCTTAGAATTTCACGCCATAAATTATCATCTTCAACCAATTGGCGAAGCGTATGCAACATATTAGCACCTTTATAGTACATGTCACTAGAACCCTCTTTATTAACATTGTATGGGCCAATTAAAGGTCTATCATTTTGAATATTTGCTCTCGTACCAATGACATAATCGGCAGACGCTTCTGAGCCATAATAGTAATCTAGAAATAGATTTTCTGAATACGCTGTGAAGCCTTCATGAATCCACATGTCAGCCACGTCTTTATTTGTAATGTTATTTGCAAACCACTCGTGACCAGCTTCATGTATTATAATAAAATCAAACTTTAAACCCCAGCCAGTGCGGGATAAATCTCTTCCTAAATAACCATTCTGGTAACCATTTCCGTAGGTTACGGAACTCTGATGCTCCATTCCTAAATAAGGTACTTCAACTAGTTTAAAGCTATCTTCGTAAAAAGGATAAGGACCAAACCAATGTTCAAAGGCTTTCATCATTTTTGGAGCATCCTTAAATTGTTGTTTGGCCTTTTCTAGATTATACGATAATACCCAATAATCCATATCTAAATCTCCGTTTTCACCCTCATAGATTTCTGAGAAATTTGTATAGTCGCCTATATTAACATTAACCCCATAATTATTAATTGGATTGTTAACAAACCAACTCCATGTTTCCGTGTCATTATTGTTTAATGTAATATTTCTTAGCCTCCCGTTTGATATATTTTTTAAGCCTCGTGGAATAGTAACACTAATCAACAGGCTATCCACTTCGTCATACATATGATCTTTGTTGGGCCACCACACACTAGCACCTAATCCTTGACAAGACGTGGCAATAAAGTGCTTTCCATTTTTATCTTTTTTCCATGAAAAACCACCATCCCATGGTGCGCGCTTAGCTTCTCTTGGATAACCTTTATAATACACTTCGATAGAATTAATGTCACCAATATTTTGCTCTTCTAGCATAATGTAAAATACATTGCCATCACGTCTTATAGTACATGGTTTCCCGTCTTGCAAGACCTTGGTGATTTCCATTGGTTCTTGTAGGTCAATTTGCATTACCTGATTTGGTTTAAGAACCTTGTACTGAATGGTGTTTTTTCCGCTTATGAATTTTTCATCAGGCTTTACTTCGATATCTAGATGGTAATACGTTAAATCCCACCATTCTCGTTCCGGTGTAATACTTCCTCGAAGGGTATCTTGTTTTGTAAAGTTGGTTTTTTCCTGCAGTAATTGCGCCTGAGTATTAAAAAAAGTCAAAAAGCAAACTACGCATACGAGTTGCTTAAATGTTATTTTGTTGCAGTTGAATCTCATTAATCTTTTTAGCATATTTAATTAGCATTATAACTCCTAGCACTAAATTTGTACCAATATACAGAGAACCAACAATAACAAGTTGTGTCCAATTATTATTTATAACATCAAATTCCCTTGCCTCAGATATTAATGCTAATGTTAAATATAAATTGATTATTAAGAACACTATGGCAATTATAATACCAGAAGTCGTTTTCTTTGTGATTGCTTGATAAGTAAAAACAGCAATTAGAACAAAAGCAATTGGGTTGATAGGTGTAGAAGAAAACCAATAAAATAATGCCGATACTATGAGGTAAAGTTCAGGTGCTGAATTGATTATCTTTTTCATGGTATTATTTTAAAATAATAACGACTATCTAATAATTTTATTGGGAAATACGACCATACTTTCATGACCATATTCGCCAACTGCTGCTACGCCAAAAAGGGAATTATCAATGACAATACCTTCCAGTGTATAACCATCAACATTTCCAACATAACGGCTATTCTCCCAAGTTGGAGAGGTCGTATCTCTCCAGTAAATTTTATAACCTTTAGCTCCATCAACCTTACTCCATTGTAATCTTGCAGATGCTTCTACAATACCACCGATACCGACCTCTTTTGGCGACGGTGGCGCAGAGGCAAGGTTAGCCATGGTAATGGCATTTACAGCGGTGAGCTTTTTACAGTATGGAAAATTTACATGTTCAAATGTATCGCCATAAGCAATACCATTTTCTGTTCTTATATCTTGATGCTGTTGTGTGTAATTTTCATGAGCTTCCATAATTCTAATGCCGGCAAAACCTTGGTCATTAAAAGGTCTATGGTGGCCACCACGTCCAAATCGGTCTAATCTATACACCATCATAGGATTCATTTCTGGCATGTATGTAAGCGTTGTATTATGCACATAACGCGCTAATTGACGCGAAATACCATCAACCTCACCACCATAAAAGCGTCTTGCTCTAGCCTGACGTTTAAGACGTTCAGCATCTGTTTCATCTGTGGTAATTGGTTCTGAAAATATTCTAAAGGTGCGATTATCAATAACGCCATCAACACCTTCAATATTTCCGATCATATCGTTGTTTAAGACACCAATAATTTCCCAATTATTATCCTTTGCATATCTCGCAAAACCTTGTCCACCAAACAATCCTTGTTCTTCTCCAGATAAGCCTAAATATACGATACTGCTTTCAAATTTATATGTAGATAATACTCTTGCCACTTCAATGGCTCCTGCCATTCCAGTAGCATTATCATTGGCACCTGGTGAATCCGAAGTGAAATCTGTTGGATCAGATACGCGCGAATCGATGTCTCCACTCATAATGATGTAACGGTTAGGATATTTTGTACCGCGCTGAATGGCTACAACGTTAACGACCATGACGTCTTTAACGATGCGCTGGTTAGTACCTTTTTCTACCAAATCTTTTTGAAAAAAGACCTCTAAACAATTGTCACAATTTTCAGAAATGTCATCAAATTGAGATTTTATCCAGCGTCTGGCAGCTCCAATACCTCTTGTATTAGAAGTAGTATCACTTAATGTATGTCTGGTTCCAAAATCTGCAAGTGTCTTCACATCTTGCTTTAATTGCTCTTCTGAAATTGCATCTATAATGTCATAAATTTTTGGATCTGTTTGAGAATTAATGAATGCAGATACTAGTACTGAACAGAGTAGAAAATAATACTTCATTATGATGGTTATTGTTGGAATCCTAAAATTACGGTTTAGATGGCAAAAAAGGCATTAAATATTTGTTAATACCCTTGAAATAAAATCTATTAATTCTTTAGAACTAAGGTTCCAAAAATATTAGCATCAATCCAACCTCTATTTTTGTCTTCTCCATCTACATATACAGAGCCGATAAAGTTTTCACGTAATTCACTAGTGTCATTATCACAGTACGCTAGGGCAAAACCAATATTTTTACCAGCCATTAATTTAACAGGTTCATTTTCGCTGTCATCAGAATAACTATCTTTATAAATACCAATTTTAACTTCCCAGATAGTCGTATTGCCTTCCGTTTTGAGCTTTGATTCTATGTGTGAATTATAAAGCTTTCCTTCTTTTTTAGTAGACATATCCACCACGTTTCCGTCTAATGCAATGTGATAAGCAAAAGCATTATGATTGAACTGATGTTCGCCACCACTATTATCTTCATCAATAAAGATTTCCAAACAATCATCATCCCACCATTGGGTTAGTGGATTCTCATAAATATCAATAAGTTTATCATCCTTAATTTCTGCGAGTAGATAAAGTGCATCTTCTTTCCATCCGAGTTTATATCGTCCTTCAAAATCTTTTGAAGTTAATGCTGCACCAAGCCAAACCTGATCTAGAGCATGCCAATCACTTTGGCTCCATATAGCCTCATCAGCAACACCATCGATAATAATAGGTCCTTCACTTCGTTGTACTTCTAGAAGTTGTTTTATCGGTTTAGATGTCGCTTTTGTATAATTGAATTTTACTGTTTCTGTCTTTCCATTGTCTTTAATATCAACATAGACATTCATTTCATTAGCACTAACACGTTCAAAGGACATACCTTCAAAAACAACCCTATTTTCAGTGATTTTTTTCAGAGGGAAGTCAACCGTTTCATTTTGAGTTTCCCGACCTTTAAGCGTATGATCAAAGTGCTTGAGTTGAAGTATCAGCGAATTGTCTATTTCTCTAATAATTTCAATTTCATAAAACTGAACTTTACCATCCACTATTAGTTTAAACGTGGCCATCATTGAACCTCCCGAAGGTTCACTCCAAATCTCTTCTGTTTGCCCACCAAAGGCTTCACCATGCCAAGTACCAGTAATCCAAGTGATATTTTCTAGTTTTGGCTCGAGTGTTTTTTCTTGTGCGAAGGTGTTAAGGCTTAAACTTAAGAATAGAATAAGTAGCTTTTTCATGATTTACTGAATAAATGTCACTTTAGATATGAGTCCGTCTTTTACTTCATATATGGCAATGGCATAAAAGATATTACCATTTATAGTCACTTTTTCTTTATCAATGACCTTATTTCCTAGAACAATTCTATTCACTATTTCAGCATTTAGATCTGGTACAGACTTAAACATGGTGTCATAACGTTTTTTTAAAGCGTCGTTGCCTTCCGAGGTTAATTCATCAGGAAATGAATAAAGTTTAATATCCTTAGCGTAAGTCTTAGCAAACTCCTCAACATCTCTTTTATTATAAGCTTCTAGTTGTTTATTTACTATGAGTTCTGGATTAGATGACGCCTTTCTGTTTCTGACAAATGTCATTGCATTGATATCGTCTTTATCCACGTCATAAATGGTAGCCTGTCTTATGGTCATATTATTGAGGGTCACCAATTCTTCATCAATAACGGTGTTTTTTAGTACCATGCGATTAAGAACTTTGACATTCGATTTTTTATTATTTCTAAAAAACTGACGGTAATTCTCTTTGAGTTCATTTCTTCCTGAATACATATAATCCTTTGGGAAACGATTAACTAAAACATCTTCATCAAAAGCATCGGCAAATTCGTTTAGTTTTCTATGGTTAAACGGTTCTAAATGTTTCTGGACCATAGCACCGGCTTCGGCTTCACTCAAAATAATTTCAGTTTTAGGATTGGTTAAATTATCACCATTAACTGCTGGATTATTTTGATTAACAGATCCAATTTCCGCTGCAATTAATAGCTTACTGGCATCGGCATTAATGGCTAATCTCGTGATGTCTTTAATGCCGTATGATGAAAGATCCGCAATCTTTTTCCAATTATTGTCCTTTTTTAAGGTTAACTTATATAAAACCCCATCTTTTCCAGAGAGTAAGGTTCTGTTGTTTAACCAACAAATATCTTCAACTCCTGTGATGGTATTTGCAACTAATCTAGTAATACCATTAGAAGGATCCAAGGATCTTATTTGCCATTGTTTATCACTTTCCTTGTAAATAAAACTAACAAGATTTGAATTTGGTTTTTTATGAAATGATCGTCCAACTTTAGTCGCATATTTTCTGCTTGTACCCTCTGTAATGTTGGTTGAATATAGATTTAGTTGGTCGTCCTCAATAACCGCAGAAACCACAGTATTGTCGTCATACCAGGTGTAATATGCAACTACAAGATCTTTAATTAATTCTTTAGATTCACCATTACTTAAATTGTAAGAATATAAACGCTGTTTCCCATCGTCGTCGAGTCTAACTGCAGAAACTGCATTTTTATTTGGTATTTTCAATGGAGTATATTCACCACCTCTGGTAGAATTTATATAAATCTTTGATTTGTGGTTAACATGATACTTGGCAATATCGGTTTGACCGTTTCGTGTTGAAGCATACAATATGTGGTTGTCATCCCAAAAGGAGGGTTGATTGTCGTAGCCTTCATTTTCTGAAATATTAACACCGTTTTTGACTTCGATTATCGAATTTTTTGACTCCAGATCGAACAAAAATATTTCGGTGTTAGATTGTGCGTAGGTAATGGAAAATAGGAGTGAGGTCAGGATTAATAAATTACGTTTCATTTAATAGCAAGATTGATTCAATAAATATAATAATAATCTCAAAAGAAAGTACATTGGTTTTATGCTTTGCTGAAGCTTGTGTTTTGTCGGTGAAAAATGATACTATCTGCACTTTAGCGAATTAAACCGTGCTTTTATGGCTTCTTTAGGTGATTATAATTAAAAAAAAGAAACCTTTGAGTTAATCAGTATGCTATCGCTGATTTGCTAATTAATCCAAAAAATGCGAAACCTGTTTTTAAATGCTGTTTCCTCAGTAGTATTTATAGTTCTATCATTACACAAACCTAGTCTTAGTTATAATGTAATCGAGCAAGCCTCAAATGAGGCTTATCAGACCAATGATGATAACAGACGAAAAATAAGACTTGGTTTTACAGCAAACAGCACACTACACAGACAATTACTTTTAACAGAAGATCAGAATGCAACCCCAGGAATAGATTGGGGCTATGATGGTGCATATTATGCCACTATTTATGATGATATGTACTGGTTAATTGAAGGAGAGTTATTTACCATACAAGGAACTAATGTTGTTGATGAAACCTCTATTTTTCCTATAGGATTTCATATTGCTCAAAGCGGTATGAATACTATTGGTATTGATGCTTTAGAAAATATTGAAGACGATTTTAACTTATTTCTGTTTGACAATGAACTCAATGTTTATCATAATCTTAGAGAAGGTGATTATGATTTTCATTCTGAGGCTGGTATATACTTAAATCGTTTTGCACTAGTTTTTAATACAAATCAAGAATCTGATCAAGCACTTTCTATAAACGATCAACAATTATATAATTTAGATTTGACATATAATAAGAGTTCGAAGACATTAATATTGCATAATCCTTCTAGTGTTGCTGTTAAAGGATTGGACGTATATAAAGTAAATGGCCAGGTTATTCAAAAGCATACGGAGGTCTTCAATACTGTAAGATCGGAGTTTGAATTTAATAATGCGACTTCTAGTGGTATTTATATGGTTATTGTGCATACAGAATACGGAGTACGCTCTAAAAAAGTCATTATTCATTAAGTCCATCAAAGTATTTAAATAAAAAAAGCCAATTCAATTGAATTGGCTTTTCCATTTCTAACTTAAACTTAATTAAAAACAGTACTCATTTTCGTCAGATAATTTTTCTGCAATTTGAGTACGCAGTGCCACTACGTTTGGCATATTGGCATATTTTGTAAATCGTTTAAGGCCCATAAGCATCATTTTTTGCTCATCACCTTCAGCAAAACTAACGATACCTTCTTTAGCTTTACTGTTAATGGTATCAACAGCATTATACAAGTATAATTTAGACATTGCTATTTGATGTTGTTGAGAATCTTCTCCATAACGTTTAGCATTTTTCTCGGTGCGTAA
>Ga0189289_10191_pt1 | contig 54986 bp, 46 predicted proteins | sample UW106minimetaG_FD_130313 | JGI IMG/M metagenome (GOLD analysis project Ga0189289, IMG submission 130313) | Marine microbial communities from the Costa Rica Dome - UW106 mini metaG | ecosystem: Environmental > Aquatic > Marine > Oceanic > Photic zone | place: Costa Rica: the Eastern Pacific...
CATCAACACCTCAACTTGCCGTAACTTCGAAACTATCTCTTCCGGCTTCGGTCGCTTGTTTGCCATGCGTGGTCCTCCGTTTCCTAAACATAGCGGCGGACCAGTTCACTGGGGGAGGCTCAAGTTGACGGAAGGTATTTACGATTGCGAGGTAAAATCATCGAAGGTGCTCGCATTGCAAATACCGACCAAAATCTTGGTACTCAAACCACAACTAACATCCTATGATGCTAAGATACGCAAAATGACGTTTGAGCAAACTGTAAACACCCATAAGTTATTATCCACCCACAAGTCAACCAGTAGTTGCTCGCGTTCCTATAGTCCTCTTATATTAAATCTCGCAGGCCTTTTTGCACCAAACAGGAGCCTTCGCCACGAGGACCGCTGTCGACTAGGTCTACGGTAAGTGCCGGGCGCAGCCAAAATCAATGCCCATGACAAATTGCCGAACTGAACCTCGAAGACTCTTCCAGTTTATCTCCACGCAACTTGAGAAAATCGCCTCTCCCCTTGGCAAGCCCCGCCCGACCTGTCGTGCCAGCATCTTACGCGATGCTAACAATTGCGCCACCTGCCCAACTCTCACATTCACTGTATGCTTAACGCACAATTATTCTGACAGGATCGTCAAAAAGTCAGGAAATCTCGCGCTTGACCTGGACCGCTGGAATGCACCAACTTCTCATTATCGGAGCACCCTGGGGGGGGGGCAAGTAAATCAAAGGCCACGTAGAATTAGGGGCAGCCAAGGGGCAAATTCGGAGAGACCCTGAATTTAGCAATGATTTCAATAACCAATAGCCGCAAATGGCGGAGGAGGTGGGATTCGAACCCACGGTAGACTTTCACCTACGTCGGTTTTCAAGACCGGTGCATTCAACCACTCTGCCACTCCTCCGACGTGGAGGGATTTAACGATAGCGAATTGATTCTAAAAGGGTGAAGCGCGCGGAAAAATCAAATCTTGTGAAGTTCGGCATGTTGACCCCACGCATCGCCTGCCCCTTTACCTGTCACCGCAGATCAAACAACGGTCACCGAAATGGGGAAACTTGCCGATGCCGCTAGGCTGCTTGGCTTGTGCCTTTCCTTGTGAAGCACATGTCGTTAAGCTGCTTTTTGAGGTGGCCGCCCACTGGGCTTGCGAAGACCGGAAACAACCGGCGCGCAGCAGCGGGCGACGGACAGAGGCGAGAGAGACAGATGACCAATACCACAGCAGCGCGCCCACATTCTGCGCGGATCAGAACGGGGCTGGTGTTTGCCGGTCTGACCCTTGCCCTCAGCGCCTGTCAGGATGGCGCGCAAGGCCCGAAATTCAACCTGTTCAAAAAGGCACCGGAACAAACTGGCGATGCACAATCCGTCACCTTGGTGGAGCGTGACATTGAAGCCCCCGATGTGTTCCAGCAGACCGAAGCAGGCCTGTGGGATGGCCGCCCGTCGCTGGGCGGTGTTTGGGTGGCGCATCCGGATGTGGCCGACCCTGAGCGGGTGATCATCCGCAATGAAGCGAACGGAAAATTTGTGATCGGGGCGCTGTTCCGCCGCGAACGGGCCAATCCGGGACCGCGGTTCCAGGCCTCCTCTGACGCGGCGGCTGCCCTGTCGATGCTGGCCGGCCAACCGGTGGAATTGAGCGTTACCGCGCTGCGCCGCGAAGAAGTGCCAAGCGAGGCGCCTGTTGCCCCGCCTGCCGATCAGGTCGCTGCCGCAGCGCAGCCGATCGAAGAAACCACGCTGGATCCGATCAGCTCCGCCTCCGCGGCGATTGATGCGGCAGAGGCCAAAGAAACCGGGGTGGAAACAGCCAAGGCTGAGCCAGCGCCTGCCGCCAAGCCGGCAGCGCCTGCGGTATCGTCACTGGACAAACCCTATCTGCAGATCGGCATCTTCTCGGTGAAAGGCAACGCCCAGAAAGCGGCCAACCAGATGGAAGCCTCGGGCATGCCTTCGGTGATCAAAGAGGCCAGCCTGAAGGGCAAAACCTACTGGCGTGTTCTGGTCGGCCCGGCGCAGTCCATCGCCGCCCGCACCAGCCTCTTGAGCCAAATCAAAGCCAAAGGCTTCACCGATGCCTATGCGGTGCGCAACTGATCCGGCAAGGATCGGCGCGCGTACCCTCACAATGACCAAGACGGAGGCAGATACATGATCTCTCTGCTGCGAAACTCCCTCAGTGGGGCCGTGATGGCGCTGCTGCTGCTCGGGCCGGCGCAGGCCTTTGAAACCCGTGCCAAATCGGCCTTTGTGGTGGATCTGAGAACCAGCACGGTTCTGCTGAACAAAAACGCCGATGTGCCGCTACCACCGGCGTCGATGTCCAAACTGATGACGCTCTACATCGCGTTTGAGGCCCTGAAAGATGGCCGCCTGACACTGGACGAAGAGCTGCCCGTGTCGGAACACGCGATGAGCTATGGCGGCTCCACCATGTTTTTGGACACCACCGACCGGGTCCGGGTTGAGGATCTGATCCGCGGCATCATCGTGCTGTCTGGAAATGACGCCTGCGCGGTGATCGCCGAAGCGCTGAGCCCGAACGGAACCGAGGCCGGGTTTGCCCGCTACATGACGCAGCGCGCGCAGAAGATGGGGATGACCAATTCGACCTTTGCCAATTCCAACGGCTGGCCGGCGGCAGGGCATCGCATGTCGACCCGTGATCTGGCGCTGTTGGCGACCCGGCTGATTGAGGATTTCCCGCAGTATTACCCGCTGTTTGCCGAGCGTGAGTTTGCCTTTGACGGGCGGGCGCCGCAAAACACCCGCAACCGTAACCCCTTGTTGGGGCTGGGCATTGGTGCGGATGGTCTGAAAACGGGTCATACGCAGGAAGCAGGCTACGGCTTGGTAGGCTCCTCCATGCAGGGGGATCGCCGCATTGTCTTTGTGGTTTCGGGACTGGACAGCACCAAAGCCCGCGCCGAAGAGGCTGAGGCGATTGTGAACTGGTCCTTTCGCCAGTTCGTGCTGCGCGACGTCGCCAAAGAGGGCGCCGTGATTGCCGAGGCTGACGTTTGGATGGGCGCGGCCCCGCGGGTTGGCCTGACACCGGCTGCCGATATCTCGGCCCTGCTGCCCGCCATTGGTGGTGACGCGATGCAGGCCGAAGTGGTCTATAAAGGCCCGATCGAGGCCCCGATCCGTCAGGGTCAGGTACTGGCGGAGCTGATCCTGAAGCCGGAAGGCCTGGAAGAGGTGTCTTACCCGCTGGTGGCGGACAAAGACGTCCCGGTGGGTGGCTTCGTGACCCGTGTGGGCACTGCGGCCAAGGCGCTGTTGCGCCGGTTGGAACAGGGGCCTGAGGGCGCATCGTGACCAAGACATCAAAGACCGGCCTTTTCATCAGCTTTGAAGGCATCGACGGGTCGGGGAAATCGACCCAATGCCGCCGCCTTGCTGCTATGTTGGAGGCAAAAGGCCATGAGGTCGTGCTGACGCGGGAACCCGGCGGCTCTGCCGGGGCGGAGGAAATCCGCGCGCTTGTGCTGCAGGGCGATCCTGACCGCTGGTCGGCCGAGACCGAAATCCTGCTGTTCACCGCCGCACGCCGCGACCATCTGGAGCGGACCATCCTGCCCGCGCTGGCCGCTGGCAAAGTGGTGATCTGTGACCGCTTTGCCGACAGCACCCGGATGTATCAGGGCTTGAGCCGCGGCGATCTGCGCGGCACCGTCGATCAGCTGCACAGCCTGATGATCGGGCGCGAACCTGACCTGACCGTTCTGATCGACATGGACCCCGAAGAAGGCCTATCACGCGCCCTGTCGCGCCAGGGGGTTGAGGAACGCTTTGAAAGCTTTGGCGCAGATCTGCAAAAGCAGATGCGCGCAGGTTTCCTGTCACTGGCAGAAGAATTTGCCGACCGGTTCCGCATCATCGATGGCGCCCGCGATATGGACGCGGTGGCAGCGGATGTGCTTGCGACGGCTGAGGCCGCGCTGGCTGAGGCGTAAGCGATGGCTGAGGTTGAGCTGCCAGAACCAGACCGGGTGGATGGGGCGCCGCATCCGCGTGAAACCCAGCGGATTTTCGGGCAGGATGCGGCCCAGGCTGAATTCCTGCAGGCGTTTAATTCCGGTCGTTTGCATCATGGCTGGTTGATCACCGGCCCTAAAGGGGTCGGCAAAGCCACGCTGGCTTGGCAGATCGCCCGGTTCCTGCTGACCCAGCCGATTGAGCAGAGCGCCGGTCTGTTTGGCGCGCCCGAGCCGCCCACCAGCCTGGCAATCCCGCCCGATCATCCGGTCGAAGCCCGTATTCAGGCGATGTCAGAGCCGGGCCTGTTCCTGCTGCGGCGGGGCCCGAATGAAAAGGGTGACAAGCTGGCGGCAGACATTCTGGTCAAAGAAGTGCGCAAGCTGAAAAACTTCTTTTCGCTATCGGCGGCGGATGGCGGACGCCGGGTGGTGATCGTGGATGCCGCGGATGAGATGAACGTTTCGGCCGCCAACGCCCTGCTGAAAGTGCTGGAAGAGCCGCCTGCAAACACCATCCTGTTGCTGGTCTGCCATCAACCATCCCGCTTGTTGCCCACCATCCGGTCGCGCTGTCGCGAGCTGCGCCTTGCGCCCATGGGACCAGATGCGATGGCTGCAGCCCTGGCACAGGCTGAGGCGCCAGAAGTGGAAAACCCCGCCGCCCTTGCCGAAATTTCCGCCGGATCCGTGGGTGAGGCGATCCGGCTGGTCAATCAGAACGGCCTGGCGATCTATCAGGAGCTGGTGGACCTCTATGGCTCCCTGCCACGGCTGGACCGGTCGCGGGCGCTGAAACTGGCGGAAAGTGCTGCAGCACGCGGGGCGGAGGCCAAATTGGACCTACTGTTTGCCCTGAACGATCTGTTGCTGGCGCGGCTGGCCCGCGCTGGGGCCCTGGGCCAGCCCCCCGCCGTTGAGGTGGCGCGCGGCGAGGCGCAACTGCTGGCACGCCTGTCTTCGACACCCCATCAGGCCCGCGCCTGGGCCGATTTGGCGCAGGATGTGGGCGGGCGCACCCGTCATGGCCGGGCAGTCAATCTTGACCCTGCCGCACTCATCCTAGATACGGTTTTCAAGATACAGAAAACCGCCGCAGGCTAAGGCCGGCGCAGGCAAGAGACCAAGATGACCGAAACCATTCAGATCACTGACAGCCACTGCCACCTCGATTTCCCAGATTTCGATGAAGAGCGCGATCAGATCGTCGCCCGCGCTGTTGAGGCTGGCGTCACCCGCATGGTCACCATCTGCACCAAGCTGGAGGCCGAGCCGCGCGTGCGCGCCATCGCTGAGGCCTATGATCCGGTGTTCTACGCCGCGGGCACCCATCCGATGTCTGCAGCGGAGGTGCCGCTGGTCTCGGTTGAGGATCTGGTCAAGCTGGCCGATCACCCCAAATTTGTTGGCATCGGTGAAAGTGGACTGGACTATCATTACACCGCGGACAGCGCCAAGGTGCAGCAGGAGAGTCTGCTGATCCATATCGAGGCTGCGCGCCGCACCAAACTGCCGCTGATCATTCACGCCCGTTCCGCGGATGAGGATATGGCCCGCATTCTGGAAGGCGAATACCGCAACGGCGCCTATTCCTGCGTGATGCATTGCTACTGTTCCGGCCCTGAGCTGGCGAAAACCGTGTTGGACCTGGGCTTCTACCTGTCGATGTCGGGGATCGCGACCTTCCCGAAATCACAAGAGGTGCGCGATATCTTTGCGAGCGCCCCGGTGGACCGCATTCTGGTGGAAACTGACAGCCCCTATCTGGCCCCCAAGCCGTTCCGCGGCAAACGCAATGAACCGGGCTATTCCATCCACACCGCACAGGTCGGGGCCGAGGTTTTTGGCATGGATTATGCGGATTTCGCCGCCCGCACGCAGGAAAACTTTGACCGGCTGTTCTGGAAGGCCGCCCGCTATGAGGCCGCCGCCTGATGGCTGAGCTGCGGTTTACCATTCTGGGCTGCGGCTCCTCCGGTGGGGTGCCGCGCATTGGCGGCATCTGGGGGGAATGTGATCCAAATAACCCCAAAAACACCCGCCGCCGCTGTTCCATGATGGTAGAGCGCGTGACCGATCAAGGCACCACCCGGGTGCTGATCGACACCACACCCGATATGCGCCTGCAGCTGCTGGATGCCGGCGTTGGTGAGTTGGATGCGGTGCTGTGGACCCATGCCCATGCCGATCACGTGCATGGTTTGGATGACCTGCGCATGGTTGTTTTCAACATGCGCCGCCGCCTGCCCGTCTGGGCGGACGGTGATACCCAAAACGCGCTGCTGTCGCGGTTCGGCTATGCCTTTGTGCAACCCGAGGGCAGCCCCTATCCGCCGATTTTGGACATGCACACCATTGATGGCGATGTGACGATTGAGGGCGCAGGCGGTGCCATCACCTTCACCCCGTTTGAGGTGAACCACGGCAGCATCGACTCGCTGGGCTTCCGGATCAAAGGGCTGGCCTACCTGCCGGATGTGGCCAAGATCCCTGACGACGCCTTGCCCCATTTGGAAGACCTGGATGTCTGGGTGCTGGATGCGCTGCGCCGCTCACCGCACCCGACGCATTTTGATCTGGCCACCGCGCTGGAGTGGATCGAAAAGATGCAACCCAAGCGCGGCGTCTTGACAAATATGCACGTAGATCTTGACTATGAGACGCTGGAAGCCGAAACCGCTGACCATATCTCCGTGGCCTATGACGGTATGGTGATCACACTGCCAGACTAATCTGGGCCTAACCAATCTGCGCCGGACTGATCCGCGCCCGATTGAACTGCCATCGCAGAGTTAAGATCCCAGCGACACCAAAGGGCCGACCCACCACCAGCGCGCCCGGCGCTGCCAAGCAAGGCCCGATCGATGCAAGATCTGTTCAACATCATTCTGCCCGTCTTTCTGGTGATCGGGATCGGCTATCTTGGCACCCGACGCAATTACATCACCGGCGAACAGATCGACGGGCTGGTGAAATACACCCAAAACTTTGCCATCCCCTTCCTCTTGTTTACCGCCATTGCGCGGCTGGATCTGGGGCAGACTTTTGACTGGCGTTTGCTCACGGCCTTTTACGTTGGCGCAGGCACCAGTTTCGCGCTGGCCGCGCTTGGCACCCGATTGATTTTCAAACGGGCGGGGCCGGATTCTGTTTCAATCGGCTTTATCGGGCTGTTTTCCAACTCGGTCCTGCTGGGGCTGGCGATCACCGAACGCGCCTATGGGGCCGAGGCTTTGGCCTCCAACTTTGCCATTGTCGCGATTCACGCGCCGTTCTGCTACTTCCTGGGCATCACCGTGATGGAGATTGTGCGCGGCCGTGGCCAGGGGATCGGGCGCTTGGTGCTGAACGTGGGCAATGCGATGTTCCGCAATGCGCTGGTCGTGGCCCTGGCGCTGGGGTTTGTTGTTAACCTGACCGGCCTTTTCATCCCGGAACCGGTGCAGGTGGCGTTGGACCTGATCGCACGCACGGCGCTGCCGGCGGCGCTCTTTGGTCTTGGTGGCGTGCTGGTACGCTACCGTCTGGATGGGGATCTGCGGGTCATTGCCTATGTGCTGACGATGTCGCTGGTGTTGCACCCAACCATCGTGATCAGCCTTGGCACCCTGCTGGATCTGGGCGATGCGGCCCTCCGCTCCGCCGTGATCACCGCGGCGATGGCCCCGGGGATCAACACCTATCTGTTTGCATCCATGTATGGCGTCGGCCAGCGGGTTGCGGCCTCATCCGTGTTGATCGGCACGGTGATCAGCATCTTCACCGTCTGGGTCTGGCTGCAGCTGTTACCCTAAGTTCCGGTTTTGCGCAGAGCGTTGCGCAGCCCGTCCCCGATGCTTGCCAGCAGAAAGATCAGTGCTGCGACGCAGACGATGCTGGGCCCGGCGGGCGTGTCAAAGATCAGCGCGCCCTGCAAACCACCAATCACCGACGCCACGCCAATCGCCGCAGCCACCAGCGCCATCGCCTCAGGCGTGCGCACCAGCGGGCGCGCAGCAGCAGGGGGGATAATCAGAAGTGAGGCGATCAGGATAACCCCAACAACCTTGATCGCCACAGCCACCACCACGGCCAGCGCAATGGTCAAAACCAGCTGTTCACGGCGCGGATCGATGCCGCTGGCATGGGCCAGATCCGGGTTCAGCGTCGACACCAGAAGCGCCGACCAGCGCCAGGCCACAAGCGCCAGCACCAGCAAGGCACCGCCCCAGATGATCGCCAGATCCATCCGCCCCACGGCCAGAATATCGCCGAAGAGGTAGGCCATCAGGTCCACCCGCACGCCTTGCAGAAAAGACACCGCCACCAGACCAAAGGCCAGCGCCGAATGGCTGAGCACCCCCAAGAGTGTATCCATGCCATAGCCCCGCCCTGACAGCGTGGACACCGTCACCGCCATCGCCAAAGCGACGGCCAGAACACCTACAAAAATTGAGATTTCAAAGCCCAGCGCCAGTGCCACCCCAAGGATCGCGGCATGGGCGGTGGCGTCCCCGAAATAGGCCATGCGGCGCCAGACCACAAAACAGCCCAAAGGCGCGGCGGCCAGCATGACACCCAGACCGGCCAGCGTGGCGCGGGCCATGAAACTATCAAGAAGGGACATCAATGTGCCTCCGCATGGGGGTTTGTCGGGGATGTCACGTTTGCATCCGCTTTGGGCGTATGATCGTGGTCATGATGCCCACAATCATGGTCATGCAGGCAGTTGCCTTCGCTGTCGTGCGAATGATCGTGGTCATGACGATAAAGCGCCAGCGCACCGCCTGTGCCAGAGCCAAACAAAGCCCGGTATTCCGGCGCAGAGGCGACGATTTCAGGCGCCCCGTGGCAGCAGACATGACCGTTCAGGCAGATCACCCGATCGCTGGCCGCCATCACCACATGCAATTCATGGCTGACCATCAGAACGGCGCACCCTTTGGCCTGCCGGATCTCTTCGATCTGGCGGTAGAAAGCGGCAGAGCCCGGCTGGTCCAAGCCTTGGGTGGCCTCATCCAGGATCAGCAGATCCGGCTCTTCCAGCATCGCGCGGGCCAGCAGCACCCGCTGAAACTGGCCGCCCGACAGGCGCGCCATCTGGCGATCGGCAAGATCCGGCACCCCGGCCTGTTCCAGCACCTCAAGCGCCCGGGCGCGGGGCAAGCGGCGAGGCAGGCCCAGAAAACGCGCAACTGTGATCGGCAATGTCGGATCGATCTGCAGCTTCTGCGGCACATAGCCGATCCGCAGACCGGGCTTGCGTTTGACCGCCCCGGCCGAAGGCTTCAGCGCCCCGATCACGGTTTTCATCAATGTCGACTTGCCGGAGCCGTTGGGCCCGACAACCGTGACAATTTCCCCCCGGTCGATGTGGAAATCCACGCCGGTCAGGGCCACCGTCGCACCCTGATGCACGGAAGCGTCTGCGATCTCTACAAGGCGGTCCATTATGCTGGTCCTGATGCTGGTCCGGCGTCCACACAGGTGGGGCACAGCCCTTCCAGCTCCACCACGGTTTGCTCAATCTGAAAACCTGCTGCCGCGGCCGCCCTGCCCAGATCCCCTTTGGTGGGGCTGGTGTCTGCTTCAGCAACCTTATTGCACGACCTGCAGATCAGAAACGCCGGTGTGTGCGTGGCGCCAGGATGGGAACAGGCAACAAAGGCATTCAGCCGCTCGACCTTATGGGCGAAACCGTGTTTGACCAGAAAATCAAGCGCCCGGTAGGCCACGGGGGGCTGTGATCCCAGCCCCTCCTCCCGCAGGATGTCGAGGATTTCATAGGCCCCCATCGCGCGATGCTCCGCCAGCAGGATCTCGGCCACGCGCTGACGCACGGGGGTCAGCTTCAACCGCTCAGCAGCGCAATAGTCGACCAATGCCGCCACGCCATCAGCCACGCAATGGGCGTGATCGTGCTGTTCAAAACCTTTGGACGATCCTTGGTCAGAACCGGGCTGTGACATGTCGGTGCTCATGGCTGCTCCTTTACGGGTTAAGAGGGCTTGTAATGTTATGTTATACATTCTACAAGCCCCCGCAAAGTGATGTTATACAATAACAGCGAGAAACCGATGCTGCGCAATTCCCTGACCCTCTCTCTTTCTTCAGCCGCCCTTTTGACGGCAACCACTGCGCTGGCTGACGTGCCGCGTGTGGTGACGGACATTGCCCCTGTTCATGCGCTGGTGGCGCAGGTGATGGGCGATCTTGGCGCGCCTGATTTGCTGGTGGATCCCGGCTCCTCACCGCATTCCTACGCAATGCGGCCGTCGCAGGCGCGTGCCCTGGAAAAAGCGGATCTGGTGTTTTGGATCGGTGAGCCGCTGACCCCCTGGCTGGAAGGCCCGCTGGAAACGCTGGCAGCCAAGGCAGAGACGCTGGAACTGCTGGAAGCGCCCGGCACCATCCAGTTCAATTTCCGCGAATCCGTTGTCTTTGCCCCGGCCGAAGGCGAGGAGCACGATGATCATCACGACGAACATGGTCACGATGAGCATGCAGAACACGATGAACATGCCGAAGGCGATCACGCAGAACATGACGACCATCATGAAGATCATGATCATGATGATGACCACGCGCACAAAGATCATGACGAGCATGAGCACGAAGGGCACGGACATGAAGACGAGCATGCTCACGAAGAAGAGCATGCTGATGAGAAACATGATGATCACGGCCACGACGATCATGATGAGCACGCGGATCATGACGATCATGAAGAAGAGCATGCCGGTCACGATGATCACCACGACCATGGCCACGATCACGACGGGTTGGACCCCCATGCCTGGCTGGACCCGGAAAACGGCCGGATTTGGCTAGGTGTCATTGCCGATAAGCTGAGCGCGCTTGACCCGGAAAATGCCGAAACCTACCGCGCCAACGCCGCCGCCGGGCAGGAGGAACTGGCCCAGCTGATTGGTGAGATTGAGGCCAAGTTGGAACCGCTGGAAGGGCAACGTTTTGTGGTGTTCCACGATGCCTACCAGTATTTCGAAAACCGCTTCCACCTGAAAGCGCTTGGGGCAATCAGCCTCGGCGATGCCGCGGATCCCAGCCCGGCCCGGATTTCGGAAATCCAATCGGCAGTGCGTGACAGCAATGTCACCTGTGCTTTCTCGGAACCGCAGTTCAACCCGCGCCTGATCCGCACCGTCTTCGAAGGTGTTGACGTCAACACCGCAGAACTGGACCCGCTGGGCCTGGCCCAGCCGGAAGGTGCCGCGCTGTACCCCGGGCTGATCCGTGGCCTTGCCGATGCTGTTGCGGGCTGCCTGAAGTAATCACGCATCCCCTTCGCAGGAACAAAACGCCCGCCTCACCCCGGCGGGCGTCTTTTTGCCGAAACACGAATTTGTGGCGTAGTGCTTTGGAAAAGAACGGCCTAGAGTGGGGTCACTGACTTTGATTTGACCTCAGATACACGGTTGCTGCCCCCGTGATGATTAGTTTTCCAAAGCGTCCGCGCCTTGCTGCGTTGGCCCTGCTGCGTCGACCGCTTGCGACGCTGGCGTTTTGCCTGTTCAGCACGGCTGTTTGGGCGGTGGAACCTGTCCGGTTTTCAATGGCGGACGGCAGCGAAGAAGGTCTGGCGAGCAAGCTGCGTTCAGGTTCCCTTTTGCGGCAAACCGAACAGGAAGCAGATCCAACGCCGCTGGATTTCTTTGCTGCTGCCCTTGCCGATTACCGCCGCCTGACTGAGGTGCTCTATGCCAACGGCTACTATTCAGGCACGATCAATATTCGTATCGATGGCCGTGAGGTGGCGCTGATCCCAGCCACCTCACCGCCGCGCGACATCACTGAGATCACGGTGCGTGTCGATCCCGGCAAACCCTTTCGGTTTGGCGCTGCGGAACTGTCACCGCTGCCTGCCGGGGCAACCCTGCCCGAGGCCTTTCGCAGCGGCAAACGCGCCCGGGCCGAGGTTGTGCTTGGCGCCGCTGTCAGCGCCCAGAACGCCTGGCGGGATGCCGGGCATGCCAAGGTCGAGATCGCGCGCGAAGATCTGATCGCCGATCACGCGGCCCAGCGTCTGGATGCGCGTATTCGTCTGGCCCCCGGCCCTGAGGTCAGCTTTGGCAACTTGATCCTCCCCCATGAGAGCATGGTGCGCAGCGACCGGATCATTGATATCGCAGGCCTGCCAAAAGGTGCACGTTATTCCCCAGCCGATATCGAACAGGCCGCCAACCGGCTGCGCCGCACCGGGGCGTTTCGGTCTGTTGCCCTGAGTGAGGCGGAGACCCTGCGGGACGGGGATGTTCTGGACGTGAACGCCGCCGTTGTGGATGCCCTGCCGCGCCGGTTCGGCGCCGGTGTCGAAGTCTCCAACCAGGAAGGCCTGCGGCTGAGCGGCTTCTGGCTGCATCGCAATTTCCTGGGCGGGGCGGAACGTTTTTTTGTGGAGGGCGAGGTGCGCGACATCGGCGCCAACACCAGCCGGACCGACGTGGCCCTTGGCGTGCGGCTGGAACGCCCCGCCAGTTTCGGGGCCGACACCACCGCATTTCTGCGCGGCGATCTGCTGTTTGAACAAGAACCGCTTTACGATCTGGAAACGATTGAGGTGGGCCTTGGCGCCAACCGTATTTTGACCGACCACCTGACTGGTGAAATCGAACTGTCCTTTGGCTACGGGCGGTCAGATGACAGTTTCGGCAAGCGTGAGTTCAGCCTGTTTTCCACCCCGATGGATCTGGAATGGGATCACCGTGACTCGGACCTGGATCCGCAACGCGGCCATTTCGTCAAAGCAGGGCTAACGCCGTACCTTGGCCTCTCCGGCACGGAAAGCGGCGCACAGTTTACCCTGGATGGCCGGATTTACCGCCCGCTGGTCGCAGACCGCATCGTTGCGGCAGCACGGTTGCAATTTGGCTCGGTCAGTGGCTCCAGCCTGTCGGGCACGGCGCCGAACTTCCTGTTTCAGTCCGGTGGCGGTGGCACGGTGCGGGGGCAGCCCTACCAGTCCCTTGGCGTGGATAACGGCGGCACCACCTCAGGCGGGCGCAGTTTCCTTGGTCTGTCGGGTGAGCTGCGCGGCAAGGTCCGCGGCAACATCAGCCTCGTCGGGTTTGCTGATGTGGGTTACATCGGCGCCGAGAGTTTTTATGACGGCACCGGCGAATGGCATGCGGGCGCGGGTCTGGGCCTGCGCTATGACACCGCGGTTGGCCCGATCAGACTGGATGTGGCGACGCCCGTGTCCGGCAGCACCGGCGACGGGGTGCAGGTTTACATCGGTATCGGGCAGGCCTTCTGATGCGGTATGTGCTGATCCCCCTCTTGGTCGCGGCCACGCTGACACCACTGCCAACCAGCGCGCAGGAAGATGACCGCGGCTATCTGGAAGCGCTGCTGGAAGACACGCTGTCCGACGCCGGGCGTAAGATTGACATCATCGGCTTTGAAGGGGCGCTGTCCTCGGTCGCCAGTATTGAGCGGCTGACCATTGCGGACGATCAGGGGATTTGGATCACCCTCGAAGAGGTGGAGCTTGACTGGAAACGCAGCGCCCTGCTGCGGGGCCGGCTGGAGGTCAACAAGCTGAGTGCCAAAACGCTGGACCTCAGCCGGTTGCCAGACATCCCCAGCGACGGCCCAACACCCGAGGCACAGGGGTTCGCTCTGCCGGAATTGCCGGTCTCTGTTGATATTGCCGAATTGGCTATCACCCGCGCGGCCCTGGGGGAACCGGTTCTGGGTCAGGCGATTGAGCTGGGCCTTTCAGGCGCGATGAACCTGGCCGATGGGGCCGGCAGCACCAGCCTGGACATCCGCCGGCAGGACGGCATCACGGGTGAGATCATCCTCACCGCGAACTACATCAATGAGACCCGCGAAGCGGCGATTGATCTGCTGTTGCAGGAGGATGCCAATGGCCTGCTGGCCAGCAAGTTGAACCTGCCCGGCACACCCCCTGTGACCCTGAGGCTGTCAGGGGCTGGTCCGATGACCAACTTTTCGGCCAGCACCACGCTCAGCAGCGATGGGGCCGAACGGTTAAGCGGGGATTTCAGTCTGGGCCTTGATCCGGTTGCCCCGGAACGGCAGGTCTTCAGCGCAGATCTGGGGGGCGATCTCACGCCGCTCTTTGCGCCTGAGTATCGCGATTTCTTCGGCACGGAGCTGTCGCTCACCGCCAATGGCTATGCCCTGAATGATGTGGTGGCCCTGGAAAACATGGCGCTGACCAGCAAGGCGCTGTCCGTTCAGGGCCAGGTCACGCTGCAGGACGGCTGGCCCAGCCTGATCGCTGTCGAAGGCCAGCTGGGTCACGGCGACGGGCGGCCTGTGTTGCTGCCTGTTGCGGGGGCTGGCACCCGGATTGGCAGCGCGCTGTTCCAGCTGACCCATGATGAGGCGATCAGCCCGGACTGGACCCTGGCCGCCAGCCTGACCGATTTTCAAAGCCCGGACCTGCGCCTGCCCGAAACGCAACTGCGGGGCAGCGGCCAGATCATCGACACCCGGATCGAAGGGGCGGTGGATTTCAGCGCAAAGGGTCTGGAGGTTGCAGCCGCTGACCTGGCCCGCGCGCTCGGCAAGGATCTGACGGGCGCTACCACCTTTTCCGTAGGCCAGAATGAGGCGTTGCACCTCAAGGGGCTCAACCTCAGGGGTGAAGACTACAGCCTGACCGGCGATCTGACCCTGTCTTCGCAGGCAGAGGACGGCTGGTCTATTCTGCCGGACGTGCAGCTGAACGCGCAGGATCTCAGCCGGTTTGCAGGATTGGCGGGGCAACCGCTCTCTGGTGCCGCAGATCTGGCCATTGCGGGGCGGGTCAGCCCGTTGGCGGGCAGTTTCGCACTGCAGTTTGACGGCGGCACCACCGATCTGGCACTGGCGCAGCCGCTGCTTGATCCGCTGCTGAAAGGGCGGGCCGATCTGCGTCTGGGCGCTGCGAGGGACAAGACGGGGATCACACTGGATCCGCTGCAGATCACCGCACCGGAGATGGCGCTGAACGGCCGCGCCTCCCTGAAATCCCTTGGCAGCAGCGCCGAGCTTAGCGCCCGGCTGCGCGATCTCAGCCTGTTGCAATCGGGTCTGACGGGGCCAGCCACGGCGGAGCTGAAAGCCGAACAGCTGACGGCGGACAACTGGCAGGTCACGGCGGCATTGAATGGCCCGGAACAGGCCAGCCTGCGCACGGATGTGACGCTGCAGCGCCCCTTGGGGAACAATCCCGCTGTCACCGGCACTGCCGCCGTGCAATTTCCGGATCTGGCCCCCTATGCGCAGCTTGCCAGCCTGCCCATCCCGCTCACCGGTGGCATGTCGTTGGAGCTGACCGGCCGTGGCGAACCGCTACAGCAGGTGTTTGATATCACCGCGACCGCCAAAAGCCGTGACATTGCGATCGGCAACAGCATCGCGGACGCTTTGATGGCGGGGGAGACCACGCTGCAACTGGCGGCCGAGAAGTCAGCGACCAGCCCGATATTGCTGCGTCAGCTTGATCTGCAAGGACAGGAGGTCACCGCCAGCCTCAGCGGCAGCGGTGGGTTTGACAATGCGGATGTGCGCTACACCGCGCGGCTGCGTGATATGGCGCTGCTGGGGGCCGGCATTTCGGGCGCGCTCAGCGCCGAAGGTCGGGCCCGGATGGAAGGCAGCGACTGGCGCATCAACAGCCAGTTGGGCGGCCCCGCAGGTGCGGCGCTGCAAACGCAGGGCACCCTGGCGCAGGATTTCAGCCGCGCCGACCTCAGCGTCACCGGCGCGGTGCCCCTGAGCCTTGCCAACCCGCTGATCCAACCCCGCAGCCTGCGGGGACAGGCCAATCTGGATCTGCGTCTGGCCGGCGCATTAGGGCTGGGGGCAGTGACGGGCCAGATCCGCACCGCCGGGGCGCAGCTGGCACTGCCGACGTTGAAACAAGCGCTGGAAGATATTTCAGGCAGCGTCACCCTGAGCGGCGGTCGCGCCGCGCTGGATCTGACCGCCCGACCGGCCGCTGGGGGCGATCTGCGCCTGTCCGGTCCGGTGTCGCTGGATGCGGCCGTGAACGCGGACCTGTCGCTGGCCCTGCGCAATATCGTTTTGGAAGATCCCAGCCTCTACACCACCAGCCTTTCGGGCGATCTGGCTGTGAACGGCCCGCTGCTCAGCGGAGGGGCGCGGATCAGCGGCGGGATGGAGCTGGGCCAGACTGAACTGCGCATCGCGGCCAACTCAGCCCCGCGTTTCGCCAGCCTGCCCGGTTTGAAACATCGCAATGAACCCGCCGAAGTGCGTCGGGTGCGCCGTTGGGCCGGGTTGATTGAGACGGAGAGGGCCGCTGTGGGACCTGCCTATGGGCTGGATCTGACCATTTCCGCCCCAGCCCGGGTCTTTGTGCGCGGTCGTGGGCTGGACGCTGAACTGGGCGGCAGCCTGCGGGTGGGCGGCACCAGCCAGCAGGTGATCCCGGAGGGCCAGTTTGATCTGATCCGTGGCCGGATGGACCTGTTGGGCAACCGGCTGAACCTGACCGAGGGGCTGATCCAGCTGCAGGGTGCCTTTGATCCGTTCCTGCGGTTTGTCGCTGAAACCACCACCGATGCGGTCACGGCTGAAATCACCATCGAGGGCCCGGCCAGCGCCCCTGTGCTGCGTTTCACCTCAACGCCTGATCTGCCGGAAGATGAGGTGCTGTCACTGCTGCTCTTTGGCCGTGACCTCAGCACTATTTCACCGCTGCAGGCGGTGCGCCTGGCCGCCGCCATCGCGACGCTTTCGGGCAATGGGGGCAACCTGACCGGGGGCCTGCGTCAGGGGCTGGCGTTGGATGATCTGGATGTCACCACCGATGAAGACGGCGCGACGCAGGCGCGGATCGGCAAATACATCAGTGACAATATCTATACCGAGATCACCGCCGATACCGATGGCAACAACCGGATTGACCTGAACCTGCAACTGAGCCCCAGCGTGACCGCCCGGGGGCGTCTGAACTCGGACGGGGAAACCGGCCTTGGCCTGTTTATTGAGCGGGACTATTGACCCACACCCCGCAGCTATTCCCCCGCGTACCGATGGAACCGGTTGCAATCATTGCGTTATGCGGGTTGAGTGCGGCGAGCTTGCTTGCCTGCGCCCCTGCAGGTCCGGCCCAACATCGCACCAACCCCAAGTAACACCAGTCAAAGACGCAGCATGTCCCGCCCTTCCAAACATCGCCCTTTGTTTCCCAAACAGGGTCTGGACCATCTGATCCTGATCCTCGGCAGCCTGTTCATGCTGGGCCCGCTGGCTGTGGTGCTGCTTGGCTCCCTCAGTACGGCAGGTGATCCGCTGGCGGCCTATCGGCGGATCCTGTTGACCCCAGACCTCTTTGGCAATGGCGTCAATGCCACCGATATGATGATCAACTCCTTCATTGTTGCGGGCGGCATCGCGGGGCTGAAAACGCTGGTCTCCATTCTGGCGGCGTTTGCGCTGGTCTGTTTCAATCTGAGGCACCGCGATCTGATCTTTGGCCTGATCCTGCTGCCGTTGTTTTTCCCGATTGAGACCCGGATTCTGCCGACCTTTCTGGTGACCAGCCAGATGGGATTGGTAAATTCCTACGGTGGGATGATCCTGCCGGTGGTGGCCTCGGGGTTGGGGGTGCTGATCTTCCGCCAGAGCCTCAATCAGATCCCGGCCGAGCTGATGGAGGCCGCGCGCCTCGATGGGGCGGGGCCGCTGCGCTACCTCTTTGACATTCTGCTGCCGGTGTCCCTGCCGATGATCGCGGCGCTGTTTACCATTCTGTTTGTGCTGGGCTGGAACCAATACCTCTGGCCGCTGATGGTGGCGACCACCAGCGAGGAGCACTACACGCTGGTGCGCGGGATTGAACGGGTTGGGGCCGGATCCAGCTCGGGCCAGGCCTTTGCGATGCTGGCGATGCTGCCGCCGCTGGTGCTGATGCTGTTTACCCAACGTTGGATCACCCGCGGGCTGACCCTCAGCTGGAAATAGCCGCGCCCGCAAGCTGGCGGACCAGACCCGGGAAGGCCTGATAGCGTTCAAACCGCGCGACCTTGGGCAGGTGCAGGCCATGTGGATCATGCAAGGCACAGCGCATCCCGGCAGCCTGTGCGGCGGCGACGCCGACCTCGCTATCCTCCACCACCAAAGAGGCCTCAGGCCGGGCGCCCATTGCCTGTGCCGCATGCAGAAACAGATCCGGGTCAGGTTTCCAGCTTTGGATGTCATAAGCGCTGTAGATCCGCCCGCCAAAGAACGGCGCAAGCCCCGTGATTTCCAGCGCGGCGCGGATCTTGGCCTGTGGCCCGCTTGATGCGATGCAAAGCGGCACGTCAAGCTGCGCCAACGCCTCATGCACGCCGGGAAAGGCGGCCAGCGATTGGTAAAACAGCAGCTTCACCTCGGCCCTGTAACGCTCCGCAAACCCTTCGGGCAGCGGTGCGCCAATCATCTGTTCCAGTTCTGCCAGAATGGTGGAAAACCGACGGCCACGAAAACGCGCCACCATCTCATCCTCGGTGAGGGACAGCTGCGGCAGCAGGGTAAGGTAGGCCCTGTTACACAGTGTTTCACTGTCCACAAGCGTGCCGTCCATATCAAATATAATGCAATCAAACATGGCCGCAGGTTAGGCATTGGGCGCCCCCGCAACAAGGCCGCGGGTGTGACCACCCTGCCCTTTTGCCCCTCTTGAATTTTATCGCGACTCGCGCATTTTATGAGAACAAAGAGGAAACATATGTCTGCCGATTTCACCGCTGTTTACCCGCTGAAACGTGGCCGCGCCCATGAGGTTTGCGGCCCCGGCGCGACGTATTTTGCCGCAAGCTGCTGTAATTTAAGCCCGAAACCTTCGATGTGGATCCTACCGGACTGGTCCCATGAGGCGCTGAACCCGGTCGGGCTGGCGCAGTACTGTGATCCCACCCGAATCCTGCTGGCCAAGGCCAAGACCCAAGTGGATCTTCTGGCCGCCGCCGAAGAGGCGCTGCGTTCGAGCGCGATGGGGCTGGTGATCTGTGAGATTTATGAACCGCTGAGCCTGACCCACGGCAGGCGATTGCAACTGGCGGCCGAAGCCGGGCGCACAACCGGGTTGATCGTGATGCCTGAGGGCATGGGCAGCAACGCGGCCGAAACCCGCTGGCATTGCACCCCCCTGGCTGGAACAACGGCCCCCGGGCAAACCGTCCCCGGGAAAACCGCCTCTGCCAATGCGGGAAACCCGCTGCAAAGCGGGCCTGAAAAGGGACTCGACTCGACTCGGCAACGCTGGGATATTATCAAGAACAAATCAGGAACATTAGCAAGCTGGGTCACCGATTGGGATGCAACGTCGCACCGTGTCATTGTGGTTTCCAAGACTGGCGAGCGATCGCGCGCTGCGTCAGCATCCCTTGGGCTGCGCGCAGACCACGGCTGAGCCGCCCTTTGCCCTGACCCTGCGCGAAAGTAACACGGAACGGCTCTATTGTCTCAGCGGGCAGGCTCAGCATCTGGGGTTGATGCAGGGCATGACCCTGTCTGATGCCCGCGCCCTGCGTCCCGATCTGATCACCCGCCCCGCCACGCCCGAGCTGGACCAGCAGTTCCTGCGGGCGCTGGCCCGTTGGGCCGGGCGTTACTGCCCCTGGGTCGGGGTGGAGGGGCGCGATGGGCTGGTGCTGGATGTCAGCGGCTCCACCCATCTGTTTGGCGGCGAGAGTGAGATGCTAGCCGATATGCGGATGCGGCTGACCCGTGCGGGCATTGCGGCCCGGATCGGGTTGGCCGACAGCCGTGGCGCCGCCTGGGCGCTGGCACATTTTGACGAAGGGGTGGCTGCGCCCGGCGATCCCATGCCCGCGCTGCGACCACTGCCGGTGGCGGCGCTGCGGCTGGACGGGCCAACCTGCGTGGCGCTGGAACGGCTGGGGCTGCGCACCATCGGCGATCTGCATGACACGCCGCGTGCGCCGCTCAGCCGCCGTTTTGGCAACGCGGTGCTGATGCGGCTGGATCAGGCGCTTGGGGTGCAGGGCGAACCGCTGACCCCGCTGCCGGACCCGCCGCGCTACGGCGTACGGCTGACCCTGCCCGAACCTATTGGCCTCAGCGCCGATGTGATGGCGGGGCTGGCACGGCTGCTGGAGGGTCTGTGCGGGCGGCTGCGCGCGCAGGATATGGGCGCGCGGGTGTTACAGCTGACACTGCGGCGGGTGGATCAGGCCAGCCAGCAGGTTGAGCTGCGGCTGGCCCGCGCGATGAACGACCCCGCCGTGATCCTGCCGCTGTTTGAACGCGGCGTCAGCGCGGTTGAGGCGGGCTATGGCATTGACCAGCTGCGCCTTGGCGCCCCACGGGTCGAAGCGCTGCCCCCCGCCCAGATCCAAAGCGCCATCCGCCAGAGCGAAGAGGAAGGCGTGGCCAGCCTGATCACCAAACTGGGCACCCGGATTGGGCTGGAAAACGTGCAGCGGTTCCTGCCCGCCGACAGCCATATTCCCGAACGCGCCCATATTCTGGCCGCCGCCGCCTTTAGTGAGCCGGCCGAAAAATGGCCCCGCCCCGCCGCCCTGCCGCCACGCCCCCTACGTCTGTTTGCACCAGAACCGATTGGTGGCCGTGCCACCGGACCAGGGCGCGAACCACCGCCCCAATTTCGCTGGCGGGGCATGCGGTTGGAGCGGGTACATGTGGAAGGGCCGGAACGGCTGACGCCGGAATGGTGGCTGCCGTCTGAGGCCTGGCAAAACGGCGTGCGTGATTACTGGCGGGTGGAAACCAGGCAGGGCCGGCGGCTGTGGATGTATCACACACCGCAGAACCCCGGCTGGTTTGTGCAGGGGGAGTTTGCATGACGCCCACCGCCCCAAATACAGCAGACCGCCAGACCACCCGCGCCCTGCCGGTGCCGCCCTATGCAGAACTGGCGGTGACCTCAAACTTCACTTTCCTCACCGGTGCCTCCCACCCCGAGGAGCTGGTCACCCGCGCCGCCGAACTGGGGCTGGAGGCAATTGCCGTCACCGACCGCAACTCACTGGCCGGTGTGGTGCGGGCCTGGTCCGCGTTGAAGGAGTTGAAACGGGCGCAGGAGGAGACGCAGCAAGAAGAGGCAATCCAAATTCGCTCGGAACATCGGGTGGATCAATGTTCGCGTCAGGAAATCGGCCCGCGCAACCCGATCCCAGTCCCGGTGCAGGACGCCCCCGCCCTGCCGCGTCTGATTGTCGGCAGCCGTCTGGTGCTGCGCGACTGCATCCTTGACTGGATCGCCCTGCCCCGCAGCCTGCCCGCCTATGGCCGCCTGTCACGGCTGCTGACACTCGGCAAACGGCGGGCGGAGAAGGGCGAGTGTCATCTGGATCTGGAGGATGTGCTGGCCGCGGGCGAAGATATGATCTTCATCGCCCTGCCGCCCAAGGACCAGCCGCTTGCACAGGCCAGCCGGCCCCTGAAACGGATGGCGCGGCAGTTTCCCGGCCATGTCTATCTGGGGGCCGCACCACGCTATGATGGTAGTGATCAGATGTGGTTTGACCGCTGCGCCCGGCTGGCCCACCACTGCGCCACACCGATGGTGGCGGTGGGCGATGTGCTGATGCACCACGGGTCGCGGCGGCAGCTGGCCGATGTGCTGACCTGTATGCGCGAACATATCACCATTGATGAGATCGGCACCCGCGCCCTGCCCAACAGCGAACGCCGCCTGAAAGGGGCCGCTGATATGGCCCGCCTTTACCGCCGCCACCCGGCTGCGATCCGCCGCGCGGTGGAGATTGCCAACCGCTGCACCTTTGATCTGAGCGAACTGTCCTACAGCTACCCCGATGAGGTCAGCGACAGCGGTGAGGCGCCGCAGGACCGGCTGGCACGGCTGGCCACGGAAGGTCTGCAACGGCGCTACCCCACGGGCGTGCCGGATCATGTGACCGCCTTGAAAGACAAAGAGCTGCGCATGGTCGGCAAGTTGGGCTTTGCCGCCTATTTCCTGACCGTGCATGACATCGTCGCCTATGCCCGCAGCCTCGATATCCTTTGTCAGGGGCGTGGGTCAGCGGCGAACTCGGTCCTGTGTTACGCGCTGGGGATCACCGATGTGGGGCCTGACACGATCACCATGGTGTTTGAGCGGTTCATCTCGGAACATCGCGGGGAACCGCCGGATATTGACGTCGATTTCGAACATGAACGGCGTGAAGAGGTGATCCAGCACATCTATGAAAAATACGGCCGCGAACGGGCGGGCCTCTGTGCCACGGTGATCCATTTCCGGTCCCGCGCGGCGATCCGTGAGGTGGGCAAGGTCATGGGGCTCAGCCAGGATGTGACCGCAGGCCTGTCCAGCCAGATCTGGGGCATGTCCGGCAAGGGACCGGATCCGGACCGGATGCAGGAACTGGGGCTGGATCTGCAGGACCTGCGCCTGCGCCAGACCGTGCGGCTGATCGGCGAGGTCATCGGTTTCCCGCGCCACCTCAGCCAGCATGTCGGCGGTTTTGTCATCACCCGCGGGCGGCTGGATGAGCTGTGCCCGATCGAAAACGCCGCGATGGAGGATCGCACCTGTATCGAGTGGGACAAGGATGACATTGACGCGCTGGGGATCCTGAAAATCGACGTCCTGAGCCTGGGCATGCTGACCTGTATCCGCAAAAGCTTTGACCTGCTGCGCAGTCATGAAGGTCAGAAACTGGCAATAGCCTCGGTCCCGCAGGAGGATCCGGCGACCTATGACATGCTGTGCATTGCCGATGCCATTGGGGTGTTTCAGGTCGAAAGCCGGGCGCAGATGAATTTCCTGCCCCGGATGCGGCCGCGCACCTTCTATGATCTGGTGATTGAGGTGGCGATTGTGCGCCCCGGCCCGATCCAGGGCGACATGGTCCACCCCTATATCAACCGCCGTCAGGGGCGCGAGCAGGTCAGCTTCCCGTCTGAGGCCCTGCGCGAGGTTCTGGGCAAAACCCTTGGCGTGCCGCTGTTTCAGGAACAGGCGATGCAGATCGCCGTGGTGGCAGCAGGTTTCACCGCCGAAGAGGCCGACCGGTTGCGCCGATCGCTGGCCACCTTCCGGCGGATGGGCACCATTGGTACTTTTCGCGATCGCTTTGTGAACGGCATGCTGGAACGCGGCTATGAGGAGGCCTTTGCCCTGCAGTGTTTCGGCCAGATCGAAGGGTTTGGCGAATACGGTTTCCCCGAAAGCCACGCCGCCGCCTTTGCCATGCTGGCCTATGTCTCAGCCTGGTTGAAACGGCACCACCCGGCGATCTTTGCCTGCGCCCTGCTAAACTCCCAACCGATGGGGTTTTACGCCCCGGCCCAGATCGTGCGGGACGCGCGGGAACACCAGATTGAGGTGCGCCCGATCTGCGTCAACAATTCCGATTGGGACAACACGCTGGAACGCCGCCCCGATGGCGCGCTGGCATTGCGGCTGGGATTTCGCCAGATCAAAGGCCTGAAAGAAGAGGATGCCGGCTGGATCGTCGCCGCCCGCGGCAATGGCTACCCCGATCCCCAGAGTCTGTGGCTGCGCGCCGGCATCAAACCCGCCACCCTGGAACGTCTGGCTGAGGCCGATGGCTTTGCCGCGATGGGCCTCAACCGCCGCGATGCGCTGTGGCAGGTGAAAACCATCCGCTCGCCCGCCCCGCTGCCGCTGTTCAACGATCCCTTCGATGGGGAAGGCATCGTGGAGCCGCATGTGGAACTGCCGCAGATGCATCTGGGCGAAGAAGTGGTGGAGGATTACGTCACCACCCGCCTCAGCCTGAAGGCCCACCCGATGGAGCTGATCCGCCCCGATCTGCCCGGCCTGACGCTGCATTCCGACCTGCATCGCGCGCCTTTGGGCAAATGCACCGTCTGCGGGCTGGTCATCACCCGGCAACGGCCCGGCACCGCCTCTGGCGTGATTTTCCTGACGTTGGAGGATGAAACAGGCGTCAGCAACGTGATTGTCTGGCCCAAGATGTATGAACAGTTTCGCGCCGTTGTCATGGGCGGGCGATTGCTGCGGGTCAGCGGGCATTTGCAGCGCGAAGGCATTGTGACCCATCTGATTGCCCATCACATCAGCGATGAATCGCATCGGCTGACCGCCCTTGGCCATCCGCTAGCGCCCGACATTGGCGAAACGCTGCCACAGGCGGATGATGCGCCACGCCCCCCACGCCGCAGCGCAGGCAAACCGCCACGCTCCGGCGCCAGACACCCACGGGAACAGGCGAAACGGCTGTTTCCCAGCCGTGATTTCCATTGAAGCCTTGGCTGGATCAAGCCGCCTGCAAATAGGCAGTCACATGGGCCTTGGCCTGTTTCACGGCCTCAGGCAGGGGCTGCACCAAGGCCAGCCCACAGGCAATGGCCGCCGCCAGGGTGCAGCCGGTGCCACGGCGGGTGCCGGGTAGGCGCGGGGCTGTGAAGGTCGTGACCTGATCCGCCATGACCAAACGGTCCACGGCCTCAGCCCCGATGTCATGCCCGCCTTTGACCAGCACCGCACCCGCACCGGCCTGTAACAGGGCCGCAACCGGATCATCGGCGCCCAGACCCTCCCCCAGACGGGCCAGTTCGGGCAAGTTCGGCGTCACCAGATCGACCTGCGGCAACAGTTCGGTCAGCACCGCAAGCCCCGCCGCATCCAAAAGCGCCTTGCCGGAAGAGGATGCAATCACCGGATCCAGCACCACCGGCACCCCTTTGGGCAGATCAGTTCGCAGCGCCTCAGCGACGGCCCGCACCACCACGGCATTGCCCAGCATGCCGATTTTCACCGCGGCCACAGGCCCCTGCAGGAACGCAGCCCGGATCTGCGCTTGCACCAGGTCTGCCGCACAGATGTCCGCACGCAAAACCGCGCTGTCGGTCTGTGCCGTCACCGCAGAGACCGCCACCCGTGCAGCGATGTTGAAAGCTGCTGCCGTGGCACAATCGCGCAACAGACCGGCCCCGCCGGAGCTGTCCATACCACCGATCATCAAAACAGCCATCAGCCGTCCCCCGCCGCCAGAAGCACCAGATCCCGGTGCCCTGCTGCCGCCAATTGATCCGCCGCCGCCCAGGCACGCAGCCCGCTGCGACAGGCCAGAACGGTGCGACCGGCGACCTTGGGCAAATTGCTCAGATCCCTCGCCGGGACACGGGTGGCCTGTGGCAAGGCAAGAGTGGCCTCCTCCGCCGGGCGCAACTCAATCACCCGATCCTGCGGCAGAACCTGCGAAGTGGCGACAAAACCATGCCCTGCAACCTCCTCCGCGCCATCAAACCGGAAGGAGGACACCCGCCAATTGGCCAGATCCACCTGCATCATCTGCCCAAGCGGGCTGGGCGCCAATCCCAGAAGACAGGACAAAACCATCTGCGCCTGCAGCGCGCCCAGGGTGGCAACCACCGGGCCCAGAACGCCGGCCTCGGCGCAGGTCTGGCAATCGGTGGGCAGATCGGGAAACACCGCGCGATACGACGGCGCGCCGCCACAAAATCCGCCGACATAACCGCTGCGCCCCAGCACTGAAGCTGAAATCAGCGGCACAGCCAGATCGCGGCAGGCATCAGACAGAACATAGGTGGCTGCAAAGCTGTCTGCCGCGTCCACCACCAGATCGATGCCCTTTAGCGCGCCAATCACAGATGCCGCATCCAATCGAGCCATCTGGGTGGAGGCAGAAACCTCAGGGTTCAGAGCCATCGCCATCTGCGCTGCCAGAACGGCCTTGCTGCGGCCGATATCAGACTGACGAAACAGGGTCTGGCGGTGCAGATTGCTTTCCTCAACCCGGTCGGGATCCATCAGGTGCAAATGGCCCACACCGGCGCCCGCCAAGGCTGGAATTGCCGTGGCGCCGAGGCCGCCGCAGCCCACAACCAAAACCCGTGCCGCCCGCAGGCGGCGCTGCCCGGCCGGGCCGACCTCAGCCAGTTGTTCCTGCCGGGCGTAGCGGTTCATCGCGTGGCCTCCAGCCACTGGCGGGTGCGGGCCTCGGGATCTTCAGCCAGCAAAATATCGGTGACAACCGCTGCACTGTCTGCCCCTGCCTCAAAGACGCCGGGCAGCCGTTCAGGTGTCAGCCCGCCGATGGCCACCAGAGGCAGGTCGCCAACCCGCGCCTTCCAGCGCTTTAGCTTCTCCAAACCCTGCGGTGCCCAGGGCATTTTCTTGAGCTTGGTTTCATACACCGGCCCCAGGGCCACATAGGCCGGATCATGGCTGAGCGCGCGATCCAACTCGGCCTCATCATGGGTTGAGAGGCCAAAGCGCACACCCTTCTGGCGCAGCGCCTCGATATCGGCGGTGTCCAGATCCTCCTGCCCCAGATGCACAAAGGTGCAGTTCAACTCCATCGCCAATTGCCAGTGATCATTCACCACCAGCTGGGCCCCATGCACCGCGCAGAGATCCCGCGCCCGGGCGATCTGACGGCGCAATTCGGCCTCGGGCTGGTCCTTCAGGCGCAGCTGCACCAGCTTAACCCCCTGCGGCACCAGCAGTTCCAATTCGGCCACATGGCCCACGATCAAATAAAACCGATCCAACATCTTCTCTTTCCTCAAAGCTGTGCGAGGCCAAAAATCGGGGTGGAGGCCACTGCCATATCGCGTTTGGGCATCAACCCGGCCTGCGCCGCCATCTGTCCGGCCGCCACCGCCTGACCAAAGGCCGCCGCCATGCCAACCGGATCCAACGCCTTGGCCACGGCCGTGTTCAAAAGCACCGCGTCATAGCCCAGTTCCATCGCCTGTGCGGCCTGTGACGGCGCGCCGATACCGGCATCCACAACCAAGGGAATATCCGGAAAATGCGCCCGCATGCTGCGCAGCCCTTCCAGATTGCGCAGGCCCTGCCCGGATCCGATGGGCGCGCCCCAGGGCATCAGCACCTGACAGCCGGCCTCCACCAGTTTTTCGCCAAGGATCAGATCCTCCGTCGTGTAGGGGAACACCTGAAACCCATCGGCACACAGCGCGCGCGCGGCCTCCACCAGTGCAAAGGGATCGGGTTGCAGGGTGTCGGCATGGCCGATCACCTCCAGCTTGATCCAACCGGTGCCAAATACCTCGCGTGCCATCTGGGCGGTGGTGATCGCTTCGGCGGCTGTGTGACAGCCCGCAGTGTTGGGCAGAATGCGACAGCCGGTTTCCGCGATCAGCTGACGGAAATCCGCGCCACCGCGCCCTTCGCGGCGCAGTGAAACGGTGATCACCTCAGCCCCTGAGGCGGCAATCGCCTGCTGTAACACCGCAGGGGAGGGATATTGCGCCGTGCCCAGCATCAGCCGGCTTTTCAGGTCTACGCCATAAAACATCGCTAGCCCCCCTGCATCGGCGCAAGGACTTCAATCCGATCACCGTCATTGAGCGGATGATCCGCACGAGCCCCCCGCGGCACAAACTGACCGTTCACCGCCGTGGCGACGGCCGCCACCTCAAACCTCTGTTCGGTCAACAGATCCGCCAGTGTTTCTACCTGAGCTGTCAGGCCTTTGCCGTTCACCTCAACCCGCATTTTGCAGCCCTCCCATCAGGTCATTGGCCAATTGCTCGGCCAGAACGGGTGCCATCAGGAACCCGTGGCGATACATACCGTTCATGTGAATGCGCCCGCCGGTCTGGCGGATCGCAGGGATGTTGTCGGGGAAGGCCGGGCGCAGACCGGCGCTGGCCTCAAGAATGCGCGCTTCGGCAAAGCCCGGATGCACAGTGTAGGCGGCGGACAGCAGTTCCATTGCGGCGCGTGCGGTGATGGCGCCACTGTCTTCGCTTTCGACCATTGTGGCACCGATCATGTAGCGGCCCAGCCCGCGCGGCACGATGTAACAGGGGAACCGCGGATGCAGCAGGCGCAGGGTCCGGCTGAGAGGCACATCGGGCGCCTCAACCAGCAGCATTTCACCGCGCACCGCCCTGAGATCGGGCAGCAGATCCCGTGCAGCCCAGCCCCGGCAGTCGATGATCTGGCCTTCCGGGCTGCCACGTTCCGCGAAACGCACTCCCAGCCCCTCGGCCCGCTGACGAAGTATGCTGAGGGCGCGACGCGGGTCCATATGGGCCTCAGACGCGTAGTAAAGCCCGCGGGCAAAACGGTTTTCCAGTGCCAGTTCCAATGTGGCGGGCACCACCCATTCATGAGCGCGGGTGGCCCGGGCAAACCGGTGCAGTTCCGCCTGATCCCGCGCGGGTGCCAGAACCAAGGTTCCCCGGCGGGTCAGCGGCCCGATCCGAGCCTCCCACCATGCGGCGGCGTCTTGACCGGCGCGCACCACCAGATCCGGGGCGCTTTCGCCTTCGCAGAAAGGGGCCAGCATCCCCCCCGCCAGCGCCGAGGCCGCAGTGACCGCCCGTGGATCGATCACCCGGACATCGGCGCCACGTTCTGCAAGGGCGGTGGCGGCGCAAAGCCCCGCCACACCGGCCCCCAAAACCGTGCAGATCATTCCGCCGCTTCCACCTTGGTGGCAGGCACATACAGCTCGCCCCCTTCCTGGAACTTCGCTGCCATTTTGGCAAAACCATCGGCCTTTTCGGCCTCGGCGCGGATGTCATGGCTGATCCGCATGGAGCAGAACTTGGGCCCACACATGGAACAGAAATGCGCCACCTTATGCGCCTCTTTCGGCATGGTTTCATCGTGGAAGTCACGCGCCGTATCGGGATCCAGTGAGAGGTTGAACTGATCCTCCCAGCGGAACTCAAACCGAGCGCGGCTGACCGCATCGTCACGCTCCTGCGCCCCGGGGTGGCCCTTGGCCAGATCGGCGGCATGGGCGGCCAGTTTGTAGGTTATCACGCCGGTTTTCACGTCGTCACGGTCCGGCAGGCCAAGGTGTTCCTTTGGCGTCACGTAGCACAGCATCGCGCAACCGTACCAACCGATCATGGCCGCGCCAATGGCGCTGGTGATGTGGTCATAGCCCGGCGCAATGTCGGTGGTCAGCGGCCCAAGCGTGTAGAACGGCGCCTCATGGCAATGTTCCAGCTGCTTGTCCATATTGGCCTTGATCTTGTGCATCGCGACATGGCCCGGCCCTTCGATCATCACCTGACAGTCTTTGGCCCAGGCGATTTTGGTCAGTTCACCCAGCGTCTCCAACTCGGCAAACTGCGCCTCATCATTGGCGTCCGCGATGGAGCCGGGACGCAGACCATCCCCCAGCGAGAAGGAGACATCATACTTGCGGCAGATGTCGCAGATCTCGTCAAAATGCTCGTAAAGGAAGCTTTCCTTGTGGTGATGCAGGCACCACTTGGCCATGATCGAACCGCCGCGCGACACAATGCCTGTCACCCGTTTCGCGGTCATCGGCACCATATGCAGACGTACACCGGCGTGGATGGTGAAATAATCGACGCCCTGTTCGGCCTGTTCGATCAGCGTGTCGCGGAACACTTCCCAGGTCAGGTCTTCGGCGATGCCGTTCACCTTTTCCAGCGCCTGATAGAGCGGCACCGTGCCGATCGGCACCGGTGCGTTGCGGATGATCCATTCACGGATGTTGTGGATGTTGCGGCCGGTCGACAGGTCCATCACCGTGTCGCCGCCCCAGCGGATCGCCCAGACCATTTTCTCCACCTCTTCCTCCATCGAGGAGGTAACGGCGGAGTTGCCGATATTGGCGTTGATCTTGACCAGGAAGTTGCGGCCGATGATCATCGGCTCCAGCTCACGGTGGTTGATGTTGGCGGGGATGATTGCACGGCCTTCGGCGATTTCCTGACGGACAAACTCGGGCGTCACCAGATCGGGAATGGCGGCGCCAAAGTCATGCCCGTCACGCGCCTTTTCCCAGGCTTCGATCCGGCCGTTGTTTTCGCGGATAGCCACAAATTCCATCTCAGGCGTGACGATCCCGGCTCGGGCATAGGCCAGCTGGGTCACGGCCTTGTCGCCTTTGGCGCGCAGCGGCGGGCGGATCGCGGGGAACTCAGGCACCAGCTTGTCGCCCTTGGCAAAGCCGTTGTCGGCTGCGGTGACCGCGCGGCCTTCATAGGCTTCGACGTCACCGCGTTCAGCCAGCCAGGCGCCGCGTTTGTCTTCCAGACCTTTGCGAATGTCGATCTCGGCCGCCGGATCGGTGTAGGGGCCGGAGCTGTCATAGACCACCTGCGGGGCCTCACCACCGCCGACGTGGATCTGGCGCATCGGCACCTGCACGTCATGGATCTGGCCGTGGACGTAAATCTTGGATGAAGCAGGCAGTCCACCGGTGGAAATCTGCGGGGTCGGAGCGTCCGTGGTCTTCGGTTCAGTGCTCATCTGGTGTCTCCTCAAGGTTCAAGACTCGAAAAGACCCAAGCCAAACGATGAGGTAGAAAGAGACCGCACTGGTCCCCAAAAAACAGGGCCCAATAGCGGCCCAAAGGGCGCAATGCTCCCCTTGGTCTCCCTACGCCAGTGTCAACTGGGTCAGGTTCTAAGGGTCGCGTCGCCGGTGCAAAGTTGCCTTTGCCCCTGTCAGCCTCTCAGTCCCCTTGGTGGGACTCCCCCGACGTGGCGCGAACATGCGGCGCGGGCGTCACGCTGTCAACCAACTTGCGCCACCCCTTGCGTCCGGGCACACCAAGAGGCCATAAAAAGGGCAGCAAAATCAGAGGGAAAGCATGGCGAAATTTTCTGCAAATCTGGGATTTCTTTGGGCTGACCTGCCCTTGCCTGCAGCGATCCGCGCCGCCCATGCGGCCGGGTTTGACGCGGTGGAATGCCACTTTCCCTATGATGTGGACCCAGATGAGGTGCGTGCTGCCCTGCAGGACACCGGGCTGCCAATGATGGGCCTGAACACAGCACCGGGTGATCTGGATGCAGGCGAATTTGGCCTGGCCGCCTTGCCCCACAGACAGGCCGCAGCCCGCGCCGCAATTGATCAGGCGATCGGTTATGCCGTCGCCACCAACATCGCCAATATTCACGTGATGGCAGGCAAGGCCGACGGGGCAGAAGCCCGTGCAGCATTTGTGGAAAACCTACGCTATGGCTGCGCGCGTGCCGCGGCGCATGGTCTGGCCCTGCTGATTGAGCCGATCAACAGCCATGACGTGCCGGGTTACTTCCTGACCACGCTCGACCAAGCGGCTGACATCATTGCTGAGGTGGGAGCAGACAATATAAAACTGATGTTTGATTGCTACCACGTGGCCCGCATGGGGGACGATGTGATCGCCGGATTGGCGCAACATGCGCCTTTGATCGGGCACGTACAGTTCGCCGGTGTGCCAGCCCGGGGCCGCCCGGATGTTGGGGATTTGGACTATCGCAGCGTCTTTGCGCATTTGGATCAGGCCGGATACAGCGCGCCCCTTGGGGCAGAGTATCGGCCCGAGGGCACGACCGAGGCCTCACTGGGCTGGCTGGACCTGTTTCAGGATTGACTCGCCCGATCTGCGAGGCCTTCATGTGAGCGATAACAATTGAAGGCCCCGACCATGAGCACACGGCATCCCTTTGGCACCACCCCCAATGGTGAGGTGGTTGAACGCGTGCCCCTGCAACGCGCCGGTGTGACCGCAAAGGTGATGACCTGGGGCGCCAGCCTGCAGGATTTCCGTGTCGAAGGCATCGGCCATGCGCTGGTTCTGGGGGCGCCTGACTTCCCCCCCTACCTTGATGAAATGCGCTATTTCGGGGCCATTGTGGGCCCTGTTGCCAATCGGATCGCCAAAGGCCGCGCGCCGCTGGGCGATCGGACACTGGAGTTGGAACGCAACGAAAACGGCATCACCACGTTGCATGGCGGCGACGACGGCATTGGGCAGGCCAATTGGCGGATCCTGTCACATAGTGAGGCCAGCGTGACCTTGATGATCACCCAAGCCGATGGTGTGGGTGGGCTACCGGGACCAATCACCCTCAAGGCGCGCTACAGTCTGGAAGAGGACAGCGCCCTGCTGTTGGAAATTGAGGCAACCGCTGAGCAGACCACCTATTGCAACCCGGCCCATCACAGCTATTGGAAGCTGGACACATCCCCTGCGCTACACGGCACAGAACTGCAGGTCATGGCCGAAACCTACCTGCCGCTGGATGATGAAAACATCCCCCTTGGCGCCCCGGCGCCGGTGATGGGCAGCGGATTTGATTATCGCAGCGCAGCCCCTGTTTTGCGGCCCGAAACAGAAGGGCTCGACCACAACTTCTGCCTTGCGGGGCAAGGGGATATGCCGCTGGCGGCGGTCGTGCAGACGGATAAGTTGCGGCTGGAGGTAGCGACCAATGAGCCGGGTCTGCAGGTCTATGACGGCGCGGGTCTCAACACCGGGCGCGGTCATCATCCCCACCCTTACGGCGCCAATGCCGGCCTTGCGCTGGAGCCGCAGCACTGGCCCGATGCGCCGAACCATCCGGAGTATCCGTCAATCCTGTTGGAACCGGGACAGACCTACCGGCAGACCAGCCGCTTCAAAATCAGCAGGATCTAACGCAAAAGGCCGGGGCGATCCCCGGCCTTTTTCCTGTTCTCTTCGGTGGGCTTAGCCCAGCGCTGCCATCGCACCTGCGGTGTCCAGCATCCGGTTCGAGAAGCCCCATTCGTTGTCATACCAGCTGAGGACACGCACCATGCCACCATCAGTGACCTTGGTCTGATCCGCGGCGAAGATCGACGAATGCGGGTTGTGGTTGAAGTCGCTGGAAACCAGCGGCAGGTCGTTGCGGGCCAGCACACCCTTCAGCGGACCTTCGGAGGCAGCGGCCTCAATCGCGGCGTTCACCTCTTCGACAGTGGTCCCTTTCTTCGGCATGAAGGTCAGGTCAACAACCGAAACATTCGGGGTCGGCACGCGGATGGCCGAGCCGTCCAGCTTGCCCTTCAGATGCGGCAGTACCAGCGACACGGCGCGCGCCGCACCGGTGGAGGTCGGGATCATCGACAGCGCCGCAGCCCGCGCGCGGTAGAGGTCCTTGTGCATGGTGTCCAGCGTCGGCTGGTCACCGGTGTAGGCATGCACGGTGGTCATGTAACCGGTCTCGATGCCGAAGGCATCGTCCAGAACCTTAGCAACCGGGGCCAGACAGTTGGTGGTGCAGGAGGCGTTGGAAACAACCATATCCTCGGCGGTCAGGTCCTGATGGTTCACACCAAACACCACCGTACGGTCGGCGCCGTCACCCGGGGCCGAGATCAGCACCTTATTGGAACCGTTTTCCAGATGCGCCGCGGCCTTTTCCCGTTTGGTGAAGATGCCGGTGCATTCCAGCGCGATGTCGACATCGCCCCAGGGCAGATCAGCAGGGTTGCGTTCGGCGGTCACACGAATGCGGTGACCGTTAACGATCAGGGCGTTCTCTTCCACCACAATGTCAGCGTTCAGATGGCCGTGCACACTGTCAAACTGCAGCAGGTGCGCGTTGGTGGCCACCGGACCCAGATCGTTAATCGCAACGATTTCAATGTCCTTACGCCCGGATTCGATCCACGCGCGCAACACGCAGCGGCCGATGCGGCCAAACCCGTTGATGGCAAGTTTCGTGGTCATGGGTGTCTCCTTCGTGGAATGCGGGGTCCGAATAGGTGCAATACAAGACGACTCGCGCCCTGCTAGCGCTAACGCGGATTAAACATATTAGCGCTAACATTGCGAGTGAAAATTGCGTGAATCGCGCAAAAGCGAAAGAAATCTTGGAAAAAGGGTAAATCAGGGAATAGGTGACTTTCTTTTCGGTGATTTGACGGTGTTATTCTGTTGCCGCACATAGGCAACACCTGCAAAATGTCAGAATATCCCCAAGGTAAAAGGGCTCACCATGACCGAACGTGCCGGAAAACGCCGCATTGTCTCCTCCCGCCATCTGGCTGAGGGCGATGGGTGGGAAATGTCCGAATTGGAATACGGGCTGATCATCATCCACAACGCGTTTAACCGCTGGATGCAGCGCTGTATGGCCGCCGCAGGCATGCCGGAACTGTCACCGCTGGAGGTTTTGGTGCTGCACAACACCAACCACCGTGACCGGGAAAAACGGCTGAGCGATATCTGTTTTCTGCTGAACCTCGAAGACACTCATACCGTCAACTATGCCCTGCGTAAGCTGTTGAAGATGGGGCTGCTGGATTCGGAAAAGCGCGGCAAGGAGGTGTTTTACACCACCTCCGCCGAAGGGCGCAGCCTGTGCGAACGCTATAAGGAAGTGCGCGAACAATGTCTGTTGGAAGTGCTGCCACGTGCGGGCATTGAGGGCGATGAGCTGCGCGAAATAGCGGCCTCGCTTCGGGCGCTGTCCGGCCTTTACGATCAGGCCAGTCGGGCGGCGGCCTCCCTCTAGGAGGCCACTGTCAGGTCTCGAGATCGCTGGCTTAGTTGCCCATCGCGTTTGGCAGCACGGTCACGATCCCCGGGAAGGCCGTGATCAGCAAAACGCCCAGCAATAGCAGGAAGAAGAACGGCAGCGCCGCCTTTGCGACCTTCAGGATGTTATATCCCGTAAGCCCCTGGATCACGAAGAGGTTGAAGCCCACCGGCGGGGTGATCTGGCTCATCTCCACCACCAGCACAAGGTAGATGCCGAACCACAGGGGATCGATGCCCACGGCCTCCACCATTGGCAGGATGATCGATGTGGTCAGCACCACGACCGAAATGCCATCGAGGAAACAGCCCAGGATGATGAAGAAAACAGTCAGCACCGCCAGCAGCGCATAGGGCGACAGGTTAAAGGTGCCGATCCAGGTTGCCAGATTGCGCGGGATCCCGGTGAAGCCCATGGCAATCGCAAGGAAGGCTGCGCCCATCAGGATAAAGGCAATCATGGCCGAGGTGCGGGTGGCCGACAGCAGCGCCTCTTTGAACTGGGCCATGCCAAAGCCACCAGACAGCATGGCAAGGATCAGCGACAGCACCACCCCGATCGCCGCCGCATCGGTGGGCGAGGCAACACCGGAATAGATCGTGCCGATCACACCGCAGATCAGCAGCAGCACGGGGATCAGCCGGCGTGAGGCTTTGAGCTTTTCCATGAAGGGCACCGCGGGCCCTTCATCGGGGATCAGATTCTTGTTCATAAACGCCCGCAGGGCAACATAGGCGGCGAACAGCCCCACCAGCATGGCGCCCGGCAGCACACCGGCCACAAACAAGCGGGCAATGGATTGTTCGGTGGCCACCCCATAGACAATCAGGATGATCGAGGGTGGGATCAACAGCCCCAGCGTGGCAGACCCTGCCAAGGTGCCAAGGATCAGGCTGTCGGGGTAGCCGCGCTCTTTCAACTCAGGCACCGACATCCGGCCAATGGTGGCGGCAGTCGCGGCGGAGGAGCCGGAGACCGCAGCAAAGATCGCGCAGCCTAGAATGTTGACGTGCAGCAGACGGCCCGGTACCCGGCTGAGCCAGGGCGCCAGACCGCTGAACATATCCTCAGACAGGCGGGATCTGAGCAGGATTTCCCCCATCAGGATAAACAGGGGCAGCGCGGCCAGAGGCCAGCTGTGGCTGTGCCCCCAAAGGGTGGTGGCCAGCACCAGACCTTCGGGTGCGTTTGAAAAGAAGGCAATCGCGACAAAGGCCATCACGATCAATGACATGGCTACCCAAAGGCCCGCAGCCAGCAGCGCCAGCAAAACGGCCAGAAGGATCGAAAAGACGATAGGATCAGACAATTCAGGCATTTTGTTACTCCGACCCTTCATCCGCCAGGATGGGTTTGCGCGCAATCAGCGCCTCAACAAAGGTATCCACCAGCGCAACGGTCAGCAGGCCCAGGCCCCCAACCATCGACAGCTGCGGGATCCACAGAGGGATCGCAACGATACCTGTCGACATATCCCCGTAGTGCCAGCTCTCCCACAGGAGGGAGCCGGCGAAATAAGTGGCATAGCCCGACATGGCCGCCCCCAGCGCCAGCGTCGTCAGCTCCAACAGCCAGCGCGGCCCTTGGCTGAGACGTTGGATCAGCAGGTTGACCCGGATGTGGCCGCCCAGACGCAGGGTGTAGGACAGCGCCATGAAGCTGGCAGTGGCCAGCGCAAAGCCAGCAAAATCCGCATAAGATGGAATAGTGAATGAGAGATCAGGCCCGCCGATACGCGCCAGAATGTTCAGGCTGACCTGCGCGGTGACGATCACGCAGATGAATAGGATCGACAGCGCGGCAATCCAGCCTGCCGTCAGATAAAGCCCGTCTAAAAATCGCCGCAGCATGGCGCCTCCTCCCTCGGGGGCTGTCCCCCATGTGTACAAAAACGCCCCGACCGCAGGATCGGGGCGTTCTCAGATGTCAGGATCAGTTGGCCTGGTAGCCGTTCAGAACCTCAATGGCGTCTTCGCTGGCGTTTTCCATCCAGTTGTTCACCATCTCTGCGCCGATCGACAGCAGACCGTTCATCAGCTCATCGGACGGCTGAACCACGGTGATGCCGTTGTCAGCCATAACTTTGGTTTTGGTTTCAGCTTCGGCGGCCGACATTTCCCAACCGCGGGCTTCGGCTTTGGCAGCGGCTTCCATCACAGCCGCCTGAACGTCCGCCGGCAGGCGGTCAAATACACGGGTGTTCACAACCACGATGTTTTTCGGAACCCATGCGTTGATCGGGGTGTAGTGGGTGACAAAGTCCCAGGCCTTGGAGTTGGCGCCGGTGGAGGGCGAGGTGATCATCGCCTGAACCTGACCGGTAGCAAAGGCCTGCGGGATGTTTGAGGCTTCGATCTGAACCGGGGCCGCTTTGGCCAGAGTTGCGAACTCTTCCAGTGCGGCGTTGTAGGCGCGGAACCGCAGACCTGCCAGATCATCAACGGTTTTCACTTCGCCGTTGGTGTAAAGACCCTGCGCCGGCCACGGCACCGAGAACAGCGGCTTCAGGCCTTCTTTGGCCATCAGCTTTTCGATAACTGGCTTCTGAGCGGCCCACAGTTTGGCGGCATCGTCATAGGAGGTCGCAACAAACGGCTGGCTGTCTACACCGTAGGCCAGATCTTCGTTCGACAGGCGCGACAGGAAGAATTCACCGATTGGCACCTGACGCGAACGCACGGCGTTTTTGATCTCAGGGTGCGGGAACAGCGAACCAGCCGAGTGGATGGTGATTTCCAGCGCGCCATCGGTGGCCGCAGCAACGTCGGCCGCGAACTCACGGATGTTGACGGTGTGGAAGGTGCTGTCGCCATAGGGCGTCGGCATGTCCCAGGTCTCGGCGGTTGCGGCACCGGCCAGGCCCAGACCCAGCGCGAAGGTTGCAGCAAGTTTAAACATGGTTGTTTCTCCTAAGCCCGACGGTCGGGCTTCACTGTTGGAAGTAATTTTTCGGCATTACGTTGACAAAATGTCAGTAAAATGAAAATCTGGTCAAGAGTTTTCTGCACGCCCCCCTGCTTTAACAGCTATATTCGCCCTGTTTTTGTCCTGTCCCCTCCATGTCCCTGCAAGGATCGCCACGCATGATACAGCAACATAGCACGCCAGCCCCCGAAGTGTTGCCGCTGGGCCAAGACGGTGTGCTGGTGCGATTCGCCAAGCAGGCCTCGTTCGAGGCCACGGCCGCCTGCCTTGCCTTTCAGCGTGTGGTTGAGGATGCAAGCCTGCCCGGGTTGACGGATGTTGTGCCCTCATTGATCTCAGTCTTGTTGCAATTTGACCCGGCCCGGACGGATCGGGCCGCAGTAACCGCAGCAACATCAGCGCTGCTCGACGGGCGCGACTGGCTGCATGATCCGCTGCCTGCGCCAAAACGGTGCTGGCACATTCCCGTGGCTTTTGGCGGGCAGTTCGGCCCGCAGCTCACGGATTTCGCATCGGTCAGCGGGCTGAGCGAAGACACCATTGTTGCCGAGGCTCAGGAGACCGAACTGCGGGTTCTGGCCATCGGTTTTGCACCGGGCCAACCCTATCTGGGCTATCTGCCCGAGGGCTGGCAGGTGCCACGCCAAAGCAGCCTGACACCGCGGGTGCCCGCGGGGGCCATTGCCACCGCCATTCGTCAGATGGTGTTGTTTACCAGCGCCTTAACCACCGGCTGGCGGCAGATCGCGGAAACCGGATTTCGCCCGTTTCTGCAGGAACGGAGCGAATCCTTTCTGCTGCGGCAAGGGGATGCGATGCGGCTACATCAGGTCAGCCATGACGCCTACCGCGATCTGTTGAAAGACAATGCCGAGGGTCTGGGCGGCGCGCGCTGTGAGGTGCTGTCATGAGTGCGGAACTGATCATTCACCGGGCAGGACCTGCGCTTTCGGTTCAGGATCTGGGACGGCCCGGCCATATGGCACAGGGCATCGCCACCGGCGGCGCGGCCGATCGGCTGGCGCTGATGGAGGCGGCGGCGCTGCTGCAATCCCCCAAGGTGCTGCCCGCGATTGAGATGGCAGGCCTCGGCGGCACCTTTAGCGTGACCGCCCCCAGCCGCGTTGCCCTGACCGGCGCCCCGATGCGCGCCACTTTGGACGGTGAACCATTGGGTTGGAATGAAAGCCACCTGCTGCAAGCCGGCGACCGGCTGGAGATCGGCGGCGTCAGCGAAGGGGTCTATGGCTACGTGACCTTTGCAGCGGCCATTGACCTGCCTCAGTGGCTGGGCAGTGTCGCAACCCAAGCAGGGCTGGGGATTGGCCAATTGCTGGCAGAGGGCGACACCCTGCCCCTAACGGATGACCCCGATCCTGAGGAGCCGCCACGCCGTTTGCCAAAACCAGACAGGTTCAAAGGCGGCATTCTGCGGATGATGCCCGGACCACAGACCGGCCTGTTCAGCGCAGAGACGCTGCAACGGGCGCTGGCCACACAATTCACCCGGGACGCTGCCGCCAACCGCCAAGGTGTGCGGCTGAACCACGATGATGCCCCCTTCCCCGCCGATGAAGCGGCCTCGCTAGGGTCTGATTTCATCACCCAGGGGGATGTGCAGATGACCGGCGACGGGGTGCCCTATGTGTTGATGGCGGATTGCCAGACCATGGGTGGCTATCCGCGATTGGGATCTGTGATACCGGACGATCTGCCAATGCTGGCGCAGGCACCGCTGGGCGCGCCGATTCAGCTTGAGTTGTTGTCGCAGGAGGATGCGGATGCGCTGTGGCAGCAGGACAGCGCCCGCCTTGCCGCGTTGCGCAGCAAGGCTGAGGTCAAGATCCGCGATCCCCACCAAATCCGGGATCTGCTGAGTTATCAGTTGATTAGCGGCGTGACAGCCGGTGACGATCTGGATCGCGACGACGCATAACATCCCCAGACCCGCCGCTTGGCGGGTCTTTTTCATGCTCTTCAGTTTGCCTTCAGCTTTGCGCGTGACAACCGCGCAAACACTGGAGAATCAACATGAGCACCCCAACCCTTTCTATCGTGATCATCACCCTGAATGAGGCCCAGCGCCTGCCGCGTCTGCTGGATGATCTGGCCGCGCAAAGTTTTCAGGATTTTGAAATCATTCACGTGGACAGCAACAGCGACGATGACACTGTTGCCCTGTCCCACGCGGCCGCATCGCGGTTTGCGCAGTACCGCGTCATTGAAATGCAGACCCGTGGCGTCAGCCTAGGCCGCAACACCGGCGCCGCGGCCGCGCAGGGGGATAGGCTGCTATTTCTGGATGCGGACACACGTCTAGATCCCGCGTTCCTGGCAAAAAGCCTAGCCGAACTGGATCGCCGCCAGTTGGACGTTGGCGTGGTTTGCATGGATACAGCAGGTCTGCCGCGGCGGCTGGCGCTGGGCTATGGCGTCTTCAACCTGGGCATTCGCATCACCCTGCCCTTTTTCCCGACCGCCATCGGCGCCTGCCTGTTTTCCACCCCGGCCGTGCATCAGCGCATTGGTGGATTTGATGAGGGTCTGAGCCTTTGTGAGGATTGCAATTACGTTCTGAAAGCCGCGGAAGGCAAACGCACCACCTTGGGCATTCTGCGTGCACGATTTGGCTTTGATCCCCGCCGGCTGGATCAGGATGGCACCCTGCGCACCGGCCTGACCTATCTGCGCGCCAATCTGCGGCGGTTCTTCCGTGGTGAGATGTACAAAAACGAAATCCCCTACGCCTTTGGCCACTACAAGTGAGGCGGGACCATGTGGGACACACTCTCTCTATCCCTCGTTGGGCTGCCCAGCGCCTGGACGTACATCACCCTCGCAACCATCGCCTTTCTGGACACGCAGATCGGCATCGGCTTCTTCGTTTTTGGCGAGGTTGCCTTCCTCGCGGCAGGGGCGATCGGTGCGGCGACCGGTCAATGGGATCTGATCGCGCTGGTGCTGCTCAGCGCCTGGCTGGGGGATATGGCCAGCTTCATTCTGGGTCAGCGTCTGGGGCCGCGCGCCCTCCTGCGTGTGATGCGGCGGCAAAAACACCGGCGCGCCTTGCGGCGGGCACGGCATATGCTGGGCACACATGGCGCCAAGTTTGTGGTGATCTCACGCCTTCTGGGCCCGGTTGCCTGGATCACCCCGTTTCTGGCGGGCAGTCTGGGCCTGTCCCGCCTGCGCTTTGGGGCGGCGGCGCTGGGCGTCACACTAGGGGCCGGTCAGTTCCTGCTGCTGGGGGCCTTGGGCGCAACCTACAGCCAGGTCTTCGGCGCGGTTTGGGCCTGGATCACGCTGTGGATCCTGCCGCATTGGGTGCCGGTGATGCTGCTCATGGCCTTTGCCCTGCTATGCTGGCGCATTTGGCGGTCTGACCGATCACATGGGCGGCGGCTGTGTCTGGCCGCACTGGCGGCGGGGGCCTTATTCCTTAGCAGCAACATGGTCTATTTCTTTGCCAGCAACGCCCATGCCCAGCCTGAGCCACAGCCCAGCGCCACCCATCAATCGCTGTGCGAGCTTGGCCAGCAGCCCCTGCTGGCGCGCCCGGGGGAGACCCCATTGCACCTGCCACAACCGGTGAACATTGCGATGATCGGCGATCTGACCCCTGAGGCGCTGATGGAGCAACTGGGCTGGCAGCGAAACATGACCTTTTCACGCAATTCCATCGGGATCCTGACCTACATCAAGCTGCTGCTGGCCGGCACGCCCCCCGTGTCCGAGCTTTACCTGAACGGTCAACCCGCACGATCCGCGTTTCAGATGCCCGGCACGCTAAGCGAACGGCTGCACATCCGCTGGTGGCCCGCAGGACAGGTTGATGGCAAGCCGCTGTACCTTGGCGCGATCAGCCGGGATGAAGAGATCGCGATCAAATACTATCGCCATATCCCTGCGCTGCTGCACGACATCGACCCCGATGTAGATGCCGCCCGCGCCACGCTGGCCCAGCAGATCGCCGCCCTGCCTGTGGCGCCTGATCTACATCTGGAGCCGCTGCAGCCTGCCGGAAAATTTCGCGATTACAAAACTGACGGTAAGCTGCTGATTGTGGCCGAAGCCTCAGCTGACGTAGACTTGGCAGAGCTGACATGTGCCGGGGCACCAATGCCAACAGCGGGGCTAAGTTAAATGCGTGTATTGCTGGTCGAAGACGATGCGCTGATCGCGGACGCGATAGAGGTCACCCTCAGCCGCGAAGGCTTCCATGTGGATTGGGTGGCCGACGGGCTGAGCGCCGAGGAGGCATTGGCCAGCTCGGCCTTTGATCTGGTGCTGCTGGATTTGGGTCTGCCCGGTCAGGACGGCATCACCCTTTTGCGCTGGCTGCGCGGTCAGGGCGGGCATAACGCACAAGGCAAACAGATCCCGGTAATTATTCTGACCGCGCGGGAAGCGGTGGAAAACCGGATTGAGGGGCTGGATCTGGGGGCGGATGACTACATGGTGAAACCCTTCGACATGCAGGAGCTGATGGCCCGCGCCCGCGCCATGATCCGCCGTGCGAACGGCCGCGCCGTTCCCGCACTGGAAAGTGGCGATATCATCTTGGACCCCGCCGCCCGCACCTTACGCAAAGACAACACATTGATCGACCTGCCGCCGCTGGCGTTTCAAGTGTTGCAGGTGCTGTTGGAGAGGCGTGGCCGCGTGGTGTCCAAAGACGACCTGGCCCAGGTGCTTTATGGCTGGGACGATGGCGCCGAAAGCAACACCGTAGAGGTTTACATTTCCCAGATCCGCCGCCGCCTCGGCACAGATCTGATCCGCACCATTCGGGGTATCGGCTATGTCATCGACCAGTAACACAACGGCCGCCCGTCTCTGGGCGAAGCTGCGCCGCCCGTTCAGCCAGCCGCGCACCTCCATACGGTCCCGCATCCAATGGCGGTTGATCCCTCTGGTTCTGATGATCTGGATCGCAGCAAGCATCGCGATCGTGATCAACGCCCGGCTGGAGCTGAACGCCAGTTTCGACGCACAGGCCCAGCTGATGGCCACCGCCCTTGCCCGCGTGGACAATGAACAAATCGCCCTGCGCAGTCTGGATTGGGATCCGGATCATTACCGCGATGGCTACCTTTTGCGGGTGACGGATGCCAATGGGGCCGTGCTGTTTGACAGCCACCCGGAAACCCGCCCCTTTAGCGAAGAGGAACGGCAAAAGGCCGACGCCGAAACCGACGATGCGGAATGGCAGATCAGCCATTTCTGGACCAGCGGCGGCCGGGAGATCCTGATCGCCCGGCATGAGAACAGCGCCGATGATCTGTTGGGCGCAATTGCTCTGGCCGCGATCCTGCCGCTTGGGTTTGTTTTTGCAGCATCGGTCATTGCGCCATTGGTCGTAGTGCGCTCAGGCCTGCGCCCCCTCACCCGGCTGTCACGCGATCTGCGCCAACGCGCGCCCACGCAGCTGCAACCGCTGGAAGATGCCGAAGCCCCGGATGAGCTGCGGCCGATCCTGACCTCGCTAAACAACCTGTTTCAACGTATTGAGGCCTTCTTGTCGCGCGAACGTCAATTTGTCGATGACGCCGCGCATGAGCTGCGCACGCCGCTGACCGCCATCAAAGCCCAGTGCCAAGCGATTGACGCAACCCAGTTGGATCCGGACAGCAAGCGCCGGTTTGAGAACATCCTGACCGGTGTGGACCGGGCCGCAAACCTGGCCAACCGCCTGCTGGATCAGGCCCGGGCCGAGCAGCCACAACTTGGCGCTCCGCCTGACCTCAGCCGCTGCGATGTGGATGTTGTGCTGCGCCGCAGTGTTGCAGACCTCTACCCGATGGCCGAAGCGCGCGGTCGGCACATCACCCTTTCCGCAGATCACCCGGTCCCGGTGATCTGCCGCGCTGAGGATGTGGCAGATATCCTGCGCAACCTCATCGAAAACGCCGTGAAATATGGCGGCTCTGACATCCAGGTGGCCCTGACCGCGGAGAAGATCACCGTCTCTGACAACGGTCCCGGCATCCCGGTTGAAGCGCAAGAGAAAGTGTTTGAACGGTTCTACCGCGGTGCTGAAACCTCGGCGGAAGACGGCACCGGTCTGGGGCTGTCCATTGCCGCAGCATTGGCCCGGCGCAATGGAATGCAGCTGAACGTCACCTCAATGGAAGGTGGAACAGGCACGCAGTTCAACCTTTATTTCCCAAAAGGCCCTAACGTGGCGGGCGTCTGAGCATGAAGCAGGCGACAGACCTCAACAAAGGTCTGGGCACCACGTAGCTGATCGCCCTCCACCATCGGCAGGACGGGCAGGCGGCGGATGGTTTCGGCCACAGCGTCATGGGCGCACTGGGCCGGCAGCTGCAAGGCCTCAACCGGGTCTGAAATCCGCAGCGCGTCATCACCAAATCCCCGGTCCTGAAGGGCGGCCCGCAGCTCCACCCAAATGGGCAGCAGCTGCTGCAGATCATCCTCCTGCGCCAGATCTGGCAGTTGATCACCAAAGCCCCCAACTGTGGCGAAGGCTTGAGGTCCGGCGCAGGAGCTGGGGGCTTCCGCCCGGCCAGCATATTCGGTCAGGAAGGCCTCCACACTGCCCCAACGTGGGGAAACAGTGGGCGCCTCTTGTGGTGCAGCGCTGGACAGCCACGGCTCAAAACACGCCACCTCAAGGTCCAGACAGTCCAGCACATGTGTCATCGGGCTGACCAGAACCACAGCCTCCGCGCCAGCTTGGCCAGCGTCATCCATGGCAAACTGCACCCCGATGCCGGCCTGTTCCGGCCCCGCAGCCCAAAGCGCCCCTTGGTGGCCCGCACCGGCAGCGGCATTGCGATCAAGCGGGCGCAGCCGCACAGCGCGAACATCGCGCATCTCAACCTGATCCGGGGCCACCTCATAGGCGACACGGTAGATCCCTGCACCCTCCACAATCGCCTGCGTCTGGGTCGTGCCGCGCCCGGCACGATAGACGCGTTCCCCCAGACGGGCGGTCCGCACAGAGCTGACCGGTTGGAAGCTACCAAACTGCAACGGCAACCAGCTTTGCCCCGGCAAAAGCGCGGCAAACGCCGCATCGCCATCTGTGCCACGTGTCCATCGCTCAAGGCTCGCCACCTGGTCGGCGCGGCTGATATCTGTATCGGCAAGGCCGGGATGCAGGATCACGTCACCAAATCGACCGGTCGCACCCACCAACACCTGCCAGGACGACAGCACCCCAACCAGACGGCTTTGGCGATCGACAACCAGCAATCCTGCGGTTCCCGTGGCCCCACTCAACCGCCCCAGTGACGCGCCCCCCATCACCTGCGGCAGGGGCTGACCATTGGGGGCCTCTGGCCGGCGGGTTTCACATGCTGAAACGGGGGCAGCAGTGATAACGTCTACCGGGACACCTGCAATCTCAGATGGGAGGTCGGACCGGTCAAAATCACAGCCAGCTTGCCCCGTCGCAACAAACAGCCGAACCACAACCTCCCCTGCCCGGGTGGCACCTTCAGCGCGCAACCCAACGTCGGCACCGCGAAAAAACGCAGCCTTGCCGTAGGTTCGCACAAGGGTGTCGCGCGCCACGTCCAACTGTGTGTCAGAGAAACGAAGGATAGGGTCAGGCGTCGGCATTGTCGTGTCCTTTGACTTGCGAAAAACCGCCCGATCCCTTGGGAGGATAAAAGATCGGGCGCAGTCACCGGTCGCCATCGCGGGCGGGTCCGAGGGGTCAGAAAAGGTCAGGTGGCGCACCACCCGCTGTGAAGCCACAGAACACTCGTCACGTGCACAGGGCGAAACGATCAGGTGAACGCCAATACATTTGCTGTATGTGGTGGGGATAGTTCACGACCGTTTCGCCCGGTACAGCCCTTTGTCGCAGTGCAGCGTGAAGCCAGCGTGATCTATTCACGAAGTTTACCGCAAAAGCGTGATTTAGCGTCCGAATTTTGGCCGAAGCTCTAAAATTTTGACGTATATACAATGGGTTGAACGTGATCCAATTTTTCTAACCAAAGATTAAAATTTATGCTATCCTCACCTCTCTGCTGCAGAAAATTCGGGCCGTTTGAAGGGACTGTCACCTGACCGGTGAATGTTGGGGCCCAGGTGAAGGGTAATTAGATGCCTACATTGGACACGCCGCCTCGCGTCACGATCACTGTGCGCGGTCGCTTTGCCCTGCGGGCAGAGGACGGGCGTGATTTGACGCCGCCCTACCGTAAAGAACGCGCCATCCTTGCGCTGCTGGCGATGACACCAGAACGCCGTCTGTCACGTGCCTGGATCCAATCCATGCTGTGGTCGGAGAAACCACCTGAGAAAGCTTCCGCCAACCTGCGCCGCGCGCTGGCCAACCTGCGCGATTCACTGGCAGATGCGAAAGGCGTGATCGGGGCCAACCGGTTGGAGATTTGGCTGGAAGACGCCGTTGAGGTCGACACACGCCCGGATCTGGCCGGCACAGCCGAGTTGCTGGAATTGGTCGATGCACCGGACCCGGCCTTTGACGAATGGCTGCGGGATCTGCGCGCCGCAGATGAAGCCGCATTTGACAAAAAGCCCGGCAACACGCCGCAGGGGCAGCACACCGCAGAATTCGAAACGGCACAGGCAGCGGGATCAGGCGCCTCGCCCTTGGATCTCGGCCCGTCGCTCACCCCGCAAGGCAATACAATCATCGTGATCCGGCCCCTAGAACGCGGCACGGGCAATGAGGCATATTTCCTTGAGATGATGCTGATCGATACGCTGTCCGCCCGGCTGGAGGCTGAGGGCGCCGATGAGATTTATGCCGCGGTAGAACCGGATCCGGCGCGGCTGCAGCAGGCCGCCGCCGTTATCTATCTGGAGTTGACCTCCGTGGTGGATAGCGGGTGGTGGAACGTGCATCTGCGGGCCTTGGCCGATGTTGATCGGCGTTTCCTCTGGTCAGGGCGTTTGCGTGTCCCGATGGAGGTGTCGCGCCTTGCCGATGGCGCTGATATTCAGGCCTTTGCCTCACGCGCACTTTCACAGATTCTGCTGCGCTTTCGCTCAGTGCGCCTCACCGCGCAGTCGCCGTTGATTGCAATGCAACGCGCAGCCTCACGCCTTTATGTGTCTGACCTCGCCGAACTCAACAAAGCCGAAGATGAGTTGGTCAACCTCAGCTCTGGTGAAGGGGCAGCGGTTGCACTGGCCTGGCGGGCCTTCGCCCGTTTGGCCCGCTCGATGGAGTTTGCCGCCAATGACAGTGGCGTCGCTGCGGAGGCAGAAAGCCTTGCGGCCGAGGCCCTGGCCCTGCGGCCAGCAAATCCGCTGGTCTGTGCGCTGGGCGCCCGCATCGCGCTGGATCTGAACGGAGATATGGAGCGTGCCGATCATCTGGCCCGCGCCGCGTTGCGCAGCGATGATGGCAATCCCTATGCGCTGCAGGCGTCCTCCCGCGTGGCACTGTTGCAGGGGGATGTGGAGGCCGCGCACCACGCCGCGACCGAGGCACGCCGCGCCGCCGAAGGCCTGCCGCATGTTTTTGCCTGGGATATGGAGGTTTGTCTGACCGCCCTGGGCAAAGGTGACCTCAACACCGCGCTGTCAGCGGCAAAGGCGGCGCATCAGAACAACCCATCGCAACGCGCGGCCCTGCGCTATCTGGTCGCCCTGCGCCTGTTGGTTGGGGATCGCGACGGTGCGGAACAGGCCGCCCAGTTGCTGCGCCGCTATGAGCCGCAGTTTGAGTTTTCGCAGCTGCGCCAGTCGGACTATCCGATGCTGACCCTGCGCAACAGCGGCTTTGCGGATCAACTTGTGGTCTGATGTTTCAGGGATAGAAAGCGAAAGGCGTGGGAAATCCCACGCCTTTTACATTTTTACTACAGGTACTTAGGCCATGCTACCCGCCGCCAATGCCGCCGCAAGCGAGGTGCCCGCCGCGCGGTAGCGCTGCTGGCCACCATTGCCCAGAACCGCACGCCGTCCGAAGGGACCGATAGGGCGATGCGCCGGGTCTGCCCCCGTCGCCAGATCTTCCCACCGTTCGGGCGCGGTGCCATCCAGCGCGTTGCCGGAATACCAGCACTGCTTGGCACCACCCGCAGCCATCTGCCACTGCGCCCCGACCGAAGTGATCTGCGGCGCGGAATGTGCCGCCAACAGCGATCCGCTGCCCGCCCGCAGAACCAGCGCCCCGACAGGCGCGGCACTGTCATCCAGGAACGGCATCCCATTGGGATCACGCAATGGCCGCGCGCCATCCTCCAGCCAGCTGCGCCGGGACGGCGTTGCGGGATTGGCATCAAAGCCCATTTCATCGCGCAGGATCCAAACCTCAGCCTCCGGGCCGTTGGGCAGTTTGATCTGCCATAGACCAAAAGGTGCGGCGGCAAGACCACTCTGCCGGGTGGCGCTGGGGTTCAGGCTGATCCGGGTGCGCAGCAAGCCGCCGCCAATCTCCTGATGCCACACAGCCCCAATCGCCTTGCCGCTGTGCTTAAGGATGCCGAGGGCTTTCCGGTTGCGCTTCAGCTTCACCTTGCTGCCATCTGGCGCGATCAACCTGATCTTGGCCACGGGTCCGGGGTGGATCACCTCCAACGTGTTGAGGGAGTGATCGTCTGGCTGGATACGCCAACCCAGTTTCCGATCCGCTGGCAGGGTGGCATGCGCCTGATCCTGCAGATGGTTGCCCATCGGCACGACCAGCTGCACCTCAATGCCAAGGTCGCGATAGCTGGCAAGGGTTGCGTTCAGCTGTTCAACCAGCTGGTGTTCGGCGGCCATGCCTTCCTGCGGACCACCAAGGAACCCAAAGGCCAGCAACACCACCATACGGAAGGGATTGCCGTCACTGCGACTGGCAACCACCTGATCTACCAGCGCCCGCACGGCGCCATTCAGCACACCGCCCATCATGCCGCCGCTGAGATCACGCACCACATCCTGAGGCAGTTCCAGCCCATGCAGCCGTGCCGTATCAGACGCGGTGGAAAGCACCAGTTCGGTCATCGCCGTGCCATGCGCCATCGCGTTTGGCGGAAACAGCGGCCGCCCATAGGCCACCGGTGCATAAACGGAGGACGGCAGCAGGGCCGCCAACTGTTGGCGGTTTTCACGGTCACCAGCGCTCGTGTGCCCGCGGGCCACCATCGCTGTCAGCACGGCTGGATCAAGGATTTCCCCTGCCAGCAACTCACCCGATTTCAGAGTAAGCCCACCGAAGGAGGCAAAGCGGCTGGCACCATGGCTGTCCTGAAACGCCGAGTTCCAGAAGGCGATGCCAGCATCAATGATGCCGATTTCCTCAACGTTGTCTGGTGGCACCATGTCAGTGCGGGCGGCGGGCCAGACCGCTGGAGCAAAAGATGCACCCGCCGTTGCCGCTGCGTCCTCCCCCGCCAGCACGGCACCCGCCGCGGGATCTGCCCCCATCGCCGTCAATGCTGCGCCCAGACGATCCTGTTCCATCAGGGTCAGCAAGGGTTCCGGCAGGGATCCGACGGCCAAGGCACCCGTTTGCCCGGCGGACTGTTGTTGGTAGATCACCCGACTCGCCCCCGCGCCGGGCGGCGCCAGCAGCGCGGACAGACCTGCGGGCAGCAGGTTGTCCGGCGCATGGCTCAGATCAGAGATATCATGAAAGCTCAGCATCTTAAGCACCCAGCTCCTGCGTGACCTTCACCATGGCAAAGGCCAGAACATCGGCGCGGTCTGCTGGTGGGTTTACGTTAATACCGCCGCGTTTGGCCGGTGCGCCGCTGAGCCACTCAACAGTTTGGGTTGAGGCCTGATGCGCAGCATGCGCCGACCAAACCCCGGTTTCGCCTGAGGCGGACCAGTGATCTTCAACCTCAGTGACCGTTGGGGCGGTTGCCGTCAGACCCAAACGATCGGCAAAGATCGGCGCCAGGGCGGCCGCCAGTTTGCGACCCATCCAGCCGTCATGTTCGTAATGAACCCCGGAAACCACCCGATTTTCCTCAATCCGAGCCGCGATCAGACGCAATTCCGTGCTGGCACAACCAAACATCATCGCCTCCATCGCGAAGGCCATCGCATAGGCTTCACTGGCGTGCCCGCTGGGACAGGCGGCATGGGCGGGGGTGCGAATGATCGGCGATGCGGCCGAAGTCAGTTCAATCGGGCGCGGCGTGTTTAGCAGGTGTTTGGCCTGCACAACGATCTTGCCAATCGCGGCTAGGACAGCATCCAGCACCGCCATGGTCATCGGGTGGCTGGACCGGGTCATCGGATAGGCCAGGCCCAGGAACGACAGGATGTCGGTCTGCTGTGTCACGATCTCACCCGCACGTTCACCGCGCAGCCACCGACGGTCCAGCACCGGCTGCAAGGCAGCTTTCGCCTTGTCCTTACCACCGCTTGCGCCGGGATCAGTTGGGAATGGGGTGGTCAGCTCACACAGTAGGGTTCCATTGTGCTTCACCGCCACCTTATCGGTTCCCGCCATCTCAACACTCAGTCCCTCGGCCAGTTTTTCGGTCATCATGATGTGGCGATGCAAGGGCTGCAGCCGACCCCAAGCCACCTCATCCGAGGCGCGCGGCACCTTGTGGCTGACACTGCTGTCCGGCGTACCCGGCAGGGTCAGCGCCACCGCATCCAATGCAAGGCTTAGCGCCAGTGAGCTGCCCTGCCCGGCATGTGCCAGCCCAGGGGCGCTCTGCGTTTGTTGGGTTTGCTGGGTCTGCTGCGTCTGTTGGGTTTGCTGTGTCTGTTGCGTCTGTTGTGTCTGGGCAAATGGCATAATGAACTCCCCTATTGTCTATATGAAACAACCTTAGCGAGGCCAAAGCCCGCCGTCGCCGATTATTTGACGGCAAAAACTCACGCTGAGTTCACGCGCCATACCGCAGCATGGGCGTGCCGCGAATTGACCGGTCCAGCCCGCGGCAGGAGATCCAGTATGACTCGTTTTCGTCCAAACCCCTCCCCTCCTTCCGCCACCGCCACCCGGACTCATTCAGCGCTGATGCTCAGCTCTGGTGGGGTCGGTAATGGCCGGGGGGCAACAAACGGATCTTGGTCCGCCGCCCAGATCAAAGCCGCAACCTCATTGCACAGCAGCGATGATGATATGTTGCTGGCGGCCTTTGGCACCTACACCAAGGGGCTGAGCCACGATCCCTACGGTCGCGTACGGGCGGGGGATCTGAAACAATTGATCACTGCGCTAACCACCCGCCATGCGGGTTTCAATGTGCCGCTATATTCTGGTGGCTTTCTGCGGCCCAGTGGCAGCCATGAGGCACGGCGACAGGAAAGCCCACTGGCCACGCCAACACCTTTGACACGACCGGGCGATGACGGGCTGGGCGCGACCGGCCCCACCGCAGCCCCCCAGATGCCGGCGTCCCCGGAACTGGGATCGGATGAGTTGACCGCCGAAATGGGTGAGCTTTATGCCGCCGCGCTGTTGCGGGACATTCCCTTTGAACGGTGGGCCACCTGCCGGATCACCGCGCGCTTGACCGAACAGCTGGCGGATCTGCCCTATTTCCAGCATGCCAAAGGCCCCGCGGCCGCCAAACGCCGTCTGGCGCGGGGCGATCTGGACCCTGCAGATCTGTTCAACGGCTGCACCCCCGGGGATCGGGTTGGCCCCTATATCTCGCAGTTTCTGCTGGTCGGAAATCGAGAGCACGCTGCCCTTGATGCGCTGGACACCGAAGATGGCCCCAAGGCCGCGCGCGCCGCACCGTCACAGGATGCGCTGAGCCGCGCAGCACGCTACGTCCCCGCCCCCATTCGCAAGCTGCTGAGCACGCAGGAGGATTGCATTCAGCCAAATGACGGCGTGATCCGTTACGGGGTTCAGATGATCTCGCAGCGGTTTGCGGGTCACTTAGATGGCTGTGATCATATGACGGAATGGGCAACCTGGCTGGATGTGCAAAACGGATCCAACCGCAAGGATGCCTATGACCGGTTCCGCGACACCGCCCGGTTCATCACCACGCCGCGTGATCTGGCGACCTATGTGCATTTTGATACGTTGTTCCAGGCCTACCAGAACGCCGCGCTGATCCTTCTGGGCGCGGAGGAACCAACGGACCAGGGCCTGCCTGAAGGGCGCGGCCATCCCACCCGTGATGGCGCGGCGACATTTGGCGCCGCCCATATCCTCAGCATGCTGGCTGAGGTGGGGCATCTGGCCCTGACCAGTGCGCAATCGCAGAAATTCGCGCCCCCGCTGACCGCCCGGCCCGAGGCATTGGCCGCCGGGATCGCCCTGTCACAAACCGGTGGCAGCGCTGCGGAGAGCCTTGGCTCTGAGCAGCCGCTTTTTGCACGAATGTCGCGGGATCTGACAGACAGCGGCCTATTGAGCGCCATCTGCCAGTTGAACCGCACCAATAACAGGTTCTGGAGCGCCCAATACGGCACCGTTGATCTGGGCCCATTACATGAGGACAGCAATGCCCTGTTGCCGCAGGTCTACCCGGAAGGGTCGCCAATGCACCCCGGCCATGGGTCTGCCCATGCCACTGTTGCCGGCGCCTGTGTGACCGTGCTGAAGGCCTTTTTTGAGATGTATCAGCTGCCCGCTGGCACGCCTGAGCGGGGTCGCCCCATCCTGACCGGAGCAGAGCCCCTGCATCCTGCGGCCTATTTCAGTGACGAACGGATGCTCAGCGGTGAAGGGGCGATGCTGCCCCATCCTTACACACCAGATCCGGATTTCGATTACACCCGACTGGCTGCCGCCACGGACAGCGCAGACCTGACCGTGCAGGGTGAGTTGAACAAGCTGGCCAGCAACATCTCCTTCGGGCGATGTTTTGCGGGGGTTCAGCGTTACAGCGAACATTACGAATCCCTGCGTCAGGGCGAGCGGATTGCGGTGGATTTCCTGCGGCGCAAGCTGATGGATGGGCAGTCTGCGGCCTCTGTTAGGTTTGCCTCTTTCGATGGCGACCACGTGGCCATCACTTGCCAGCCCCCCACAGTCGGCAGCCGCGCGACAGCCAAAACACGCGTACATGTATGGGACCGCCACGGCAAAGGTGGGACCGAGGCCGCATATGACGCCTGGCGGGACCGTCACCGCTAGGTCCACACGGGCGCACCTCGCACCTCGCCTCTTGGCTTTTGAAGCAACATCTGTAACAGCTTGACGGCGCGCCGGTGGGGCGTGCCTGTGAGGAAGACAGATGCTGAGTATTGAAACCCTGATCGCCTTTTCTGCCACCAGTGCCCTGCTTGCACTGGTGCCCGGTCCCGACAATATCTTTGTCATGACCCAATCCGCCCTCGTGGGTCGCCGCGCTGGCCTGATGGTGGTGCTGGGGCTCTGCTGTGGGTTGGCAGTTCACACCGCAGCCGTTGCACTTGGTCTTGCGGCGGCGATGCAGGCGGTTCCTGCGGCCTTTACCGTGCTGAAAACCCTTGGTGCGGCCTATCTGGTTTACCTCGCCTGGGGGGCATTTCGTGCCGGTGCCTCGGCACTGCAGAACAAGGAAGCGCCGCGCCTCAGCCCACTGCGGCTTGTCGGGCGCGGCATGATCATGAACATCTCAAACCCCAAAGTGGCGATCTTCATGCTGGCCTTCCTGCCCCAGTTTGTGAACCCGGCCCTTGGCAATGTGGCGATGCAGATCCTCATTCTAGGGCTGGTGATGGCGTTGGTGACCCTTCTGGTCTTTGGCAGCCTGGCAATCGCCGCCGGTATGGCGGGGCAAAAGATGGCAGGCACCGGCAAAGCCCAGGTCATCCTGCAGCGGGTTGCCGGTGTTGTGTTCCTGGGTCTGGCGTTCAAGCTGCTGACGCAGAAGTAAAAACACGCCGCCAATCGTGAGCGATGCAACAAAAAGGGCCACCTGATCGGGTGGCCCTTTGTCATGTCCATCAACGTTGCGATCAGCCTTTGGCGGCGATCAGCTGCTGCGCCACAAGGTCGTGGTCCAGCCACAGCACCGGGCCAGCCGGATCGGAGGCCTCACCAAAGATCAGGGAACCGGTGGCGCTCAGCACTTCCTGGCTCAGCAAATCGCTGACCAGCACCTTGCGGTCTTTGTGCAGGGCCACAATCGCCTGCGAGGTGCCAACGGTTTTCTCAACCTGTTCGCCGCTGTTGGGCATGGGCCAGGCTTCGAAGTTGTTGAAGGGCTGCATGACCGGATCAAGCTGATAGTCGTTGACGTCTTTCAGCAGGCCTTCGATGGTCGCATCTTCTTTCAGCAGGTCCTGACACTTCTGCCACAGCGCATCCACCCAGGCACCGCCGCCTTCTTTGCGCAGCGCCTCCAGCAGGGGCAGCAGCGACAGTTCGATGCCGGCAAACACGTCGGAGGAGTTGGTGCGGATTTCCGGGCAGTTGAACACGGTGGCTTTGACACCCTTGTCCCATGCGGCCTGCGCATGGGCCTCAAGGTTCATCTTGGCGAAACCTTGGGTGTAGTTGGTGTAGGTCTGCCAGGTGTATTCACCATCGATCAGCACACGGGTGCCGTGATAGCCGTAAGCGGTGTAGCGGACCTGACCACCTTCGCCTTCAATACGGGTGCGGATGGCGCTGCTGGCTTCGATCAGATGGCCAAAGGTATGCGCGGTCACCTCATCAAAGTTCTGCAAGATCAGCTTGCCCAGATCGCTTTCCACCAGCGACTGCGACGGCATGTAACGGGCGCCACGGCCTTTGTAGATTCGGTTGGCGATTGCCATGAACACCTTGGCGCGCGGGATGCCGCCGGCCATCGTATGGGCGAAGAACACGTTCTTGCCGGCCGGGATCAGCGCGTCCAGCTGGGCCATAACATCGGCCAGGGCGGTTTTGAAACGGGTCACACCCAAGTCACGGCAGCGATCGATCAGATCCCAATCCAGCTTGTGGTCCTGCCAGCCATCAATGGTCATCTCACCAACCAGATCGGTCGGGGTCTTTTCGCCATCAGGGGCGTCCATGTCAAAGCCCGCCATCAGCGGCACGTTGATGATCTTGCCGCCCAGGTTTTCCTCAGCCGCGGCATGTTCTTCGGCGGTAAGCGCCCGCAGGCTGCCATCCTCATCGCGGCGGCCAACAGTGACACCAACAACGGTCATGCCCGCAGCTTTCGCTGCTTCGATCAAGCCGGTGGCATAGCCGCGGCCAAACAGTTCGCCAAACAGAACGAAGATATCGCCTTCGCCATAGAGGCTGTTTTCAGGGAGAGAGGTCAGCGGGATCGATTGTTTCATCACGGCCTTCTACATATGTCTTTTGTCTGGAACCGCTGACCATCAGCGGCTGCAAATACGGCAATTGAGTTGCGGTTGACGCAACGGCTTGCCCCTCAAATAACGCCCTTTTGCCTTCGGCACCATCGGCAAGATGAATTTCTTAAAAATCCGCGGCAAATGCGCAAACAGGGGATAAAAATATCCCGCATTACTTCGCCTAAACGGAAGGGGTGTCAACAGCGTCTTCTGGCCAACAGAAAACGCCCCCACCCGTAACAGACGAGGGCGCTTTGGTCAGGGGTGGGTGGATCAGGCTTTGTAGACCTGTGTCCCGCCCATCCAGGTTTCTAGGACCGGGATCTCTTTGATCGCATCAGGATCAACCTGACGAGGGTCCGCCCCAAGGATCACCATGTCAGCCATTTTCCCAGCCTCAAGGCTGCCGATCTCATGGTCTGAGAACAGCTGCCAAGCCGCCTCAGACGTGATGGCGCGAATGGCACTTTCCACAGAAATCCGTTCCTGCGGCGCCAAAACATACTCCGGCTCCTTCCAGGTGCGCCGGGTCACCGCCATTTCAACCATGTGCAAGGGATTTGGATCCGTCACCATAAAGTCCGAATGAATTGAGCCTCCCCCAGTGAACTGGTCCGCCGCTATGTTTAGGAAACGGAGGACCACGCATGGCAAACAAGCGACCGAAGCCGGAAGAGATAGTTTCGAAGTTACGGCAAGTTGAGGTGTTGATG
>Ga0189289_10192_pt1 | contig 54686 bp, 38 predicted proteins | sample UW106minimetaG_FD_130313 | JGI IMG/M metagenome (GOLD analysis project Ga0189289, IMG submission 130313) | Marine microbial communities from the Costa Rica Dome - UW106 mini metaG | ecosystem: Environmental > Aquatic > Marine > Oceanic > Photic zone | place: Costa Rica: the Eastern Pacific...
CCAGCGGCTTTTGCTCTGCGTTCTCACTATTTGAAAGGGAACAACCATTACTACATAGCGACGCCTTAATCAAAAACCGCTGGACGCATTCTGAGGCGGCCACTTATTAATGCGGATTGGTATAACGCCTATTGCCGCGACTCTTTAGCATGTCTTTGGTTAACTATGGTGCTTCCTTTTAAAAATATGGAGCTTCCAATTCCAGTGTAGGGCCCCCATTCTTATAAACACTGTGGTGAAAAGTGAACCTAGTATGCACCACACATAGGGCACGCCCAGTGTAAAGAGCAAAGCGTAAGCTAAACCGCCCGCAATACAGGCTGATGCGTATAGTTCACCGCGCATAACAGAAGGTATTTCACGACAAATCACATCGCGGATTAGGCCACCAAATATGCCCGTAGTGGTTCCCATGGTAATGGCGATCACCATACCGGTGCCGCCGATAAGTGATTTTTCTATGCCGATAATATTAAAAATGGCCATAGCTAACGCATCAAGCAGTATAAAATAGTAGTTTGAAACATTCGGTAGGTAACGGATAAACAAAATGGTAATCACTATTGCGCTGTAGGTTGAATACAAATAATCCGGATCCGCTACCCAAAAAACGGGTTCGTTTAGCAGTAAATCGCGCAAAGAGCCGCCCCCTAAAGCGGTGGCACACGCAACGACAACTACACCAAAACCACCGACTTTTTTTTCATAACCAAGCAAAGTGCCGGACACCGCAAAGAAAGCGACACCGATTATATTTAATAAGTGAAAATAGTCGTCAGACATAGGGATTACCTACTCAATGTAATAAGGTGTAACTAGGGCGAAATTAGAGTGTAGCTAATGCTTCTCATCGTGCAGTTTCATTATAAGGTGATCGTGTATTTCACTTTTAGGCACAATGCTTAGCTCTCCGTCTGCTTCAAACACGACTGCCATAACGCGACTTGAGTCACCAAAACCTGCTTTTCTAACGCCAGCTTCTACCTCAGTGCAGGTTAGGCGCGCTTCCTTCATGGCCTTATCGATGTAGTGACCATCAAAAAATACCAATTGGGGGGAAACCTTGATGACGTTGTCGAAACGAGAGAAGTGTGCACTGGCCAGCGTGACCAGATACTGTAAAAAGAACAAGAAAGAAGCGGCAATTAGCACCTCTGAAAGTAAGACATCTTTGAGCAATATGGCTAATCCAAAAATTGTGCCCGTGGTCACTGTGATAACCCAATCAAAGTTGTTCATTTTCGCAAACGAGCGCTTACCCACTAAGTGTGTCGCGATCAATAAAAACAAGTAAACAATTAATGTACTAATAACTATCCGTAGGATTTCATCCCAAGATTCAAAAAACATCTGTACCTCCTGTTATGCGAAATGTTGCTTTTTGATCAAAGTAGATACTCGTCTCTGTGCACAATTCATTGATAAAACGACTTTATATTTACCGATTTTTTATCAAGTGATTATCAAGTAATGTGCCAAGCCTCTTTCGATGTGCTGATTAGTTTTACGCTAGTTACAACGCTAGGGTTTTAAAGGTGCTTAGGTCTACTTGCTGGTAACGACGCAAATAGTATTTTGATTATGGTCTAGTTGAATTGGGTAAAAATGTGACGCGATCATGTAGGTTTTTCATGGCACGCAAAATACCGCCGCTTGCGGGCCGTGTTGCTTTTACAAGCGTAGTGCTCACTTTATAAACGTTTTAGATAATATTTGGGGTGATAAAGTAAGGAAATAGCGCTTTTCTTAGATTAAATCTCTTATTAAACCGAGTGTAATAAGCGCTAATTCTGGCCTTCATAAAGATTTGCAGCAGTTTTTATGGTAATGTAATTCAACTAACTCGATCTCTGCATGTCTATAAATCAAAGACGTTGCGCTTGGGAGAAGCGATCTTACTAAGTCGATCTAAGAGGTCGAGATAAACCGATTTCTGTTCAAGATTTGTTGATAAACATTCATTGTTAATGTTCACCCTTTCACCGAGGGAAAGTCAGCATCGTGACAGTGGTATAAGTAAAAATATAATAATAACGGAGGTAAGGATATGGAACCCGATTATGAACAGGCTCAAGATAAAAAGCTGGAAGTAAATCAAGTATTGCGTAGTTCGTTGATCGAAGTTGGTATAGAGCCTGATGCAACAGATGAGCTAATAACCACTACGCTTAATCCTGCTATTGCTGTTCGAGCCCCTAAAAAACCTGTTTCCAATGAACAGTTGGAAGCAGAGCCTGAACAGTCAGTAAAACCGGGAAATATCAAACTCAGTATTAACACCTTGATTGAGCACATTGAAAAAAGTCAACCACCTGGTGTTAACCCAAAGCACGAGCCCTGGCTTGGCATATATGCCTTTATTGAACTGTTACGTTTAATCAGTGATATACAGAGCGTTACGATCAGCGAAAATGACGCGATGGTGATTTGGTGCATGTGGTTTGTCAGAGCGAGACGAACCAATACCATTAGCGGGAAGGATCTGCTAACCAAAATTAATTCTCATTTAATTCGTTATGAGCGTACCGCGTTGTCAGAAAGTGAACTGGAGACAAGTTTGCAAAATCTTGAAGAAATCAGCGCGATCCGTAAATCAAAAAATGCCGCAGACAGCTGGTACTTAGTGGGTTGGGTAAAAAGAACGTACTAATCAACGGTTAACGCAAGCATCACTTAAAAGCGCTTATTCAGGAGAATGAGTGTATTTTAAGTGATGTCGACGGATTTCATTGTTCTTCATGCTTAATACCGCTTTTCGCTTCTTTTTCGGCGCTTTTAACAGTAAACCAGTAAACATTTTTAAATTAAAAACCATCTACAAGTAGGTTCCTTTGCGTTCGAAAGTTTCACCGTCGTTGACGGATACCCCACCTGAAATTAACTCAATTCATCATAATAAACACACAACACAAACAACATCATTCGTTATTCAACTCAGTTGGTTTGGGCGGATTTTTTCCTCTTTGCAGTCTGGATTAATAGTGGATGAGCATAGCCTTGTTTTTCCAGAAGGCTTTGTGCCTCCAAAAGCGCTAAAAAGGCTAGTGGTTAATGGCCGTTCGAAAGCCCAAGTTAAGCGAAAGAGATACAGTTTGTTATGGCAGCACTTTGATATTCCTCCGGTCTTTGAATGGCGATGGCTGGGGGCAACATTGATCTATCAGGTGAATGGGCTGGTGTATGAGTTGCACTTTATCGGTTACCGCGATAGCAGGGCCTTTGCTGGTCAAATCAAAAGTCAGTGGGCACATTATCATCAAAAGCGATTACTGAAATTAGTGAGCAATGTGGAAAACACAACACAGGCGCGATATTTAAGGCACTCTCGCTTAAAGGCGATACAACAACGAGTAGCCCAAGAATACCCACGTTGGCTCCCTTGGGCTCAAAGTACTCATTTAAGTAACTCGATAGGAGATGCAGTTGCAAAGCTTAAGGCGATGCACAATTGGAGCGAAACGGATATCAATGAACTTCGAGAACGCTTTATTCAAAAGCAACTGCGCCTGTATCGCAATTATTTCGATACCGTTGAGTCTAACCCGTTGACAGAAAAGCAGCGCCGAGCCGCTGTTATTGATGATGACAGTAACTTATTACTGGCGGGCGCTGGCACGGGAAAAACCAGTGTTATGGTAGCACGAGCCGGTTATTTACTAACGAGTGAGCAGTCACGCCCAGAAGAGATCTTATTGCTAGCCTACGGTAAAAAAGCCGCTACAGAAATGGATGAACGGATAAAAGATAAGCTGGGTATTGATAGCATCAAAACCAGTACTTTTCATAGCTTAGGTTTAACCATTATTAGCCAAGTGGAGGGCAAGCAACCGAGTTTATCTGCTTGGGTAAATGATGAAGAAGCAAAAACGCAATGGGTACAGGCTACGATGGAAAGCCAGTTACTTAACGCGCGCTACCGGCAACAACTGATAAAATACATGAGCGACTTTTATTATCAGCCAAAAAACACATTTGAGTTTACTGCACAAAGTGATGTAGACCGGTACATAACAAGTAACGATATTCGCACCTTAAAAGGTGAGCGTGTCAATGATGTTGCTCATTTGCATATTGCGAACTGGTTGTTCATACACGGCATTGAATATAATTACAGTGCAACGTATGAGTTCGGTACGCTAGGCAAAGACAAACGCGCTAATAGTAATAGCAATCACAAAAGTGGTGCTGATGGTGCTAGCAGTGCGGTTGGCGTGATTAAAGCTGACTTTTATTTGCCGCTATCTAAAGTGTATATCGAGTATTACGCCCTCGATGAAAATGGTAATACACCGGCATATAAAGATAAAAATCACTATCAAAACATGATGCAGCGTAAGCGCGAACTGCATAGCCAACAGGGGAGTCGCTGCATTGAATTGTTTTATCACCAGTATGCCAAGGGGAAATTAAACAACGCGCTAAAACGAGGGGTGAATAAAATGCAGCTAAACATTGTCCCCATAGACGATGAAACCGTATTGGACAGGGTGCGAGAGTCTGGGAGGTTGATCAAGTTAGCAGGCTTACTGAGCCAACTCATCACAGTATACAAATCGACTTGTCAAGGTAAGCTAACTCTAGAAAAAATACTACATAGGGTTGCTGGAAACACCACAAACACTGACATTCAACAAATTCGCCTCGTTTTTAGCTTGCTAAGGCCTATCTATCAACAATATCAAAAGTACCTAAGACAACAGGCGCAAATAGACTTTGAAGACATGGTTGGCAAAGCGATTAATTATGTAGAGCAAAAGAAGTTTATTGCTCCGTGGCGATATATCATGGTGGACGAATTTCAGGATATTTCCGAGCCGCGTGCGCGTTTAGTGCGAGCGCTACGTGACAGTACTTGGCCCAAGATCGCCCAGCCAGAAAGTGCCCAGCCAGAAAGTGCCCAGCCAGAAAGTGCCCAGCCAGAAAGTGCCCAGCCAGAAAATGCAAAGCCAGAAAGAGCACAGCCAGAAAGAGCACAGCCCGCCTCTTTATTTTGTGTAGGGGATGATTGGCAAGCCATATATCGTTTTAGTGGTGCAGATGTCAGCTTGACGACAGGCTTTAGGCAGTATTTCGGCCCTAGTTCACAAAATGTACTAGACCAAACATTTCGTTTTAATGATCGTATCGGTAATACAGCGACCCAGTTTGTTAGCCAAAACCCTGAGCAGATAAGCAAAGAAATACGCTCTTTGTCCAAGGCGGATAAGCCCAGCGTATCCATTCTACAGTGCGAGGTGAACACAAAATCGAATGACTTTTTATTACATCAGGCGCTTGCTGATATCGACAGCCAAGTGCGCGTTAAGGGCAGGGCGCAGCACACTAAGCAAGTCTCAACTGTGTATATTTTAGGGCGGTTTTGGTTTCAATTGCCCGATAAAGAGACGTTAAAAAAACTCAACCAACAGTACCCGGATCTGCAGATTAGGAGTTTGTCGATACATGCAGCCAAAGGTAAAGAAGCTGACTACGCCATTCTCACTGGGATGAGTCAAGGCCAACACGGCTTTCCAGCGAGCAAGGTAACCTCACCTTTATTGGAAGCGCTGTTGCCAGTTGAAGAGACTTATCCAAATGCGGAAGAACGGCGTTTGTTTTACGTGGCGTTAACCCGCGCGAAGCACAAGGTGTATATACTCGCTGATAAAAATCAGCCAAGCCCTTTTGTATCAGAACTTATGGGGCCAGCGTTCGACGTTGAGATCGTAAAATGTGCCTGAAGTAGTACTTATTCTATGATGCATCAGATATCCAGAGCTCAGCCGTGCGCACTCGGCATTTATTCAATTTGGGACGATGCCATGTTAATACGCCATGTAGATATGTCATGTAGATATGTCATGTAGAGGTTCAATTATTAAAAGGCTGTTATTAAGAATATTCTGCTTAGAGGCGGTATTTACAGATAAAAAATCACCGCAGCTAGACCTAAATTGCTATTATCCGCCACTTCAATTTAACTGAATATTTAGAGGGTACAGTGGCAACAATCGAACGTAAAGAAACCAAACAACGTATGAGCCGAGTGGTTATACACCAAGGCACCGTTTATCTATGCGGTCAAGTAGCAGCGGATGCAAGCAAGGGAATTGAGGAACAAACTCAGACCATGTTAGATAAAGTCGACGCGCTATTGTTAAGTGCCAATAGTGATCGTGAACATATGTTGTCAGCGACTATTTATATCAAAGATATGGCTGATTTCGCTGCAATGAACGCAGTCTGGGATGCATGGGTACCACAAGGGCATGCACCGGCAAGAGCATGTGTGCAAGCCGCCATGGCAAGACCTGAATTACTCGTCGAAATATCAGTGGTTGCCGCGCAAAAATAGTATCTCTTATGATGGTACGGGAGACACTGATACCATCATAGTCCAGTTCATTAACACACATTGTGTTTCATGCTTATCCAGTATTTAGGTTACTTAGCCCAGTAAGAGCCGAAAATGAGAGGGGCAACAGCCATGTCGACCCTTATAGTCTTTTTGTAATTAATGCACAATAATGGATGAATCTCCCGTTGGTTGATGTTAAATTGTTGTTAATTAACAACAAATGAAGCCTAATCATGCAAAATCAGCCCTTTATTCATGAACCTTGGTATTTATTAACCGTCGCGTTAGGTGCTGTGCTCGCCTTATTGTTTCTGATTGTACGCGTTCGTCTTCACGCCTTTATTGCTCTTTCTTTAGTCAGTTTAGTGACAGCCTTAGTCGCAGGCATTAGCGTGACAGAAGTGGTGCCTACGCTAATGGGCAGCTTTGGCGGTACCTTGGCGTCAGTGGCGTTGCTGGTCGGGCTAGGTGCAATGATAGGCAAGTTGCTGGAAGTGTCGGGCGGGGCGCAGGTTCTGGCGGATAATTTGGTCAATCGTTTTGGTCAAGACAAAGCGCCCCTAGCATTAGGTATCGCGTCATTATGCTTTGGTTTTCCTATCTTTTTTGACGCTGGCTTAATTGTGATGATGCCGATTATCTTTAGCGTTGCCCATCGATTTAATGGCTCGGTATTAACCTATGCCTTGCCTGCTGCGGGAGCTTTCGCAGTGATGCACGCCTTCGTACCACCGCATCCTGGCCCTGTTGCGGCTGCGGAATTTTTAGGGGCTGACATAAGCTTACTACTGCTAATAGGGCTCGTGATCGCCGCCCCAACTTGGTACTTAGGTGCCTATATTTTTGGTCAGTATGCGAGTAAGCGCTTCGATATCCCTTGGCATTCACTGTTCAGTCAGAACGGTTCGCAAGCAGAAGGAGATAAACCAAGCAACCTGCCCAGTTTTTCCAGTGTGATGCTTATCTTACTTTTACCCGTGTTCCTGATTTTCATGGACACAGGCCTTAATACACTCATTGCCGCCAATGTTATACAAGGAGACAGTGGGCTGGTGCACACATTGCGCTTATTGGGCAAAACGCCCGTCGCGTTGCTGATCACCCTTTTAGTCACTATTACTATATTTAGTCGACGTTTTGGCATGAGTAAAATGGAGCAGTGGTGCGGTGATTCTTTGGCACCTATTTGTGCCGTGATCTTGGTAACTGGCGCTGGTGGAATGTTTGGTGGAGTACTTAGGGCCAGCGGTATAGGTGACGCATTAGCAGGGCTGTTAGCCGATACAGGTATGCCGATTATTGTGGCTGGGTTTATTATTTCCGCTAGTTTGCGTGTGGCGCAGGGTTCAGCAACTGTAGCGCTAACAACAACGGCTGCTTTGTTAACCCCTATGGTGGCTATGAATACTGGATTGTCGGCGGTTGATTTATGCTGTTTGGTTATTGCTATTGCAGGTGGAGCGACCGTATTGTCGCACTTTAATGACTCAGGATTTTGGTTGGTTAGTCGCTTATTAAATATGGATGAAAAAACCACCTTAAAGACGTGGACGGTAATGGAAACCTTACTTGGCAGTTTGGCGTTTATTTTTGCTTTGTGTATCAGCCTGATTTTCTAATTCTGGGCTATCTAATTCGGTGCTTTGTCGTTCTACAAAATGCAGGCTAAGTGCACGCTATCAGGTATAGGGTTCGCTTAGGCTGCAGCTAAATTGGCAACCAGTTTTATGACACGGCCATATAATTCAATACACTCTTAATTCAATACGTTCTTAATTCAAGACGTTCTTAATTCAAGACGTTCTTAATTCAAGACGTTCAGGTTATTTCTCATATGATGACCTCGCAATGTGTGTTCAAAACGACATCTACTAACGCACATGCTGACGCCGAGACTAGCGTCTAATCCTAGACATGAATCCTAGAAACAAAACCCGAGACAAGCCCCCGAGACAACTCCCCGGGACAAGTCCCCGAGACAGAACCTCTAAAGTTACCAGAGAAACAGAATCAGTCGCGTATCTGCTTGTGCTATCAAGCGAGTCTTAGAGGCTCTTTAATGTGTTGACAGCATGTCGCAAGGAACGTACATTAAATTAACATGTGGTTCACATGTATCGCATGGTGGTCGTTTCGATTGCGGTCGCAGCCGCCAGTGCAAGTGGACCAACCGAAATACATGTCAGCTTAACATTGCAGGAGTTAGCGAATGGCAATCAATGAAACAAGCAACCCCAAAATTAAATCGTTGCAAGGAGTACACCTCTATCACTTCGGTATGTCGAGCTGTTCTCAGCGCGTACGGTTTGCGTTAGAAGAAAAAGGCATTGAATGGCAGAGCCATCCGGTCAACTTGCATTTAATGGAAAACGCGACGTCAGAATATCAACAAATTCACCCGAAAGGGTACGTACCTGCGTTTATACATGATGGAATACTACTGCTAGAGTCGGTAGATATCATTGCTTATGTTGACGATGTATTCGACGGGCCTGAACTGCACCCTAATAACGAAAAACAAAAGTGTGAGATGCAAAAATGGATAGACCTTTCTAATGCTAATCAGTGGTGCTTAAAGCACCTAACTTATGAATTAATATTTAAAAAGTTAGGCCATTATTCTGATCCTAAGGAGGTTGACTATTATTTGGCCCATCAAAAAAATCCTGAGCTTTTACAGTTTGTAAAAGACTTTGTTGCTGGTTTTTCAGACGAGCTTGTACAAAGCAAAATTAACGAAGCGTATGAATTCTTAAGTGCACTAAATGAAAGACTTTGCGCAGCAGATTATCTTGCAGGGAACGGATTTTCATTGGCCGATATTGCCGCAATCGTTAATGTTCACCGATATAAATTGTGCGGTTTAAATGTAGAGCAATACGCAAATTTGGTGCAATGGAATACCAAAATAGCCGCCCGAGACGGGTTTCAGCGAGCCGTAGTAGCGTGGGAGCCACGCTAGCAGCATAAAGTAAAATGCCTGTAGCAAAATTAAGGGAAACGCATGAGAGATTTAACCCAGGATACAATAACGGACTATATTGCAGCGTCATTTGCCAGCTCTCAGAGTCCTCGACATGTAGAGCTTATGACAGGGCTAGTGAAATGCCTTCATGGGTTCATTCGCGAAGTGGATTTATCCCATAGCGAATGGGCCAAGCTGCTGGCCTTTTTCTACCGTGTGGGAGATAAAACCACAGAGACGCGAGATGAATTTATGTTGTTGTCTGACGTGATGGGGATCACCAGCCTAGTGGACTTACTCGCATCGACTAAAAACCCTGAAGCCACCCCCGCCAGCCCTTTGGGGCCGTTTTATCTTGAAAATGCACCTGTCATTCAACAGGGCGGGACTCTGTGTCGAGCTGGTGAGCCCGGTATTCCATTGGTTTTTAAAGGTACGGTGACTAACGAGCACGGTGTCAAAATAGAAAATGCTCTTCTTGATATTTGGCATAACGCGGATTCAGGTTTGTATTCAAATGAAGATGAAACACAAGACGATATGAATAACCGAGGGCGTATATACACTGACGAACAAGGAAGATTTACATTGAATACTATACGACCTAAACCTTATTCAGTGCCTATGGATGGTCCCGTGGGTGATTTACTCAACGCATTTGAGCGCAGCCCATGGCGCAGTGCGCACCTGCACGTGGTGGTGTCAGCTCAAGGGTATGAATCGGTCATCACTGAGCTGTTTTTTTCGGATTGTGAATATATTGATATCGACGCGGTAGGTGGGGTCAGACCAAGTCTTACTCACGAACCCAGCTTTATTAACACTGATAGAGGCGAAACATTATCCATTGATCATCACTTTCGCTTACGTCCCCTTAGTCAGGAACCTGCATCATTATGAAATTTCTTCAATATAACGAAAATGGACACATTAAATTAGCAGTAAAACGAGACGATTGTGTCATTCCTTTACAGGCTATAGATGAAAATTTACCTCAAAATATGAAAGGTTTGATACTAAAGGGAAGGGCAGTACTAGATGAATTACGCCAGAAAATATCAGCTTATGACGGCTCAACGCTCGCGCTGGATGAAATTGAATTTGCGTTGCCTGTAGGTGACCCCGAACGATTTCTATGCTTAGGGTTAAACTATGTAGATCATGCGAAAGAAGGTAACAACGCCTTACCTGAGCATCCTGCTATTTTCATGCGTACCCCTACCAGCTTAGCTGCCCATCAACAGCCTCTGCTACTTCCCAAAGTTAACAAAAAACTAGATTACGAAGCCGAGTTACTCGTGGTGATTGGTAAGCAAGCCAAATTCTTAACCAAGGATAATGCACTTGATGCTGTTTGGGGTTATTCCTTGTTTAATGATGGTTCAGTGCGACCCTACCAGCGCTGGAGCACCCAATGGACAATGGGCAAAAACTTTGATCAAACCGGCGGTTTTGGGCCATGGATAGTCACCCCTGACGAACTGCCACCGGGAGCACAGGGCCTAAAAATAGAGATGCGGTTGAATGGTCAGGTTATGCAACACGCCAATACCAATGACATGGTATTTGATGTGGTAACGACCTTAGTACAAATTAGTGAGTGCATGACATTACAGCCTGGCGACTGCATTGCAATGGGAACACCTTCAGGAGTAGGTTACCCCAGAAATCCGCCAGTTTTTTTACAGGCTGATGATATTGCTGAGGTAGAAGTAGAAGGGATTGGTATATTGAAAAACGGTATAGCTTTAGAAGCATAAACACGTAATGAGCGCAGCCTAGGGTGCGCTCATTTCACTCAACACGCCCTACAATTTAAAACTTTTCTACTTCGGCTAACATTTGACTAAAATCAGCTAGTTCTACTTCTAGATACTCACCTCCGTCTCGCCACTCGATGCCAATCACCACGTTATCTTGTGCTAGATCTTCAACCCAAAACTCTAGCCAATCCGAGACCGAGATGGCTTTTGGAACGTAATCTTGCCATTCATCAATGCAATGTTCTTTTGCCAGCTGCGCGTTTGACCATAGGGGCATGACGTCAGTGTTTTCGAAGTTAATAGAATCTAATATTACCCAGCCATCGCTGGTTTTATCTTGCAACGCCCATAATTCTTGAGTGTGTTTAATTTGGGCCATAAAATCCGCTGAATCGATATTTGTATCTGTCATGGTAAGCTCTAGTAGGCTGATTTGTGGCGCCATGATACGGCCTATCGAAACGTCTCACAATATATGATTGCATATAAGCATCAATGGCCGCCTATTTGACGATAAGTGAAAATGTAAGTGACGGATTAAACTGAATTTAATCCGTATTTTACGCTATATGTCTAAAGCACCACTGAACTTTTAAGTGTGATATCAGCGTATTGCCAGGCGTTTAAAAAACGCTCTTTAACCTTGGCGGCTTGCGCTGAATTACCTTGCGCCAAATGCGCTTGATACAATCCGTAAAGTGACCAACCATTTTCCGGAAATACCTGTAGATCTTGTTGGTAAATCTGTTGCGCTTGAGCAAAATCACCTGATGCGAGAAGCACTGCACCAAGAGACTGACGAACAGGGGCATGCCAATCAGATGGCTCGTTATAATTAAGCTCGTCTTCTAGGGCCACCGCTTTTTTCAATGCACGAATAGCATCAATGTCGTTTTTGGATTTGGCTGCCAATTCGCCTTCAAGGACTAAGGCGGCAATATTGATAACACTGTATCCGTCATTTATTTGCCATACGGTGATATCAGCAAGTTTTTGGTTCGTCGCTAGTTGCTGCAACTGCTGTAAATGGATCTTGGCTTGTGCGAGGTTCCCGTTAGCGGTTAACGCACTGCCTCTGGCGTAATGCCACACTGCTAAAGGGTACAAGAGTTCAGCTTTAGGTGCTGGGATACTCATTATTTTGTCCCACTTACCAAAGCGGACATAAGCGTACCATGGAGTGACCCAGTAATGCTGGAGCGTTCCTAGTCCTTCTGCGGTCATTAGGTTAGTGTCTATGTGCTTGGCCATGTGTTCTGCGGCGTTGATGGCTTTTTGACTGTTGCCTTGCATACTTGCCATTGCCCACAGAAAGTGACGGTTGTGGGGCACATAAGCTAAGGGATAAACGCCTTGCTGACGACACTGGGCTATATAGTTATTGTCGACCAATATCGCATTTTCGTTACTAATAACACCTTGTTGATAGCGACCGGTGCGAATATAAATATGTGAGGGCATGTGCACAAGATGGCCTGCGCCTGGTACCGCATCTTCTAGCACTTTTGCACTAGCTAGCCCACGCTCAGGCTGCTTCGATGCTTCTACTGCATGAATGTAATAATGATTCAGACCGGCATGTGATGGAGTATTTTGAAGCCCTTGTTCTAATACTGATAATATTTCATGGGTCCATTCTTTTGGCCGCCCATCACTATTCCAATAATCCCAGGCGTGGATCACCATGAGTGACTCTGCTAATAGAGTGCGAAGATTAGGGTCGTCAGGATACTGCACGACTAATGCTCGCATGGCGTTGGCATATTGGGCATCTAAGTTAACTCTGTCAGACAAAGACTCATCTTGTGAATAACGCATTTTTAGAGCCCGAATGAGCGCGACCTCTTTTGGCGAAGCATATTGGCTCAACGCTTGTGCTTTGGATATCGCCTTGAATGCGGGCTGCACCGCACTTGACTCCATTGGCCCATTGATATTGGGGCCTAGCACTAATGCCTGACCCCAGTAAGCAAGCGCACTTTGAGGTGCGAGTAAAGCGACTTGCTCGAATGAACGCCTAGCTTCAAGATGATTAAAACCATAAGTCAAAGCAATAGCTTGATTGAAAAACGCTTGCGCTCGTTCATTACCGTTTGAAAGATAGAAACCGTGTTCCCCCATGCCAGACAAACGCGGTGCAATCTGCCCATCAAAAAGGTTTTTTTCAAGGCGTGGTTGGGGCGCATTGGTTTCGCTCTTATCGGAAGATGCAGTAGAAATAGTGTGTTCTTGAGTGGATGTGTCACTAGCTAGTGCGCTCGAGCCCGGCGTACTTGATGTACAACTGACCAGACAAAACACGCTGAATAGTAGTGCCATTTGTATCACCGAGATAACAGAGGGCAGGGAGCTGCTGCTTGTACGCAGTGTCGCATTACTGTCTACTTCGACTAATGTGAGAGTTCTATTAGAAGGTGTAATAGTAAGGCACTGGGTAGATAGGTGTTTGAAAGTATTCATGTTTACGTCCTTGTTGGTTGCTATTGAAACGCCAGTACTCCTTGTTCGGCGTGCTTGAGTGGTGTTCGGTCTTTTATCGCTTTGCGTTTCACATTCAATGACGCGAACGATTCAGGCGATGCGATGTACCAAATTATAGTGGGGTTATGAGAATTTTCTTATCTGTGGTCGTAGATTTTTTTTACCTAGCACTGTATTCAAATAGACATATGAGAAGGTGCGGTATATTCTACTTATTACATAAATCGCAATAAATAACGCTTATAGTTCTTTTTTGTTATAAGTTTGTTAGTGCGATGTAGCGCTGGGCTGAATTTAAAGTTTGGATAAGTATAGATGGACTCTGTTTTACTGATAATTTTTATCTCTTTGGCAATAGCAACAGTGCTGAACATAGTGCTGAAGAAGCTTTCTGTGTCACACATTATTGGCTATATCATTACCGGTACTATCATCAGCAATATATTCCATTTTGGCGACAGCGAAAAGTTACATTCGCTAGACCTTATAGGTGAGTTTGGCATCGTATTTCTGATGTTTACCATAGGCTTAGAGCTGTCATTTAATAAGCTTAAAAAAATGAAAGAGCTGGTGTTTCTCAACGGCTTTGTGCAAGTTGTTGGCAGTGCATTGCTAATCTTTGCTATAGCATACTATGTATTTACTCAAACAATTACCGCGTCCGTCATCATTGCCCTTGCGTTTAGCTTGTCTTCAACGGCCATTGTGCTCAGTTACCTGAAAAAATCAAAAGATGTTGTCACGCCTTACGGTGAGAAGTCGGTGGCTATCTTAATTTTTCAAGATCTTGCTGTTATTCCTATCCTATTATTGATCAGCTTCTTAGCTAACAGCGAGCTATCTGTTGGTGACGTACTGTTAAATACTCTGTTATCAGCAACGCTGGTGATTTTGTTTATGTTTACCCTCGGGAAGAAAATCATCGAATGGTTGTTACACTTTTCAACCAATGCGAAATTAGAAGAGCTGTTTTTGGGCTCGGTACTGACCATCGTCATTGGGGCGTCGATACTGGCTCACGAAATGGGATTTACTTATTCCCTTGGTGCGTTCATCGCAGGCATGATCATCGCAGAAACAAACTTTCATGTGAAAGTCGAATCAGATATCGCCTCTTACAAAGATATTTTACTCGGTGCATTTTTCTTTTCTATCGGTACTAAAATCGACATTGGGTATTTCTATCAAGAATTCTTCTGGGTTCTAGGCGTTTTGGCATTGGCCATGTTAGTCAAAGCCCTGTTTCTTTTTGCACTTATACGGCGCAAATCGAATAAAAGTGACTCAGTTAAAACGGCTATTGCTTTGTGTCAGATAGGTGAATTTTCGTTTGCGATATTTTCGTTAGCGCTAAGTGAAAATATTATTTCCAATGAACTCGGCAGTTTCCTCATTTTGGTGACCGTACTTTCTATGATTGTGACTCCGTTTATGGTCAACAATATCTATAAGTTGGCGTCGCTTTTTGTGGTTGAATTTTTTGAGTCAGACAAAATTACCCCTATTAATGAGCAGCAACATACAGTCATCTGTGGCTTCGCTATCGTGGGGCGAATTGTAGCCAAAGAACTCAGCGCAAAAGGAATACGTTTTGTAATTATCTCTGATAACTTACAACATGTTTTATTAGCGCGCGAACGTGGCTACATGGCTTATTTTGGGCACCTAGATAAACGTCCTGTGCTTGAGTCTTTAAAAGTGGATGAGTCAGCAAGTGTTATTCTGACGGTGACTAATTTACTGAAGAAAAAAATTATTTGCCAAGCAGTATTAGATTTCTCACCTCAGGCGAAAGTGATCGTCAAAATCAATAGTCAGGCAGAGAAAAAAGCACTGGATGGCATGGGCATATGCGGTTTTGTTCACGCTGAACATGAAACAGCGCGCTTATTGGTTAAGAAAAGTTTGGCACATAGGGAGTGTGCAGAGCCTAGCTCAAGCATTGAACACCCTAATTTAAGCAATTAAGCGAGTCACCTTAGACGTTTTGTCGATTAAAATATAAACAGATGGAATAACACAAAGGTAAGTGCTGAAATTTTGTTCTAGCTTATAAAGGGATTTATCTTTACTTGACTGTCGTAAAATAGTTACCATTGAATGTCGAATTTATTAACCGCTTTCTTTTTTACCTATTGGGCTTCAGGAATATGGATTTACACAGTAGTGAACTGCCTGTTATTTTAAGGAACCTCAGAAAAGAGGCGGGCTATACACAAGGTGAACTTGCACTTAGAGTGGGGTTGAGCCGAGAAACTGTTTCTGCGATTGAAAACAACAAACCCGAATCATTACGTACTTTACAAATTGAAGTCGTTAAAAAATGGTGGTCAGTTTGTCGTACTAAAGCGAAAGAAGAAACCCGAAACAACTTCGTTAATCAAATTGTAGGCTACTTTAAATTTATCACCGATAGACTCTAGTCCGCGTGTTTATTAGCTCTACACGCATTCCAAAATTCGTTGGTTCTGTTCTTTTTGTTTGTGCCGGGTTCTTAACATACGGCGACAGCTTACTGTTTGAAAAAATCTACCTTGCCTTGTTGGGTTTTGTTGCGGTGTTATTTATTCGCGACATCAACTTAGTGAGTATTATTGTTATTTCAGCAGGAGCGAATTTATCCTCTGAGCTGCTGTATCCGCTTGTTATTAGTGAGCAATTTCAATTTCCGTTAAAAATACTTACTTACCTAGTGGCATGCTGGACCCTACTGAAGGTAAGCGAAGACAGTATGCGCTTGCCGACGGTCTTCGTGGTCGTACTTTGTTTAGTGACAGAGGGCTTTTGGTATATCAGTGAGCAGGATGCACCGATGATATTCTGGTATGTATTGCTCCTGACGATAAATCTGTGGGTACAGCACTTTTTATTCGCCCGAGTATTTATTATGGCGAAGTACTTCCCCAGCCAATATCGCTCGTTAAACTTAGATCACTCTTTGTATCAACTAGTCTTTTTCTATATTTTGCTGCATCAATTTATTTTGCTGGAGTACATATTGCGTCGCGTTTTTGATGTTTCTAGTACATACGTCTACTACGCTGCACCCTACATCTTTCATGGTTTGACCACCTATTCTGCACTCTTGGTCTTATTCCAAGGCTATATCCTCATTTCTAAAAACTGGTTTAAAGCATAAGAAACTGTTCAGTTAAACATACTATTTATATGCTCATAATTTAACCTTACATGTGACATTGCCGATAAATATCCTTGATAATCACTTTGGTGGAAATTCGTCCACTTAAGATCATCTATAGGATATTAATCATGAAAAAATTAACACTTACTGCCACTGTTGTTTTATCTGTTCTTGCTTCTAGCTCTGCATTTGCCATAGGCACGGGTGGTAAAATGGTTCCTCCAAGCTTAATTGGTACGGGCGGAAAGATGGTTCCTCCGGCTATTATTGGCACAGGTGGTAAGATGGTTCCTCCTAGCTTGATTGGAACCGGTGGCAAAATGGTACCGCCAGCTATTATCGGCACGGGCGGTAAAATGGTTCCACCTAGTTTGATTGGCACGGGCGGAAAAATGGTGCCTCCAGCTCAACTCTAATATTTATTAGCATGACGGTTATTCAAACCCATGCTCACAAAAACACGCAATGTAAAGAGCGCCTGCATCACAATGATCAGGCGTTTCTCCATTTGTGATAGTTTTAGCTTAAATCATTAAATAATAATTATTCTCATTTAGGGCTTGATTAGTTAAACGATTTTGTTATAGTTGACATTATCAACTATATAGGAGCGATTATGAAACCCCAAGTACGTTTAGTTAAAATTATCCGCATAGAATCGCTTTCACCGCATTTGCGCCGGATCGTATTTAGTTCAGAGCAATTAGCTGGTTTTCCAGAGGGAAAAGAAGGGGCGCATGTTAAAGTACTCGTTCCTCACGAAGGTGAAAAGTATCCTGAATTAGCGTTTGACGCACCGCGTCCTGCGTTTAAACGGTCGTATACGATCCGCAGTTTTAATGCGCAAACATTGGAGCTGGCAATTGATTTTGTAGTAAATCGTCATGATGGGCCGGCGACAAACTGGGCGGTGAACGCCAAAGTAGGCGACTTTGCTGGTATTGCGGGGCCTGGAGCTCCAAAATTAACTGATTTTAGCCAAGAAAATTACTTGTTAATCGGCGATCTAACGTCAGTCAACGCGGTAAATGGGTTTGCTAAGTATATTCCTAAGCATTCAACCTTAAAATCAGTCATAACGGTGCCAACCCGCAGTGACATTATTTCAATGGATGCGGGAGAGCATTTAGAGGTGGATTGGCATATAGAAGACGAAGCGACGCACTCTTTTGAAGATATGGTTGAGGCCGCCGCTAAAACGTTACCCAATGATAAAACCCACGTATTCTTTGGCCTCGAAGCAAGAAGTGTACGAACCATTAAAGGTATGCTATTACATGATCTTCAGTACGATCGTTTAAATCTGTTTGCAACGGGATATTGGAAAAAAGGCATTGATGCCGACAAGTTTAATCGTCAAAAACAAGCTGCGCCGCTTTAATAATTTAGAATGAAAACGTACACAAAACCCCTACTTGGGTAGGGGATGTGATTTTATTCACGATTATTAGCGCCTGCTACTGCATGACGAAAACTCATAGATATCGTTAGAAGCTATAATTGGCCCCAACGTAAATGGCGCGAGGTTGACCACCGAAGTAACGGTATGATCCAAAAGCATAATCAGCTCTGCTGGCGTATTTTTGGTCGGTCAGGTTTTCTAGCTTTGCCGTCAGGTTTACACGTTCACTGACTTGCCACTGTCCGCGTAAATGCAGTAAATCATGGCCTTGGTATTCGTGTGCATTTGCTGGGTCAAGGTAATAGCTACCGACGTGTTGCCATTCTAATTCAAGCTCCGTTTTAGCAGTTGGTTGCCAGTTCAAACGTGCATTGCCCTGATTGCGCGGAGCTGTGTCAATTTCGTTGCCATTTACCACAGCGCTGCTTGGACGATCAAAATCGTATTCGTGTTGCGCATAGGCATAATTTACCGAAATCGTTAGGCTCTCAAGTAACTGGTATATTGCACTTAGCTCAATGCCTTTATGATCCGTCTCACCATCGGTTACATTCAAACCATCGTCATCCCTGAAGAAGAAATGATCTTTTTGCATGCTGTAGACAACGGCTTGAACCTGTAGGTTTTGAAAAGCGCTACGCACTCCAGCTTCAATACTGTTTACTTCTTCTGATTTAATTGTGCCAATGGTTTGTTGATTTTGTAGTCGGTACAGATCGGTGGTTTGAGGAGCGCGAAATCCGTTTGTCCAGTTGGCAAACAGTGATACATATTCATTCAACCTATAATTAGTACCTATTTTGGCACTGGTATTATTGAAACTATCATTTCGGTCTGCTGGGCGTTGATAGAGACAACTTACCTCTTCACCATCATTATTGACGCAAAAGGAGCCGTCGGCTTTGGTTGTGCCATCACTGATTAAGTTGTTGTAATCGTAATCAGTATAATCAACACGTAGGCTTGAATTGACGCTTAACGCTTTATTGATTTGCCAATTAACTTGTATGAATGGGGCGAGGGTAGTGGCATTCACTTCATAATCAAAATGCACCCCTTGTTGGCGAGCTTTACCAAAACTAAACATATCGCCTTGCTCTTGCGTTTCTGTCAGTTCACCATGAGTCCAGTCGGCGTCTAAACCCACTACAAGTGCTACGGCGCTGTTGACCTGCCATTGGTAATCAGAATTCAGCCCAATACTGTAGTGGCTATTTTCCTCGATTGCTCTTGAGGGCAAATAATGCTGCCTGAACTCCATACTATTTGTGCGAAAATAAGGGGTGAAGTTTAACGCTTGATTGGCGTCTAACTGGTAGTTGATGTGACTAGCACCACGCAATGATGACCATTGACGATAGGCGTCTGTATCGCAGTTTTTTTCCATTGCTGAACGGTCTTTGTATAGTTCACTTGGTGCAAAGGTAGAACTGAAGCAGCCTTCGCCGTTATCACCTGAGGCAATAAAACCGGCAGTGTCTTGGTCAAGATCAAATCCCGATAGGGTGCTTTGAATTGTTAACTTGTCTTGCTGATAATCATGGCGAAGTCCCAACTTCGTGGAAGTAAATCCGCTTTCATCTTGATAACCTCCATCATCGATAACTTGTAGCGTTAGGCCGACACCTTGAGATACGTCAGTGGTGTTGTCAACATGGCCTACAGCACCATTAAACTGAACACGCTCGTTCGGGCCAAATGTGATGCCAGCATTACCGCCGTTTTGCGGCGATAAACTCAGCACGTTAATCACCCCGTGAACTGCATTAGAGCCATACACTGCACTGTTGGGGCCTTGGATCACTTCAATACTATCGGCTTGGGCCAAATTGAGTTCTGCTAGGCCGTTGTTGTTGGCAAAGCCTGCTGCGCGAGTTGCTATGCCATCTTGCATAAACAGAAAGGCACCACCGGCTCCAGGGCCGGTAAGGATAGGCGAGCGTAATGAAGGCAGGTTTTCGACACCATTGTTGGCTTGAACATAAACGCCGCTTGCGCGATTTAGAATATCACTGGCTAGAACAGCATTAACACGCTCTATGTCATCTTGATTGATACGCTCTACGTTGCTATCAAGGGCCATGACATCTGTATTGGAATGAGAGCCACTTACAATAATAACCTCGACAGGGGGCGCTTGCTCAGCAAAAGCATATGAACTGTGTACGACTATGGAAAGCATTGTTAATGGAAAAATTGATTTAGGAGATAGCATGAATACCTTATATAAATCTGAAACATAGGGATTTATGCTAACCAAATCGCAGCTGAGGTTCCAAGGAAAACTATCGATTTACTATTTTCTTTATGAATTATAGTTAAATGAGAGAGCCCGAATGGTATCGCTCTTTACTTTCTAAGCATGTTTATTTTTGTTGGTCATCAGGTTTGGTGGTAGCGATATTAATATCTATTGGGTCACGCATGTTTATGTGCACATCCTGTTGAGGATACGCTATTTCAATTCCCGCTTGTTTGAATGCTTTTTCAATTTGCATATGAAGTTCGTGCGTCACCATGGCCCGGTCGACAACAGCACGGGCAAATACCCGCAGTTCAAAGAGCAAACTACTGGTACTAAAGGCCAGGAATAACGCTGCAGGAGCAGGGTCGTCGTAAACATTGTGGTTATTATTCGCTTCGTTTAATAAAACGGATACGACTTTTTCGGTATCACTGCCGTAAACAACACCAACGGGGATAACGATACGGGTAACGGGGTCTGACAAGGTCCAGTTGATGAAATCCTGTGTAATAAAGGTTTTGTTAGGAATGATCAGCTCTTTTCTGTCCCAGTCGCTTACCGTGGTGGCGCGGATCCGAATACGGGTAACCGTGCCGCTATGCCCCGCAATTGTGATCGTGTCACCCAAGCGGATCGGACGTTCAAATAAGATCACGATACCCGACACAAAATTAGCCACAATTTCTTGTAACCCAAACCCTAGGCCGACGCCTAGTGCTGCAATAAGCCATTGTAACTTTGACCACTGGGCACCGAGTATATTAACTGAAACGATAATGCCGACAATGACTATGGTGTATTTCAACATAGTCGTGATGGCATAACTGGTACCCGGTGACAGATTTAACCGACCGAGCACGGTCATTTCCAGTAAGCCGGGTAGATTTCGCACTCCGATAACACTGATAAATAAAATCCCTAAACTGAGCAGGCAGCTCCAAAGTGTGATGAGTTGCGCGGGAGTGTTCGAATCGTCACTGCTAATTTCCCACATAACTACATCGTCAAGCGAATAGGCAATGGGGGAAATATCCTGCCATACGATTGAAAGGGCACCTAAGAGAACCAACCAAATTATCAGCCGAATTACCGCTTTGGTTTGGCTAGTTATGGTATGCCTATCTAGCTCTTGTGTATCGATAATATCAGGCACCCCTTCGCCTGATTGTTCAGCCGCTTCTTGTTGCTCATTGGCCAGTAAAGTGGCTGCACGTTTAGCGCGTATTTTTTCAAATGCAATGCGCCGTGCTTTGACAGAGATAGCGCGCTCTGCGGTGTAATACACTAACAAAGCCAAAGTACACAAAACGGCCGTTTCTAACATCAATGCGAGGATGCGCTGAGCACTGTATTGATAGCCAATGGCGGATAAAATGATTAAAAATACCGGTACCAAAATAAGCAGAGAATACACAAAGTAAGAAAAACGCTTAGATGTATAAAGCGAGGTACGGTGGCGATAGTAAGCGTTACGCGTAACTCTTGTTCCCGCAATTGCAAGTGAAGCGCATAAAATAATAAGCGCAAATTGCCCTAAATCTTCACGGATCTCGACACTCGCTTGATTGGTTAGTAATGTCATAATGATGCCCACAGGAATGAAAACAATAATGAGCAATCTGTTGTTCTTTCGCAGCAATGCGAGGTTGGATTCACTCCACCTGAAATGCACTTCACCCAATCCATTCTTGCGCACCAGTTGCAGCATGAATTCAAGATAAATCATCATTAATCCACCAACGAAAAATGCATTGCTTAAACTGTTGGAAAAGCCCGTTTGGGTATCGCTAAGCAGTGCTAAGGCAAACAATAATAATGCTGGAGGTAATGCCAAACCCAACGTAATGGCGAGCCCTTCAAGGGTGAATTGAAATGCGTCTGTTTGCACCTTCCCGATATTAGGAGCAATATCTGTTAAGCGTTGTTTTAAGCGCTTTCTTAATATAATGGTAAGAACAAAAGCACAAACTATTGTGAGTAAACTAATTTGTTCCTGTTGCACATTACGCGCGATAGCTTGTACTACGTTTTGCCAATGTTCCGTACGAAATAGCCACGCCGCAGAGTCACCTGCCGCCGCGATCGTGTGTAGGTTAAATGGCGTAGCGCTTGGGATCCAAAATAAATTACTTTCTAACAGGTCACTGTAGGTTTTACTTCTTTGACTCAAATATCCTAGTTTATCCAGTAAAACTGATGAGGTATCCACGTGCTGTGTATACGCCGAACTTAGCTGAGAAATCAGCTCTCGTCGTTGATTGATGAGATTGTGCGCTTCATCCTTCCAGCGCGTATTGTCTTTGCCTATTTGGGTCATCAAAGGGTTTACTTCTGGTACGTCGTATGGTGCGCGCTTCTGGTTAATGCTAAACATAGCAACTCGGTTATCGACCAATAACATTTCCGTTTGTTTGATCGCTTCACTGCCACTGATAAAGCTCGAAGTTTGCTCCCATTCTTGTCTAAGGGCGTTGCCAAAGACCGCTGATGATTCATAAACCTCTAGCTCGAGTAAGCGGTTGAGCGAGGAGAACTTATTATTCAGCTCGTTTATCTGTGTTTGAATCTGACTGAGCTCATTACTGGTATTCTCTTGTTGTTCAGATAAAGAGGCTGCCCGTTGGGCTAACAACTCATTATGTTTCGCGATATCACGCAAAGATTTGGGAGCGCTAATCAAAGAGGCCGTTACTGCCTGCAGTTGCGAGAGTTTAGAGGCATTTGCTTTGCTATCTAATTGACTCTGTAAGGCGGTGAGTTTATCGCGTAAGTTAATGGCACCATTGAGCTTCTTCTGTTCAAGAGATATTTGCGCTTCAAGTAAAGCGAGATGGTCCGGTCGATAAGCTAGGCGCTGTTTGACCGCATCAATTTTGGACTGCAACATTTTCCGCTGAGCAGTCTGAGCGATATTGTCGGCCAATTGGGAAGGGTTGCTCTTTTCATCCGTACTAAGGTTGTTGTTGGTCGCATCGATGGCCGTTTGTGTGTCACTGATAATCTGACGAAGTAGCAAACGACGTTCGTCATCGAGGTTGGCCTTTAGCTCAGACGTACTTGCTCGCAAGCTAGTAACCTTGCCCTCCATGTCGTTTAGTAGGGTTAATACCGTTTGGCTATTCAGTGGCTCATTAGGTAACTTCGGCGCGCTATAGCGGGCTTGTTGCTGTTCAATTTTGCTCAGTGCGTCTGGCGCATCTTTAATGGCTTGTCGGTATTTTAGGCTTTGTTGCTCATATTGCTGCGCCGCCCTTATGTCATCAATTGCTTGCTGGTAGGACTTTTCTATCTGTTCTTTTTCTTGCTCAGAAATATCAGCCGCGTCCGCGGAAGCGTTTAATCGTTGCTGTATTTCTTCAACACTTGGTAATAAATCATCGTCACTGTAGCTAGCAGTAGAGAATGCAAGACACAACAAAAGTGAAAAACGGATCCAGAACGTAAAAATAGATGATGTTTGCATAGCTACCCTAAGTGTATCGACGTCACATCATACCTTAGTTAATATCCGCGCGTCTTGTGCTGGGGGCACTGAAAATAGGCGACGATATTCTCGACTAAATTGTGAGGTACTTGTGTAACCCACCTCGTAAGCAGCAGCCGTCGCATTGTATTGTTCAAATAGCATTTTTCGTTTAGCCGCATGTAAGCGTACCGTTTTTATATATTGAATAGGAGTGGTGTTTGTTGCTGCTTTAAAGTGATGATAAAACGAAGATTCACTCATGTTGGCTTTACTCGCCAAGCTAGGTATATCCATATTTAACGCGTAGTGCCTATTTATGTATTGCAGGACATTTGCGATTTGATATTGCTGTCGGTCTTGACAGGCAAAGCTTCGTAGCAATGCGCCATGTTCGTCATTCAGCACATGATAGATGAGTTCTTTAAGGGCGAGTTGCCCTAATACATGGGCTTTTTCCTTGGATTGAGCACAATCTAACAGTCTAGAAAGGGTATTTTGTATGTCAGTGTGTATTGCACTGACGTAAATACCACGGTTAGCTGAGCCTAGCGCATTGGAGGTATGCTCTGAAAGTGGTTGTGGCTTGGGTTCAAGCGGCATTTCAACGAGCAACTCATTTATCATTTGAGTATCTAGGCTAATACGCGCAGCAAGGTAGGGGGTATCAGGGCTTGCTTGTAGTATTTGTCCTTCTAACGGCAGAGGCACGCAACTGACCAAATAGTGCATAGGATCGTATAAATAGCGCTCTTTTCCTAAATATGCTGCTTTTGAGCCTTGTAACACCATATAAATACTCGGTTGATAAATCACCGGCATTGGGGAAGGCGTGGGGCTATCTCTACGAAATAAGCTCAAGTGCGGGACACAGGTAGTAAAATCACCTTCATGGTCGGCCATGTCTTGGGCTTTATTAATTAAGGTATTCACAGCGCGTCCCTCTATAAGATGGTCATTTGGTTTAATCAATTTAAGTATGCCACGTAACAACCAGTTGAAAAGCTGCTCCCATCACCATTGTAGGATTAGGCAAACTATTTCCAGTATCGCCCACATAAATCAATTTTTACCCAGCGTAGTCTTTAAATGGATTTTGACACTTGGTTTAAATAAGGTGAGGTAATTGTTATGAAAAGCATGCAAACACGATTGTTAGGTGAGCAAGGTCTGGCGGTGTCTGGTGTCGGTTTAGGCTGTATGGGGATGTCGGATTTCTATGGCTCTTATGATCAAGGCAACTCATTTGCAACTTTAGAGCAAGCCATTAGCTGCGGCGTGACGTTTTGGGACACCTCAGATATTTATGGGCCAAAAACAAATGAAGTGTTGTTAGGGCGGTATTTTGCGAAACACGTCTCTGCTCGAAGTAACATTACGCTAGCGACTAAGTTTGGAATATTACGTGATGATAATGGCAATTTTCTAGGATTTAATGGCAGGCCTGAGTATGTAAAGCAGGCATGTGACGAAAGTTTGCAGCGTTTGGGAGTCGATTGTATAGACTTGTATTACCAGCACAGAATGGATCCCAACGTACCCATCGAAGATACCGTTGGCGCCATGGCTGATTTGGTTGAGGCAGGTAAAGTTCGCTATTTAGGGCTGTCTGAGGCAGGTGTTGATAGTTTAACCCGAGCATGCAAAGTACATCCAATTAGTGCGCTACAAAGCGAGTATTCCTTATGGAGTCGCGACATTGAAAGCGATATTTTACCTGCCTGTAAAAGACTCGGCGTAGGGCTCGTTGCCTATAGTCCTTTAGGACGGGGCTTCCTAACAGGTGCATATACCAAACGCCAAGACTTTGAAGAGGGAGATTGGCGACTGAATAATCCTAGGTTTACTGAGCAAAACCTCGCCGCCAATCTTGCACTTGTTGCTGAAATAAAAGCGATTGCTCATGATGTGAGCTGCACTCCAGCACAGTTAGCACTGGCTTGGGTGCTTCATCAAAGTCAAAACTATGTGTGTATCCCTGGTACGCGCAGCCCTAAACGGGTGACGGAAAACGCCGGAGCGATGGCTTTTACACTAACGGACTCTCAATGGAAAGAAATCGCTGAGCGCATTGATCAGCATAAAGTCCACGGTCTTCGTTACCCACCAGAAGCAATGAGCGCCTTAGGCTGTTAATCTTTGCTTGGCATTAGATTGAGTGAAATGTGCTGAGCAATGTCTTCAAACTGTTGTTGTTGTTCAGCGCTTAGACCTTGTAGCATTTGGCGTTGAATTTTTTCTTGAGCATGTTGTAACTGCTTCATCAATTTTTTGCCTTGCGCATTCAAGGTTAAAATTTGACTGCGTTTATCTTCTGGATGCGCATTCTTATCGATGAGTTCAATGTTTAGAAGCTCTTTTACTAAACGTGCGACTTGGGCTTTGTCTCTGACTAGTTTAATAACAATGTGATTTGCCGTGCAGTCAGGAGTCTCTGCGATGATCTTAAGGCTGCGAACATGCATAGCGCCTATGCCTAATTCGCTGGCGTTTATTGCGCCTCGAACAGTTAACCTGTAACGCTCAGAAATAGCAAAAATGTGTTCGATAAGTTGCGAATGCATAGGTTTAAACCAGTAAAAAAAGTTGGTTGATTATATCAACATTACGCATGTGCTATCCAGTGAGCTGTAACCATTAATTGATTACGTCGGTAACCGAGGAATGTCGCAAGAGGAGCGCATTGTGCTTTTATCAATAGTCGACGCTGATTTTTCGAGCAGAGCATTGAAATCTTCATATTTTAGCGGTTTAAAGAACAAGTAGCCTTGGCCATACTCACAGCCCATTTTTTGTAAAATATAGTGCTGTTCTTCAGTTTCTATGCCCTCAGCGATGACTTCAATTCCCAATTTTTTTGCCATCACGATAATCGCTTCACAAAGCACTTTGTCGTTACTGACTTCGCTCATTGAATGAACAAATGACTTATCAATTTTCAAAAAGTCAGTAGGGTATTTTTTTAAGTAAGAAATAGATGAATACCCGGTACCGAAATCATCTAACGCGATATCTACCCCCGCTTGACGAAATTGAAAGAGCTTGTTGGAAACACTGGCATTTGCATCCATCAATAGGTTTTCAGTTATTTCCAGTGTTATCGCCTGAGGGGGCGTTCGAGATACCAACATACGCTCTAACCACTGCGTGATGCATCTGTCAGGGTCGGTGTAATGAATAGGGGATGTGTTAATACTGAGTTGTAAGTCAGGGCAAAGTGTTTTGCGCCAGATCATGGCATCTCGGCACACCCGATCAAACACCCAATTGCTGATATCTATTATTAAGCCTGTCTCTTCAGCGATAGGGATAAAGTCATCTGGGCTAATTACCCCTCGTGTCGGATGCTGCCAGCGAATGAGCGCCTCTGCTTTGTTTATTCTACCGTTTGTCATATTGACTATGGGTTGGTACACAAGAAATAGCTCGTCGTGTTCAATAGCATGTCGTAGGTCGGTGATTAAGGTCATGCGTTTTAACGCAGCGTTACGCATGCTTTTGGTGTAGTAGTGGTAGTTGTTTTTGCCGATAGCCTTGGCACCGTACATGGCTTGATCTGCATTTTTAAGCAGGCTTGCTACATCTTCTGCATCGTCTGGGTAGATGGTAATCCCGATACTGGCACTACTATGCACAATTTCACTTTGCAAATGATAAGGCTGTTCAATTGCTTTCAGAATTTTCTGTGCCGTTTTTTCGAGCCCGCTGAACTCGGTTATATCGTTTAGGATAATGACAAATTCATCACCACCTAAACGGGCAACGGTGTCTTTATGACGAACGCAACCGGAAATCCGCTTGGCACAATCAATCAACAGCGCGTCCCCAACCCCGTGCCCTAAGGTGTCATTGATATCCTTAAAATTATCTAAGTCTAAGAACATGACGGCCACTTGTGTTTTGTTTCGCTTCGCCGCTTCGAGCGCTTTTTTGAGATGTTCGCCCATAATGTTGCGATTGGGTAACTGGGTAAGCTCGTCAAAGTTGGCTTGATGCCAAATTAAATCGCTGCTTTTCTGACGCTCAATCGCAATGCTTGCCACATTAGCAAACATTTCTATTCGCGCGAGTTCGTCTTTGGTGGGCGTGGCTGCTTTGGGATGATAAATAGCAAAAGTGCCAAGTACTCTGCCGTTTGCCGCTTTTATGGGCTGTGACCAACATGCACCTAATTTCGCTTGCGTTGCCAGTTCGACCCAAGCCGCCCAGTAGGGATGGGTGCTGATATCCTCGACGATTATGCGTTTTCCAGTAAATGCAGCGGTTCCGCAGGAGCCTTGTCCTAGACCGATTTCTATTCCTTCGATGGCTTGGTTATAAAAATCAGGAAGTGAGGGAGCAGCCCCAGAATAAAGGCAATTATCTTTCAGTAATAAAATACTGCATTTTTGATTGTGATATTCGCTTTCTATGGCTTGTACAATGTCCAACAGCACCGAATGCAGTGATTCTGCGTTAACTATTTTTTCAAGAATGGTATTGCGTACGCCGGTTAACTTTTGCGTTTTATCTAGTTGTTCTTGGTAGCGCTTCATGGCTTCAGCAGCTTGGGTAAGTACCTCTTTTTGTAACTCACTCTCTACCATGCTGGCTAAGTCTTGCAAAGCGCGCTTGTCTGTTGAACTAAACTGTTTCGGGGCTGTATCAAATACACAGAGCGACCCTACATGGTAGTTGTTGATGCTGATCTTTATACCAGCATAAAAACGCATTAGGGGAGCTTCGGTAACAAACTCACTGTCTTTAAAGTTATCGTCTTTGTGGGTATCGTTAATGACGAAAACATCATTATTAGTAATGGTATAGGCACAAAAAGAAATATCGCGCGACAATTCGGTGGCGTCGAAGTTGAAGACTGATTTATACCATTGGCGTTCACTGTCGATAAACGAAATTGACGAAAACTGACATTCAAACGTATGTGCCGCTAATCGAGTGATGCGGTCAAAGCGTTCTTCGGCTTTGGTATCTAATATATTTAATTGATGTAATGCGTTAACACGCATTGAATCGTTGTCAGGTCTTGGGGCCGGCTTCAAGAAAATACTCCCATACATTACATACCGTACGTTACGCAAACTAATCGTAGCTGTAAATATGGCCTTTAGTATGATGCAACCTCAGGATATTTCGACTTTGAAATCTACTTTTACTAGGTATCGGCCTGGCTCATCTATGATTTGGTATTGCCATTTATGCCGCTGAATAATTCTTTCACTTAGTTGCAAACCTAATCCGTAGCCTAATATGGGCTGTTGTGTTGTCTTTATCTTATTGTTCGAGTGAGAGACGCTGTCTCTGTGTTCTTCATTAATAATTGTGACTACACTACCTTGCTGAATAATGTGTACATGTCCGCGCTGGGTATGCTGATAGGCATTGCGAATAAGATTACTCAGCACAATATGACAAGCAGTACCATCCGTATCTAAACTAAATGGTTTACAGTCTATGGTGACTTCCACAGCTTTACTGTTTAGTAAATAGCGTAACTCTGAGGATAATTGATGGATTTTTTCATCCAACTGAATCCGTTTCAACTCGACGGATTGAGCTTCATCATGACTTAACCACAGCAGTGTTTCGGTCAAATCGCTCATTGTAAGGCCCGCCCGTTCAATACGGGCTAGCGTCAGTTGTTGTTTTTCGTTTAATGTCGCTTGCTCGCACAAGCGTTTAAGTAAATCAACGTTACTGCGAATGACCGATATAGGGGTACGTAGCTCGTGACTGGCATAACTTAAAAAGGTTTTCTCTCGGGCCAGACTTTGATGCACTGAATGCAGGCTACTTTGTACTATCGTTGCCAAAGTATTGAGTTCGTTGTAAGTAAAGTCAGGGGGAGGGTGTTGCACATTCTCATGATTGAGTGCTTTGGCCCAATCTCGTAAAGACTCAATGGGTTTGGCAACTTTACGCATCAGTACAATGAGAAAACAGGTGAACATCGCAATGACGAGTACCCCGGTGATAATGATCCAAAGAAACCGTGATATATGGGGTTTATGATGACGCTGAGGGTTAAATTTATCCAGCATAACCTTGGATATGTACCTAAGTTCGCCTTCTTGATTACGGATCATTGCAATAAAATAAAGATTGGTAGGCAACGAAAAAAACGAGTTTTGGTCTTTCGATTTCAGTAATTCGTTTTCTACTGCTGGAGGGGATTCGAAGCGTTCTTGGATTATATCCGGTGTATCTTCCCAACGACTTGCGATCTGAAAATCTGCAAACTTGACTGGTTGCCCGTCGTGTACGTCGGATGTCCTGACCAACTCACGCATGACGCCGTTTAAGCCGCGATCTAACCCATCAATAAAGTAATTAACAGTTAGCATTGACAGACCAATCGTCATGATGGACCCGAGCAAAATCATGGTGATAAAAAAGTAAAGCTTTAAACTCGGCCTGATCTTCATGGCGCTTTTCACTGTGCGGTCTCTTTGATAGCGAAGCCCACGCTGGCTATGGTGTCTAGAGATATTGAGCTTTCATAACGTTCCAACTGCTTACGCAAGTGATAGATATGAACCTTTAAACTGTTACTGTCGGGTTGGTCATCACCCCAGACCGTTTGGATAATGTGTTGACGCGTGACTGTTTGTGGACTGGCGCGCATCAGTACCTCGAGTATCGCTAAAGCCGTGGGTGACAATTTTAATGGCTGTTGGTTAAGTGTCGCTATTCGTTGGGTTAAGTCTAAGGTTAAACCACCGACCATTAAACGTTTGGTTTCACCGCTTCTTCTACGACCTAGCACTTGGATACGCGCAATTAATTCCTGCATAGCGAATGGTTTGACAAGATAATCATCGCTGCCGGCATTAAATCCCTCTAACTTATTATCTAATGTGTCGCGCGCGGTAAGCATAAGCACAGGCGTATCAATCCCTATTTCACGCATTCGCTTACACAGGGTTATGCCATCCATTTTGGGCATGTTGATGTCCAAAATAATGACCTGATATTCTGCGTTTTCAATGAGGTTAAGACCCATTAAGCCATTACTTGCATGATCACACTCCATTGATTCTAGCTCGAGGTAATCGACGATTGTGGTGGCCAAGTCAATGTCATCTTCAACGAGTAATACATTCATCATTTGCTTATTATCCCTGAGTCGACGGCGTCACTGTGCCTAACCAGTATACCTCGAAGCACTTAGCGAAGCAGACGTTAAGTTGGCTTGCTGGTATTGGTGCTGGTTGGCAGTTCACAGCGTGAGGTAAAGAGCCGCTTTCATATAATTCAATAGCACTAGCATAAAGGATCAGGCGTTAAGACAGGGTTAAGGTGATTGGTATAACTTGCAGTCTAGATATTGATTTAAGAGAGGTTTGATTGAAGCAATCGGGAAATTACTATGAATGACGATGCTTTGCCCGCTATTGAGTATGATTTGAATTGCTTCTCGAGTGGTCCCAGCCTTTAGTAAGCGGATACTGTGCATATCTTCAAAATACACCGTTTCATGTACCTTACCGTCTTTGAGGCACAGGCTGTCATCGCGTATTTCTAGCTGGGGGAATTGCGTTTGGCGAAATTGCGAGACCCAATAAAACAGCGAAAATACGGCAAGAGACAATAAACAAAGTGGCCCCACAATAATCAGCGCACTTCTTGCTATAACGACTATTTCCTGCCATGCGAAATGCTCAAGTGTCCATGCGATGTAAGCGCTGGCGAGAGCGAAAAGGGCGAGCGGAATATAAAGGCGCTTGAGGATTTGAATTTTATGTTTACTCTTTTGATAATCAAAGTGTTGCATAGTTTCCTAGTAGTGTGACGTAAGGTTTTAAATAAATAACTGTTCAGCGTAACTTTCTAAGCTGACGATTATAAAGGAATTTTACTTTTGTGGGAGGGTAACTTTATAATCCTGTATTACACGGGTATCTGCTTACACGCATTCTAAAGCTTATGGTAAAATTAAACTGGCTTTTTTCTACGAATAGTCGATAACTTAAATATACTAATCAACATTCTTATTAAAATTGCCGTATTATGTTTGAAGCAGTAACCTCACTTTTTTCTCCTGTCGATGATAACTTACTCATAGTAGGCGATTTCGATCCTCTTCTTGTTGTTATCTCTATCTGTTTGGCTATTTTGGCCTCATTCATGGCCATGCAAGTCTCCACTCAGGCAGCGCAAACCACTGACCCTGTGAAGCGCAATATGCTAACACTAGTCGGTAGCTTAGCGCTTGGCGGTGGTGTTTGGTCTATGCACTTCTTAGGCATGCTTGCCTTTTCGCTCTGCACCCCCGTCGCTTACAACGGGCTAATCACGGCAATCTCAATTATTCCTAGTGTGGGGGCTTCTTGGGTCGCATTAAACACGATTAATAAAAAACAGGTTTCAGTGGTGCGCTTGATTGTGGGTGGCGTATTAATGGGCGCTGGCATTGGTACCATGCATTATGTTGGTATGGCCGCCATGGAAATGGCGCCTATGTTGCGATACGACATCGGCATGTTTTTATTGTCTATCGTTGTGGCGGTGTTGTTGGCCATATTATCTTTGTGGATCCGTTTCAGCCTTACTTTTTTAGATACCGTTAAGTTTGGTGAGCATTACCGAAATGGCATTTCCGCCGTTATTATGGGGTTGGCCATCTCGGGGATGCACTACACAGGTATGGCGGCTGCACGCTTTGTTCGTCCGCCCGGGTTTGAGTTTTCACAACAAGATAAATATATCTCACACTATTTGGGGTTCTCAGTCGCTTTTATTACTGTCGGTATTATCGTTTTGGTGCTTGCCATTAATATGGTCATCAAATACAAAGAATCGACACGAAGAGCAAAATTTAATGAAGCGAGGTTGAGAGCCACCATCAATACCTCAGTGGATGGCGTATTAGGATTTGACCGCCACGGCATTATTGAAAGTGCTAATGATGCTTTGTGTGACTTATTGGGCTGGAGTAGTGATGAGCTAATAGGTCAAGATGTTCGACTCCTCATGCCCGAAAAACACATTGGAGAGTTCAATCAGTACTTAGCTGCACGACTAAGCGGAATATATCCTGAACAAGCCAATAAAGGACGAGATACTATTATACTCCACAGAGATGGAATATTAATCCCCATTCGCTTGGCTATAGGGTTTGTAGAATTAGGGCATGAAAGCAATTTTGTCGCGTTCATATCTGATTTACGTTATCGAGTCGAAATGGAGAGAGCATTGCGTCAAAGCGAGGCACAGTTTCGCTCCCTTATTAGCAATATTCCGGGTATTGCGTATCGGTGCTTAGACAACGAAGAACGTCCAATGGTGTTTATCAGTGATGCCATTGAAAGCATATCTGGCTATCCCGCTTCTGATTATGTTGGCAACCCACCGAAACGCTATTTTCACGAACATGTGCACCCCGATGACATCGAAGAAACCGTAGCAAAAGTCAACGGACAACACTTGTTCAAAGTGGAGTACCGTATTTATAACGCAAAAAGGGAAATCCGCTGGTTACTCGGTTATGGTACACATGCTGAGAATACTGAAACCGGCGAAAAGTGGCTAGACGGTTTTATAATGGATATCACTGAGCGCAAAGAAATGGAGCAGTCGTTACTGATTGCAAAAGACAAGGCAGAACAAGCCGCTGCATCAAGAGCCGCGTTCTTAGCTAATATGAGCCATGAAATTCGCACGCCGATGAATGCCGTGATCGGCTTTAGCGATATTCTACTCGACGATGTATTTGAAGCAGAACAGCGCAAACATTTGACCACCATAAATCAATCTGCCAAATCATTGTTGCACTTACTAAACGATATTTTGGACAGCGCAAAACTTGATAAGGGCAAGTTTGAATTAGAGATGCGCGATTTCTCGTTGATTGAGGAAATAGACGCGGTTGTGTCGACGCTCTGGTTGCAAGCAAATAAAAAAGAATTGTACTTGAATGTGAGTGTAGCACCTGAGGTAGCCGGTGCGTTTCATGGGGCTCCAGATCGCATACGGCAGGTATTAACTAATCTCATCGGCAATGCCATCAAATTTACTGTGTTGGGTGGGGTCAACATTAAAGTGGGGGTTAAGCCTAGTGGCTGTATCGAGTTTGCCATAATTGATACGGGGATTGGCATGACTAAGGAGCAGCTTGACTTAGTATTTGATGCCTTTGGGCAAGCGGATGCGAGCATGAGCAGGCGCTTTGGTGGCACAGGGTTAGGAACAACCATTAGTAAACAGCTTATTGAGCTAATGGGCGGCAAAATATCAGCTACCAGTACTTATGGCGAAGGGAGCTGTTTTTCATTTGCGCTGCCCTTAGCACCACCGAAATGTGAAGTGGATACTGTTAAGCAGAAACAAAAATGTACATTACCTCCGCTAGACATATTGATAGTGGATGATATTCAGCAAAATATTGATTTGCTCACCTTGCTCATGACCAGACAAGGACATAACGTAATAACGGCACGAGATGGTAAACAAGCCTTAGTTAGAATGCGTAATGATAAAATGGATGTCGTGTTAATGGACGTTCAAATGCCGATAATGGACGGATTAACCTCTTCCAGAGAGAGACGAAAAGAAGAGCAAAGCCAACAGCTGACACATATTCCTATTATTGCTTTAACGGCCAGTGTATTGGCTGAAGATCGCCAAGCGGCCATTGATGCGGGTATGGATGGTTTTGCCAATAAACCAGTGGATATTGATTTGCTCAATGTTGAAATTGCCCAAGCGTTAGGTGTCGATTTAACCTGCGAAATAGAACCCGTAGAAACCAATGATAACAGCGATTCACATATCGTAAATGAGCGTAAAGGTGTAGCCATGTGGGGCGATAAAGAGACGCTATACAAAGAGATTGCGCTTTTCGTAAAAAATAACGAATCAGTTATTTTTACTTTGAAAAACACCTTAGACAACCCAGATTGGTCTTCAATTCAAACCCAACTACATACACTGAAAGGCTTAAGTGGAAATTTATCTTTGACACAGCTAAGCCAGCGGCTTAATGAAGCAGAACGCTATGCTATGCTTGGCTCAATAGATGATATCGCAGGCGTGTATGCAGATATTGAACAGGGATTTAGCGTGGTAAGAGACTACATAAAAGCGCAAGGGATAACAGTGGATTCAGCGGCTACCGACACGTCGACCTATGAAAATGACAGTCACTTGTCAGCGGCTAAACTTTTAGAGTTAGTCGAATTGCTGATTAAATCCGCGCAAAACAATGAGTACAATGAAGATGCCGCCGATTCTCTTGTCGCAGGGGCAAGTAAGGCAAATTTAGAGCGCAGTAAACGAATTCAAAGTGCGCTGGATGATTTCGAATTTGAAGACGCCGTGCGCGAATTGCAACTGCTCAAAGAGCAAGCTCTCTAGTAGCCCAACAGCGTGAATAATAAACGATGAATGTATTGCTATGTTAAGTGACCAAAACAACAAACAAAAAGTGCTTATTGTTGATGATGAGCCGGCCAATTTACGTGTTCTGAAAAAGATACTAGGTGATCTATATCGGCTCACGTTTGCTAAAAGTGGTGAAGAAGCGCTGCGCTTGGTGGAGCGTGAATTACCTGACTTAATTTTACTCGACGTTATGATGCCGGGCATGACAGGTTTTGATGTATGCCAAGCGTTAAAACAAAATCCACTGAGCAAAGGGATCCCGGTGATGTTTGTGACGGCCCTAAGCGATGACGTTGATGAAGCGAAGGGATTTGATGTGGGAGCGGTAGATTACATCACAAAACCTGTTTCACCGGCGGTGGTAAAAGCACGTGTTCGTACGCACCTATCTTTAGTGCAAGCAGACGAATTAAGACGTACTCGTTTGCAAGTGATTCAACGGCTCGGGCGTGCCTCAGAATATAAAGATAACGAAACCGGTACGCATATTTTGCGTATGAGCCACTATTCTAAAATCATGGCTCTGGCACTCGGTTTAAGCGAAAACGCCGCGGATAATTTACTGCACGCTGCACCTATGCATGACATCGGTAAAATCGGTATTCCAGACAGCATCATGCTAAAGCCAGGTAAACTTACAGATGAAGAGTTTGCTATTATGCAAAAGCACCCAGAAATTGGAGCTGAGATCTTGGGTGAATCAGATTCTGATTTAATCGAGTTAGCAAAAATCGTGTCATTAACACATCATGAAAAGTGGGATGGCTCAGGCTACCCTAACGGCCTTAAAGGCGAAGAAATCCCCTTGGAAGGGCGTATTGTTGCTATAGTTGATGTGTTCGATGCATTAACGAGTAAACGGCCTTATAAAGAAGCTTGGCCAGTAGAAAAAGCAGTTGACCTTATTCAATCGCAAAGCGGCAAACATTTTGATCCCAAAATTGTTGCGCTTTTTCAAAGCTGCTTACCGTCTATTTTGGAAATTAAAGAACGCTGGCAAGATGCCTAACCCTTCGGGGCAATGCATTGCCCCGACACCCTCCATATGCTTTAGAACACGACAATCCCCCGCTATTTTTTAATCTACATAATTTATTTTCGCATATTTATAAATGCGGATTGGTATAACACTTAAGGTAAGATATTTTCCTAAGTGGTCGATATATGGATATGCGTCCTAGGGCTTGATGTTAAAGATGTTATGTCTTTCAATATCGGGTAGGTTATTTTCGCGCTTTTGTGCACCGATACCACCATAAAAACACTGAAATACTAAGGAATGATAATGAACAATCCAATTGCAAACGGCAATGAGCGCGAGGTGATGGTTGAAGTTGGCGAAGAGCTTGTTTCTACCACCGATACCCAAGGGATTATTCAATACGTTAATGACCACTTTTGTCGCGTATCTGGTTTTACACGTGAAGAGTTAATTGGCCAGCACCATAATATTGTGCGCCATCCAGACATGCCCAAAGCTGCTTTTGCTGATATGTGGGGAAAGTTAAAGTCAAACCAAGCATGGCGCGGTGCCGTTAAGAATCGTTGTAATGGCGGGGGATACTATTGGGTCGACGCGTTTGTGACACCGCTTTTTGAAAATGGACAGTTGGTCGGCTATCAATCTGTTCGTACTCAACTGATAGCACCATACAAGTCGAAAGCTGAGCAGCTGTATCCTAGATTAAATAAGGGGGGAAGTGCATTTGGCTGGTTTGATCAACACGTAAACGCTAAAGATTTGCTGTTCGTTCTATTTGCCATGCTGTTCGCTGGATTGTCATTTTTATCTGCTTACTTTGCGCTGGTTTTAATCCTGTTACCTTATGTAGTGTTTAAACAAGAATTGTTCGATGTGCGTCAACATGCGACTCAACTAAAATCACAATATGACAGTGTATCCCGCGCTATATTTGCCGGAGATGGCGTGAAAGGGGTTAACGGGTTTGCCTTGAGAATACAAGAAGGTAAAGTGAAAACCATATTGGGCAGAGTGATTGATAGCACAGCGTCACTTGATAGAGGCGTGACAAGTTTACAACAAGCGGTGACGGAAACTAAGACTGGGGTTGAAGAAGAAACAGCCGAATTGACGCAAGTAGCTACCGCAGTAGAGCAAATGGTAGCGTCTATTAATGAAGTGACTCGCAACATAGGTAATACATCTGAAAAAGTCAGCGGGGCGCATAAAGATTGTCGTCAAGCGACAGACTCCATGTCCAGCACAATGGAGAAAGTAGGTGACCTTGCTACTGAGGTTGCAAAATCCGCTGGTTCAGCAGCTGCACTTGCCGATGAAGCCAACCGCATTAACGACGTTATGCAAGAAATTCAAGGGATTGCCGATCAGACTAACCTTTTAGCGCTAAATGCAGCTATTGAAGCGGCAAGAGCAGGGGAGCACGGTCGTGGGTTCTCTGTGGTTGCTGATGAAGTAAGAGCGCTTTCCAGTCGTACACACAGCGCTACCACACAGATACAATCGTCTGTGTCTGAGATCCAAAGTACTTTGCTAGCATGGTCACAAACACTTGAAGAAGGGAAATCATCGGCAGAATCTTGTGTAGATGAAACCAAGCAAACCCAAGCACTGATCAACAAAGTGTATGACAGCATTAGTGACATTGCCGACTCAGCGACGCAAATCGGTACTGCATCCGATCAGCAAAGTGCGGTGTCAGAAAGTATTAGTCGCAATATTGCAAACATCAGTGATGCTTCAAAACATAACCTGGTGCAAGTAGAAAAAGTCGAACAAGAAGCGAAAGGAATTTCTCAGCGCTCTAAGGCATTGGCCGCAATGGGCCTAACATTTGGTTAATATGCCGTTTGTTACATAACCTGAATACTGGATAAGTCGAGCCTCTCGATAGCGTTATTTTTGTGCCTAGCATTAACGCGCTATTACGTACGACAATCCACCTTACTGCTATCCACGAAGCATTTTGTCACCGATTGAGCATTCAAGTGGGTATTTGGGCGAATGTGACTAAATATTGCTAACATTTAGCGATAGTTGATTATTGATAAGCAATTAGATACGACTCTGAGATAACTAACGTGGCTATTACATTGGCTGGCAAGTTGGATAACGAAGGCTAAGCAAAGGGGGGTTATTCACATTTATCGCTACTTGTTGATTAAAGTGCTTTAGATCCGACTAAATCTCGATTGCCCAATGTTTATAAGTCGAAATATCAGTAAGCCGTTCATGGGTGTTTATGTACCAAACTGGCAGTTTGACTCGTCAAGGGTAACTTTAGGTTTGGCATCAGGCTAGTGTTCAATAGTTTTGCGATTTGGTCTTTGCCCATCGGCTTTGCAAAAGCAAAACCTTGAAAACTAGCGCAACCCATTGCCAACAGGCAATCGACCTCACGCAAATCTTCGACGCCTTCGGCTAATACATCAATTTTAAACACGCGGCACATGGCCACGATGGCTTCAACAACTTGTGCATTTTTGCTGTCGCGTTGAATATTTTTAATGAACTGACGGTCGATTTTGACTCGTTGCACAGGGAAATTGGTCAATTTTGATAGTCCAGAATAGCCAACTCCAAAATCATCCAAGGTAATACAAAAGCCAAAACTGGCTAAATACCGTACCGTCTCAATGGCATCTGGAATATTTTGCGTTTTAGCTGACTCCGTGAGTTCTAGCTCGAGTAACTGGGGTTTAATATCATGCTCCACCACGCAATTAATCAAAAACTTTTTAAAGTCAGTTTGATCAAGATCGGGCCCAGAGATATTAATCGCCACAGGCAGGGCTTGTAGCCCTTGTCCTTGCCATTGTTTTATCTGAGCGCAGACATGGTTGATTAACCAGTGCGTGAGCTTTAGCACTAAACCGGATTGCTCAGCGATAGGAATAAACACCCCAGGTGATACGCGACCTATCACGGGCGAGTTCCAGCGCAATAGCGCCTCCATGCCGATAAGTGTGCCATCGCCCCTGACCTTTGGTTGGTAGTCAACATACAGTTCTTCATTTGTCAGTGCTTCGTTGAGCAAAATACTGATCTCTTGATGCTCTATAAATCGTTGATGGCTTCCGGTTTCATAGTAGTTAATAAGCGCATCATTCACAGTGACAGCGTGTAGTGCATTATTCACCAATTGGTTTACTGAAACGTCAGACTGGTTATTAGCGACCCCCGCCTTACAATCAATATGCATGCTCAGTTGTTGAATTTGTACTACGCGGGGCAGGGAAGCAATAATCTGATGGATAGCACTTTTGGTTTTCTCAGCTTCGACAATGGTCAGAGCAATCCCTAAGGTGTACTTGTCGAGTATGGCTATAAAACCCCGTTCTCCGACATTTTGATTGAGTATCTCGGCTACTTTCTTAAGGATTTTTGGTAAGTACAAAAAACCATATTTTTGTTCAATAAAATGCGCATTATTAATTTTAATCGCACAAACAAACAATGTGCCACTTGCTTGGTCGTCATGCAGGGCTATTTTGTTTTCTAGCCATTGGCGATTTGGTAAACCGGCACTTTCGTCATATAGTTTCTGGCGCTGTCTGACCTGGGTTTGTAGCGCGAGCGTTTTGTGCAGCAAAGCTTTCGCGCTTACATCCTGGATTGTGACAATAGTGTGTTGTTCATCGTTAATCGGTTGAGCGCTGAGCTCAAATACTTTCATTTTTGCCCCTAAGGTACGATTAACAACGAGCTTGCTGCTATTGACCGTGAATTCTGGAAACACACTTTCTATTTCGTTGCCCACACAGGGGGTAGGTAGATTAGACAAAAGTAACGCGTAGGCAGCATCGTTTGCTTCTATGATTTTACGTTTCTGGTCGATAATAATTTTTGCCGTTCGTGCTTCAACGAATAGTGCGTGATAAAGCTGAGCTTGTTTATGCAGAATATTATTTCTTTCAATATTAAATTGGTTTCCTCGTTTGGCGGCTATGTTTGAGCGAGCGATGGCCAGAGGAATACACACATTGAAAAAGACGAACAATATGACATGCAGATAATAGTTTGCGTGCTCTTGTACAGGAAATGGCGTGATGTAATCAGCAAGGGTTAGCTGATTAATCAATACGTACAAAGGGGCAATATTGAGCAAAATACATAATACTCCCACTTTCCATCCTAACAGTATAAAGGCTACAAACGGTGTGGAATACATGACGATAGGCCCAAGCATCGACAGGACTTGGTGCTGATGAGTGGCGTTAAAACAGACCGCGGCAACAATAATTAAGCCAATTAAGCAATACGCGCTAAACGTATAAAAGCGTCGTGAAATCAGTAACAAACTACTTAGCGCAATATAGAACACCAATGCCATAGGGATAACATAAGCCACTCGCTCTATCACGCTACGCCATGCGCTTTGGATCACGAAAATGGCGCACAAAAGAATAATAGACACTAACATGATTCTTAGTGCGCTGATGCGCCATGCCTCAACATTTGTTACCGGCAGATTGTCATCTCTCAGATAGAAATAGTCGGAAAACTGTTGTTTGAGTTTGGCGATAAATATCATCTTCTTCCTAAGTAAATGAAAGTAGTATTGGGCTACAACGTAGAGACCGGCCTATGTTACTGATGAAAAATGACATTTTGTAGCCTTTGGGTAAAAATATGTTTCAAAAATACCGGCTAAGTTGTAACAAATAGGCATTGGCGGGCTGAATAGGATAATTTCAAAATCGGATAACTTTTTTTGAAGTTAGTTTTCTTATCAAGCGCTCAAAAAAGCAGGGCATTCGGTTTTTGCTTACGTTAGCGACACTTATCGTACGATAATTGGCCAGTCAGTGGGTGAATTAAGATTAATACTTGCAATGTACTGCTGACCTCTCTATATTGCGCCACATCGGACGCGGGATGGAGCAGTCTGGTAGCTCGTCGGGCTCATAACCCGAAGGTCGTAGGTTCAAATCCTGCTCCCGCAACCAACCGATACTTCAGTGTTAAGTCGTAAAAATCCAAGTCATTAATCAAAAGAAAATTCGCCCTCGGGCTCGCTCTTCGTATCTCTGATAGGTCGTAGGTTCAAATCCTGCTCCCGCAACCAACCGATACTTCAGTATTAATTCGTAAAGATCCAAGTCATTAATCAAAAGAAAATTCGCCCTCGGGCTCGCTCTTCGTATCTCTGATAGGTCGTAGGTTCTAATCCTGCTCCCGCAACCAACCGATATTTCAGTGTTAATTCGTAGAAGTCCAAGAGATTCATAAAAAGAAAATTCGCCTTCGGGCACGCTTTCTTATCTTCGATAAGCCATAAGGTTAACCTTGGTTGAGCAATCAACAGGTTCACTCATTATTATTTAAAAAAGCTAATATGTATTTCTCCCTCGAGTTTGACTTAATGTCCGCATATTTAAGTGTTTAATAGCTCCTCCTAACAACCGAATGTAGTAAGCAAGCTTCCCTTCTTTATATTTTCAGTAGATTGGGGCGTGGGGGTAGTAGTGCGTCTGATGATTGAATCGTTGTTATAAATTGGACGCCGTATCTATTGATAAAGCAACTGAAGAAGGAAAAGTGCACGCGCACTAATATCTATTAAATTAAAAATTAATCTGTGTTCTTTCAAGTTCGAACAACACACAGTAAGTCCTTTTAAAAATCGCCCGAAGGAAATTCCCCAGCGGGTTTTGTATGCGTTCTCGGTATTCGATTCTCGGTATTTGAAAGGGAACAGCCATTAATGCATACCTACGTCTTGTTCTAAAAAACGATGGATGAATCCTTAGACGATAGTTATTTAATGGAATTGACATGAATTTGTCTAAAATAGAACCTAATTGCAGGATTAATCAGCAGTCAGTTTTAATATGTGAAACTTTGCTTGTAATGTGCAGATGCCCTCTATATATTGCACCACATCGGACGCGGGATGGAGCAGTCTGGTAGCTCGTCGGGCTCATAACCCGAAGGTCGTAGGTTCAAATCCTGCTCCCGCAACCAACCGATACTTCAGTGTTAATTCGTAAAAATCCAAGTCATTAATCAAAAGGAAAATCGCCCTCGGGCTCGCTCTTCGTATCTCTCATAGGTCGTAGGTTCAAATCCTGCTCCCGCAACCAACCGATACTTCAGTGTTAATTCGTAAAAATCCAAGTCATTCATCAAAAGAAAATTCGCCCTCGGGCTCGCTCTTCGTATCTCTGATAGGCCATAGGTTTAAATCCTGCTCCCGCAACCAACCGATACTTCAGTGTTAATTCGTAAAAATCCAAGACATTTATCAAAAGCAAATTCGCCCTCGGGCTCGCTCTTAGCGTCTTTGATAGGCAATAGGTTTAAATGCTGTTCCCGCAACTAACCGATACTTCTAGTACAAAATCAAAAACTAAAAGAACGCAAATTTTCCCTTGGGCTTGCATTTAATAATCACAAAAGGTCGTAGATTCAATTTCGGCCGCCGCACCCAGCCAATATGCCAGTCATACGCCGACAGAAAGCACAAAGATATTTGCCGTTGGGCTTATTCCTTATGTTCCAGCAGTAAACACATTTATCAATGTATGGTGAAAACTGTTTCTTGCGATTACACCATTATCTTCAGTTAAGCCAATTGCTAACCTTGAGCCTGAATTTATGTAGGTAAGCAGTCATTAGGAGCAGGTTATGTTAGGTGAAAGTCACGCGTTGTTAGTAGAGTTCCCCGCCCACAAGGCAACCATTGAAGCATTAGGTCAATCCGACCAAGCGTTCACAAGTCAAATGCAAAAATACGACGCATTAGATAAAGAAATTCGTGAGTTAGAGTTAAGTAACTCACCCATCGAAGACAATGAAATGCATCAAATGAAACACCAGCGTTCAATACTGAAAGACCAGCTTTATCAATGCTTATTACACGCAAGTTAATAGCTTTGGTTAGTTGCCTATTATCCACCTTAGCTTCATGATAATAGGCAACCGCCTTTAACAAATACCAATAATAAAGACAACAACAAAGCAATAACAATAACAATAACAAAAACAAAGACACCCATTATAAAAATGGTTCATTTTCATCCCTGAACTACACTTGATGCGTGTTCCACTTTATTGAGTCGACTGTTATGCCTCAGTCACGAAAAAGCCAAATCAGCTTAATCGATACGCCTTATTATCACTGTGTGTCGCGTTGTGTACGCCAGTCTTTCTTATGCGGTACAAACACGCTGACAGGGCAGAGCTACGAGCATCGTCGTGGTTGGGTAGAGAAGCGTTTGTTGTTTTTATCTACCGTGTTCGCAATCGACATATGCGCTTACGCAGTGATGAGTAATCATACCCATGTGGTGCTTTGCGTGGATAAAGCCTTGGCTGATAAATGGGATACCGAATCGGTACTAAAGCGTTATCACATACTTCATAAAGGCACGTTACTCACTCAAAAATTTATAAACGGTGATACCTTAACCCAAGGAGAGTTAATCACCCTTGATGATACCGTTGAAATTTACAGAAAACGTTTATACGACATCAGCTGGTTTATGCGTGACTTGAATGAGCACATTGCCCGTCAAGCCAATAAAGAAGATGACTGCACAGGCCGGTTTTGGGAAGGGCGATTTAAATCACAAGCCCTATTAGAAGAAAGTGCAGTACTAGCGTGTATGGCCTATGTGGATTTAAACCCGATTAGAGCGAAGATAGCCAAAACACCTGAAACAGCAAAACACACCAGCATCAAAAAGCGTCTTCACGCCGCTAAACATCATCACGCTCAACCAAGTACGCTAATGCCCTTTGTGGGAAGCTCAAGGGAAAATATGCCCAAAGGAATAGCTTACTTCCTCAAAGACTACTGTGAGCTTATCGATACCACAGGTCGCTGTATTCGTGATGACAAGCCTGGCTATATCGATAACACTCAAAGCCCTATTCTAGAAAGACTAGGGTTAGACTCAGCACAGTGGTTAGCCTTAACCACTGAATTTGAAAAACACTTCTGCTACGCAGCAGGTGCAGAGCAAATGATGAATGCGTTCAAGCGTCACACTCATCATCAACGAATACGCGGGATGGGCAAAGCAATAGAGCTGCTAAAGCGCGCTTAAATCAATTTCAACAAATACACTTAATGCACTGCTTGTGACGCGGGCGCTTGGCCGAAACTGTGCATTAGACGCGGTTTTCCCTTATCAACACTCAATATTCTAATTAAGCCCTCTTTATCACCAGAGCTGAAAAGTTCACAAACGCGTCCTGCTATTTATTTTGCTAACGAAGATAAAGCGGAGCAACAATTGAAATCTCAGCGAAATTAATTCTGGATGTCTATATACGTTACTTTCTTTGAATTATGCATCAGTAATTGCTGGTGAAAGTATGTGTATTGGGGAACTAATTCTAGAGTGTAAAAATATTATCATGGGTGTCCTTATAAATTCGGTGCTTATAAATTCGGTGTCCATGTAATATTTTTATCGTGGGTGTCCATGCAAGATTCTTATCATGGGTGTCCGTGTAAGTTAATGCAAGATTCTTATCATGGGTGTCCGTGTAAATTATTATCATGGGTGTCCGTGTAAGTTAATGTAAGTCTTTACAGCGAATGCTTCACTGAGTTGTTAGATCGTACTTGTTGTGAAGTAGAGGATGTCTTCGGTGAATCTGTGGATGTCTTCGGTGAATTTAGCAAAACTATTCGGCTTTGGTGGGGGCTTAAAAGATGCAGAAACAGAGGGTTTGTTTAACACTTGATATTCGAGGTATTCAAGTGGCTTAAATCTAGGTAAAATTTAGGGTTACGAAGTTAGCCAACGTGTTTGGTTTATGTTTTCTACCCCTGAGTAAAGGACGTCTATGCCTGGGTTACACCGCATCATTCTTATTAATTGTCACCTTCCTGGTTTTGTTGAACTTGACGTATCGGGTCACAGTAATATCTGTGGCACCAACGCATCGGGTAAAACCACATTGCAACGTTTGATCCCCGTTTTTTACGGTGAACTGCCAAGCAAGGTAGTCCCTAAAACCCGTAAAAAATTCGATGAATTCTATTTGCCACATGCCAATAGTTACTTAATTTACGAATATCAGCGCGAAGACGGTCAAGAATGCCAAGTGGTGTTAACGCGTAAAGGTAGCGATGGGGTGCAGTATCGTTTTATTGACGCGCCTTATAAGAGCGAGCAAATTCTAGTCGAAATGGAAAACGGCGAAGCTCAGGCCATGTTGCCAGAGCAGTGGATAAAACAACTCAGACAATTACAAATAGACTTCTCACATAAAATTCAAGCTACCAGTGAATTTCGCAGCATTATTCAAAATGATGCAAGTGTAGGTGGGGCAGGCCGTGAAAACACTAAATTACGGCAGCTGGCGGCGCGCTATAGTTTAGTCTCTAGTGCTCATCGAATTCGCCATATGGAAAAGCTCGTCAGTGCGGTGCATGCCAAAGAAGGCAAGATGGATACTCTGCGCACTATGTTGGCGGCTATTTTCGAAGAAGATGGTTTGGTACAACCCACCACCACGGTTAAAAACACTAAGGCTCGAGAGTGGATCACCCAAATGCGCCAGACCATGCGTTTGCAAAGTATGCAGGGTGATTACGAAAAAATTCAAAGCCAAACTGAACAGCTCAACGCCATAGAGCAGCAATTACTGATGCTAAAGCCACTGCTCGAAAAGGATTTAAACACCCTGACGACAGAGAAAGCGGACGGCCAAGAACAGAAAAACAGCTATAAAGCGCAGCAACGTACAGAAAAAGAGTTATTTGAACAAGCGGAAGGGGAACTTAATAGCCGTATCAGTGAAACGAATGAGCAGCTGTCTGCAAAATCGTCACGCTTAGATCACCTGCAACAACAGTACGAAAAGTACCAAGACTCAGATATAGAGCAGTTGCAAAAAGACATGGATGCATTGCCACTCACCCGTGAAGAATACGAACAAACGCTCGAGCATTACAACTTACTGATTGAGCAACACAAGGATCTGCAAAGCCAGCTTGAACAACAGAAGTTCAAATTATCTGAATCCCTAGAGCGTCTATCACGAAAGAATCAAGACAGCGTCAAAGTGATCCGCCAGCAAAAAGAAAACGTGCGCCAAACGCACCACGATAAAGAAAGTGCTCTCAGAAACCAGTTTGAACAGCGTAAAGAGCAACAATCGGTCGCGTTTGAACAGCAACTCATGGACATTGAGCGCAGTATTGTGCGCCAAGAACATCAAGCTAAGCATGCCTCTGCCACAGATGAAGAGATGGAAAACGGCGCTTTAGCTGACAAGCGTTTAGAGCTGGCTCAGCGCGCTTGGCAACAAAGCTCTAGTGCCAAAAAACAAGCGGAAGCGCTTTATCAACAAAGCCAGCAAAAACGTGATGAAGCTGACAAAGCATTGCATAGCGCTCGACTTGCTACTCGTCAGGGCAAAGACCGCTTACAACAATTACATAAACAACTTTCACCTGAGCAAGACAGCCTGCGCCAGTTTTTACGAGACAACAAACCCGGCTGGGAACACAGCATAGGCAAACTGATTGTTGAACCTTTACTGGAGCGTAAAGATCTTTCGCCTCAACTGGTACAAAACGGTGACGAACAGCACTTATTAGGCGTACAAATTGATACCTCTGTTATTGATGCGCCTCCATATGCTCAGGATGAAACTGCACTAAGGGTCGCGCTTGAACAGGCGACCAAGCACGTATTAGCCGCCGAAAAAGAGCAAAAACACGCCGAATCGGAATTAGACCAACGACATCAAGAAGCGCAGTTACAACGTGAAATGGTTGCTGAGCGCAATCGCGCGTTTGAACAAGCCGAGCAGGAAGTTAGCTACGCACAAAATGCCAAACAACGCTACGCAGACGAACTTAAAACCGCGTTAGAAAAACGCCGCAAGCAAGCACAAGATGCATTAAGTAGCTTACTCGAAGAAAAGCAAAAAATTACCCAGCAAAAAGCGGAAGCGATTGCCGTGCTCAAGTCTGACTTTGACGAGCAATTGCTCGAATTTAAATCTGGTTGGCAAGACGAGCTAGCCGTGCTTGATGAGCAAATTGATGCACTGGAAAAACAAGTCGAACAAAAGCGCCAGCAAAACCGCGAACAAATTAAACAGCTAGAAGATGCGTTCAACCAAGAGTTAGCCAACAAAGACATAGATCCCAATACACTCAAGGAATTAAAACAAAAGACTGAAAGCCTTAAAACGCATATTCAAAGTGTTAGTAGTCGCCGTGAAGAGTTAAACGAATACAAAGCGTTCATGCAGTCAGATTGGTTAACACAGCGCCCAGTATTGCTGGAGCAAGAAGGCGAACTTAAAGCAACGGCTCAACAATTAGCGCAACAACAAAGTACGCTACAGCGCCAGTACCAAAACAAGCGTAGCGAGCTAAGCCAAGCTCTTACAGCAGTTGAAAAGCGCTTGAGCGCCTGCGCTGCCTTGATTACTGAAATTGAACCTATGGTTAGACAACTGGCTAATATCACCTTTTCCTTTAAAGCCAATGATGACACTGACATCAACTTAGGGGACCAAGCAGAGCGCATAAGCCGCTGTACCGAGGCTCTAGAGAGTCGCAGTCGCGGTGAGAAAAAACTCAAAGAAGCACTCACCGAGTTCGAAGCTAATTTAGGTAAAGACGCCGGCAAAGACTTTTTAGATACCATGCTACAAGCCTTTAGTGTGCTCGATGAAGATGCCAATGTGCGTGACCGCTTACCGATATTGCAACGTTTGTTGAGTATTTTAGCCTCACGCCAGCGCCAAATCGTTGAGCAAGGGGAAACCATAGGTGGCGACTTAAATAAATTCTTTACCGTTTTTAGCGATATCAACCGCAAGATATCACTGCAAAGTAAGCGCTTAACAGACGAAGTATCCGACGATTTAACCCTAGACGGAATTGCTCGCTCTGAAGTGAAAATTATCTCTACGGTGGATGAACTGAATTTCTGGACACCCCTTAAACGCTTCGCTCAGCAGTATGACAACTGGAATAAATCTGATGCGTTTTTACCCAGCGAGTCCTACCTCGATACGCTAGCGGATGTGGTTGAAGTATTGCCAAATGATGCGAATTACAGCATTGAGTCATTATTACGCTTAGAGCTGCACTTAAACGAAGGCGGCTCAGATCTGGTAATCAAAAACGACAGGCAATTACTTGAGTCATCCAGTCACGGTATGGCTTATCTGATTTTATGTAAATTCTTATTGGCCTTTACCCGCTTACTGCGTAATCAGGCGAATATTGATATTCATTGGCCTATCGATGAAATAGGCACTTTGGCGTATCACAACGTTGAAAAGCTTTTTGCGGCCTGTGATACCAACCACATTCACATTTTAGGGGCGTTTCCGAATCCTGAATCAGATGTATTAATGCTCTTTAAGCATCGCTATTTGATTGATAAGCAGCGCCAACGCCTTGAAAAAATTGAACCCAAACTCAGTCGTATTGCCGAGCGTTTGCAACAAAACAGTCGTTCAAACCATCACTCTGAGCAAATTGCAAAAGACAGTGCAAAAGACAACGCAGACGACAGCGCCAACAACGACCAATCACAGGTGACAGCATGATAGAAAATGGCCCATTACTCGAGCGTTTGCTAGAAGGCGAGTTTATCTGTGCAGTAACAGATGAGCACAGCTTTCATAAGCTGCAAAATGAACAATTGGTAGAGGATCTCAATCACTTTTTACGCCCGTTAAATCGTCGTGTGGCGAAAAGTGAAGACGGAGCGGTTTACTTTTTGGCCTACTGTGATTTGAATCAACAAGCGCGTCAGCAACTCAGCCAACAATTTAACACCACGGTGCAATCATTGTTGCCCATGCTTGAATGGATGCAACTGGTGCAAGAAGCCATGGGGCGCGACGGAGCCTTAAGCGCTGGCGATACCATTAAGTTGCAAGATTTCGAATCAAAAGTGGTGGACAACCAGTCTCTTATTCAACGCTTGGGGCAGCTTTCAAGTGATAAGCTGTTTAAGTCAACCAGTGATAAATCTGATATGCAGATCAAGCAGGTTTTTAAGCGTATTAAAGAATTAGGCTATTTATATCAGCCACACAAAGACCGTTTGTTTTACATAGTAACTGGTAAAGTCGAGCAGCTTATTGAGCTTGTGCGTTTTATTAAAGATGAAGAAAACGTGCCCATTGATGAGCATACTCCAGAACAAGAGGCCATGTTTTGAGTACGCTACATGAAGGCAAAAGCAGCGCCCAGAGCAATCCGTTATTTCAGCTAGGTAAAGAGCGCTTAGAGCTGATTGGTAAACATGCCGATGCACTCATGCAAGGGTATTTGCAGGGCCATGTGGACGAAAGCAGTTTTAGCCACCAAGCCCTTGAGAAATTAATTAATGGGCGAATATTGTGGCGCCCTGATGAGCAGCAACCTCTTAGTTTACGCCCCAATGTAAACGAATTAATTGCCGGCTTGACCCAAGATGAGCGCAAACGGCAAATCAATTCGGATGTAGGTGAGCATTTAGATTTAATTCACACTCGGGTGCAATCACTACAAACTGCCAGACAAAAAGGCGATTATGCCGCCAGCGAGCATCATATGCAGTTGCTAACTGAGCGAGTGCATGACATGACCGGCCAGTTTGGCGATGCCATAGAAAGCTTGTGGCATAGGTTAAATACTGAGTTTGGTTTTGTGAGTAGCTTGGACGACAAGATCCTTGAAATCGAGTTAGCCCAGCGACAACTAAGACGCATACTAGATGGCTTCAAAATCATTAGCTTTGAAGATCTGATTCAGCTAGCGGGCAGTGATGGCGCTTTGCGAAAGCTATTGGTGAGTCAATTACAAGCGCGCATATCAGAGCATTCAGGCTCATTATTAGAAGTACAGAAGCGCTTAGTGTTGTTGATGGCGCGTTTTCGCCACCAACAAGAGCGAGCTTTGTTGGTAAACCGCATGAGTGCGTTTTTGCGCCAACATCCGAATTTCAAAGTTGGTGATTACCCAAATCGCTCTAACGTACCCGAGGTCATCAATCAAGCGCACGGGATCAGTGCCCAAGGGTTTGTCGCCTTAGACAGACCACAAGACAGCTATGCGTTAGCTGAACTTGCCAGAGCCATACCGAGAGACTTAGTACCAGCGTCACAATCAGAAACGCAAACCCAAGGTTTTGCTACCGCAGTGCAAGACTTAGTCGCGACGGAGCAAAAGCAACTGGCCAAAGACGTAGAAGATTTCTTTTTACACGTGATCGAAAGTACCGAGGCGGTCAGTGGAGTCGATTACCTAGCTGAAAACGCGCTGCCATGGGAAGCCGAGATGTGGCTGTTTCAAATCGTTGCTGAATTCGAAGGTTTACCACAACAAAATAAACAAAGCTTTATGCTAGAAAAAGACAGTGCGCGAAAAAGCCCGTTTAACCATTTGCATATTATTCAAGATGTTAAATTGGGGATGCGTTTCTTCGGTGATTTTCAGGCGGTAGGTTAGGGCGCATGCCTGATGGGTTAACGCCAAAGGCAAAGTCACTGCTCAAAGAGCAGTATTTTGCCTTGTTGCATGATGAGCAAACCTACACCAGCAAGATTGCCACTGTGATGCAGATTCTTAGGTGGTGCGAGCAGGAGTATATTCAGCCAGGTCAGTGGTTGAAGCATCAAAAGCGCTATCGTTTTACGCGCTCAGGCATAGATGCCATCCGCGATACCTATTTAATGAGTTTGGGTGAGGATATCTTTGCCGACTTTAGCCAAGATACACGCCAAAGCGCGGCAGCAAAAAGTACAGATGAAAAGCAAGGTGTTATTAAACCGACGCAATCCTTGGTGCTTTGTGCACTTACTGATACAACCCCAGAACATAGCGCTACTGAAACGCTTCGCGTCTTTGCTCGGCAGTTTTACGCCAGTTGCCAAGTCAATGTAGAGCTGGATATTACTCGCGTAAACTTGGCTGATTTCGATAATTTACTGATGATAGAAAATCGCGATAGCTTTAATGATTGGCATATCTTTGAAAAGGCGATGCACCAACAGCTTGAAAAGTTATTGGTCATCTATCGCGGCGACAGTGTTTACAGCGCCGGGGCCAGTGCGCTATTGAAACAGTGGCAGCAAACACGACCACATAAACCGTGTATATACTTTGGTGATTTCGATTTGGCAGGTTTGCGAATTGCGGTATCCGGAGGTTATTCACAGCTTTTATTGCCCAGCGAAGACTGGCTCGTCAGCAATCTAGTCAAACAACACTACCCAGATGAACAGCGTAAATTTGCAGCTAATTTATTGAAAGCCTGCCCGAAGCCATGGCAAGAACTGTTGTCTCTAATGTGCGAGCAACAAGCTGGTTTACGCCAGCAAATGATGTATCAGCAAAGGTTAGTGCTTTATTAGTCTTGCTTAATGTTAGCCCTGCTTAATGTTAGAGCTGGCTACTGATAGCACAGGTTAAAAATAGCACTGGCTAATGCGCCGGCAATACGTTTTCAAACATGCACATAAGCGCAGAAATACAACAACGCGTTGAAATTAGCAGCCCAATTGTTCCGTGATGATCTGGGCAGTCTCTTGTAACTGGTTAATTAAACTGTCTTGCTCGACTTGTTTACCTAACTGGGTTTGCAGCGATGATACTGCAAGCGCGGCAATAACCTTGCCTTCAGGCTGGCCAATCAGGGTAGCCACGTCTGTAACGCCATCGATTAAGCTATTGGGCTGCACGCATAGGCCGTTTTCTCTAATCTGTGTTAGTTCTTTGTTTACGCTCAGTTGCTGTTTCTTATTCAAATCAGCATAACCGCTATCATGCTCTAGCAACATAGCTTGCACGGATGGGTTACTGTTGGCCAACAACACCTTGCCAGAGGTAGACGTGCGGGTTGAAAACAACGAGCCCTCAGTAATGTGCAGAAAAACTGGGCTGTGACTGCGTGCTTGAATAATGACCATAGTTTGACTTTGATACAACATACACAAGTAGCAAGACTGGCCGATTTTGACGGCGAGATCTTCCATGTAAGGCAAAGCGCATTGCCGCATTTGTTCAATCGGTGAAATGCTGCGAGACAAATTGTATAACTTGAATGAAATCCGGTATCGCCCTGAGGTCTCATCACGGAGTAAATAGCCTCTGGCTTCTAAGCCGACCAATACTCGGAATATTTCATTTGGGCTTCGCCCCAAACCTTGGGCAATCTCACTTTGCGAGCGAGGTAACTCTTGACTGGCCAAATATTCAAGGATGTCTAACCCTTTATCGAGGGCCGGTACCGCATATTTGGTCGTTGGCTTGTCACTCAATGAACATCACTCCATAGTTTCTTCATTCTGATAATACCTATTGATGGGCCTAATGCCTAGCAAAGCCATATGGATTAACATTTTTATCTGCTGGCTAAACGAGCATGACATTGATTTTTAATAATAAATTTTTATTTGTATATAAATATTGTATTTTTATATGAATATAAACTTGTGTGTAAAGCAAATTTGCGTCAACATTGTTAACAATTTACTACGGGTTTGATTAACAAGAGGACAAATCTATGAGCAAGATCACATTAAGTGACCAGCAAATCGCAGACTTTCACCGAGACGGATACGTCATCGCTCGCGGCTATTACACAGCACAGGAAATCGCTCGTTTACAAGAAAAAGCGTTTAACGATGACTCTTTAAATGATCGTGCTTGGCACAAAAAAGATTCAGGCGGAGCAGTCAGTAAAGTCTGTTTGTGGCAAGAAACAAGTAACGATTTATACAGCATGTTTTCTCGTAGTCGTCGTTTATCTGAGGTATGTGAAACGCTAATCGGCGAGCCGGTTTACCACACCAGCACCAAGATAATGATGAAAGAGCCCTTTGTGGGCGGCGCATGGGAATGGCATCAAGATTTCGGTTATTGGCATCGTGACAACTACATGCTTTATCCAAAGGCTATCAGTTGTATGGTGGCTATCAATCGCGCCACAGTTGAAAACGGCTGTTTGCAGGTATTAAAAGGGTCTCATCATTTAGGACGCTTAGATCACAATAAAACCGGTGATCAAAAAGGGGCAGCACTTGATTTTGTCGAAGAAGCGATGAAGTTTCACGAATTGGTGAATGTGGAACTTGAGCCAGGGGATGTATTGTTCTTCCACTGCAATCTGTTACATAAGTCAAATCAAAACCGCGCGGCAGAACCCCGCTGGTCAATGATTTGCGCTTATAACGCGGTCAGTAATCAGTCATTTCAAGAGAATGAAGCCAAATTTTACCCCTTTAGCCCAGTAGGGGATGACGCCATTCTAAATTGGCAAGAAACAGACGAAGCTAAGGTATCTTGAATGTCTGTTTTCGACGCTACGCAGCAAAATGCTAAGCAACATAGCGAACAAGATACTTCTAGCGTTTTGCCGTCAGGGTGGGTGTTACCTAAAACAATGCGCGATCCCCATGGGATGATAGTCGGCCAAGGTAAATTTACCTATCGGGTAAATGCACATTGGGGTCGACTTGATCCCAATCAGACACCTGTGGAAAATTGCCATGGGCTGGATATTGATGCCAAGGGCAGGGTCGTCATGATCACCGACGACCCGCGCAATAATATCGTGATTTACAACCGCGACGGTAAGTTACTTGATACTTTTAGCACGCATATGCCAGGTGGACACAGCGTGAAGATTGTCAACGAAAACGGTGACGACTTTATGTATCTTATCGATAGCGGTTGGGTGAAAAACCGTTTATGGGATGGGCAATCAACTGAAGCATGGGATTCACCGTATAATCGCGTTGTGGCGCAATCAGGGTTTATTGCAAAGCTAGACATGTCGGGACGCTTACTTTTCAGTATCGGGCATCCTCAAACGTATGGCGTATACCGGCCGGATCAACCTTTTAGACCAACGGACATTGCCATCAGTGAAAAAGGGGATATGTACGTTACAGACGGTTACGGCTCAGATTATTTATTGCAATACAACTCTCAAGGACAATTTATTCGCTGCTGGGGCGGCCACGATAATTCTGACCCTAATTATAATCTATCGAATACTCATGGTATTGGCATTGACACGCGAAGCGGTGCACCTGAGTTGATTGTGAGTTCGCGAGGCGCCCACTGCTTGAAGCGATTCTCTATGACGGGTGAATATATAGGTACGATTGATGCGAATGGCGCGTATATTGGTGGTCCAATATTCAAAGGTGAGCATTTCTACGCGCCTGTATGTTGGTCGCATATTGAAGGCAAAAATCAAGATGATTCTGGGTTTATCAGTGTGTTTGATAAACACAATCGTGTGGTGGCGAATCTTGGCGGCACAGCGCCGGAGTATATCAATGGTCAGTTGCAGCCCATGCAAAGCACATGGGATGTGTTTAATCATTGTCATGGCTTGTGCGTCGATGAAGACGAAAACCTATACATCGGCCAGTGGAATGCCAACCAAAGTTACCCTATGAAGTTAGAGCGTGTGTAATACCATTCCACGTTAATAAGTGATGACTCAGCGAGAGTTTAAAAGGGCTTAAACAAGGCGCATGACTGAATGAATAGTTGTTCTCTTTCGAAGTCATGCAACGCAGTGTAAGCCCTCTTA
>Ga0189289_10200_pt1 | contig 51980 bp, 44 predicted proteins | sample UW106minimetaG_FD_130313 | JGI IMG/M metagenome (GOLD analysis project Ga0189289, IMG submission 130313) | Marine microbial communities from the Costa Rica Dome - UW106 mini metaG | ecosystem: Environmental > Aquatic > Marine > Oceanic > Photic zone | place: Costa Rica: the Eastern Pacific...
CGAAGAGTGGAGGAAACACTACAACACAAAAAGGCCCCACAGTGCATTGGGCTACAAACCACCAGCTCCTGAAACCATCATTCCGATGGATCAGAGGCCGATCATGCACTAACAATCAAAATGAACCACTCAGATGAGGCTGCTCAGGGCGGTGAGCGTCAGCTATACGCAGTTCGTTGTTAATAAACAGTGGGGCAAGTGCAGGATTTCTTTCAGTGAGATCTCCGATTTCCGGGTCTGAATCAAAAGAGTCTAAGTCGTCGCCTTCTGTGTTTAGGCGCTCAGCGATGTTCGACAAAGCCTGCAAGAGCTTTAAGCTCCCGAGTCCTTTTACGTCATTTGTCGAATGGCCGGCCTTCCGGACAACCTGACGCAAGAAACTATTGGGGATACGTTGCCATATTTCATAAAGGCTTTTGCATCGCGTGAGGAATGCTTGCTCAGTCATTGAAAGAGGTGCCACTTGCGCAAGACGCGAAAGCTCGGGGTATCCGTACCACCCATTGGCGGTAATTTCCGCGCGGGAAAAACCTACAATTTCAGCGGGTGCCTTCGAAATACCGAGTTTTTCACTCAACGCCGCGAGATGATCGCCAAGGCTTAGTAATTGGTCAGCCAACCTTTCGACTTTTGCAGCTACATGCTCTTCTTCATGATCAAGCTCGCCGACCAGCGCGGGTTCCAAGGCGAAAGAATGCGCGTGGACGATTTCTCGATCAGGCTTAGGCTTGTAGAGTTCTCTTATGCATGCACTAACCATGTTTCGGCCAACTCGAGTTAGATCCGAAAAACTCCATTGCCCTTTGTAGGATGGACTGCAAAGCCATCTTCCCTCGGCATTGACTGGCATGGTGTCGAAATGATCGCTTTGCTCGTAGCGTTCAAGAAATCGGTCATCAAGATAAACCACTTCTTCATACCCGACGAGCGCATTTGCACGATCATGTGTCATAGAACCTTCAACGCCGGGCCAAACGAGGCTATTGGCATCTGGCGCCGAACAAAGCTCAGGAGACACTGCAATGACCGACGCCCAAACTTGGATCAATAGTCCACCGTTGTGTTCGCGCAAGCCGAGTTCATACCAACCACCTTCGGGCTGTACATTAAAATGGGCTGCGCCTTCCATCACGGATCGAAGTTCAGGTGTGTCCGGCAACAGCGCTTCGTAGGAGAATACGCGAACTCCAAAGCTGCCACGCATCCATAGATACCGGCGCAGGTATTCGTTACTCATGACCCATTGAACATTTCTCTTCGAGGAATAGAAATATTCCGTCGAAATCTCGCCCTCTGCGACGCCGAATTCCGGCAACCCAAAATCATCGTAGGAAATTCGTTGATGTTCCCCGCCGATACAACGGGGGGAAAGCCCAAGAGACATCCAGACTTTTTCAGCAAGATTGTAGCTAAAGAACGATCCATCGCCCCAAGCTGCGACCACGTAATCAAATCCGGAAACTGATGGAACATACTCCGCACACTCACCCTTGTCTTGGACGTAGGGCGTAGAAGAGGAAACAAGGCCATCGCTTGTTTCTTGCAAGACTCGTAGCCCTTCAAGTTTGTCCTCTGGCACACATGCCATCAACATATGCAGATGCTCACGGGTTGGCCCGTATGGGTCATGCTCGTGTCTTTTTGCTACGATAACTTTGTGCTGAGCTTCTTCACCCACGGGCTCAAGCATGCTGCGTAACAGCTCGGGCAATTGATCCTCGGGGATTGGAAAATCACTAAGATAGTCTTTAGGCAAAGAACTGTTTCCTTGAAATATGCATTGCTATACCGACAGTGATAGAATGGTCATTAAATATAACGGTGCTACATCCAGTGCTACAGATTCTCATGGCACCAACCAAACCCAACAAAACAAGGGGTTTCAGAAAGCGTCGTTCCCATCCATCATCGGAGCGACCGAGAGGCGGGCGGCGGTGTGAAGTTTGGTGTCCATTGGGGCGACCTTGACTGTGGCGTGCAGTGACGTGGCTATGAAAGACCCTGCACGCAAACATTGCGGCGTGGGCGGCGCTGATTCCAGTGCCGGTGCATGTATCACGGATTTCACACAGGAACAGGGGGCTGCACTACACGGCAGGCTTTCACGTGACGGATCCCCCTGCTTTGCGCTTACAGGTGGCGGTCAAACCAATCCATCACCCGTTCCGGCCGCGCGCCCAGATATTCATAGGCGGCAAAACGGCTCTTCTCCAGCTCGATCAGCCGCATTTCTTTGTCGACGGTCAGCGCGTCATAGTAGCTTTGCACCATTGGCATTTCCGTCCAGGGATCATTGGTGTTTTGCACCACCAGCGTCGGCACGGTGATCTTGGGGGCGTCGAGCACAAAGTTCGGCTCCGCCATGTTGAAACCCATCCGTGCGGTGCTGACCTTTTCACCGGCGCGGACCATAAAACCGGGCATGCCGAGGGCTTTGACAAAATTGGAATAGAGCAAGGGCTGCACCGCGATCATCGCCTTAATGTTTTGACGCTCTGCCAGCCCGTGGTCCCGGCCATAGGCATAGGTCGTGGCCGCCGACCCCATGCAAATGGACAGCAGTCCGATGTTGGCACTTGGATACCGGGCCGAGACGAAATCCACCGCGGCAATCACATCTTTGGCTTCTTCCGGGCCCCAGCTGACCCAAGGAATGGGGCCCAGATCGCTGTCCCCATGCCCCCGAAGATCATACATCAGCACCGAATGGCCCTGATCCATCAGATATTTGGCCTGCCTGAGAAAACGGATGTCCTGCTTCCAGGGGGGCATCGGGCCATGGCCTTTGGGCGTCCAGCCACCACGATTGCATTGCACGCCGAAATGGCTTTGCACGATCACCTTGTCAGCGCCGCCGCGGATCAGCCATCCCCGCAGGGTGACGCCGTCTTCGGTGGAAAACTCAACATCTTCAAAAGGCAAATCAAAGGATTGGGGATGATCAAACAAGGGGGCCTGCCCCGGCTTGATCATCATATTGGAAACAAACGTGCCAAACATTTCTGACCTCTCAGGTAAAGGGAGTCCCATATTCCCGAGTAATTAAGTCAATTTTTGTGAAGGCAATAGGAGCGCTAGTCCAGCATCGGGTAAACGCCGCTTTTCTTGACGGTGCCATAGACAAAGCTGGTGTCGATGGACCCGATGCCGCCGATGGGATGGATGCGGGTGCGGATGAAATCCTCATAGGCTGCCAGCCCCGCGACCACGACCCGCAGCAGGTAGTCAGTGGGACCAGTCAGCATATGGCATTCCTGCACCTCATCCAGCGCGATCACCCGGCGTTCAAAGGTCTTTACCGTATCTTCATTGTGCTTTTCCAGCGTGATGCGGACAAAAGCAGTCAGCGCCAGACCGTATGCTTCGGCATCCACATCGGCGCTGTAGCCTTTGAGAACACCGGCTTTTTCCAGATTGCGCACGCGGCGCAGGCAAGGGCTGGGCGACAGGTTCACCTGTTCGGCCAGTTCCAGGTTGGTCATACGTCCGTCGCGCTGCAGGGCACGCAGGATTTGGCGGTCTTTGCTGTCCATCTTTGAACCAATATCGGCATAATATGCTAATTTTAGACCAATACTTAGCAACATTGGCATGCACATGCCAGTCTTTCTGCCCCACCCTGCCTGCAACACAGATTTTGGGGGAGCAACCAATGAACAATTCAAATCCCGGTTTCGCAACACGCGCCATTCACCACGCCTATGATCCGCAGGACAACGAAGGCGCTCTGACGCCGCCGTTGCACCTGACCTCAACCTTTGCGTTTGAAACGGCCGAGGCCGGTGGTGAGATGTTTGCCGGCGACCGTGCCGGCCACATCTACAGCCGAATTTCCAACCCGACCTGCGATCTGTTGGAAAAACGCATCGCCACGCTGGAAGGGGCGGAGGCCGGTCTGGCGCTGGCGTCGGGCATGGGGGCAATCACCGCCGCGCTTTGGACGTTGCTCAGCCCCGGTGATGAGGTCATCGTCGACAAGACGCTCTATGGCTGCACCTTTGCCTTCATGCAGCACGGGCTGACCAAGTTTGGCGTCACCATCACCCATTGTGACCTGACCGATCCCGACAATCTGGTTGACGCGATCAGCGACAAAACCCGCGTGGTCTATTTTGAGACCCCGGCAAACCCCAATATGCGTCTGGTGGACATCGAAGCCGTTGCCACCATTGCCCATGAGCAGGGTGCAACCGTGATTGTCGACAACACCTATGCCACCCCCTACCTGACCCGCCCGATCGAAAAAGGTGCAGATCTGGTGCTGCACTCGGCCACCAAATACCTGGGTGGGCATGGCGACGTAGTGGCCGGCCTGATGGTCGGCTCGGCCGAGCTGATCCAGGAGGTGCGCCTGGTCGGCATGAAGGATATGACCGGCGCGGTGATGTCGCCGTTCAACGCCATGTTGATCCTGCGCGGGCTGAAAACGCTGGCACTGCGGATGGACCGCCATTGCAGCAACGCCGATGTGGTGGCCGATTGGCTGGAAGCGCAGCCTGAGGTGCAGAAGGTCTATTTCCCCGGTCTGGAAAGCTATGAGCAGCACGATCTGGCCAAACGCCAGATGGATCAGCCCGGCGCGATGATCGCCTTTGAACTGGCCGGCGGGCTGGAGGCAGGCCGCAGCATGATGAACCGATTGGAGATGATCCAGCGTGCCGTGTCACTGGGCGATGCGGAAACCTTGATCCAGCACCCTGCCTCGATGACCCATTCCACCTACACCCCGGAAGAGCGCGCCGAACACCACATCTCGGACGGGTTGATCCGCCTGTCGGTGGGTCTGGAAGAGGTGGCCGATATTCTGGCCGATCTGGATCAGGCCCTGCCCCGCGGGACCGAAGCGCTGGCGGCGGAATAAGCCCTAACCCAGCGGCGGCGTGCGCGCCACGCCGCCCTTCACCCGCCGCAGTGGGATTGAGGATTGGATGGAGGACACACCCGGCACCTTGGTCAGACGTTCGACCAGCACCTGTTCGAATTCTTTGAGGCCCGTGGTGACAATCCGCAGCAGGTAGTCGCGATCGCCGGTCATCAGCCAGCAATCCACCACCTCTGGCATGGCGCTGACGGCGCGTTCAAACCGCGCCAAAGCGTCATCCACCTGCCGGTCCAGCTGCACTGAGACAAAGACCGAAAACTCATAGCCAAGCGCGGCCTCATCAATCAGGGCCGCATAGCCGGTGATGATGCCTTCCTGTTCCAGCCGTTTGATCCGGCGGGCCACCGGGGTGGGGCTAAGGCCAATACGGTCTGACAGCTCCTGCACCGAAAGCCGCCCTTCACGACCCAGGATCTGAAGGATCTGAATATCGAACGGATCAAGATTAGAGAAATCTGCCACTATGCTCAGCTTTCTTAACGGATACCACCAAAGTTAACGAAAAATACGCCGAAATACGCCGGATAACAACAGCACAGCCATGGTAAACTGGCGCAACGCGCCACGCGACCCACCAAGCACCCCACTTTGCACGGCCCACGCGCTGCCCCCGGGAGGACCCAAATGACCCAGACCACCACACTCGACAGCCAGCACATCGCGCATCTTAAAACGCTGGAGCAGCGCCTTTTGTGGCTATCCCATTGGATGATCCACCACGCCAACCACATCCGCCCGAAAGAGGATGGGATCAAGATCGGCGGGCATCAGGCCTCTTCCGCCTCGATGGTGTCGATCATGACGGCGCTCTATTTCTCGGCGCTGAAGCCTGAGGATCGGGTGGCGGTGAAACCACATGCCTCACCCATTTTCCATGCGATGCAGTACCTGATGGGCCAGCAGACCCGTGAGAAGATGGAAAACTTCCGCGGCTTCGGCGGGGTGCAGAGCTACCCCAGCCGCACCAAAGACATTGACGATGTGGACTTCTCCACCGGCTCCGTGGGCCTGGGGGTCGCGATCACCTCATTTGCGTCGATGGTGCAGGATTACATCGAAGCCAAGACCTGGGGCGCAGGCCTGCCGCTGGGCCGGATGGTGGCGCTGGTGGGGGACGCCGAACTGGACGAAGGCAACGTCTATGAAACCCTGCAGGAGGGGTGGAAAAACGACCTGCGCAATTGCTGGTGGGTGATCGACTATAACCGTCAATCGCTGGACGGCATCGTGCGCGAAGGCCTGTTTGAACGGGTTGAGAAGATCTTTGACGCCTTTGGCTGGGATGTGGTGCGGGTGAAATACGGAGCGCTGCAACAGGCGGCCTTTGCAGAACCGGGCGGCGCGGCGCTGCGCGACTGGATCGACAGCTGTCCCAATCAGGACTACTCGGCGCTGACCTTCATGGGCGGTGCGGTCTGGCGCAAACGGCTGCTGGATGATCTGGGCGATCAGGGAGACGTCACCGCGCTGATCGAACGGCGCAGCGATGACGTACTGGCCGCGCTGATGGAAAACCTTGGCGGCAACTGTGTGGCCACCATGGCGGAAACCTTTGCCAGCATCGACCATGACCGCCCCACTTGTTTCCTGGCCTATACGGTCAAGGGCTGGGGCACCCCCATTGCCGGTCACAAGGACAACCACGGCGGTCTGATGAACAAGACCCAGATGAAGGCCTGGCAGGCCCATATGGGTGTGACTGAGGGTCAGGAGTGGGAGCCTTTCGCGACCGTTGAGGATGCAAAGGCTTTGCAGAAATTCCTTGGCGATGTGCCGTTCTTTGCCAAAGGTCCGCGCCGTTACACGGACGCCCAGCTGCCGGTGCCGCCGGTTGCGATTTCGGCGGAGAAAGACATTTCCACCCAGGCCGCCTTTGGCAAGGTGCTGGATGACCTGTCCAAAGGTGACAGTGCGCTGGCGGAACGGATTGTGACCACCTCACCGGATGTGACCGGCACCACCAATCTTGGCCCCTGGGTCAACCGGCGCAAGCTGTTTGCCCGGGAAGAACAGGCCGATGCGTTCATTGAGCATCGCATCCCCTCCACCGCCAAGTGGGAATTCACCCCAAAAGGTCAGCATATCGAACTGGGCATCGCCGAGATGAACCTGTTCCTGCTCTTAGGCGCGGCGGGGTTGAGCCACAGCCTGTTTGGCAAACGTCTGATCCCCATCGGTACGGTCTATGATCCCTTTGTCTGCCGCGGCCTCGATGCGCTGAACTACGCCTGTTATCAGGATGCACGCTTCATGATCGTCGGCACCCCCTCTGGTGTGACGCTGGCCCCTGAAGGCGGCGCGCATCAGTCGATCGGCACACCGCTGATTGGCATGTCGCAGGACGGTCTGGCCGCCTTTGAACCGGCCTTTGCGGATGAGCTGGCGGTGATCATGGAGTGGGCTTTTGACTATCTGCAGCGCGATGGTGAAGGCGATCCCTGCGAACGCACCTGGCTGCGCGATGAGACCGGCGGCTCGGTCTATCTGCGGCTGACCACCAACCCGATCGAACAGCCCGGCAAACGCGCGGATGAGGATTTCCGTCAGGGTGCCATTGACGGGGCCTATTGGCTGAAGAAACCGGGGCCGAACTGTGAGGTGGTGATCGCCTATCAGGGTGCTGTTGCACCTGAGGCGATCAAAGCGGCGGGGATCATCGGCGAAGGCCGCCGCGATGTCGGCGTGCTGGCCGTGACCTCGGCCGACCGTCTGAATGCCGGCTGGACCGCGGCACAACGTGCCCGCGCCCGTGGCAACGCAAAGGCCGTCAGCCACATCGAACGCCTGATGGGTGCCCTGCCCCGCCACTGCAAACTGGTGACCGCAATTGACGGCCATCCCGCCACCCTGGCCTGGCTGGGCGGGGTCGAGGGCCATCAAACCGTGTCACTGGGGGTCGAGCATTTCGGCCAAACCGGCACCATCGGCGACCTTTACCGCCACCACGGCATCGACGCCGCCTCCATCGCCGAAAAAGTCCGCGGCCTCACTGCCGGCCGGCCTATTCCGGTGCGGTGAGGCAGTGGAAGCCAAGGCAAATCTGACGGCTATAGCACCCCAAGCGAACAAAAGCTCCCGAAGATACTTCGGGAGCTTATAGACTTGTGGCAATGATCAAATGTCACCGCCCCTTATGCAACGAACCACCTACAGGTCCAGTAGCTGGTTTGCTTTAACACCAACGACTTAACTGCAGTCCGCCTTAATCCACAACGTTGAGGAACTGGCCCCGGCGCTATACGTCATTTTGACATTAAACGCCGGATCAAACCCAGTCCAGCGACAGGTTGCAAAGGTTGATAGTGCCTGTTCGGCCATTTTGGCTTTCTCCGAAGTCGACGGGTATTCACGTTTTCCGCATAGTCCTTCTTCAATTGCCATTTGCATGCACAGGCCCACCCCTCCGTCACGATGTGGGAACACATCGGAACGATACAAAGTTTTGACGGCGGCGACCGTGGTGTTCTGTTGTCTCGCTTCCTCTTCCCAGTTTGCCTCTGTTACCAAACTGGCAGGTTTGTCTATCAAAGTGAATGCGAAGAAAAGCGGTGTCTGTTTTGATGAACCATGGCCCGAGGTAATTTTGTTCCAGTTAACCCGGTATTTACCAATTGTTGTCTCGCCTTGGTATTTGGAAGATGTACCAACGCCGCAACCAGCAAGTGAGATCAGCGTCACCGCTGCCAATGCGATCTTTGAATAACCCATTATTTGGAATGCCTTCAGTTAAGAGTCGTCGAGAGTCGAAACTAGCCAATCCCCAAAATGATTGTAAAGACAGCCCACCACACCCGCCTGAAGCGAAGATCGCCTTCTAACTATACGAGGCTAAATATTGTTGTGTTGAGAGCTTTGTTGCCCTTTGACAGGGCAGAATTCCCTGCGGCTTTGCGCAACCGGGCTGACACTTGAAAAGCCTAACCGAACAGCTTCACGGCGGTCACCAAGTAAAGGGAAATTGCAGCCATCATCACCACATCACGCCAAAAGGGCTCGCTTACCCCTGCATTTGCTCTCAGTGTACTGCCATATGCCGTGGTGATCCTAGGGCCCACCCAAAAACATCTGTAAAGCAAACGGGTTACCAGCGTTCTCTCTGCCGCCCGCTCACAAAACAACGCGACAGATCGAGGGTATAAGATATGCGCGATTGCTGACCAGTAAGCCAAGAAACACAGCACATGCACAAGGATAAGCACCAAGGCTGTCGCACCTCCTGAAATGCGAGACTAGGTCTCAAATGAAAAATCCACCATGGATTGCATTCTACACCTCAATACGCAACCATAATGCAGCAAGCTCGATTTCGGATCTGCGGCACTCTAATTAGGGCTCTAAAGGTTCAGCCCCCTGTTACTCCGCCGCCGCTTTTTTGAAGTCGGTGGGCTGGTAGTTCAGCACCGGGGACAGCCAGCGTTCGACCTCTTCCAGCGCCATGCCTTTGCGGTTTGCGTAGTCTTCGACCTGATCACGCTCCACTTTGGCGACGCCGAAGTAATAGCTTTCAGGGTGGCCGATATAGAGGCCCGAGACCGAGGCGCCGGGCCACATGGCGTAGCTGTCGGTCAGCTCAACCCCGGTGGCGTTTGTCGCGTCCAAAAGCTCAAACAGTGTCGCTTTTTCGGTGTGATCGGGCTGCGCCGGATAGCCCGGGGCGGGACGGATGCCGTCATAGGCTTCTTTGATCAACTCGTGGTTGGCGAAATCCTCGGCCGCCGCATAGCCCCAGAGTTCTTTGCGGACCTTTTCATGCATCCGCTCGGCAAAGGCTTCGGCGAAACGGTCGGCCAGGGCTTTCACCATGATTGAGGAGTAATCGTCGTTTTTACCGGCAAACGCCTCAGCGATTTTTTCTTCTTCGGCCCCTGCGGTGACGACAAAGCCGCCCAGATAATCCGGCGTGCCTTCAGGGGCGACGAAGTCTGACAGGGCCACATTGGGCCGCCCAGCGCGTTTGGCGCTTTGCTGGCGCAGGGTGTGGAACGTGGCCCGTTCTGCGCTGCGGCTGTCGTCCTGCCACAGTTGGATGTCATCGCCCAGCGCATTGGCCGGCCAGAAACCAACGACAGCGCGCGGATGGAACCAGTTTTCATCAATGATGCGTTTCAGCATGTCTTGCGCATCGGCAAAAAGCTGACGCGCGGCCTCCCCCTGTTTTTCATCCTCCAGAATACGCGGGTAAACGCCGCGCATTTCCCAAGTTTGGAAGAAGGGCGTCCAGTCGATATATTCCGCCAGTTCCGCCAGATCCCAGCCATCAAAGGTCCGGGTGCCAAGGAAACTGGGTGTGGTGGCCTGATAGCCGGTCCAATCAACCTGATAGGCATTGTCCCGCGCGGTCTCGACGCTGATGCGTTTCTTCGCCAGTTCGGCGCGGGCGTGCTTTTCGGCGACGGAGGCGTATTCCGCGCGGATGTCGTCGATATAGGTGACCTTCTGCTCGTCACTCAGCAGCGACGACACAACCCCAACAGCACGCGAGGCATCGGTGACATAGACCGCCTGCGCCGTGTCAAGGTTCGGATGGATCTTCACCGCTGTATGCACCTTGGAGGTGGTGGCTCCCCCAATAAGCAGGGGCTGCTGCATCCCTTCACGCTGCATTTCCGCGGCAACATGCACCATCTCATCAAGCGACGGGGTGATCAGACCAGAGAGGCCGATGATATCAACGTTTTCCTCCCGTGCGACCTGCAGGATCTTTTCGGCAGGCACCATCACACCAAGGTCGATGATTTCGTAGTTGTTACAGGCCAGCACCACGCCCACGATGTTCTTGCCGATATCATGCACGTCCCCCTTCACGGTGGCCATCAGCACCTTACCGGCACTTTCGGCAGCACCGTCTTTTTCGGCGTCCATATAGGGCAGCAGCACGGCAACGGCCTGTTTCATCACACGGGCGGATTTCACCACCTGCGGCAGGAACATCTTGCCGGAGCCGAAGAGATCGCCGACCACGTTCATCCCCGCCATCAGCGGACCTTCGATCACATGCAGCGGACGTTCCGCGTTCTGGCGGGCCTCTTCGGTGTCTTCATCGATATATTCGGTGATCCCGTTTACCAGCGCATGTTCCAGACGTTTTTCAACGCTCCATTCGCGCCAGGTCAGATCTTTCTCTTTGCCTTTACTGCCCCCCTGCCCGCGGAAACGTTCAGCAATCTCCAGCATCCGCTCGGTGGCGTCAGCACGGCGGTTCATCACCACGTCTTCACAGGCTTCGCGCAGCTCAGGATCAATCTGGTCATATACGGCCAGCTGACCGGCGTTGACGATCCCCATATCCACACCGGCCTGAATACCGTGGTAAAGGAAGACCGAGTGCATCGCTTCGCGCACCAACTCATTGCCCCGGAAACTGAACGACAGGTTCGACACACCGCCTGAGACATGCACATGTGGCAGGTCGGTGGTGATGCGCCGTGCGGCCTCGATGAAGTCGACACCGTAGTTGTCGTGTTCCTCAATACCCGTCGCCACAGCAAAGACGTTGGGGTCAAAGATGATGTCTTCGGGCGGGAAGCCCACCTGCTGCGTCAGGATCTCATAGGCGCGGGTACAGATTTCGACCTTACGGTCTTCGGTATCGGCTTGGCCAACCTCATCAAAGGCCATGACCACCACAGCGGCGCCATAGGCCCGACACAGACGCGCCTGATCGATAAACTGCGCCTCGCCCTCTTTCATCGAGATCGAGTTCACGATGGCCTTGCCCTGCACACATTGCAGACCGGCCTCAATCACCTCCCACTTGGAGCTGTCGATCATGATCGGTACCCGGGCGATATCAGGCTCGGACGCGATGAGGTTCAGGAACTCCACCATTGCGGCTTTGGAGTCGATCAACCCCTCATCCATATTCACGTCAATGATCTGCGCGCCGTTTTCCACCTGTTGGCGGGCCACATCCAACGCGGTGGCGTAATCACCATTGGTGATCAGCTTGCGGAACTTGGCAGATCCGGTGACGTTGGTCCGCTCGCCCACATTCACAAACGGAATGTCCTCAGTCAGGACAAAGGGTTCCAAGCCAGACAGGCGCATTTGCGGCGCGACTGTCGGAATAACGCGCGGGGCAATGTCAGCGACAGCATCCGCAATGGCGCGGATGTGATCATAGGTGGAGCCACAGCAGCCCCCTACTACATTGACCAGCCCCTCACGGGCAAAGCCTGCCACCTGTTCGGCCATCTCTTCGGGCGTCTCGTCATATTCGCCCATCTCATTGGGCAGGCCCGCGTTGGGATAGGCGCAGGTCAAAGTGTCGGCCACATTGGAGATCTCGGCGATATGGGCACGCATCGCATTGGCCCCCAGCGCACAGTTCAGACCAATGGTCAGCGGCTGCGCGTGACGCACCGAATGCCAAAACGCCGTGGGCGTCTGCCCCGACAAGGTGCGCCCCGACAGATCGGTGATGGTGCCCGAGATCATCACAGGATACCGCATACCGCGCTCTTCAAACACCTGCTCACAGGCAAAGATCGCAGCCTTGGCGTTCAGGGTGTCAAAGATCGTCTCAATCAGCAGGATATCAGCGCCACCTTCCAACAGACCACGGGCCTGTTGCGCATAGGCCTCACGCAACTCATCAAAGGTCACGGCGCGATAGCCCGGGTTGTTCACATCCGGGCTGATCGAGGCGGTGCGGTTGGTCGGCCCCAATGCGCCCGCAACATAGCGTTTGCGGCCATCCTCTTTCTCAGCGCGGTCCATCGCGATCCGGGCCAGACGCGCGCCTTCGATGTTGATCGCATCCACCAGCCCCTGCTGATCATAATCCGCCTGCGCAATTGTGGTGCCGGAAAACGTGTTGGTCTCCACAATATCCGCACCGACCATGGCGTAGTTATAGTGGATCTCCTCCACCAGATCGGGGCGGGTCAGGTTCAACAGGTCGTTGTTGCCCTTCAGCGGTTTGTCACTGTGAATATGCGCGTGGCAGGTACAGCCCGGCCCGTGACCCGAGCTGTCGCCGTTAAAGTCATCCTCCACCAGTCCAAGTTTCTGGATCTGGGTACCCATCGCGCCGTCCAACACAAGGATCCGCTCTTTGGCGGCGGCTTCAAGTTCGGCAAAAACAGGGGAAAGCGGGAGGGATGTAACAGACATACGGGCACCATGTGGTTCTTATGAAGTTGCGCCTATGTATCGCCTGCCCTTTCATAAGCCCAATTCATAATAATCATCATTTATATGAGGCGTCCTCAAATTCAGGACTGCGAAATGTCGGCCTTCGACCACCAAAGGTCTGATTTGAAACAGTTCTCCACCCAGTGCTCAGAAATGCTGAAACGGTAAAAACCAAGAGGATGCGCCATGGCCGAACAGATCACCCGCGGCTATTGCCAGTGCAAAACCACAGCCTGGGAATTCACCGGTGCAGCGACCTGGCAATGCTACTGCCACTGTGATGACTGCCGCCGCAACTGCGCCGCGCCGGTGGTGGCCTGGCTGGGCGTGCCCTTGCGGCAGTTTCGCTGGACAGGCGCCGCGCCGAAAACGCGCGAAAGCTCCCCCGGGGTTTATCGCCACTTCTGCGCTGACTGTGGCTCCCCCATGGGGTTTGAGGCGGACCATTATGCTGGTGGCATGCATCTCTATGCGGGGTCGATGGAGCACCCTGAAACCTTCACCCCCACCTTTCACGTCAACTATCAGGCCAAACTGCCCTGGCTACAGATGAAGGATGATCTGGTGAAATACGACGGCACATTGCTGCACAACCCCGAAGACCTGAGTGCCTATGACTGACACCACCCCTTGCGACACGCCCGTATGACATGGGGCTTGCCCCACGCCTGTCCCTGCCGCAGGCTGGAAACGACTGTATAGGAGCCCAAGATGCCAGAGATCGCCCATTCCGCCGCCGCCATGATTTCCGGCATGGAGCCACAGCTGCGTGAAGGGAGCTTTGTCTTTGTATCACTCAATGCGGGTCAGGACACCAATGACCTGCACCACGCGGCCATTGCTTCCTTCCGGGAGGAGGAAGGGCTTTCGCTGATCCTACCCTTTGATGTCGCGGCAGACGCAGGGTTTGACACTGCCCAGCCGATGGCCTGTATCACCCTCAACGTCTACTCCGCCCTATCAGGCGTCGGGCTGACCGCTGCGGTGTCCGGCGCATTGGGGGCAAGTGACATTCCGTGTAACATTGTCGCCGCCTACCATCACGACCACGTCTTTGTCCCCTGGGACGCCAAAGACCGCGCGCTGACCGCCCTACAAACCCTGCAATCTAGCGCTACGTCCTAAAAACAAGGCCCCAACCTATCGCCTCAGCCCCTTGTTGCGAATAATTCTCATTTTTATTCTCAGCGCTATTGCGAATGGTTCTCAATTTCATTATCAACAGGTCAACACGATAGGAAACCCAACAGGACCGGAGCCCATTATGGCCAAATCCCTTTTGACTGGTGCATTGATCACTGCAGTACTCGCCTCACCTGCGATGGCGGAAAAAATGAAGGTTGTGACCACCTTTACGGTTTTGTCTGACATGGCGCAGAACGTGGCGGGGGATGCGGCCGATGTTGTCTCCATCACCAAACCGGGTGCGGAAATTCACGGCTACCAGCCAACCCCGCGTGACATTGTACGCGCTCATGACGCAGATCTGGTGCTTTGGAACGGGCTGAACCTGGAACTGTGGTTCGAACAGTTCATCGCAAACCTGGGCGATGTGCCTTCGGTCACCCTCACCGATGGGATTGAGCCGATTTCGATCGCCGAAGGGTCTTACGAGGGCAAAGCCAACCCGCATGCCTGGATGGGTCTGGACAACGCCATTGTCTATATCGACAACATCGCCACCGCCTTTGCTGATCAGGATCCGACCAACGCCGCGGTCTACAAAGCCAATGCCGAGGCATATAAGGACCAGCTGCGCGCCACCATTGAGCCGCTGAAAGCGCAGATTGCCGAGGTTCCTGCTGACAAACGCTGGCTGGTGTCCTGTGAGGGTGCCTTCAGCTATCTGGCCAAGGATCTGGGCCTGCAGGAGCTGTACCTCTGGCCGATGAATGCCGATCAGACCGGCACGCCGCAACAGGTGCGCAAGGTCATCGATGGGGTCCGCGCCAACAACATCACCGCTGTTTTCTGTGAAAGCACCGTCAACAACGACCCCGCCAAACAGGTGGCGCGTGAAACGGGTGCTACTTATGGCGGAATGCTCTATGTAGATAGCCTGAGTGAGGCGGACGGGCCGGTGCCAACCTATTTGGACCTCTTGCGCGTCACCTCGGAAACCATCGCAACCGGTCTGACCGCAACCTTAAACTAAACGCGGGACAGCCCACTCATGAAAGATCACATGACCCTGCCTGATGCAGCCACGCTCAAGGAGTTCACTGCCGAGGACGGCCCCGGCGGTGGCATCCTTGCCCGCGACGTCACAGTCACCTATCGCAACGGCCACACCGCCCTGCGTGAGGCCAGTTTTGCCATCCCCCGCGGCACGGTGACCGCGCTTGTGGGGGTCAACGGTGCCGGCAAGTCGACGCTGTTCAAGGCGATCATGGGCTTTGTGCCCGCCGCACAGGGCAGCATCCACCTGTTGGGTCGTACGGTGAAACAAGCGTTGAAGGAAAACCTCGTCGCCTATGTGCCGCAATCCGAAGAGGTGGACTGGGCCTTCCCGGTGCTGGTGGAAGATGTCGTCATGATGGGGCGTTACGGACATATGGGGCTGCTGCGGCGGCCCCGTAAGGCCGACCACGAGGCGGTGGATCAGGCGCTGAACCGCGTCAACATGCAGGATTTCCGCAAACGCCAGATTGGCGAACTGTCCGGCGGCCAGCGCAAACGGGTCTTTCTGGCCCGCGCTTTGGCCCAAGATGGCAAGGTGATCCTGCTGGATGAGCCCTTTACCGGGGTGGACGTCAAAACCGAAGATCAGATAATAGCGCTGCTGCGTGAGTTGCGTGACGAAGGCCGGGTGATGTTGGTCTCGACCCATAACCTCGGCTCGGTCCCTGAATTCTGTGATCGCACCGTTTTGGTCAAAGGCACCGTGCTGGATTACGGCCCGACCGAAACCACCTTTACCCGCGACAACCTGAAACGCGCCTTTGGTGGGGTGCTGCGCCAGTTCACACTGGGCGGCCAAGAGCTGCACGATGACGACGATCCGCGCCAGATCTCAATCCTGACAGATGATGAACGGCCCTTCGTGCAATACGGTGATGAGACCCGCAAAACCGAAGGTGAGGCGGAGCCGAAGGCATGATCACCCTGTTGGAACCGTTTACCTACAACTACATGCTGAACGCCATGTGGGTGTCGGCCCTTGTGGGGGGCGTCTGTGCCTTCCTATCGGCCTATCTGATGCTGAAAGGCTGGTCGCTGATCGGCGATGCGCTGTCCCATTCGGCGGTGCCGGGTGTGGTTGGCGCCTATGCGCTGGGTCTGCCCTTTGCACTGGGGGCCTTTATTTCCGGCGGCTTGGCGGCCGGGGCGATGTTGTTCCTGTCGGACCGGTCGGGCCTGAAAATCGATGTGATCATCGGTCTGATCTTCACCAGTTTCTTTGGGCTGGGTCTGTTTCTGGTGTCACTGAACCCTGCCTCCATCAACGTACAGACCATCACCATGGGCAACATTCTGGCGATCACCCCTGAGGATACTCTGCAATTGGCGATCATCGGCTTTGTGTCCCTGGCTGTGCTGCTGGTGAAGTGGAAGGACCTGATGGTCACTTTCTTTGACGAAAGCCATGCGCGCTCCATCGGGTTGAACCCCGGCGCGCTGAAACTGGTGTTCTTCATGCTGCTGTCGGCCTCGGTTGTGGCAGCGATGCAGACCGTGGGGGCCTTTCTGGTGATTGCCATGGTGGTGACCCCGGGCGCGACGGCCTATCTGCTGTGTGACCGCTTCCCGCGGCTGATTGTGACCTCCGTTGTGATCGGCATGCTGTCGAGCTTCATCGGCGCCTATCTGAGCTATTTTCTGGACGGGGCCACGGGCGGCGTGATTGTCACCCTGCAAACCCTTGTGTTCCTGACCGCTTTCATCTTTGCGCCGAAACACGGCCTGCTGGCCGCCCGCGCCAAAGCCCGCGCGGCCCTTAACACCCCAGTGACCGAGGAGGCGGCATAATGGATCAGCTTCTGTTCCCTTTCATGTTCCCCTTCATGCAGAACGCCTTCTGGATCTGCGCCATCGTTGCGGTCCCTACCGCTTTGCTCAGCTGCTTTCTGGTCCTGAAAGGCTGGGCGCTGATGGGCGATGCGATCAGCCACGCCGTTCTGCCCGGCATTGTGCTGGCCTATATCGCCGGCATCCCACTGATCATCGGGGCCTTTGTGGCCGGGATGGGCTGCGCGGTGGCCACCGGCTATCTGGCTGAAAACAGCCGGGTGAAACAGGACACGGTGATGGGGGTTGTCTTCTCAGGCATGTTTGGGGTGGGCATTCTGCTCTACACCTCGGTTGAGACTAACGCGCATCTGGATCACATCCTTTTCGGCAATATTCTGGGCGTGCATGCCGAGGATCTGTGGACCGCAGGCATCATCGCTGCGCTGACCACGCTGGCCATGGCGGTAAAGTGGAAAGACCTGATGCTGCATGCCTTTGATCCGGCACAGGCGCGCGCCGCCGGGCTGAACGTCACGCTGCTGCACTACGGGTTGCTGACGATCCTCAGCCTGGTGATCGTCGCCACGCTGTCCGCCACCGGCCTGATCCTGGCGATTGGCCTGCTGATTGCGCCCGGGGCCATCGCCTTCCTGATCACCAAACGGTTCGGCGTCATGCTGGTCGTCGCGGTGGTGGTCAACATGCTCTCGATGCTGGCGGGCACCTACCTCAGCTTCTTCATCGACAGCGCCCCGGCACCGACGATCATTCTGATCCTCACCGCGGTGTTTATCATCGCACTGGTTGCACGCCGCCTGACGGATGCCCGCCAACAGCGGCAAATGCTGTGAGTTGGGATCAACTTGTCGGCTGATGTCGCTCATAACGTGTGGTTTTTCTAGACAGCACGCAACCAAACCGCAAAACTAAATGCCAAGGCCGAAACCCGATGGCCCTGGCGCCCCCTGCTGGCCATTGAGACATTGAATGTGGCTTTTGGGGAATTCGATTGCGCGGCAGCACCAATAGTACCGAAGTATTTCCAAACGTTGGATCCGAACAAGACCGCGTCTTGATCCGCGCGATGTTACAGCAACCACGCGCCAATGCGGCACGGGACCTGCTGGACCGCAAGTTTGAAATCGTCTTCCCGGTGCTTTTGCTGTTTGTCACCGCGCTGGCCTATATCAGCGGCGACAGGCGCAGCCTGCTGGAGCTGGCGGAATACACGTTCTCCAGCCACCTGCCCCATCCGGCCACCATCCTGCTGCTGGTTGGCTTCACCCTGTTTCCTGTGAACCGCCGCCCGGTCTTTGCGGTGTCGTTTCTGCTGCTGCATGTCCTGTCAACGCTGTGGACCATTCACACCGGCAGTTATGAGCTGCCCCCAAACATGGGCTTTAAGGCCTTTCTGGGGGCCAGCCTGCTGTTCAATGCGGTCTTCGGTTTTGGCTTGGCCTATTTGACCCGCGTGGTTGAGCCGATACTGGCCCGCGGCCCCTATAAACCGTCATTGGACGTTTCCCTTTCGGCCACAACATTTGCCATCATCCTCGGCCTCGGCACGCCCTTGGTTTTGGCCGCCTCCTGGGTGGGCACCACCTATCTGGGTCTGGGGCGACTGGATGAAATGGCGACGATGTCCACCAGCCAGGCGATCCGCACCGGAGTCTATGTGACCTTCTGCCTGATCTTTGCGCTTTATCCGCCGACCCTTGGCACCATCCTGCGCGCCACACCGCTGCTGATCCTGTTCCTGCTCATCGGGCTGCTGGACAAGACACTGGGCTGGCAGACCGAGCGGGTGTTCACCGTGATGTTTGCCATCTCATTGCGCTACATCATGCCGGTTACCACCGCCCTGCCGATCACCCTGCTGGGGATCGTTCTGCAGCGGGTGTTGATCCCGGATGAAACAATGAACTGGCCGCAGGACTACCTGATTTTTGCAACGCTGTTTGCCATGATGACGCTGTTTGATCTGGCGCTTCTGAACCAGCGGGCACAGCGCTATCGCAATCGATCCCTGCGCCAGAAGCTATGGAATTCATACGAGTTTTCCAAATACGGCTATTTCCTTTACAACGCCAAACTGCAGCGGTTCTGGATGGACAATATGATCCGCCTGGCGCCGCAGCGCACCTTTAGTGACACGCTGCTGGACACATTGCGCCGGATGCCGCCGAAAGATGCCAGCAAACTGGCGCGCATTCTGTCCAGCCACGCGCCGGAGCCGCAGGCCGCCATCGTGCAGGTGGCCAATGGCAACAGCTGGGAAGATGGCGCGCCCTACCGGGTTTACCGCCTGCACAGCGTGTCCGAGGTATCCTGGCAATATGGTCTGGTGACCATCGGCAGATTGACGGACATCACCGAGATCCATGAAGCCTCGGTCGCGTTGAAGGAAACGCTGCGCCAGTTGGAGGTTAGCAAAGAACGCCAGCACCGCCTGTTTGCCCTGATCAGCCACGAATTGCGCACGCCGGCCGCCCTGTTGAAGATGCTGGCCGAACAGATGAATGACACGCAGGACTGGGACAAACTGGGCCCGCGGTTTGACAATGTGCTGCAGCAATTCCTGACGCTGATGGACGATATGGGCAGCGTGGTGCGGGATGAGGATCTGCTGCCCGCCAGCGAAAGCAGTTTCCGCCCCAATGACCTGGTCAATCACCTGGCCAATGTCTATCGCGTGGTGGCGGAACAGGCCGGCATCGCCATCGATCTGCGCACCGCCCAGAAATATGATGCGGAACGGATCACCGATGTGGGGCGGGTGCAGCAGATCTTGGGCAACCTGATCCGCAACGCCGTGTTGCATTCCGGCGGCAACCATCTGGTGATCAGCTACCGTGAAGACTACCCAGACGGCCGGTTGCAGGGCATCTGGACGATCGAAGACAACGGCAAGGGCATTCCCGACGCCCTGCTGCCCGGGCTGTTTGACCCGTTCAACCGGCAAACCCGCGGGGTGTTTTCCAAGGCAGAAGGCACCGGGTTGGGGATGTATATCGTCAAGCTCTTTGCGGAAAACCTGAAGGGACGGGTCAGCTATATGCCCAGTGCCCAAGGCGGCGCACGATTCCAGGTGTCTGTCCCACTGCGCGCCGTGACCGAAGCACCGGCGGCGCAGGTTGTTGAGGCGGAGCCCGACAAGCTGGACCTCAGCGTCTTGCTGATTGAGGACAACGCGCTGGTGGCTGAAATCACCCAGTCACAGCTGAAACGCCGGTTCCGTGACGTTTATCACCTGACCACGGCCGAACAGGCGCTGGATGCGATTGACAGTCTGGACCCAGATCTGGTGCTAACCGACATTGAACTGCCGGGCATGGATGGCATCAAACTCTGCAGCCTGCTGCGGGCAGATGGCTATGATGGCGCGATCTTCGGCCTCAGCGCCGGGGCCACTGGCGAGGAGGAGCTACGCGATGCAGGCGCCGATGGGATTTTGACCAAACCCCTGTCGATGCGCCGCCTGCTGCATGAGTTGGAGCGGCGCCACGGCGCGCCCCTGACGGAACTGGAAGAAAAAGGATCAGCCGATCCGAAGAGTGAACAGCGGCAGGCGTGACAGGAAGGCGCGCGCCTCATTGCGGAACCGCGCCTCCTGCTTGGAGGTATCGCCCCCCGCGCGCAGGGCTTGTTCCAGCGAGGTTGCCGCCAGCGCCAGATCCTTTTCGCCGATCTGACCGGCCTCAGCCACCACACGGTGGGCCATGGCCATACGTTCGCTGCGGGACTGGCTGCCCTTGAAGCTGGCTTCCAACCGGTCGCTGAGGCGGGTGATGAATTTCAACACCCAAGACTTACCCATCAACTGCACCATCTCTTCCAGTTCATGGAAGCTGTGGCCGTCACGTTTTTCAGCCACACGGGCGCTATAGCGTTCCCCGGCATCGGCCAGAACCCCGCTGATCGCCGCCACCAGATCGTTGATCTGAAAGGGTTTTGCCAAAAACGCATTGGCCCCGGCCAGCATCATCTGCTCAATCTCATCCGAAAAACTGGTGGCCGAAAAGGCGATGACCGGCACATCACAATAAGGGGCAGGCAGGGCGCGGATGCGGCGGGTCAGTTCAACACCGCTCAATTCCGGCATCTGCATATCGCATAGGATCACATCGGGATCATAATCCGTCACCTGGTTCAGCGCGTCCAGCGGGTTGGTCACCACCTCCACATGGATGCCCTCGCGTTTCATGATCCGACGGATCAGATCGCCAGTGTCGGCGCTGTCATCAACCAGCATCACCCGTTCAGCGGCGGCGTTCAGTACCGACAGTTCCGGCACCTCAACAGGCAGCTCACTGCGGCTATCAACGATCGGCAGGGTCAGGTAGAACCAGAAGGTCGCGCCCTCCTCCGGGGTGCTGTGGACCTGCAGATCGCCGCCCATGCTGCGCACCAACCCTTGCGAGATCGCCAGACCCAGACCTGAGCCGCCATTGTTTTGCAGCGCCATGCCCTCTTCGATCTGGGCAAAACGGTCAAACAGGCGTTCCTGATCTTCGGGGGCAATGCCGATACCGCTGTCCTGCACTTCGATGCGCAGTTTGGCTTCCTGCTTGTCGTCTTCGATCCGGCTGCTGACCCGCAGGGTAACGCTGCCCTCTTCGGTAAACTTGATCGCGTTGTTCAGCAGGTTCAGCAGAACCTGGCTGAGCCGCAGCGGATCACCGCGCAGCAGTCGTGGCATATTGGCCGAAATTTCCGATGACAGGATCAGGCCTTTGGTCTGTGAATGCACCGACACCAGATCGATCGCTTCACGGAACAATTCATTGGGGGAGAAATCCTCATCCCGCAGTTCCAGCCCACCTTCTTCGATACGGCTGAGGTCCAGCACGTCATCCACAATCCGGCTAAGCGTGCGCCCGGCGCTGTTGAGGCGGGAAACCTGTTGTTTCTGATCCGGGCTGAGCGGTTCACGGCCCAGCAATTCGGAGAACCCCAAGATCGCATTCAGCGGCGTGCGGATTTCATGGGTGATGGTCGACAAAAAGCGGCTTTTGGCTTTGCTGGCTTCATCCACCTCGGCCATCGCCTGCATCAATTCCCGCTCAATTTCATGACGGCGCGCCATTTCGCGGAACCCCGTGATCAGGACGGTCGACAGCAAAAATAGCGTGCCAGCCAGAAACAGGATCAACAGAAACACCTTGCTGCGGGTTTCCGCCGCCAGACCACCAAAACCGGCCTGAGTCAGCGCCGATTGGCTGTCCTGCAACAGATGGACCTGCTGGCGGAATTGCACCGTGCCCTCGCGCAGGGCCTCCAGATCGTCAGGGGCCGCCGCGCTGAAGACAGCCGTGCGGGCCAGATCAATCAACACCTCGGATTGCGAACGTAGTGCGGTGTAATGCTCGGGCGCCAGATCGGCGGCGCCGCTGCGCTGAAAGAGACGCAGGTGGTTTGCGATGGCATCTTCACGTTCCGCCAGATCCGCCAGCGCATGGCGGGGGGCGGCGTTCAGGATCAATGCCTCCAGCCCGTCGCTTTGCGCTTCGACATCGCTGAGCACATCCAAACCTTGCGAGATTTTGGCCACCCGCTGGGTGCCATCGGCCACGGCCTGCACCAGTGACAGGATCTGAAACACCGACGCCGCAGCCAGAAGCCCCGCAAAGCAGAGCTTGATCATCGAGCTGCGCAGCTTACCGTTTAAGGCACCTGCGATGGATGCCTCAGCGGCATCGCCCTCTTCTGTCTTTTTCTGCTCTGAGGAAAAGAACGGCATAAAACTCACTACTCTTGTAACAGCGGGGCCCCGACAGCGACCGCAGAGGTCCGGTTGGAGACGTTAAGTTTGGTAAAGAGCGCCGTCATATGCACTTTGACGGTGCCAATACCCAAATTCATTTCGCGGGCGATTTCCTTGTTGGACATGCCCTGTACCAGCAGTTCCAACACCATGCGCTGACGCGGCGACAGCTCAGGACGGTCTTCCGGCTCTTTGGCGATCACGGTGTCGGGGGAAACGGCACAGGGGGCCTGCGCCTCGCGGCCCTGCGGCACGTAACGCGCGGCCTCAGCCAGATCTTCGACATCGGCGCCGTAATGCACCTGTTCACCGTTCTCAAAACTCAGCACAACAGCGGGGTTTTCCGGTTCCAGATGCGGATCCAGCTCTGGCGGCTCATGCAGCAGCGCAGGCGCATAAATGCGGCCCTTCAGGATCTGGGACAGCGCCAGCTTCAGCTCAGAAATGCCCTCGGCCTTAGAGACATAGCCATAGGTGCCCGCCGCCAGGGACTGCAGCACATCGTTACGGTCCTGACTGGCCGACACCACCGCCATTTTGCGAATTTCGGGGTGCGTCTGGCGGATACGTCCCAGGGAGGAGGCACCAGTCATACCCGGCATGCGCAGATCAAACAGGGCCAGATCCACACGGTCGCAGCCGCTCATGATCTGTTCGGCCTGTTCCAGATTGCTGGCCTCATAAACCTCGGTGAAGCCAAATTTATCCAGCAGGATCGTGGTCAGAGCCATGCGGAAATATTCATCATCATCCGCAACCAGCGCCACGGTATCCGTCAGCGAAATTAACGGTTGATCAGCGCTGCCTGCAGGACCGGCCTGCCCCAAAAGCTGCCCGGCCATGGAACTGTCGATGTAAACCTTACCCTCGGCCACCATACGCAGCGGGGTATCCAGCACCTCATCTTCAGCGGCGTTCAGGATGATACCGTTCACCCCTTTGCGCAGGGCCAAACGGGCCAGGTTCATATCGATTTCCGGGGCGACCAAAGCGATGTGCAGATCGGGGGACTGGCGCAGGGCCTCACCCAGCTGGCCACCTTCGATCATCGCTTCGTTGAAACTTTCCAGGGCCAGAACATCCACATGTTCCGCCGCCAATGCAGCCGTCACATCGACCCAGCTGTGTACCAATCGCAGTGAAATGGGCCCCTCGGCTGAGACCGCCAACCGTGCGTCTGCCTGATCACTCAGGACCAAGACACGCAGGCCCGCACGCTCCGCTGCAGGGGTTGGAGACATCCAGTTGTCCTCTGACATATCAGGACCACAAGGTGTTTCGCTCATCGATTTGTCCGTTCAGCTCTGGTTTCTTTGCGCATCTCCGTCAGGCGGCCGGTTGGGGCCATCTGGCCTAGGGCGTGCCACTTATGGGCGACCTCAGGGGCCGTTCAGGGGCGCAATTGATTCTGCACCCACACTGTAACCTGCCGGATGGTCCTAGTGGTCCGCGCATAGGGTTAACGGCCGGGTCCATTCGTCAGATGCCTACATACTTTTTGAGGCCTGCCCCTCCGAAGTTCCCGCATTTTCTTAGGCCACCCGGATGAGTTGCTGGAACCGGGACGACAAGCGCAGAATGAAGGACGCGCCTGTTATGCGCTGTGTTCCATTGCTTGTTGTCACGTAAGTTCTGAGGTTACCCATGTTCGGCAAAAGAACCGGTCCAATCGCCAAGAAAGCCAGTCGTCCTGCCCCGGCACCTGAACCGACTCGCGCCGCTACCCCAGCCCCGGAACCCGCAGCTGCCGCCCCTGAGCCGGTTGCGAAAAAGCCTGACACCAAGGTTATTCCCAAAGCCAAAGCCAAGGCCGAACGGTCGCCGGTTCCGACCGAAGCCGACAGCGCCCGTTACAAACTGAAAAGCGAGATCATGGAAACCCTGATCTCGATGCTGGATATCAACCAGCTGGCGCAGATGGGTGAAGATGAGGAACGCCGCGAGATTGCCAATTACGTCACCGATATTCTGGCGGTGAAGAAAGAGGTTATCTCGGAATCGGAACAGAAGAATCTGATCGCAGATATTACCAATGACATCCTGGGCTACGGCCCGCTGGAACCGCTGCTGGCACGTGATGATATTGCCGATATCATGGTCAATGGCACCGACCCGATCTTCATCGAGGTGGGTGGAAAAATGGAACGCACCCCGATCCGGTTCCAAGACAATCGACAGTTGTTGAACGTCTGTCAGCGCATCGTGTCCCAGGTGGGCCGCCGCGTGGATGAATCCAGCCCGATCTGTGACGCCCGCCTGCCCGACGGCAGCCGCGTCAACGTGATCGCCGGCCCGCTGGCGGTGGATGGCACCGCGCTGACCATTCGTAAATTCCGCAAGGATTCTCTGACGCTAGAGGATCTGGTCAACTTCGGCTCGATCACCCCTGAAGGGGCGGAGATCCTGAAGATCATTGGCCGGGTGCGGTGTAACATTCTGGTTTCGGGCGGCACCGGCTCGGGCAAGACAACCCTGCTGAACTGTCTGGCCGGGTTTATCGAGACAACCGAACGGATCGTGACCTGCGAAGACGCCGCCGAACTGCAGCTGCAACAGCCGCATGTGGTGCGTCTGGAAACCCGCCCGCCATCCCTGGAGGGCACCGGTGAGGTTACCATGCGCGATCTGGTGAAAAACTGTCTGCGGATGCGTCCGGAACGGATCATCGTGGGCGAGGTGCGTGGCCCTGAGGCCTTTGACCTCTTGCAGGCGATGAACACCGGTCACGACGGTTCCATGGGCACCGTACACGCGAACACCCCACGGGACGCCATGTCCCGTATGGAAGCAATGATTACAATGGGGGGATCCCGACTGCCTGTCCGTACCCTGCGTGAAATCATTGCTTCCTCGGTCGATGTCATCGTGCAGGCGCAGCGCCTGCGCGATGGCTCCCGCCGGATCACCCACATCACCGAAGTGCTGGGCATGGAAGGGGATGTTCTGACCACCCAGGATCTGTTCCTCTACAAGATCCTTGGCGAAGACGAAAACGGCAAGATCATCGGCCGCCACGAAAGCTGCGGCATCAGCCGTCCCAAATGCTGGGAGCGCGCGCGCTATTTCGGCTGCGCCGATGACCTGACCAACGCCCTGCGCGCCGCGGAGGCCAACGACGAGGGGATGCATCATGCTTGAGTTTATCCAAGACAATCAGGCAGCCCTGCTTGAGGCGGCGATCTTCCTGTCAGTCTTTGTGCTGGTGGTCGCCCTGATGCTGGGATCCAGCGAAAAGGCCAGCGACTCGCGTCTGAAAAAGCGGATGAACCGGGTGGCCGGGGGCCGGTCTGGCCGCCCTGCCCCGGGCAGCGATGCCGTTGACGCCGAACTGCGTCGTAGGCAAATCCGTTCCGCGATGAAGGATAGCAAAGGGGGGAAAGGCGGCAAAGGCGCTACCTTCCAGACCCAGCTGAAACAGGCCGGGCTGGACTGGTCCAAGAAGAAGTTTGTGCTGGTCTGCCTGGGCACGGCGCTCCTGTCCTTTGGCGGGCTGTCGATCGGCCTGCAGCTGAACCCGATGATGGCTGCCCCCGGTGCCGCCTTTCTGGGCCTTGCGCTGCCCTATTTCTTTGTGGTGCGCGCCACCAAAGTCCGGCTCAAGAAGTTCTCCAATGAATTTCCGGCCGCGTTGGACATCATCGTGCGTGGTGTCAGCGCCGGTCTGCCGCTGAGCGAATGCCTGAAGACCATTGCCAATGAAACCAAAGAACCGGTGCGGTCCGAGTTTCAGATGCTGCTGAACGACCAATCCGTCGGCATGCCCCTGGAAAAGGCGGCGCACCGTCTGGCGGTTCGCGTACCATTGGCTGAAACCTCCTTCTTTGCGATTGTTCTGGCGGTGCAGAGCCGTTCCGGCGGGTCGCTGAGTGAGATCCTGAACAACCTCTCGCTGGTTGTGCGGGGCCGCAAGATGCTGGATGCACAGATCAAGACCATGTCGTCTGAGGCGAAGATGTCCGGCCGCATGATTGGCTCCATGCCGATGCTTGTGGCAGGTGCGCTTTTCTACCTAAGCCCCGAATATATAACCGTTTTAACTGGCACCAGCATGGGCCAGCTGATCCTGGGCGGCTGCGCATTGTGGATGTTCACCGGCATCATGGTGATGAAAAAAATGATCAACTTCGACGTGTGAGGAGGATCAGATGATTTCTTTAGACTTCCTCTCCCCGCAGATCATGGCGATCCTTTTGGTTTCAGTTGCCGGCTTCCTTGTGGTGCTGGGACTGGCCATGCCCATGCTGAAAAAGGAAAACCTGCAGCGCCGTCTGGCCAAGGTGGCCATTGAACATGGCGGCACCCAGACCATGCAGCAGAAAAAGTCGCTGATGGCCTCCATGGGGCTGGCGAACAGCAAACGGGCCACGCAACAGGCCAACGTCTTTGCCAAGCTTGCCGGCACCCAGTCCACCGCGATCCTGAAGAAACTGCGGATGGCGGGCCTGCGCAGCTCCAACGCATTGGGCATCTATGTGATGGTCTCGATCCTGATGCCCATCTTGATGGCTGGGGTTGTGCTGTTTTACGGCGTCACGATCTTTGAAAAAGAGATGACCCTGCAGAACGTCGCCATGCTGGGCGGTGGTGGTGCCTTCCTGGGCTTCATGCTGCCGCGGATGTATGTCTCCAACCGGATCACCAAACGCCAAGCCTCGATCCAGAAGGCCTGGCCGGACGCGCTGGACCTGCTGCTGATCTGTGTGGAATCCGGCTACGGTATCGATGCGGCGCTGATCCGCTTGAGCGAAGAAATTGGCATGCAGTCGAAAGAACTGGCCGAGGAAATCTCGCTCACCGCATTGGAGCTGTCCTACTTGCAGGACCGCTCGCAAGCGCTTGATAACCTTGTACAACGTACAGGAATGGATCCGGTACGTCAGGTGGTTGGATCGCTCAAACAGACCGAAAAATACGGCACCGATCTGGGCCGCGCGCTGCGGGTACACGCCCAGGAAAGCCGCGATCTGCGGCTGGAACGCGCCAAGGAAAAGGCCGCCGCCCTGCCGCCGAAGCTGACCGTGCCGATGATCGTCTTCTTCCTGCCGATCCTCTTTGTCATCATCATCGCCCCGGCGATCATCCAGATCATCCAGGGCTAAGGACCGGACGGCCCACAGGCAGCCCGCCGTCAACCCAAAGACACTTCATAAACAGGCGAAAAGCCGAGCAGTCGAAAGGCGCAGGGGATCCCCTCTGCGCCTTTTGTCTTGCCCGCTGCCAGCAGCCTGCGGCCTGAACTGCCCTAAGCCCCCTCTGCAGGCCGGCGATGGACGTGGGGAACCTCTGCGCCTGCGCTACCGCTCAACAACCGGCCTGATCAGGATACCCTCAGGGGCCAGATCGCCCCTCCCACAACGGCGCGTTCCTCAACTGATTCCCACACCACCGGCCAGGTGATTCCCCGCCCCAATTCGGCGACTCGGCGCTGGTCTAACAGTTTTCTGAAATCGGCCGTTTGACAGACAGGAGCGGTTGATCTATATCAATTTCCCTCATGAAAACAGTCTCTTATCCAGACGTTTTCAGGGTATAACCCACCCAAAGTATAGGGTCATAGCACCTTTGGCATCTCATCCATCCCGCCATTTTGCTCTTTTGTCCTAGGGTATCCGGCCGAATTTCGCCGCGCTGTTTTTTACCGCATTCTCATCCTCAACGGACGGTCACCCGAGCAGTCTCGGACCTACCCAGTCTGAGGACCGTCCGTAACAAACGTACGCCAAAGAGCGACACCGAAATTTTGTCCCCCCGGTTACGAGTACCGGAAACCTTGAAAGGAAAGTCCCATGAAAAAGTTCCTGACCAAATTCACCAAAGGTGAATCCGGCGCGACCGCAATTGAGTACGCTCTGATTGCTGGCCTGATTTCCGTGGTAGCCATCACCGCCCTGACCACCCTCGGGGGAAACTTGGATTCCACTTTCACGACCATCTCCGACTCGCTGTCGGAGGATGAAGCCTAAGCTTCGTCTTACCTGATCTGATGCCCCGGGGCGGTTCGGTCACCCCCACCCCAGTAAGGAGGCGGACATGTATATCATAGGTCTATCCCTTCTTTCCTTGACCGGATTTGCCATCATCGCCCTCATCGTGGCGGTCCGGGACATCAGAACGATGGTCATCCCAAATGGCCTCACCCTCACCCTGCTATGTGGCTATCTGCTAGTCGCTGCAGGGTCAGGTTGGAGCCGGGACGAGATCGCAGCCAGCCTGATCGCTGCCACTATGGTGTTGTTCGTCGGGCTGCTGCTTTCTGCCATGGGATGGCTGCCACAGCCTGCGGGCAGCAGCATGAGTAAATTTGCCGCCGTTTGCAGCCTCTGGCTTGGGGCGTCTCAGATCCTCAGTTTCCTGGGATTGAGCGCACTGATCGGGGGCCTTTGTGCCCTCCTGTTGATTGGCTTGCCACGTGCCCGCCGCTCATTCCCCCCGGAACAGGCCTCGTGCCAGCTGCCTCAATCGCAAACCCCGCGGGCCAGAGCCCCAGTTGGATTTGCCCTCGCCGCCGCTGCCCTTGCCCTTCTTCCGTTTTCTCCCTGGGTGACGTCGGTGACGTGACCCGCCCTGTGCAACCTGTCTCCACCTCCAATCCGAGGGCGTAACCATGTTCAGATCGTTAATCATTGTGACAGCGCTTGTCTGTGGTGGCTCAGCCACCATGCTAGTGAATATGTCGGTGCCGGATGAAACCGAAACCGCTGCCGCCCCAGAGGTCGTACAGGAAGCCCCCACTTTGCAGGTTCTTGCCGCTGTGCGCTCTATCGATCAGGGTGCTGAGCTGGTGATGGAAGATATCGGCTGGATCGAATGGCCGCGCAATGCGCTGCATCCCAGCATGGTCTCGTCCAATGATGTGCCGGATGCTTTGGAAACCACGGTTGGCTCCATCGCCCGCATCAATATGTTTGCCGGACAACCCGTCCTGCCTGAAAGTTTTGCAGACACCCGCCAGGGCTATCTGTCCTCGCTGCTCTCGCCCGGTATGCGTGCCGTTGCGATTGAAGTCAGCGCGGCCAAGACCGCCGGTGGGTTCATCCTGCCCAACAACCGGGTCGACATCCTGTTGACCTCGCGTTGTGAAGACGAAATTCGCTGCCGTACAAGAATGAAAACCGAGACAATCCTGCAGAACGTTCGCGTTCTGGCAATTGACCAATCGGGGACGGCATCGAACGCTGACAGCGCTGTGCTGGTTGGCAAAACCGCCACGCTAGAGCTTTCGCCCGATGATGCCGAGCAGGTCATCGCGGCGGAGGCCAGCGGCGGCCTCTCTCTCCTGCTTCGCTCCTTTGACGACAACGAAGTTGTTGAACCAAAGGAAGAAGTTGCCACCTTGATCCCTGAACCGCAGATCGTTGAGCAGCCCCCGCGCACGGTCAAGGTCACCCGAGGCGGCGTTTCTGAAATCGTTGTGCTGAACTAAGCGCCTTCCCCCCTGAGGTAAACGGTATGAAGATCTTCACCAAATTCACAGCGGATCCATCCGATCCCGACAACATCGGCGGTATGCGCCCGGCCATTGGTCGATTGCCCGCAATGACCTGCGATGCCTTCGCAGCCACGCCGCAAACCCGCAATGCGCTGCAACAGATGCAGGCCAGCCGTCACCTGAGCCGCGTGCGCTGCCAGCTGATGAGCGGCGGCATGGAGCAGGCGATTGCCGCTTATCAGGATGCCGACAGCCCGGACCTTCTGGTGATTGAGGTCGATGACGACCCCACCAAACTGTTCAATCAGCTGGACAGCCTGGCCCAGCTCTGCCGTGTCGACACCGAACTGGTGCTGATCGGCCCCTCCAATGACATCGCGCTTTACCGGGCGCTGACCCGTCAGGGCGTTGCAGACTATCTGCAGACCCCGGTCACAGCCCCGCTGCTGGTCACCGCGCTGTTTGAACTGTTCCGTGACCCCGACAAGGTGCATCTTGGTCGCATTCACGCGGTGATCGGCGCCCGTGGTGGCGCAGGATCTTCGACCATTGCGCATAACGCGGCATGGTTTCTGGGTGAACAGGCCCGGGCCCAATCGATCCTGGTGGATCTGGATTTTGAGTTCGGCACCGCTGGCCTGTGCCTGAACCGCAATCCTGAACAGGATCTGATCGGCGCGATTGCCAATTCCGAAAAGCTGGACGACCAGAAACTGGAACGTCTGCTGATCAACTATGACGACCAGCTGCGTCTGCTGGCCGGACCGCAGAACCATCAACAGGACCGCGAGTTGGATCCAGAGGCCCTGGCCTATTCGATGGACCTGATCCGTGTTCTGGCCCCGCATGTGGTGCTGGATCTGCCCTCGACCCTGACGCCGCTGACGCGCAAAGCGCTCTATCTGGCGGACGAGGTGGTGCTGGTGGCAACGCCGGATCTGGCCAGCCTGCGCAACACACGGTCGCTGATTGAAATGCTGGCCTCGATCCGCATTGGCGAAAAGAAACCGCATCTGGTGCTGAACCAGATCAAGCAGCCGAAACGACCTGAAATCAAACCCGCAGACTTTGTCAAAGCGCTGGGGGTCAATGAACCGGTCGAGCTGATGTTTGACGCCGCCAAATACGGCAGCGCCGACAACAACGGCACATTGGTGGTGCAGCACAAACAAAACCGCAGCCAGCGTCAGGCCTTTGGCAAGCTGGCAACCGCCCTCAGCGGTCTGTCCAATCCCAGCGACAGCGCCGTCGGCATGCGGTTCTTCAAGCGCGGCAAAAACAAAGGGTAAGCCCAGGTATTCTCGGGGGGGACATCACCACACCTGCGGGTGCGGTGTTGCCTGAGGCGTCGGTGCCGGTACAGCCTAGGGGGGCTGTGCTGGCATCGATCATTTTACGGCCTCGTGATCTGCCAGCTCTGGGCAAGGACACGCTTTGCCCCTAGGCTCGCCGCAAGATGGAGGAAAGCCCGATGAGCCGCAAACTGACCCTACCTGACAGCCCGAACATGGACGCCGCTGATGGTGACGGCCGCCTTTTTGCGCCCTCGGCACAGCGCAATATGGATTACATCATCGATCTGGTCCGCGCCCATGCGCCCGCAACAGGCAAGGCGCTGGAAATCGCATCGGGCACCGGTGAACACGCGGTGGCCCTGGCCCGCGCCCTGCCCCAACTGCAATGGCAGCCCAGCGATCCCGATGCCGATCGGCGCCGTTCGATCAACGCCCATGGGGCCGGGCAGGACAATCTGGCCGATGCCATCGCGCTCAATGCCACCGCTGTAGGATGGTCCGCAGATCATGGCGGCCAGAATCTGATCCTGCTAGTGAACCTGTTGCATCTGATTTCCACCGATGAGGCCAAACGCCTGATCGCCGAGGCCGCGCAAGCCCTGGCCCCCGGCGGTGTCTTTATCGTCTACGGCCCCTTCCTGCGGGACGGCGAAACCACATCTGAGGGCGACGCCCGGTTTCACGCCAGCCTGCAGGCCCAGGACGCGGCCATTGGCTACAAGGATGACTGGGACGTGATCGACTGGCTGCAAACCAACTGGCTGGAGATGGTGCAAGTGGTGGAAATGCCCGCCAACAACCTGTCTTTCATCGCCCGGCGGCCCGGCTGAGCCCGGCGAGGCCGCAAGCTGACACAGATCAAGGTTGACCACCGGCGAAATGTGGTCTTACTGCCGCACACATTCAATTCTGATAATGCGAGTAGGAAGACCAATGGCGTGGAAAGAAAAATTCGCCGACGTTAAAGGCCAGGTGCGTAACTTGAACGGCGCGATACCCGACACCACCAAAGCCTTCAGTGCAATGGGCGCAACGGTAAAGGGTGACGGGGCACTGGATCACAAAACCAAGGAATTTGTGGCCCTTGGCATTGCTGTGGCCAGCCGCTGCGAACCCTGCATCATGTTCCATGTTGACGCGCTGATCCGCGCAGGCGCCACCCGCGATGAGGTTGGCGAAGCCTTGGGCATGGCCATTCAGATGGGCGGTGGACCGTCGGTGATGTATGCCAGCAAAGCCTTGGAGTGTTTCGACGAATTGAGCGCCTAACGCAAAAAATTGACCCCGGCGCGCGATGCACCGGGGTCCCTTGGGGTCAGACGACCCACCCCACGTGGGGCGATCTGACCCAAGTTACAACTGACGCGCCAAGGCCAGCGCGGCCAAAGCCGGCAGGGTCAAGACCTCTTGCGCCAGTGCAACCTTTTGCGGTGTGTAGAACTGCTCTTCGTGCAGGATATTGATCGTCGCGATCAGCTCGCCCTTGTTGAGGATCGGCAGGTTCACCACCGAACCGCAGCCCAGCTCGCCGATCAGCTCATAGTCACCAAACACTTTAGAAATATCCACTAAGGTGTTGGCAACAAACGTCTCATGCCGTTTGTGGACCGATTGAAACCAGTCATCAAAAACGATCGGCTTGGTGCCAGATGTTGGGTAGGCATTCGGCCGGTTGGTATAGGCGCGCCGGGCCAGCAGCGCCTCCATGTCCACGGTCATGATGGTGAACAGCTTCACCCCAACGGTCGCGGCTGTCAGTGCCGACAGGGCGTCATAGGCTTGCGACTCAGTGGTCGCCTTGCTGAGGCTTTCGGTAAATATCGCGAGGGCTGTGGTGATCTCAGGGGTACTCATTTTACGTCCTTCATACGGGCTCTGCGCCGCTGGCGGCATAGAGTTCACGGGTATAGTCATGTGAGAAGTCGCCGCTATGCAGTTGTTTTGCATCCGCAATTTCGACAATCTCACCTTTGTTCATCACCGCCATACGGTCACACATGAAGCTGACCACGGGCAGGTTGTGGGTGACCATCAGATAGGTCAGCCCCTGTTCAGCGCGCAGGCGTTTCAACAGGTTCAGGATTTCCGCCTGCACAGAAACATCCAGGGCGGAGGTCGGCTCATCCAGCAGCATCACCTTGGGCCCCAGCATCAGCGCGCGGGCAATCGCCACCCGCTGACGCTGACCACCGGACAGCTGATGTGGAAACCGGAAGCGGAAACGCTGGTCCAGCCCAACGGCATTCAGCACCTCAGCAATGCGGGCATCGCGGTTGCCCAGCCCGTGGACTTTCAGCGGTTCCCGCAGCACGGCATCCACCACTTTGCGCGGATGGAGGGAACCATAGGGATCCTGAAACACCATCTGGCAGGTCTTGGCAAACCCGCTGTCCGGCCCATGTCCGCGCGGCTGTCCCAGCACCGAAATCTGACCGGTCCAATCGGGAGCAAGCCCGGCGATGGCCTTCAGCACCGTTGATTTTCCCGAGCCGCTTTCGCCAACAAGCGCGAAGCTTTCGCCCGCGGCGACAGACAGGTTCACATCGCGCACCACTTTGGTGGTGCCGTAGGAAATATCCAGATCTTTCAGTAGGATCGCAGGATTGCCCATCTCAGGTGCCCCCCCATTGGCTGCGGTCCAGCACGGGCAGAACCTCACGGGTTTCTTTCATTTGCGGCACCGCCGCCAGCAGGCCGCGCGTGTAAGGATGCTGCGCCTTATGCAGATCCTTGGCCGCGCAGGTTTCCACCACCTGGCCCGCGTGCATCACCATGATCCGGTCGCAATACCGCGCCACCAGATTGAGGTCATGGCTGATCAGGATCAGCCCCATGCCCTTTTCGCGCACCAGCTCATCAATCAGATCCAGCACCTGCCCCTGCACGGACACATCCAAGGCCGAGGTGGGTTCATCCGCGATCAGCAGGTCGGGCCGTGGGATAAGCATCATGGCGATCATGATCCGCTGCCCCATCCCGCCCGAGACCTGATGCGGGTACATCTGCGCCACCTGTTCAGGATCGTTAATGCGCACCGCCTGCAGCATCTCAATCACCCGCGCCTGCACGTCGCGCCGGCTGAGGCTTTCATGGGCTTTCAGCGCTTCGGCAATCTGGTAGCCGATGGTCATCACCGGATTGAGCGAAAACTTGGGGTCCTGCATGATCATCGAAATCCGCGCCCCGCGCAGATCGCGCATCTTGCTTTCGCTCAACCCCTGCAGCTCAACCCCGTCAAAGGCCAGCCGATCCGCGGTCATCTTGCCGGGTTTGCGGATCAGGCGCAGGATGGCACGGCCCGTCATCGACTTACCCGATCCACTTTCCCCAACAATCCCAAGGCGTTCACGGCCAAGGCTCAGGTTCAATCCCTTCACAACCTCCACCGGACCTGTCGGTGTGGGGAAGCTGACGCGGAGGTTTTCAACATCCAACAAAGGTTTCGGCGCGGTCATGATTTGCCCCCCTGTTTCGGGTCCAGCACATCGCGCAGCCCGTCGCCCAAGAAACAGAAGCCAAGGCTGACCAGAATGATGGCGAAGCCCGGCATTGTGGCCACCCACCATTGATCAAGAATAAAGGTCCGACCGCGGGAAATCATCGCCCCCCATTCCGGCAGCGGCGGCTGCGCCCCAAGGCCAAGAAAGCCAAGCCCGGCCGCGGTCAGAATGATCCCGGCCATATCCAGCGTTACCCGGATGATCATCGATGAGGTGCAGAGCGGCAGCACATGCTGCACAATGATCCGGCTGTGTGAGGCCCCCAGAAGGCGCGTGGCGGCGATGAATTCAGAGTTACGAAAGGTCAGCGTTTCCGCCCGGGCGATCCGCGCATAGGCGGGCCATGCGGTGATGGCAATCGCGATGATGGCGTTTTCAATGCCCGGCCCCAGCGCGGCCACAAAGGCCAGCGCAAGGATCAGCTTGGGCATCGACAGGAACACATCAGTCAGCCCCATCAGCACTTTATCGGTCCAGCCCCCAAAATAGCCAGCGACCGCCCCAATGATCAGACCCAGCGGCGCGGAAATCAGCGCGACCAGCGCCACGATCACTAGCGTGATGCGGGCGCCATAGACCACCCGGCTGAAGATATCGCGGCCCAACTCATCCGTGCCCATCCAATGATCGGCCGATGGCGGCAGCAGGCGGGCCTCCAGATTTTGACCCAGCGGGCTTTCGGGGGCGATCCAGGGCGCGAAGGCCGCGGCAAAGATCAGGGTCAGGATGATGATCCCGCCAATCACCGCCAGCGGGTTGCGCATCAGGGCGCGCAGCATGCGATAGGCCCGCCCGGCATTGGCCTGCAGCCGTGACGTGGGCGAGTCAGCGAGAAGCCAGTCAATCGTCGTCATGATTTGCTCCGCGGGTCGAGGACGCGGTAGAGCACGTCCGAAATTTTGTTGATGAAGATGAACACAGCCCCGATCACCAGCGTGGCGCCCAGAACGGCGTTCATATCGGCGTTCAGCAGCGCATGGGTCAGGTAGTTGCCAATGCCCGGCCAGCTGAACACCGTCTCAATCATGACCGAGCCTTCGAGCAGCGCCGCATAAGACAGGCCGATCACGGTGATCAGCGGTACGCGGATTGGTTTGAACCCGTGGGACCAGATCACCTTCCATTCCGAAACGCCTTTGACACGGGCGGTGGTGATAAACTCCTGCCCCAGCTGGTCCAGCATGAAACTACGGGTCATCCGCGCGATATAGGCCAGGCTGAAGAAGCCGAGGATCAGCGACGGCAGCACCAGATGCGACAGGGCGTTCCAGAACACTTCGGTGTCGCCAATGAGCAGCGCATCGATCAGCAACACGCCTGAAATCGGATCAACCAGACCCTCGTAATAGATATCCACCCGGCCCGGTCCCGCGACCCAGCCAAGCCCTGCGTAAAACACTGCCAGCCCGACAAGGCCCAGCCAGAAGGCCGGCACCGAATAACCCAGCAGCGCAAAGACACGGATGATCTGATCCACCCAAGTGCCCTGTTTGGCGGCCGCCCAGACCCCTGTCGGCACCCCCAGCACGACACCGATGATGATGCCCAGGGTGGCCATCTCCAGCGTGGCGGGGAAGACGCGGGCCAGATCCTCGGCCACCGGGCGGTTGGTGGATATCGACATGCCAAAATCACCGCGCGCCACATCCGCGACGTATGTCAGAAACTGCCGCCACAGGGGCTGATCCAGACCCATCGCAATGCGCGCCGCATCATATTGTTCCTGCGTGGCGCGATCGCCGACCACCGACAGCACCGGATCGATTGGCACCACGCGACCAATAAAGAAAGTGATCGCCAGAAGACCAAGAAACGTCAGCACCACCACAAAGGCAAAACCGGCGATTCCCGTCAGCAGGCTCAGCAGCTTACTTTTGGAATTTCCTTTGTTGGACAAGAGGTTCTCTCCTCTGATCTGTCTTGTCGACGGGCACGCCCTGCCCTGCAGGATGCATCATTTTCTGCGCCGTCCATAAAGTTCTTTGCAAAGTTTGGCAAAAAATTTTTGCATCACAAAAATTTTTTTACTAACCTCTGAGTCGAGACGGAGGACCCCATGGCAGAGCAAGACCCAAAAGCTACAGGCAGCAAAGCCGCGAAAACCGGCCCCAAGCTGGGCGCGTTGATCCGCAAGCGGCGCAAACAGTTGGGGCTGACCCTGCAGGCGCTGTGCAATTCGGCGGGGCTGTCGGTGGGCTATCTCAGCCAGGTGGAACGCGACAATGCCACCCCAACGCTCGGCACGCTGGCGCAGATCGCCGCCGCGCTGGAGGTTGATCTGGAATATTTCGTGGCGACCCCGAAACCCTCTGACGCGCTGACCCGCCACGACACCCGGCCGCGGTTCAATGTGCCGGGGTCTGACACCACCTATGAGGCACTGAATGCCGAATTCCCCGGCGCTGAGCTGCAAAGCTACATCCTACATGTGCCCGCAGGGTTCGCATCAGAAGTGGTGAGCCATGAAGGCGAAGAGATCATCTATGTGCTGGACGGCGAGATTGAGCAGATGCTGGACGGCCAGACCTTCCGCCTGCGCGCCGGCGACAGCCTGCATTACAGCGGCCAGACGCCCCATGCCTGGTCCAACCCCACCGCCCGCGATGCCCGGATCCTATGGACCGGCACCTTGAGCGTCCTGAAAGGCAAATCGCGCATGGACCTGCCGGAACTGGCAACCAGCGACGGCAAATCCTGAATAAGCCCGCCCTGATGCCGCAGCACCATCGCGGCCTCAGGCGCCAACAAAACATAACGAACACCCTGGAGGAGAAAGACATGAAACTGTTGAAGTCTGCCCTTTTGGCTTCGGTCATGGCGATGCCGATGGCTGGCGCTGCCCTGGCTGACACGCCACCCAATGCGCTGATTGTGGCGCAGAACATTGACGACATCGTCGCCATTGACCCGGCTCAGGCCTATGAGTTCACCTCGGGCGAGCTGGTCACCAACATGTATGACCGTCTGGTGCAATATGACGCCGAAGACCCAACCGTCCTGGCCGCCGGGATCGCCAGCGACTGGCAGATGGATGCAGCAAGCCGCACCATCACCTTCACCATTCGTGATGATGCCACCTTCCATTCCGGCAACCCGGTCACCCCGGCTGATGTGGTGTATTCGCTGGGTCGTGTGATCAAGCTGAACCTGACCCCGGCCTTCATTCTGGCCCAGCTGGGCTGGACCCCGGAAAATGTGGACCAGATGGTCACCGCCGAGGGCAATGTGGTCACCGTGAAATACGAAGGCGACTTCTCACCGGCGTTTGTTCTGAACGTTCTGGCGGCGCGCCCGGCCTCGATCGTGGACATGAAAACCGTCATGGCCAACGAAGTTGACGGTGACATGGGCAACGCCTGGCTGAACGCCAATGCTGCGGGTTCTGGCCCATTCAAACTGGACGCTTACCGCCCGGCGCAGCTGGTGCGGATGTCGGCACACGGCGACTACTTCAAAGGCGCCCCCAAGATGGACAGCGTCATCATTCGCCACGTCGCCGAAAGCGCCACGCAGGAGCTGATGCTGGAAAGCGGTGACATCGATCTGGCGCGCAACCTGACCCCGGATCAGATTGCCGGCCTCGACGCCAGCGCAATCAAGGTGGATACCTTCCCGCAGGCAGCGGTTCACTTCCTGTCGTTCAACCAGAAAACCGACAGCCTGACCGACCCCGCCGTTTGGGAGGCCGCGCGCTACCTGGTTGACTACAAAGGCATGACCAACTCGATCATCAAAGGTCAGATGGAAGTGCACCAGGCCTTCTGGCCGAAGGGCTTCCCGGGTTCCTACGATGAAACCCCGTTCAGCTACGATCCTGCCAAAGCCAAGGCCATCCTGGCCGAAGCGGGCATCGAGACACCGATCAAGGTGGAACTGGATGTGATCAACGCCGCGCCCTTCACCGATATGGCGCAGTCGCTGCAGGCCAGCTTTGCAGATGCGGGCATTTCCTTTGAGATCCTGCCCGGCACCGGTAGCCAGGTGATCACCAAATACCGTGAGCGGACCCATGAGGCTATGCTGCTCTATTGGGGCCCGGATTTCATGGATCCGCATTCCAACGCCAAGGCCTTTGCCTATAACTCCGACAACTCGGACGGTTCTTATGCGGCGACCACCACCTGGCGCAATGCCTGGGCGGTGCCGGATGAGCTGAACAAGAAGACCAAAATGGCGCTGACCGAAAGCGATCCGGCCAAACGTCTGGAGATCTATCAGGACCTGCAGGCCGAGGTTCAAAAAGAATCGCCCATCGTCATCATGTTCCAGGCCGCCTATCAGGTTGCCATGGACACCAATGTCAGCGGCTACGTGAACGGCGCCACCTCTGACTTTGTGTTCTACCGTCTGGTAGACAAAGACTAACCGACATAAGCTCCCCGTCGGCAGGGTCGCTTGGGGAAACCCTTGCGACCCTTTTTCCATTTCGCTCAAGAGGACAATCTGATGAGCCTTTATGATGACCGCCTCGCCCGCCTGCGGGCCCGCATGGCAGAAACCAACACCGATCTGGTCGCGCTGGGGCCGTCGAGCCATATGATGTGGCTGTCCGGCGTAAACCCGCATGGCGATGAACGCCCGGTGATGCTGCTTGTCAGCCAGAGCCACGCCGGTTTCCTGATGCCTGCACTGAACGCTGATGCTGCCCGGCAGGCGACGGATCTGCCGTTTGAACCCTGGTCCGATGCCGAAGGTCCGGCAGCGGCGCTTGACCGTCTGCTTGAGGCGTGCGGTGCCACAAGCGCCGGCCTCAGCGTGGTGCTGGACGAAACCATGCGGGCGGATTTTGCCCTGCGTCTGTTGGATGCGATGGACAGCCCCAGCCGCCGCTTCACCGAAGACACGGTGGGCCGTTTGCGGGCGATGAAAGATGACGCGGAATATGACGCCATCAAAGCCGCGCACCTGCTGAATGATGAGGCTGTGAAAGCCGCCTTTGCCAGCCTGAAGGCCGGGATGAGCGAGCGCGATGTGCAAAACATCATTCGCGATCACTACAAGGCGCATGGCGCCACGCCCGAATTCACCATCGTCGGCTTTGGCGCCAATGGCGCCTTCCCGCATCACCACACCAGCGATGCCACCCTCAGCGATGGTATGGCCGTGCTGATCGACACCGGCTGCCGGTTGAACGGCTATCCCTCGGACATGACGCGCTGCGGCTTTTTCGGCACGCCCGATGCGGCCTATAAGGAGGTCTTTGACACCGTGGAGGCTGCGGTGCAAGCCGCGCTGGCCGCCGCCAAACCCGGGGCCACTGCGGGCGATATCGACAAGGCCGCCCGCGATGTGATCTCCGACGCGGGCTACGGTCCGCAGTTCCTGCATCGCACCGGTCACGGTCTGGGCATCGACGTGCACGAACCGCCCTATATCAGCGGTGGCTCTGATCATGTGCTGGAGGCAGGCAATGTCTTCTCAATTGAGCCGGGGATCTACATCAACGGCAAGTTTGGCGTGCGTCTGGAAGAGATTGTCATCCTGCGCGACGGCGGCAATCAGATCTTTTCCGAACTGCCGCGCGATATGCTGTAACGGACAGCGGGGCCGGAGACCGGCAATCGAAACAAGGTAAAGGGGGCCAGCACAGGCCCCCTTTATCGTATCTGTCACTTGCGCTTCTCTGCTTTCAGGTGGGCGCGGAGATCATTGAAACCACCGATCTTTTTGCCATCTATAAAAATCAGCGGCGTGGTGGCGATGTGATGTGTGTCTTTAAACGCATCCACCGCAGAGCGCGAACGCAGAATATGCTCTTCGATCTCGAAGCCTTCTTTGCGCAACAGATCGCGGGCGGCGATACCGTAGCTGCAGGTGTATTTGGGCAACTCCATACGGTGAAGGATGGCTTTGGGCATGTCGTGCACTCCTTTGTTGCAGCCTATAAAGGCCGTCGCCAGCGCCCTCACAAGCCCCAAGGTTTCACATCCACGCACCCGCGCGTGAAGTGATGAAACATTGCCAACAACCCCTTCACAAGAATAATAAAACCGGCCTGCGCAGCGCAGGACCGGTTTTGCGAGGCGCCCCGTCAAAGGGACGCCTATGGATCTTGAGCGACGTCAGCCGTTGACCCGGATGGTTTCGTTCTTCGGATCATAGGGGCTGTCACAGGTGACGGTGGCATCCCAGAGCTTATCCTGAATTTTCACCTTCAGCTTGGTGCCTTCCACCGCCAGTTCCGGCGTGACGTAGCCCATGCCGATCGACGTCTCAAAGGCCACCGAATAGCCGCCCGAGGTCAGGCGCCCAACGCGGGTGCCATCCTGGGTATAAAGCGCCTCACGGCCCCAAGGGTCGGCGTCCTCTGGCCCGTCGATCAGCAGGGTGCAGCATTTCACCCGAACACCCTTTTCCAGCATCGCCTCTTTGCCGTGGAAGTCTTTTTCCAGGTCGATGAAGCGCGGCAGGTCAGCCTCAGCAGGCGTCGCATCGCGGCCCAATTCGGTGCCGAAGGCGCGGTAGGATTTTTCCTGACGCAGCCAGTTTTGCGCCCGTGCGCCCACCAGTTTCATACCGTGTTTTTCACCGGCTTTTTCCAACAGGTCGAACAGGTAGTTCTGCATCTCAATCGGGTGATGCAGCTCCCAGCCCAACTCACCTGTGTAGGCCACACGGATCGCATTCACGGGGCACATGCCCAGTTCGATCTGACGGGCCGACAGCCAAGGGAACCGTTTGTTCGACAGAGCGGTTTCAGGATCTGCATCCACGATCACCTCTTTCAGCACGTCGCGGGCCTTGGGGCCTGCGATGGCGAAGACGCCCCACTGGGTGGTGACATCCTGGATCTCGATGTAGCCAAACTCTTCCATCTTGTCTTCGGCCGCTTTGCGCAGGAAATCGGCGTCATATTCCGTCCAGGCCCCTGCGGAGACGAGGTAGTAGTTATTCTCGCCATTGCGCACGATGGTGTATTCGGTACGGGTGGTGCCGTGGCTGGTCAGCGCATAGGTCAGGTTAATGCGGCCGATTTTCGGCAGTTTGTTACAGGTGAACCAATCCAGGAACTGGGTGGCACCGGGGCCTTTGACCACATGTTTGGTGAAGGCAGTGGCGTCGATCAGGCCCACACCTTCGCGGATCGCTTTGGCCTCTTCCACGGCATATTGCCACCATTTGCCACGGCGGAAGCTGCGGCTTTCCTCATCGAAGTTTTCTGGCGCATCAAGCGGGCCGTAGTAGTTCGGACGTTCCCAGCCGTTGACCCAGCCAAACTGCGCGCCGCGTTCTTTCTGGCGGTCGTAGGCGGGCGAAGTCCGCAAAGGCCGGGCAGCGGGGCGCTCCTCATCCGGGTGGTGCAGGATGTAGACGTGCTCATAGCACTCTTCGTTTTTGCGCGCGGCAAATTCGGTGGTCATCCAGTTGGAGGAGTAGCGTTTCGGGTCGAGCGAAGCCATGTCGATCTCAGCCTCACCATCAACCATCATCTGGGCCAGGTAATAGCCGGTGCCGCCCGCCGCGGTGATCCCGAAGCTGAAACCTTCGGCCAGCCACATGTTACGCAGGCCCGGGGCCGGACCCACCAGCGGGTTGCCATCTGGCGTGTAGCAGATCGGGCCATTGAAATCGTCCTTCAGACCAGATTCCGCACAGGACGGCACCCGTTCGGTCATTTTCATGTACTGTTCGGCAATCCGGTCCAGATCCAGCGGGAACAGATCGGCGCGGAAGCTATCCGGCACACCGTGTTCAAACCGAGCTGGCGCGTCTTTCTCATAGATGCCCAGAATCCAGCCGCCGCGTTCCTCACGGGCGTAGGACTGCGCATCCGCATCGCGCACAACGGGGTGTTCCGCATTGCCGGCCTCGCGCCATTTGACCAGCTCAGGATCCTGATCCATCACGATGAAAGTGTGTTCCACCGGGATCGCCGGCATCTTGATGCCCAGCATCTTGGCGGTGCGCTGCGCGTGGTTGCCCGAAGCGGTCACAACGTGTTCTGCGGTGATCACAACCTTTTCGTCGGATTCCACCAGGTTGCCACCCTTTTCCACCATCTTGGTGCAGGTGACCTCCCAATGGGTGCCGGTCCAATGAAAATCATCAGCCTGCATCTTGCGGTGGATCTCCACCCCACGCTGACGGGCGCCTTTGGCCATCGCCTGGGTCACGTCAGCCGGGTTAATGTAGCCATCTTCGGTGTGGTAAATCGCGCCCTTCAGATCCGAGGTCTCAATCAGCGGCCAGCGCTCTTTGATCTGATCGGGGCTCAGCCATTCGTATTTCACGCCACAGGTTTCGGCGGTGGAGGCATAGAGCATATACTCATCCATCCGCTCCTGCGTCTGCGCCATCCGCAGGTTGCCCACCACGGCGAAACCGGCGTTCAGCCCGGTCTCTTCCTCCAGCGTCTTGTAGAAATCCACCGAATACTGGTGAATATGGGTGGTGGCATAGGACATGTTGAACAGCGGCAGCAGGCCCGCAGCGTGCCAGGTCGACCCCGAAGTCAGCTCATCGCGTTCGATCAGCATAACGTCATCCCATCCGGCCTTGGCCAGGTGATAGGCGATCGAGGTGCCAACGGCGCCACCGCCGACAACAAGAGCTTTGACTTGGGTTTTCATAGGCGGGCCCCTCCGATGGACGCAGCTGTGCAATTTGATTTTCCGCGATCATGCCGCGTTCTGACAAGCTGCGCCTGACCCAGCCGACCTCTGATCGTGCGAAACCGACACGCGCTTGCAAAGTGCGGTCGCAAACGGGCAGCGATCCCCATTGCGGAACCAAACTGCAAAACGCGACGTGACGTCCACCCCCTTGCCGCGTCGCAGCAAACACCGTAAATATACGGTAAATCCAATCGGGGGAGATTGGAGAGGATCAAAGGGGGGCGTGGCGTGAAGATCTGCCGCACAGTCGAAGAAACCCGCGCAACCGTAGCCGCGCTGAAAACCGGCGGCAAGCGGCTGGGATTTGTGCCGACCATGGGCGCCTTGCACGACGGGCATATGTCGCTGGTCACCCTCGCCCGCGAGGTGACAGACTTTGTCGCAGTGTCTATTTTCGTCAACCCCACCCAATTCGGCGAAGACACAGACCTGCAAAACTACCCCCGGAATGAGGCCCGCGATCTGGCGATGCTGCAAGAGGCCGGCGTCGATCTGGTGTTCCTGCCCGAGGTGGAAACGATCTACCCGCCGGGCCATGAAACCATCGTCGAAACCACCCGTCTGGCCAATATCCTGCACGGCGCGGTCCGCCCCGGCCATTTTCGAGGCGTGACCTCCGTGGTGACGCGACTGTTCAACATCGTGCAGCCCGATGTCGCTGTCTTTGGCGAAAAGGACTACCAGCAACTGCAGGTGATCAAACGCATGGTCGCCGATCTGCATATGCCCGTCACGATCCTTGGCGGCCCCACCCAGCGCGAGGCTGATGGTCTGGCCATGTCGTCGCGCAATGCACGCCTCACCGATGCCAACCGCGCCGCTGCCGTTGTGCTGCACAAAGCGCTGAGCGCCGCCGCGGATCTGGCCCAGACCGGCACCAGCGTCGCGGCGATCCGCGCATTGATTGAGGCGATCATCGCCTCTGAGCCGCGCGCCAACCTGACGGGCCTCGACACCGTTACACCCGACACATTGGAACCGGTCGAAGGCCCCCTTACCCAACCGCTGGCGGTGATGCTGTCGGTGCAGTTTTCAGACATCCTCCTGATCGATCAAAAGGTGATCCAGCCATGAGCAGCCAAACCCCTATTCGCCGCACCACCGTCCCGCAGATCAGCGCCCGCAAAGGCGGCGAACCGATCGTCTCGCTCACCTCCTACCACGCCCATACGGCGGCGATTGTCGACAAATACGCCGACTTCATCCTGGTCGGTGACAGCCTGGGGATGGTGATGCACGGCATGGAAAGCACCGTCGGTGTGCCGCTGGATCTGATGATCATGCATGGCAAGGCAGTGGTGCGCGGCACCCAGAAAGCACTGGTTGTGGTCGATATGCCCTTTGGCACCTATGAGGAAAGCCCCGCCGTCGCCTTCCGCAACGCCGCCCGCATCATGAAGGAAACCGGCTGCGGCGCGGTGAAGCTGGAGGGCGGCGCGCGTATGGCCGAAACCATCCGCTTCCTCACCGAACGTGGCATCCCGGTCATGGCTCATATCGGCCTGACCCCGCAGTCCAGCCACGTCATGGGTGGGTTCAAAACCCAAGGCCGCGAAGAAGACAGCTGGCCCCAGCACGAAGCCGACGCTGCAGCCGTGACCGAGGCCGGCGCCTTCGCGCTGGTGCTCGAAGGCATGGTGGAGCCGCTGGCGGCAAAGATCACCAAACAGGTCGCGATCCCAACCATCGGCATCGGCGCCTCTGCCGAATGTGACGGGCAGATCCTGGTGCTGGAGGACATGCTGGGCCTCAACGCCTGGACACCAAAGTTTGTCAAACAATACGGCGATCTGGGCCCCGCCATTGACCGCGCCGTGTCAGACTACGCTGATGAGGTCAAATCCCGCGCCTTCCCCGGACCGGAACACACTTACAAGTGAACCCCTTCAGCGGCGCATGGGGCGCTGCCCCGCCCGCTGGCACCGGCCTCCCCGGAGTATTTTCGGCAAGATGAATCCCCCTTTCATCGTTCCATAAATACTCCCGCCGGAGGCGCCCCGAGGCCCCCAAAGGGCCGAGAGATCCAGCGCGCCGCAGGCGCACATTTGACCTGCGCATTGACGCACAGATCCGGTGGAGAAACGGGGATTTGTCGCCGGGCGCTTGGGGGCCATATCCTTGGCAAAGCTAAGGAGACAGCCAATGACCTTCAGACCTGTTGTAGCCACATCGAAATCCCAGCCCGCCATGGAAGGCGCCGGCGTGCATCTGCACCGCGTTTTTGGCTTTGATGATCCCAGCCTGACCGACCCTTTCCTGATGATGGATGACTTCCGCAATGACGATCCGCGGCTCTATTCCAAAGGCTTCCCCTGGCACCCGCATCGCGGCATTGAAACCATCACCTATGTCCTCGAGGGTGAGGTGGAACATGCCGACAGCCTGGGCAACAAGGGTATCCTTGGCCCCGGCTCCATCCAGTGGATGACGGCGGGATCTGGCATTGTGCATCAGGAAATGCCGATGGGGGATGCCAAGGGGCAGATGCATGGATTTCAGCTCTGGGCCAATCTGCCGCGCGATCTGAAAATGACCACGCCGCGCTATCAGGACATCGGCGCCAGTGATCTGCCTCTTGAGGTGGATGATGACGGCACCGTTGTGAAGGTGCTGATCGGATCGTTCTGGGGCAAGAAAAGCCCGGTGGATGGCATCGCTGCCAACCCGATGTTGTTGGATATCTCGGTGCCTGCAGGGCGGCGCAAGACCTTCAAGGTCGACACAAGCGCCAATGCGCTGGCCTATGTTTTTGCCGGATCGGGCCGGTTCCGCGATGCATCCGATCCCATCGGTATTCAGGTGGAAAAGGAATATCAGGGACAGGAACTGGCCTTCCGCGATCAAAGCGGTAACCGGACGCTGGTGCGCTTTGGCTCGGGCGATGAGATCACTGTGCAGGCCGGCGATGAGGGCCTGCGCTTCCTGTTGATGACAGGGCGCCCCATTCAGGAGCCCGTCGCCTGGCACGGCCCCATTGTGATGAACACACAAGCTGAGCTGATGCAGGCCTTTGATGAATTGAACAAAGGCACCTTCATCAAACATGACGCCGGGGCCTGACGGCCCTGACGCCAATTCCCTTCTGGTCCGGGATTCGTCCCGACTTAACTCCGGGATTAATTCCGGGCCAGATGCTCCAGCACCGCCTCATAGGCGCGATCCCGGCCATTGGCGATTTCCTGAGGGATCACTGGCGCCGCGATGTCCACCGGCACGCCCTGCCCTTCAAAGTTTTCACCCGCAGCGCTGAGGTAACGCTCGTTTGACAGGGACGCCGCCCAGCCGTTTGGCAGGGCCAGGAAGGACATGTCAGACAGGATGCCATTGCTGGGGGTGCCCACCACAGTCACATTGTCAAAATGCGACAGCGCCAGTGCAAAGGTCTCTGCAGCGGAGATCGTCACGCCGCTGGTCAGCAGATAGACAGACCCGTCCCAGATCGCCCCTTCTTGCCCCGGCTCAATCCGCAGCGCGGTGTCTTCCAGCCAGTGCCCGTCGTGCCAGACGGCTTTGCTGCCAATCTCAACCGGTTTCTGGGTCAACTGCGCCGCCAGGGCATAGCCCGCCAGATCGCTGCCGCCGAAATTGACCCGGGTGTCGATCACCAGGGCCTTCATTTCGGGATGGCTGGCCAGAAAGTCCCCCATGATCGACGCCATCGACAGATCACCTGCCACCAGCGCCTCATCAAAATTGATCAGCGTCATGTAACCTAGACCATCCGCCGTCATCCCCAGCCCCATAGAATCCGCGGGCCTGCTGCCCTCGGGCACATGTAGCGCAAAGGCGTTTCGCATGACATCCACCATGCCCTGCGCGCCGAGGCCTTCGGCCCAGTCGGGCAACACATCATCGGCGATCTGACCCTCAGGGGTGATCAACGACACATGGCCATCGCGCAGCGGGCCCAGCATCTGGATAAAGATGTTGAGCAGGGTTTCCGGATCCGTCTCTGCCGTGACATGCGGCCGGTAGGTTGCGCGCATCTGGTCCCAATCTACACCGCGCAGGTCGAAATAGGCGTAATGTTCCTGAAACCCGTGCCAAAGCATGTCAAAACTGGCCAGGGCATCCGTGCCCAACGGTGTTTCGCAGCTGGCAGGCAGGGCGTCCTGCCGGGTGAAGGGGATGTGGTTGGTCTTGGCCAGATCCAGCAGCAGAGTGTCCCCCTCCAGCGCCAGCCCACCCTGCAACGGGCCCAGCAGCGCCCCGGCGCCACTGACGACGATGTCTTGCAAGGCTGCCGTCAGACCGTCGCGCTGCATCGCGCCAATTTCAGCCATTTCAACGCAGCCCACCGCGGTGACCTGATGCAGCTGTGCCTGATCGCCGGCAAGGCTCAGCCAGAAACCGTAGCCGTCAGATTTCCAGATGCCATCAAGGGTATCGGTTGCAAAAGCCGGCTGCGTCATAGCCAGGGTTGCCGTCACAACGGCAGGAAAAACACGCGTCATCAAATCACTCCGCAGAAATGCAATCTGTGCGTGAGATAGGCACGCGAACCGGGGCACATCAAGGGAAAACGGGGTGACAGTTCCCCGTCACCCCGTTTCGGCACTCTTTGAATTTTGGAAAGGCCAGTTCAGCCCTGATCAGCCCAGCCCAATCAGTCCAGCGCCTGCAGCACCAGATCCGGCGGACGGTGGCCATCCGCAAAGGTTTTCACGTTGATGATGACTTTTTCACCCATCTCAACCCGGCCCTCTTCGGTGGCCGAGCCCATATGCGGCAGCATCACCACATTGGGCATGGCGCGCAGATCCGGGTTCGCTTCGGAGCCATGTTCATAGACATCCAGCCCGGCGCCCGCCAAAGCCCCCGACTTCAGCTGACGGGTCAGCGCATTTTCATCAATCACCTCCCCGCGCGAGGTGTTCACGATCACCGCCGAAGGCTTCATCAGCTTCAGACGACGTGCGTTCATCAGATGGAAGGTCGAAGGCGTATGGGGGCAGTTGATGGACAGCACATCCATCCTCGCCACCATCTGGTCCAGACTTTGCCAATAGGTTGCCTCCAGCGCGGCCTCGGTCTCTTCGCGCAGGCGGTGGCGGTTGTGGTAATGGACCTGCATGCCAAAGGCGCGGGCCCGGCGGGCAACGGCCTGACCAATGCGCCCCATGCCAAGGATACCCAGACGGCGCCCGGCCACCCGGCCACCAAGGAACGCCGTGGGCGCCCAGCCATCCCATTCACCGGTCTGCATGGCTGCCAGACCTTCGGGAATACGGCGGGTGACCGCAAGGATCAGCGCCATGGTCATATCGGCGGTGTCATCGGTCAGCACGCCGGGGGTGTTGGTCACCTGGATCCCGCGCTGACGGGCGGTGGCCACATCGATGTGATCCACACCAGCACCATAGTTGGCAATCATGCGCAATTGCGGCCCGGCCTGAGAAATCAGGCTGTTGTCAATGCGGTCGTTCAGCGTGGGAATCAACACATCCGCCTCTCGCAGGGCGGCAGCGATTTCATCACGGCTCATGGGGGTGTCATCGGCGCGCAATTTGACGTCGAACAGCTCCATCAACCTTGTTTCTACCACGTCGGGCAAGCGTCGCGTCACAACAACACTCAGACGTCCAGATGCCATCTTGGCCTTCCCCTTCTTCAAAAACCGGCGCGTTGATGGCACAGTGCGGGATAACGCGCCCGGCCACAAGGGGGGCGCAATAATATTTCACGAGCAGTCGAGGCGATCGCAACAATGCGCTGCCGCCTCGCCCAAAATGAGGACAGATCTGCGATGTTTCGCCGTTCCCTGGTGTCCGCCCTGTTGGGCGCTGTTATGCTGTCTGGCCTGCCTGCACTGGGCGGCGCGCAGGAACGTGGACCGGTGACCAACCTGCCACTGCCGCGCTATGTTTCGGTCAAAGCAGCCGAGGCCAACGTGCGCCGCGGCCCGTCGCTGAGCCACCGCATTGACTGGGTGTTCACCCGTCGCAACATGCCGGTTGAGATCACTGCCGAATATGGCCACTGGCGGCGCGTGCGCGACCGTGATGGGGCCGGCGGTTGGGTGCATTATGCGCTGCTGTCCGGCATGCGCCATGTGATCGTGGATCAGGACATGCTGGCGCTGCATGTGCGCCCGGACGCCAAAACCGCCATTTCCGCCCGGCTGGAACTGGGCGTGATCGCCCGGCTGGAAAAATGCGGCCCCGAATGGTGCCGCCTGAGCGCCGGGGGCTATCGTGGTTGGGCGCCGAAAAACGCCATGTGGGGCGTCGGCCCGGAAGAGCTGAAAGAGTAACCCCGCTAGGCTCAGGACCCATTAATGTTTCTGCACCGGCGCCAAAATCGCAAAATATCAATGGTTTGAGGTGCGCCGGAAAGAGTGGTTCTCTTTTCAAGCGCCTCACGCCCTTGAGATGCAGCGATTTTGACGTCTTCGATTTGGCGGGTTTTCGAACTGAGCGGCGTCATATGGACTTGAAATAGATCACTATTCCTACGGCCATATTCCTTGTCAGGTCGAAAATCTGCCAAACCGGTGCTGGAACATTAATGGGTCCTGAGCCTAAGCTTGCAGACGATCTAGGCTTGCCACGCAATAAGGCGCCCGCTTAGGCTGGCGCCATATTTTTCCTGTTTGCCCCACTTGGCTGATTGATCTGATGACTGCGCTATTTCGTTTGCTGGCCGCTCTGGCCTATCTTGCCACCGTTTCGCTGACCGCCCCCACACCCGCTGTTGCCCAAAGCGGCAGCGCCCCGGTGGCCGATCAACCTTCCGGCCCGATCTCGGTCGAAGACAGCGCTACTCAGGACGCAGCAATCGCGGTGCGGATCCGGGATATTCTGGGAGAGCTTGACGGTTATGAGGATGTCACCGTCACGGTCACCTCAGGCATTGTCACGCTGAAGGGCACCACCCTCAGCAGCGATCTGGCCGAAGCGCTGAGTGAGCTGGTCACCCGCGTCGACGGCGTGGTCGCCATCCGCAACGATGTGGTCGAGACCACCGATGTGGCCGAACGGCTGAGCCCCGCGATGGAGCGGTTCCGCCAGCGAATGGGACAGGTTGTGGCCTATCTGCCGCTACTGGCTGTGGCGGTGCTGGCTTTTGCGCTGATCTTTGGTCTGGGCCTGTTGATCGTGCGGGTGCGGCAACCCTGGGACCGGTTGGCGCCAAACGCCTTTATCGCCGATATCTATCGCACCGTGGTGCGGCTGGGTTTCCTGATTGCGGGTCTGGTGCTGGCGCTGGACATTCTGGGCGCCACGGCACTGCTTTCAACAATTCTGGGCGCTGCCGGGATCATCGGTCTGGCGATTGGTTTTGCCGTGCGTGACACGGTTGAGAACTTCATCGCCTCCATCATGCTGTCGATCCGCCAGCCGTTCCGCCCCAACGACACGATTGAGATCAACGGGGATGAGGGCAAGGTCATCCGCCTGACCAGCCGCGCCACCATCCTGCTGAGTTATGATGGCAACCACATCCGCATTCCAAACGCGACCGTGTTCAAATCCCGCATCGTGAATTTCACCCGCAACGCAGAGCGCCGGTTCCTGTTTGACGTGGGCGTCGCACCAGACAGCGATCTGGCGCTGGCCCTGCGACTGGCCGAGGACAGCCTGGCCGCCCTGCCCTTCACGCTGCAGACGCCCGCCCCCTCGGTCTGGATCCAGGAAATCGGCGACAGCACCGTCACCCTGCGCATGACCGCCTGGATCGATCAGCGCGAAAGCGGCCTGCTGGCGGCAAAATCCGAATCCATCCGATTGATTCTAAACCGATTCACAGAATCCGGCATTGCCATGCCCGAACCCACCTACCGGGTGATTGACTTGGCCACCTCCAGCCCGGACCCGGTGATTGATTCCGCCACCGATTCCGCCAAAACCCCCGCAGCAGCCCCACCCGCTGCACCGGTTGAGGATGATTTGCGCGATGTACACGCCCACGATCAGGACGCGCTGTCGCAGATGGTGGCAGAGGAAAGGCAAGAAACATTGGGGGATGATCTGCTGGAGAAACACGCACCAAGCGAGTGAGAAAAAAACTGTCACGTTTTCTTAAAAGAGGTCTTGCACCTCCACGCGCGGTTCCGTAAACACCGGCTCACAAGTTGGGGTGTAGCCAAGTGGTAAGGCACCTGTTTTTGGTACAGCGCATCGTAGGTTCGAATCCTACCACCCCAGCCAACTTCCTCTGATAGATAAAGCGATGAAAGACCGAGCCGGTCAGAGCTTTAGAAAATGCCCCCAGGAATGCCCCTGTGCCGTCACTGACCGTCGACCAAGTGCAGCCTGACAGCTCTCGTCTCCCAATTCGTTCTCATTTAATGCCATCACGGGCTTACCTTTAATAGGTATAAGTAATGGATAAGAGGAAGTAAGATCTGGGGGGAGAGGAGTCAGGACTAGAAGTAAGTCTATAGTGTTAGATTTCAACAAGATAAG
>Ga0189289_10201_pt1 | contig 51360 bp, 40 predicted proteins | sample UW106minimetaG_FD_130313 | JGI IMG/M metagenome (GOLD analysis project Ga0189289, IMG submission 130313) | Marine microbial communities from the Costa Rica Dome - UW106 mini metaG | ecosystem: Environmental > Aquatic > Marine > Oceanic > Photic zone | place: Costa Rica: the Eastern Pacific...
AGCGGCTTTTGCTCTGCGTTCTCACTATTTGAAAGGGAACAACCATTACTACATAGCGACGCCTTAATCAAAAACCGCTGGACGCATTCTGAGACGGTCACTTATTAATGCGGATTGGTATTAGAGTATAAGGTGACGTTGCGATATGGCTTGCAAGCAAAGAAAGTAAACAATACCCCACAAAATAGAAAAACCCATCTCCAACGGCTGAGAGCGTTTGAGTGCTAATATCAATACCTAAGGTAAAACCGAATAAGGTGAGGGTTTCTTGGGATAGAGTGTCGGCGTGATTAGTCGACAAAATTGCCAAAAATACTGCCACGACAAACACGTCTGCCATCGACCATTTCCCTATTGCAGATACAAACTGCGATAGATTTCGTCGGACGTTTATATTGCGGGTAAAATAAGCCAAGCTCATCAATATTGTTTTTAGTATTGGGACGCACACAGAAAATAAAAAAATAAGCGCTGCGACAAGAAAGCGCTCCCCTTCCCATAATTCCTGTACCGTATTAAGGATAGATAGCTCTTTGTCTATTAATGTGGATGAAATACCTGCCGCGTTCAACAGAGCGGACATTTCCATGTTCAATGCAAACATGGGTAGGGTAATGCCAGGGATAAATAGCCCAATGGCAATAATATTTAATGCGAATGCAACGTGTTGTTTCAAAAAAGTAATCTCAAAAAAGGCTTTATTATTTTTCGAAACGATAAACGACTTTCAATGAATCATCCACCTCTGATTCAAGCACATAACCTATCGTTTGTTTTGAGCTACGCAATTCATCTAGCATTTCATCATTAGTGGCATAGCTACTGGGGGGGCTAGCACGGCCTGAAAAGAGTAATCGAGCCCAGTAAGCATTAATTTTTTCTTCACTTTTATTAACCAATAAACGATAAAATTTTTGTTTCGCATCGCTGCCAGCAACGCGGTCCAGAGGTCTGGCGACCACGCCATTTGGAAAGGTGTTGTACCTGCCCATATAAATATCAATCACTTGTGTTTTACTAAGTGCTTCAACGGGATTGTTTTTACCTACCACGACAACCAAAGCATGTGCTGAGTAAGAACAGGAAACGAACAAGAAAAAGGTGATGAGATGGATTATGAACTGGCGCATGTTAAAACACCCAATTCAAGCTAAGACTTGCCACATTGACAGTATGGTCTGCTTCGGGCTCATTATATACGCGCCATAATGCATAATCATCGTCTGCGATAACACTATGATCCAATTGTAATTTTGCCACTAAAGAGGCTGAGAGCATCCATTTTACACCTAAGCTAAAGGTGTGCTGCTTAGTGACATTTTGCTCAAGTGCTTCACGTATTATCGGCCTAAATGACTGGATCGCAGCAGCGATAGCGGCAGGAGCGTTAGGTGAAATCTCTCCAACACTGTCACTCAAGTTGTTTTTAGTCGGCTCTACTGCGGATACAGTAGCAAAATACGTCATACCGTCATTTTGATACCCTAAGCTAACGTAGCCAGATACTGTGTCTCTTTCTATATCCCACTGTGAATTGATGAAGCCAATTTCAGATTGCAGTAGCCAAGTGTCATTATCAAACCGGTAACCTAAGCCAAAAAATTGCTGCTTTTTACCAACAAAATCAAAACGCTCCTTTATGCCTGGTCCTCCAGGCCAAATGCTGGGAGGAAATGCGGCAATAGCTTCGTCAATAATGTTAAGGTCGGCGCTAAATTCATCTACTTTTGCATCCAGAAATGATGCTCTAACCTGCCAATTATTTTGCTGATACGACGCTGAGGCCATTAGCATATTGGTAAAATGTACGTCTAAACCATTGCCCGTAGTCGAGATGGAGGTGTCAGTTTCGCCATAGCCCAATTTTGCGCTAAAGAAGCCATCACCGAGTGAGCGCTTATAGAGAACATCCCCCCCTTCGAATTGAGAGACTGATGTCACTTTAGAGTAGAACTCTGCTGGTGGCCGCGCCCAAAGGTAGGCATAACCCACAGACTTATATTCTGACAAAAAGTAAATATCGGTATTCATTCTCCCGCCGCGAAATTCTAGGCGGTTATTTAAACGGTAACGTAGAAAGGCCACATCTAAATAGTTAATTGCTTTTTCATCGAGTTTGTCGCGGTATACAGCCTGAACCACTGCGTCCCATTTAGGATTGATGTTGATGTTGGCTTGCAGGCCTATCAAAGAGTCAGGTGCTAAAGACAGCCCTGTGCGACCAGGAATTTTTAAGTTAGGGCGAAAACCCAAATCATCGCTATCGTTATAGATTGCCCCTAATGTAGCAAAACCATTCAATTTAACTTTATCGTTCGCGGCGAAGCTATAGGTTGTTACGCATAAACTTAACAATAAGAAGCAGGTAGCAAAATGCAGTTGTGAACGTTTGAAATGTAGCATGGTTAACAATTTACTCGGTCTTTAGCATTAAAATACGTTGTTAGTTTCTGCTGCGCTAAATAATAAGCTTTTAACATGAAACTACCCCTTAACTAGGTAAATTACCTTTTAGTTTGTCCATTACCATGTCGTTATGACTAGTTAAGCTCTGTGCTGCCAGAAGTATAGCGGCCAATATTAGGTTATCAGTATCAAAAACTATACTAAATAATGCGCCTAAATACCCATGTTCTATGATTGCAGTCTACAGTTAAAGCCTGTTTTAAACGGTTAGAGTAAGAACGTTGCGCTCACTCATTGCTATTTTCACTATTTTTTTTGCCACCCAGGTATCTGCAGCTGAGTTAAATTGGCAGCAAACGTTACAGTGGTTGAAACAATCGCTGCCGCAAAGCACTGAACTCGATTTTAATAAAAAAAGCATTAAATTCGACGGGTGTCATCAACGAGATTATCAACTGACTTTTCATCAAAAATTTGGTGATGCGATTTCAGTTGATACGCAAGTGGGCTATGTCAAAGGTGAATTAAGCTGGGGGGCGCACAATCAAAAAACAACCACACGTCAGTGGGCTATTTTACCCCGCTATCGTTTGAATCATCATGTGAGTTTGGGTCTAGGGTACATCAGACAAATGGACACCAACCTTGAAACTTCCCAAGGTGCAGATATTCAACTTCCTGCGAGTAACCAGTGGCTATTGAGTTCGCGTTTTATGTTGGACTCAGAGCATCAGTATGTTGAGGTCGCTTTGTCTCGCGCGCTTTGGCAAGCAAACGACGCGGGACATACTTGGGCAGGCCAAGGACGCACAGACAAGCATATTAATTTGGTGTACGTAGCAAACTTTTAGCCTGTATGCCCCGCGATATAGCTGATACTAAGCAAATACCACGGTTTTAGAGCGGTGAATAATCACCCTGTCTTCTAAATGATAGCGAACACCATTCGCCAGCGCGGTCTTTTCACAATTCTTCCCTTTGCGAACCATGTCTTGCGCAGAATCACTATGGCTAATACGCATTACCTCTTGTTCAATAATCGGCCCTTCATCTAAGTCGCTGGTCACATAATGACAGGTCGCCCCAATTAATTTCACTCCTCTGTCATAGGCTTGCTGGTAGGGTTTTGCGCCAGCAAATGAAGGTAAAAAGCTGTGATGTATATTAATCGCTCGCCCAGCTAGTTCTTTGCATAAAGAGTCAGGCAGAATTTGCATGAAACGGGCAAGTACCGTTAAATCAATATTGTACTGTTTCAGCAGTTGACTAATTTGCGCAAACGCAGCTTCTTTTCCTAAGGTTTTGAAATCAATCCAGTGAAACGGAATGCTATGCCAATCAGCAAATTGTTTCATTTGTGGATGATTGGCAATAATGCATGGGATCTCACAGTTCAGCTCTTTGCTGTGCCAGCGGTGCAATAAGTCCATTAGGCAGTGAGATTCATGACTGGCTAACAAGGCCATTCTAGGCTTTTTGTTTGAATCTACGAGCTTCCAATTCATCGAATATTTGTCAGCGATTGGGGTAAAAGCTAAACGAATTTGCTCAATATCCATAGTGAGAGAATTGGTGCAAATTTCATGACGCATAAAAAAGCGCCCTGTTTGTAAGTCTGTATGGTGGCTAGCTTCTACGATGGTGGCGTTATGCTGAGCTAAAAATTGGCTTACGCTGGCTACAAGACCAACTTGATCTGGGCAATCAATGACCAGTCTTAATGTTTGTTCCATGGAGAAATCATCGCTTCAAAAATTTGCACCTGTTTTACCTTGCCTGCCGTGTAAGGTAAATAGCGAATCGTTATTGATTAGCTCAATTAGTATTATTTTTTGCTTAAAATGAAAAACGTGGTGAAAATGGCCAGCTTAATATTGGTCTATACAGGACTCCATGGGAGCTAGAAACAGATTCGTATAATGTCAGCTCAGTATTTTGAAACGTGAAGTTCGGTTCAATTAACGCTGCTGGAGGATTTTCATGGCATTTTCGAGCAAGGGTTAAATGAGAGATATAATCCCGTTTTTGCATTTTAATTCCGCACGTGGCAGCCGCTTTTTGTAAACAATCGACTAGTTCAAGCTGTTCTTTTGGTAGTGCTGTATTGCCTAGCCACAACGCTTTGGGTTTTGACCAATAACCTACGTAGTCCAAGGTGATGGAAAAGCACTGTATGTTCAAATGGCTATCCACGTATTGACTTAACGCGTCCAAGTGGTTCTCGGTTATTTCTCCTAAAAAAGCTAACGTTATGTGTAAGTTACTCGCTTTGACAGGGCTAAAAAAATGCGGAAACGCCTTTTCTCGCCAAGCGTCTATAGCAAGTTTGCTTGATGGGGGTGGGGTGAGTGCAAAAAAAGCGCGCATTAAGAACTCCTGAAATTTCTGAAAAATACACCATCAGAGGATACACTAATCACAGACCTTGTTATGGGGTCGTTGTTGATAACCTGTATGAGATAAAGCCTTGCCCACTGTGAAAATGTCATTACCCGTCGAAGAGATTCTACCTTCATTAAATAGTAGCCTACATAAGCGAGACGTTATTTTAGTCGCGCCGCCAGGGGCAGGCAAGTCCACATGTGTTCCCCTCGCTTTATTGGAGCATAGCGCCTTTGTAAAGCAAAAAATGATTATGTTACAGCCTAGGCGAATTGCTGCGCGCAATATTGCGCATTTTCTAGCGCGGCAATTAGGGGAAGAGGTAGGCCAAACAGTGGGTTATCGAATTCGTGGCGAGAGCAAAGTAGGTAAAGACACGCGTTTAGAAATTGTCACTGAAGGAATTTTGACGCGAATGCTACAAAATGACCCTGAGTTATCAGAGGTTGGTTTGGTGATTTTTGATGAATTTCATGAGCGTAGTATGCACGCTGATTTTTCACTTGCGCTGTGCTTAGAAGTCAAAGACGCCCTTCGAGACGATTTGCGCCTATTGGTTATGTCAGCCACGCTTGACGTTTCAAGTCTCAGGGAGCTTTTGCCTAGCGCCGAGTCCATTGCTTGTAGTGGCAGAAGTTATCCTATTGAAACCAACTATCGGCCTGATACCAGCAATGGTTCAATCGTTGATAAAACTGCGCGCCTCACATTATTTGCCGCATCTGAGCACCAGGGAGATATTTTGGTGTTTTTGCCCGGCCAAGGTGAAATTCGGCGTTGTGAAAGAGCACTCGCCCAGTCGCTGACGAAAGACACCCAAATTCATTGTTTGTTTTCACAACAAGCAATGTCGGCGCAAGAGGCGGCCCTAACGCTAGACCCCCAAGGACGTAGGAAAATTATACTGGCGACTAATATTGCAGAAACCAGTTTAACCATAGAGGGCGTTAGTGTGGTGGTTGACAGTGGCATGCAAAAAAAAGCAATTTACCAGTTAAATAAGGGCTTAACCCAGTTACAAAGCCAGATGATTTCTAAGGCCTCAGCCACGCAACGAGCGGGCCGTGCAGGGCGCTTGGGACCGGGAGCGTGTTACCGTTTATGGAGTGAAGAGCAGCATCAGCGCTTAGTTGAGCATGACCAAGCAGAAATACTGACCAACGATTTATCGTCCTTTTTGCTCGAAGCCTGTATGTGGGGGGCGAAAATCACCGACTTTGCCCTTATTGATATGCCCAGCGAAGCGCAGATTACCCAAGCACACAGTGTATTAATGGGCTTGCAAATAGTTGATGAAAACTTGCAGGTGAGCCTGCATGGCAAGGCGGTGCACAGGCTTGGTAGCCAAGTTCATATAGGTACAATGTTGCTTAAAAGCCGACAACTGAGTCCTGCCCATCAAAGTCTAGCTTGCGCTTTAGCGGTTCTGCTAGAAGATAAAGACCCAATGGGTAATCAAGCGGGTAGTTTGTGTTACGAACGCCTAACGCTGTTACAGCAACAGAAAAATCATTCACTTTGGCGCGGGATACGCCAGTGGCATAAAAAACTAGAATGTAAGTTAACACCCTGGCCACTGGAAGACACCGCTGTGTTACTGGGCTTTGCTTTCCCGCATTGGATTGGCAGGGCAAGTGGTGCAGCGCGTTACGCACTGGTCAATGGTACTGGTGCCCAGCTTTTGGAGCATGACCCGTTAATCGGACAGGATTGGCTAGCTGTCGGTAACATGTTACTGACCGATAGCAGCCAAGCAAATGCCAGAATTACCCTAGCAGAACCATTGAGTCGTCAGCAAATTGACCAGTATTTCAATCACCTGATCGTTGCTGAAACTCGATGTGAATGGGATGCGTCTCGGGCGGCTATTTCAAGTCACACTGTGCAGCGTTTAGGGCGCATTGTGATGCAAAAAACACCCAGCACGAAGCCAAGCGGTGAACTAATCATCGCCCTTTGGCACAAGCAAATTGATGCGCGCGGTATAATGGGGCTGCCATTTAACGATGTGGCACTACAACTTATCTATCGTTTGCGATTAGCTAAAAAACACCTGACGGATGGGCAATGGCCAGATGCAAGTGAGGCAGGCTTGCTAAACAGTGTAGAGCAATGGCTAATGCCATATTTACACGATGTATTGAGTTGGCAACAACTGACTAAAGTCGATTTCTACTCCCTGGTGCTTAATCAGCTGACTTATGCCGATCAGCAGGCGTTAAATCAGCTATTACCCACTAGTATTACCGTGCCTAGTAACAGCCGTATCCGCCTACATTACGACGAGACGGGTGGAGTGTCTTTGTCCGTCAGAATGCAAGAGGTTTATGGATTAACGGACACACCTAGCGTTGCTAGGGGAAACGTAAAAGTGCAAATGGTTTTGCTCTCGCCAGCGGGACGACCGCTACAGCAAACACAAGATTTAGCCGGGTTTTGGCAAGGTAGCTACAAAGAAGTGCAAAAAGAAATGAAAGGCCGTTATCAAAAGCATTTCTGGCCTGATGATCCTGCAACAGCCCCCGCTACGACCAAAACAAACAAGCGCCGTTTAGCGTCAGGCTGAGCGCACTTTGTGGTAAAAATAAGTCGTGGTTGGGGTAATAGTAAATGGCACTATAGCGTTAGATTTGCTCGCGCTGCAGCGTTTTTAATACACAAAAATACACCTTTGGTACGGTTATTTACTTCAGGCCTACCTGTATTAACAGGTAGGATATGTCACAATAGAACAAAGAAATCTCCCCTTTGACACAGTATTCAATAAATGCCGAAAAAGCCCCAAAAAAAACAGCCTTCTTTGCCAAGTAAATTAAATCCATTTCGTTGGCTAATGCGCCATTGGTGGCGACTACTCATTATTATTGCAGCAGTTATCGCCGCCTACGGAGTATATTTAGACGCACAAATTGTAAAGCAATTTAGTGGCAATAAGTGGCAAGTACCCGCACAAATTTTTGCTCGGCCAATGCATTTAGAACTCAAGCAAGAAATCACTATAAAGGAAATAGTCGAAGAGCTAGAGTTGCTGGGGTATCGAAAAGTACGCCATGCTGACGATACGGGGGAGTATCAATTAAAAGCAACGGGGGTACGTATTCAGCGCAGGGCTTTTCATTTCCCCCACGGACAAGAGTCTGAAATTTCAGTGGACATCACTTTGGCCAATGGCCGCATCAGTAGCTTACGAAACCTAAAAAATAACCGAGCGCTGGATGAAATATACCTAGAGCCTTGGCTGGTTACCCGCTTGATGAGCAGTGGGCGAGAAGACCGCATGTTGGTTAATTTAAAAGGTGTACCCCCGTCTTTGATCAAAGCCTTAGTATTGGTTGAAGACAAGGACTTTTACCAGCATTACGGTATTGCACCCTTGTCGATTTTACGCGCGCTTATTGCCAATGTATCCGCCGGGCGCGCTGTTCAAGGTGGCAGCACCTTGACGCAACAATTAGTGAAAAATCTGTTTTTAACCAATGAAAAGTCACTCGTACGCAAAGCGAAAGAAGCACTAATGGCGCTGATCATCGATGCGCGTTACAGCAAAGATGAAATTATTGAAGCGTATTTAAACGAGGTTTTTCTCGGCCAAAATGGTAATACTGGGGTACATGGGTTTGGCTTAGCGAGCTTATTTTACTTTGACCGGCCAATCGCTGAACTGAACGTGTCTGAGATTGCCACGTTAGTGGGGATCATCAAAGGTCCATCTTACTATAATCCTCGCCGTCACCCTGAGCGCGTCACCGAGCGCAGAAATTTGGTACTGCGTATTCTTTTTGAAAACAATGAGCTACAGCGAAATGAATACGAGTACGCAATTAATCAACCTTTGAACTTAGCGTCAGGGGCAAGCTTAAAGTCAGGTAAACATCCTGCGTTTATGAACTTAGTACGCAGAGAGCTTAAAACAGTGTTAGCTGATCCAAACATGCGGGAGTCAGGCTTGAAAGTGTTTACCACTTTAGACTCGGTTGCGCAGCGTAAAGCAGAAGAAGCGGTGATCGCTGGAGTCGCCGCGCAGCAGAAGCGCATGAAATTAACTCAGTTACAATCCGCTATGGTCGTCACTGATATCAAAAGTGGTGAAGTGCGCTCTATTGTTGGCGATGCAAATCCTCAGTATCAAGGCTTCAATCGTGCTTTAGATGCTAAGCGTGCCATTGGTTCATTAATTAAGCCGACGATCTACTTAACAGCATTGGAACGCGCTGCACAATATAACTTAGCGACCCCCCTTACTGACGAGGCCATTAAGCTTAAAAGCACCTACGGTAAAATGTGGGAGCCAAAGAATGCGGACAAAAAATTCCGTGGCCAAGTGACGTTGGTCGACGCCCTAACTCAATCACTGAATGTGCCGACAGTAAATCTGGGCATGGAAGTGGGTTTAGATGATATCGCCTCAACAATCAGGCGCTTGGGCGTGAATGAGCCTATCGATATTTACCCTGCTATGACATTAGGCGCGGTAAATTTCTCGCCAATGCAAGTCAACCAAATGTATCAAACGATTGCCAATAACGGGCGCTATATACCCTTACATGCAGTTACTGCGGTTCTATCTCCTAAAGATAAGCCATTGTGGAAGTTTAGTGCCAGAGGCGAGCAAAGAGCGGATTTAAAAGCGACTTACTTATTAAACTATGCACTTCATAAAGTGACGCGCGAGGGAACAGCCAAACAAATAAGAAAGACGTTCGGCGACATCAATATGGCGGGTAAAACTGGCACCACTGATGACTATCGTGACAGCTGGTTCAGCGGCTTTGACAATAACATCTTGGTGACTACTTGGATGGGTAAGGACAACAACGAGCCGATTAATTTAAGTGGCGCAACGGGAGCCATGCAGTTATTCATAGGTTATCAAAAGCTGCAGCAACCTAAGTCACTTGTTAGGCGTTACCCTAAAGGCCTTGGCATAGCACATTTCGATGAAGAAAGTGGAGCGCTTAGTCGCCCAGGGTGTGCTAACACTATCAGTGTGCCGGCCATTTTAGATGCGCTGCCCCCCGTACCGAAAACATGTAACGGGGAAATACGCGGGCCGCTCAAAAAGTCACTTTGGGAACGTTTATTTGGTAACTAATGGATGAGTAAATTACTTGTCTTTTTTATCTTTCATTGCAGGTAGGTGGGCTGATTTATTTAGCCTGTCTTGAATGAAAGATTCTGCACCGTTGGTGGTGGTACATTTGATATTTCCGCCGGTTAAGCCAGCCAATATGGCTACACCTTTATTGGTATAGCTAGAACAATCTGCCAGTATTTCATTTTCTTTTTCTAGCTTTTCGTCCTCAGTCAACTGACTGAGCTCGGGTTTGTCTAACAAACTAGGAGAGGTTTGCTCGCGTCGATAGCGTGCTGCCTCTTCTGCTGCTAACTCAGCGATCGATTGCTGCGTGCTGTTGTGCAGCTGGCCTTTTACCTTATCTGCAACGGTTTGTTCTTGCCCTTCTGCGAGCGTCGGTTTCTTGCTGCTTTCAGGCGGTGCTAAAGGGTCTTGCTGCATAAAACTGGCTTCACTTTCTGTTTTTGGCTGCGCTACCTCGGTCTTTGAGGGTTCTGGAACAGTTTCGGCAACGGCTTCTGGCTCCGGTTCAGGAGCTACAACTGGATCAGGCGTTTGCTCTACTGCTGGTGGCTCTTCGAGTTGTGCTGTGGCTTTGGGCTCTGACACTGGTGCAGGGGCGGTGATAGCAGGGCTGTTTATTGGCTCAAGGCTGTCAACAGGTGTTGATTCAACTTCAGCAGGCACCTCAATAGGCGGAAAGATCAACCGTGCGGTAATTGGTTTTATTTTCACTTCGCCATCTTTTGACGTATCGAAGTTGGGGATTTCATGTGGCGTTTGGGCAACAAGAAAAAGAATGCCTAGATGCAACAGCACAGACGCTAAAATTATCCATAATGTACCCGTTTTCGGTTTGGGTCTGGGTGGCAGGCTAGGGCTGAAATCCACTTTCATTGGGTAGTGTTCTGTTGTAAGCACGCGATCCTTAATGGGCATAAGGCAGTAAAACAGAGTAGAGTAACAGATGAACCGATAAGTTCAGCGCTTTGAATGTAAAGGTAGTGTAAAGATGAAGCGCGCCTCGCTATTTTTTATCCTTCAAGCCTAAGGTTGTTCGCTTCGCTATGCTTTTGCTGGCTTTTAGGCTGTCCTTTAAACTAAAAAATGCGCTTTATTGACATCTATTTGATGGCAAATACTCTCTGAAACGAGATGATACAAAATTTACTCTCCACCTGTGCGCTAATTAGGTGCAATTGTCCAAAATTGAACCAATATTGTGCGCTGCATATCAACTAAAGTCCGCTTTTTTATTGTAACTATCTGATTTTTATTAAATAAAATTTATGGCATAGCTCTTGTTCTATTCAATGCAAACAAAGCGTGAATATCATAATAATTATCGGGAGCAGCAATATGAAACTAGTCACAGCGATCATCAAGCCATTCAAGCTAGATGATGTGCGCGAAGCCATTTCTGAAATAGGGATCGACGGTCTAACCGTTACCGAAGTCAAAGGCTTTGGGCGTCAAAAAGGTCACACAGAGTTATATCGTGGCGCAGAATATCAAGTGGATTTCCTACCTAAAGTGAAACTAGAGGTCGCGGTTCAAGACGATCAAGTTGAGCGTCTAGTAGAAGCCATAGTCGGTGCAGCCAAAACAGGCAAAATCGGTGACGGTAAAGTCTTTGTTTATGACTTAGAGCACGCAGTTAGAATTCGTACGGGTGAGACCGACGGCGAAGCTATTTAGAGATACAGAGGATAATAATAATGGAACAAGCATTTCACCTACAATACGCTATGGATACGTTTTATTTCCTAGTGTGTGGCGCACTCGTTATGTGGATGGCCGCCGGCTTCTCAATGTTAGAAGCAGGCCTAGTTCGCTCAAAAAACACCACTGAAATACTGACTAAAAACATCGCTTTATTTGCGATCTCTTGCCTTATGTACCTAGTGTGCGGTTACGCCATCATGTACGGTGGTGACTACTTCTTAACTGGCATCGAAAGTGTTGATGTAACAGAAACATTAGGCGAATTCGCTGGTCGTGAAGATGGTTTTGAAGGTGGTTCGATTTACTCAGGCGCATCAGATTTCTTCTTCCAAGTTGTATTTGTTGCAACCGCTATGTCAATCGTATCTGGCGCAGTGGCTGAGCGTATGAAGCTTTGGGCTTTCCTTGCTTTTGCTGTTGTGATGACTGCTTTTATCTATCCTATGGAAGGCGGTTGGACATGGGGCGGCAACTCTGTTTTCGGAATGTACAGCTTAGGCGACGACTTCGGATTCTCTGATTTTGCTGGTTCAGGTATCGTACATATGGCTGGTGCCGCTGCAGCGCTTGCGGGCGTATTGCTACTTGGTGCTCGTAAAGGTAAATACACCGCGGATGGCAAAGTGAACGCTATTCCAGGCGCTAACTTACCAATGGCGACATTAGGTACATTCATTTTATGGATGGGTTGGTTTGGCTTTAACGGCGGTTCAGTTTTGAAGCTAGGTGATATCGCGAATGCTAACTCAGTGGCCATGGTATTTTTGAATACGAACGCTGCGGCAGCAGGTGGTGCAGTTGCTGCTTTAATCTTGGCCAAAATATTATTTAAGAAAGCTGACTTAACCATGGTTCTTAACGGTGCGTTGGCAGGCTTGGTAGCGATTACCGCTGAACCTTCTACACCTTCAGCGTTAGGTGCGACGATTATCGGCGCAATCGGTGGTATTATTGTTGTATTCTCAATCATTAGCTTAGATAAACTGAAAATTGATGATCCAGTGGGCGCTATCTCGGTTCACGGCGTAGTTGGTTTCTTCGGTGTAATGGTTGTACCTGCAACAAACGACGGCGCAACGTACCTAGGTCAATTCGTCGGTGCACTTACCATCTTTGTATGGGTGTTCTTTGCTAGCTTGATAGTATGGGCAATCCTGAAAGCGGTAATGGGTATCAGAGTCTCTGAAGAAGAAGAATTTGAAGGTGTTGATATTAGCGAATGTGGTTTAGAAGCTTACCCAGACTTCACAACCGGTCGTTAATCACGCGTTCAGATAAACAAAACACACATGGTGGGCAAACAATAATAATATTACCCACCCTGCATTCTTTCTAGAGTGTGAAGTAAAAATCAAAGCCTCGCTTATTAAGCGAGGCTTTTTCGTTTTATTTGCTTAGGGTTTTAATAAATTTTAAAGGGGGAGCGGTGTATTTCGCTTTAAATGCATTACTAAAATTGGCTGAGTTAGAGTATCCCAGTGCATCTGATACGTCTTGTGTTGACGGCAATTGGCGTAATAGTTTAGACGCTAAATAGAGTCGATAACTGATAATGTATTCTTGGCTAGATAACTGAAAGTATTTGTTAAGCAGTGGATACAGTTTACTTTTTGGTTGAGTCATCAACGCGTATATGTCTTTTAGCTTGTCGCCAGATTTAATACGCTTTTGCGCCGCTTGATGAAAATCCAGTAAAACCGCTAACTCCTTATCGTTCATGGCCAGCGCACTCAAATGGGCTTGTTCGCTCTGTGTCATACTGGGGCTGGCTGAAAGAAGCGTTTTTATTTGTTCTTCTAGAATGTCGCTATAGCGCTCTGCTTTCTCTAAGAATACAGTCGCCCCGTGCTGCAGCGCTTTTTTATGGGTGTCATTTTGCGCTGAACCGGTTAAAAACAACATAAATACGGTTTTAGAATGTTTTCTTCGCACAGCGCGCATGAAGTTCAGGCCATTCATCGGCTGCATTAACCAATCTACGATAATTAGAGATGGATTGACCAGCGAGATATTATCAAGTGCAACGAGTGCTTCATGATAAACAAAAGGTTCTACCTTTAGATCCAAGCATAACTCTTCTAGGTAGTCAGTCATTGAGCTGTCGTCGTCAATGATCATCACTTTTCGGGTGTTTTCCGTTAGCGTATCTAGTTCTGCGAAATAGTGATCAATTAACATCGTTACAAACAGTGTTGAAAAATGGTTGGGAAACGTTCATCAATAACCTAGTTAGTTCACGTCTCGCTAAGGGGTATTTTAATCCAAACATTTGTGCCTTTGTTGTTGTTTTTAGTGACAAAATCAATGCTGCCATTAAGGATATCGAGCAACGACTTTACATTGGTTAAGCCCACACCGGACCCCCTACTTTTGTATGAGTTGCTATTAGAGCGATAATGCAACTGAAAAATCTTCTCTAAATCTTGCTCATCAAATCCACATCCTCTATCTCGAATATTGACCTGCAACTGTGCGCCGTGTAATTCAGCAAATACATTGACCACACCACCTTGTTCTGAAAACTTGATGGCATTGCTGAGCAGGTTTTCTAGGATCAAAAACAAGGCTTTTTCTGGGGCGAGTAGGTTTAATTCGTTGTGAATGGAGGGGGCTATTTTCACCTTAATAGAAACATCAGTGTCATGGGCGACAGGTTGCAATAACTCAACGGTTTTAAGTATCGTTGAGCGTATTGCTTGCAACTTAAATACTGGTGCTTGGTAGCCTTGTTTACTTAATTGTAAAAGCTCATCAATCAACTCAGAGGTATCGCTAAGGGCGCTTTGCAACTTATGGTTTTTACGTTTAAGGCTATCAATGTCGCTATGAGTGAGTAGGTTGCTGTGCTGCAAACGTTTGTCTATTTGTTTAGATAAACCAATACTGGCAAATATAGGAGATTTAAAACTGTGTTGGATTTGTAAGTACAGGTTTTCCTTAAAGGATAGGTGTTGTTTGATCTGACTATGTTGTTCAGAAATCATGCGGTTTTTATTTACCAGCATACGTGTATAGCGCCGATCGTACAGCCATTTGAGTATAATAAAGATGAGTAGCGAAACTAAGATTAGGTAGCCGAAATAGGCGATAGGAGAAAGTAAAGGATGGCCTTTCTTGACGACGCTAAGCACGTCATCAGTCTTGGTGGATAAAGGGACAGTGAATTGCCCATTTGCTAGTCGGCTCAAGCTTAAATTCGGTGTGCGATAATCTATATTTTTAGCCTCAGGCGTCACTAAACCGAAATATGGATTGCTAAAGGTGAGAGTGAAATCTCGTACGGCCCAATCAAGTGTTAATTGCTGGGTCAAAAACATGGGGCCTGAGGTAATTTGCGGTACTTTTTGCCACAGGCCATAGGTCTCGCCAGCGTACTCAATGCTTGAAATAACGCGAGAATAAGACGGCACATCTTTCGTGATAAAGGTTTTAGGGTCAAACACTACAAAACCATTAATTGTTCCCAGCACTAATCGCTGTTGAGTATCCAGTAAGGCTGCGTTGAGATTATGTTCGTTGCTTGATAAACCATGTTCTTCTTTGAGTACCAATGCTTTGCCTGTTTGCATAGAATATTTATACACGCCGTTATTCGATGTCACCCACAGCGTATCGTCGTGTAAATCAGGCGCTGGTTTTTGTATCACGACAGAATAAGCGTTGCCTTGAGTGATCCCCAGATATTCAAAGCTGCTGAGGTTTTCATCGAAAATGTATACCCCACCATCCGTGGCAACAAAATACTTCTCATCATGCCAAGGAGTAATATCGAACACCCAATCGGTCTTTAAGTCTGAGTTGTGCTCATCGAAATGGCGAAATTGATGACTGGTTAAGTCAAAAATACTTAAACCGCCACCCGTACCGATCAGCACTTTTGTGTCTTTCATCGTAAGTGTATAAATATCTTTTCTACCCATGGCATGTTCGGTTCCCCACACTTGCCATGTTCGATTGTTGGTGTCAAAAGAGACTAAACCCACTGTTGAGCCAATCCATAAAGTATCGTCCTTTATGGCCAAACTGTAGTTATAAGAAGCGCCTATGGGGGAGTTGGTTTCGTCAAAATGCTGAATGACTTCATGTGTGTGGGCGTCTACTTGATACAGGTTATTACGCGCCGCCACCCACAAAAAATCACCGGATTGCAAGGTGTCATAAATGACTTGATTGCCCAATGCAGAAATGGGTTGAGCACGGTTCTCATCAAACAGATACAAACCAGCTAGCGTGCCTACCCAATATTTGCCAGCTGTTTGCTCGGTGAATGACAAAATATAATTGTTGTACGTTTGACTGTCTGTTGCCCGATATATAGCGACTTGCTTACGTTGCAAATTGGTTACCGATAGCCCGCGGTTTGTACCTACCCAGATACGACCAGCTTCATCCAACACTATTTTGCGTACCGTATTGCTTAATAAAGAATGGTTGCTCAAATTATTATGGTAGATGTTAGTCCAGCCACGTTGCAAAGGCTGTTTAGCATCAAGTGAGCGATAATTTAACCCAAAGCGCGTACCGACCCACAACGTATTGTTTGTATCTAACGCCAGCGTAAGGATTCGGTTGGCTGATAGGGTATCTGATATATCTGAATCAGCGTATATGTGATGGTAGCCGCCTGCGGCGCTTAAAAAATGTAAGCCGTTATCGGTTGCCAGCCAGAGCCCACCTTCGTCGTCAAATAACATATCCTGAATATGGTTATTTTGAGTAGATTGCTGACTCAGTGGTTGTGAGACAAATTGAAGGTCTTTCAAGTTGTATGCAAACAGTTCGTTATTGCCACTAAACCATACTTTTTCACGTTCTGGGTGATATAAAATCTTACGTACAAAAAAGTGACATTCCTCTGTTTGTTGTGCCTTGGCGCAATAGTCGACTGGCAGTGAGCGTGGTGAGGTTTCACCACCGTAAAATGCTTGAATATGAAGCGCGTTGTTCAGTATATAAATACCGCGATCCGTCCCTAACCAAAATGTGTCCTTTACTTGCGTAATGGAATACACCCCAGCACCCGATAGATCAACATATTGTTTGTTGCCTGTTAATTGTTCAACAACGACCAATCCATCTAGAGTGGCAACAAAAAGACGCTCATCGAAAGCTTTAATGTCGCGAATGTAACGATACTTAGGCAAAGAACTAGGGCTGAGATCGACTAAGGTAACCGTATTGCCATCAAAGCGATGGAGCCCGTCTTGAGTGCCTATCCACGTAAAGCCATATTGGTCATTCGCTAGGCTGTAAACAGATGCTTGGTTTAGTCCTTGTTCTAGTGAAATGTTATCGAAATAGAAGTCTCGCTTTACCGCTTGTTGCTTTGTTTGCGGTACGGATAACGCGGAAAAACTGCATAAAATCAGACTGATTAAAAGAGTAAAAAACTGCACAAAACGTCCATGTGTCAAGGGCTTACAAAAACTAAGTATGCAAAATTTCATCGGTCTAGGAAACTATTAAAGTTTATTCATTTATTGTGCTAATTCATTCTTTTACCTGAGGTAAATCGCCGCAGCCCTTTGTTTATCAGCTTATTAGTGACTTTTTAGCGACACTAAAAGCGGTGTAATACTTTCTAACGTTTTAACCTTTGACATCGATTCAAAGGAGACACTGTTGAGGTTTGTTTCATTCTATTTTGAGAAGCGTTTATGGGATGGTTTGGAGCAACAGCAGCGAATGATAATAAAAAATGCTAGAAGTTGATTAAGGATAAGTATGAAAGCACACAAGACGTTAGTTTCCATGTCAGTAGCAGCGTTGCTCAGTGCATGTGGTGGTTCTTCTAACGATAGTATCGATGCACCCGTCGTTGTCGCGCCTGCCCCAGTGGAAACCACCATTAGTGGAAAAGCGATTAAAGGTTTATTAGCCAATGCAGTTGTCACTGTATTCAAATATGTTGATGGCGAAGCGATAGCCCTATCCGGTGATGAGCTAAAAGACAGTGAAATAAAAACAGATGCGCAAGGCGGTTATACCTTTACCGTGTTGGATTATACAGGCCCTATTAAGGTAGAACTGTCAGTAGACAGCGATAGCCCAACGACTATGGTGTGTGATGCTCCTTCGGGCTGTGGTAGCGCCGAATTTGGTGAAACAGTCGATTTAACCGCACTAGATCCAAACTTTACCTTATCCTCAGTAGCGAATGTTACGTCAGGCGAAGAAACTCAAATTAACGTTTCTGCATTGACACACTTAGCGACCTTATTGGTTGAACAGCAAGAGACCATTAGTGCAGAGGTGATCACTGAGCAAAGTGCCATTATTGCCAACACCTTCAAAATTCAAGGTAGTTTATCAAGTCAAACCCCAACGTCAGTTGAAGATAGTGCACAAGTCGCTGCTGAAGATAACGCCAACGAGCTGCGCTACGGGCTGATTAATGCGGGTATCGCCCAAGCGTTATTCGCTGGTGAAAGCAGTGCAGAAAATGTGATGTCAGAGAAGTTTGCCGCGCTTGCGGCTGATCTGATAGAAGGTAATGGTCAATTACTGAATAGCCAAGATGAAGATGACGATTTTGAATTGGCGATCAGCGATGTACTATCGGGCGCACAATCAGCGGCAAACACGGTTGCTCAGCAAGTAGCCGATAACGCTGAACTAACTGATACTCAAGCGCTTCTCACCTCGTTATCTCAGCTTGATGTAAAACTAGCCAACGAACAACAAAATAATAACCTACTGGCGGGTGAAAGCGGACGAGTAGCGGTAGGAGCCGATACTGTCACCCAAGGTGATGCAGTGGCCAAAGCCAGAGCTATGGTTGATGATGTGCGCGTGTTAGCAAATTTGTTCGATTTACAAAGCGACGAAAATGCCGCTGTGACCACGTTAGGCGAGGAGTATTTAACCTTGCTAGATGAAGCAGGACAAATGATAGAAGCCCAGGCCGATGACTTTGTATTGCTCAGCCAAGTGGCTCAAGCCGTCACGCAACTCAGTTTAGTGCTAGAAGACGAAAGCGAAACACAAACCCAGTTTACCATCAGCGAGCTTATCGACGCTGAAGGTATAACCGGTAGTATTACCTTTGATGAAGAAAATTACCTGTATGCTATTGATGCTTCTTCCGCCGACGGTCAAGTAGTGAAGTTGACTACGAATGTCTCGCTTGACGATACTGGTACAAAAGTAACCCTAGCGCTAGAAGGGGAGCTAGACAATACCCACGCGAGTTTTGTGATTGCACCCGGCAGTCAGATTTCACTTGAGCTTGCAGAAGCTGCCGAAAGCTTAGATTACTTGCAAGGTCGAGATGTGGACGTCATGCCCATTGCAGGGGAATTAGCTCTTGATGTTACCTTGGCGCAAAAAGCCAATGATACGGTAACAGACCCTGTGACATTTAGCGGTCAAGTCTCGGCTAAATTACTGCCGCTAGAAATCGCTCGCCTGAGAGAAGATCACGACCATCAAGTCAACAATGGAAATTTGTATATCCCTCAGTCCGAAGTTGTCGCTCTGCCAGAGATGCTTAGTTTAGCTGGTCGCTTCAGTTCACTTAGTGGCAATGAAGTACGTGCTTCACTTACGGTTGATGTGGCGAATGCTGATGGCTACCAAGCCCCTGAATTCACTTATATTGGTCGTGAAATAGATGACGTGTATGGCATTCAAGTGTCGGAAGACGGCTTGACCTTAAAAACGATTGTACCTGAAGAGACAGATCACCTAGGTTACACCAGCACAAGTGTATTTGAACCACTGAGCTTCAGTGAAGGTGCCTACAAACAGACCTTTAGTTATGTGGCTGATGTGCCAAGTGAAGACTTTTTTGGTAATGGTTACGAAGCTGTCATAGTCAGTAGTGGTGGCTTTAATGGCAACCCCTCTGAATCCTTCTTTATCACAAAGGCCTACAAGTATGAGGATGGTGGGTATTACGTTACGTCACAAACGGTAGAACCCGTGTTTAACAATGATGGTAGCGTCGGTGGCTTTGAAGTCTATTGGCTACAGTTTAGCTCTAACAACCTAGAAGATTTTGAAATCGACCGAGACAACATGTTTAACGGTCAGGGCGAGATCATCGATGTTCAAGGCAATGTTGTTTCGCGTACGACATATTCTGTCGGTTTCTATTACAGTTTCGAAGAGTTAACCCAAGTGAGTTGGTTATACTCCGACTTGATGTACCAAGCGAATAATGCAGCGGACCTTTTCGTAGCGGCTCGCGAAGATTACCCTAAACCTTTCGTATTTTACTTGCCGGACTTAGGTAACGCAGCCCTACTGTGGACAGAAGAAAATATTGCCCAAGTTACACCAGGGGCGGATGTGTCGTTCAGCGGCATACTCTATCAAGCTCGCATTGAAGGTGCCTTGAATATTGATGTCAGTGAAGATGCCAATATGGTGACCGCTACGCTAGCCGATCAATTAATGGCGACCACAAGCTATGTTGAAGATGAAGCGGGTAACCATGAGGTTTCGATATTATCTACGGATCAAAATGGTGAGGTATTTAAGCAGCATATTAGTGTTGAAAAAACGGCTAGAAACCTTGATAAACCATTGCTATTGGTAAATATGCAGGCGACTTTTTATCAACAGTTTAGTCAAGCACAACGTTTGCTATTGATTCCTGGGGATGCTAACGATGATGGTATTGCTGATGGATATGCAGTTACTGTTTTTTATGGTGAATACTTTGATAGCGAAGGTAATTTAATTAACTATGGCTCTGATGAAATAGTCAATAATCCAAGCTCTAATTATTATCTTTCTGCCAACGAACGATGGGATGATTTTTTCGATCAAATTACGATCGGCTATGACCCGCTAACAGTAAGCAACGCTTTAGATGTATTTTCCGGTTTGATGGAGTACAACAATGGTGATTCGCTAACAGAACTTCAGTACAGCTTTGATGATTATACTGTTGCTGAACAAGGGGTTTATAACATTCGCTTAAGTGCCGAAGAACTCTCAACTCTAGCTGCTGGAGCGAGCACCCGCTTTGACGCTGTTATAGCGGAGCCAGAATCAAGCACAATGCTAGAAGATGATGAAACCTACTTTGACGTTAATGCCGCTTTATCTGTAGGGGTGACGTTAGGGGACTATGTGCTTGATTTGACATTGCAAGGTCAACGAAGTGCGCGGGAAGAGGGGCAGTTTTCGTTAGACGTTCAATATCAAATCCCAGATGAGGAAACTCAACGTTCGTTCACGGTTAACGCCAACACCGAGCAAGAGGACGCTTACATCGTTAGAAACAGCGAAAGTGTCACCTTGGTGCTCAGTAACGTTGAGGCGCAGGCTGATGCACAAGGCGAAGCTTCTCTTGGCCAAATACTGGTTGGTTCAAATGCTGAAGTTGCTGCCGAAATCGTCGACCGTGATGGGGTTATTATGGTGCTTTACGCTGATGAAACAGTAGAAAGCCTGTAGTTACCTCATTCATTTTCATAACCTTTAAAAGCATGTCATTCACTTTGTGAGTGGCATGCTTCTCTCGTTGTTAATTCCTTCGTAAAAGATGATGCTAAAACTAAATATATTTAAATATTCTCTGCTCGCCAGTGTTGGTTTACCCATGTGTGTAGCCGCTGTTCATGCAAGTGAGTCTTCACAGCAGTTTTCACCGCCTTCTCAAGTCAGTATGTATTTTAAGAGTGAATCTTACAGTCATATTTTGCCGATAAAACAATTAGTAGAAGACGAGTGGCACACCAAACCGAAAGACGATGCTGATCTCGCATTTAGTCAAAACGAACTGGGTAGCGAAATTCTGATAAATAATTGGAGTATCAACCCAGCGTATCGAGTGGATTATTTTGTACGTACCAACCCTGATACCGCCGCTGCGTTCTATGCGGATCGCACGGATCTACCGTTTGAAAAGACGCAAACTTACAACCTCTCTCTAGCACTGCGAGAGAACCGAGCGAAAGGTCTTCGACTTGGTTATCAATGGCAGAATGAACATTTTTTTAGTCATATTAAGTTAGGTTATTGGGCCGTTGCCGGAGCGCGAGATTCCAGATTAAGCGGTACTTTGACTCAAAATAGTGCGGGTGAATTGCAAGGTACCGGCCAGTTAACGGAACACTACACTGATAATAACTTTTTGAAGCGCCCCAACGTCAAAGGGGAGCGCTGGAATGACAGTGGAACGGGTTATACTGTGGATATCGCATTAGCATGGCGGGTCACATCGGCTCTCTTGTTACGTCTCGATGCCCAGGATCTATATTCTCGCTTCTCATTGGACGACGCAGGCCTAAGTGACGGCTTAGTTGATACCGACAATCAATACACTAGAGCCAGTGGAATAACCGGCTTCAAACCGTTATACAGTGGTATCGAAACCAGCGCCTCGCATGATTACCAATTACCAAAACGGGTAAAACTTGAAGCTGCCTATCAATTTGACAAGGTGGTTATGCACACACAACTGCGTTATATCGCTAGCCAAGCTTTTTATTTATTGGGTGCGAGTGTTTCCTTGGCGGAAGAAAGTCGCTTAACCTTGCTGATTGATATAGAGCGTGCCACGCCGCACCTGATATTAGATACTAAGTGGCTGGACGTTACTCTAGCTCTAGACAAATTAGCCACCAAGAGCGCATATCAGTTTGCCTTGGGGGCAACGTTTAGTTACTCGTTCTAAATTAGGGTAATTTATATTGATAGTCGCTTTGCTCATGCTCAGCGGCTGGCTTTTAAAAGCGCTAAAAGGTGTTTTCGCTTTATATGCACAGCGGGAACTCTTGTCGTGGCGTATTCTAGTGGCAGGGATTATGCGTAACGGTGAAAATCGCGTATATTAGTTATTAGCGTAAAGCCCCGTGCAAGAGGGTATTCATATTCATCGGGATTGTATTCCCAGTATGAGCATAACGCTTGACTAAAACCACAACCACACTAAGAATTTTATGCCACAACCACAAAAAGGGATTTGTGCTGAAGCAAGCTTGCATGCCCTGTATTTATTGCTCAATGTGAACGACGACGATGATCACGCTATGCGGGTCAAAATCGCGCAAATTGTTGATCTAATTGCCCATTATGACGAAGAATATTATGAGGCTATGGTCACAGGGGTTGTTGCGATCGGTAGTAGCTACTGGCACGAGGTATATCCTGGGCTAATACCGGTAGAGTTGGCCCCCTTTCCTGATGTGCAGTGCGACGATCGCGGTGCCCCAGTTGCCCCATACGACCTATTCATTCAAATTCGTGCTGACCGTGCCGATGTTTGCCACGCCCTCGCGATGGAAATCATGCGTTTGCTGGGAAATCATGTAGATTTGATTGAAGATATACGTGGATTCAGATATTTAGATGGCCGTGATCTAACAGGGTTTATATACGCCGATGACAACCCCAAAGGCATGCAAAAATTGGATATTGCTTTGGTGGGGGAACTTGACCCCGACTTCGCTGGTGGCAGTTACTTACATGTTCAACGCTATCGCCACAATATTGCCAAATGGGAGCAATTGTCGACCTATCAGCAAGAATACATTATGGGTCGTAAAAAGTCAGATAACAGCCCGTTAAGCGACGCGTTTAAGTCCCCGCGTAGTCACTATGATTGTACGCAAGTCACGGACACGCAAAATCAAGCTATGCGTCTTTTACGTCAGAGCATGCCTTACGGAGATATGCATGTGCAGGGGCTGTTTTTCGTCAGTTGTGCTCGAAGTCCTAAGCCTTTCGAGCATATGCTGCGTAGTATGCTTATGAATGATGAAAATGGTGAGTACGACCGCTTTTTGGATTTTACCAGTGCAGAAACTGGAGCTGCTTTTTTTGCGCCTTCACTGACCTTTATCAAACAACGAGCTAACTAGTTACATTTTACAGAGCGTGTCACGTTAACGTAATGTATCAGCCATGCTTTTGTCATACAAAGCACCTACTATAAGGCCGCCTTTTCGGGCTTAATGTATGTGTTCCGTGAACCTTTAAGGGCAGCGCAATGGCTGCCCTCTTTTTATCGCTTAAATCCAGCTACTTCCCCCATTTATAAAAGGCAGTCTATAACTGCACTGTGCCGTCCCAATTTTCCGGCAAAGCGCTTTCTGCCAGTTGCTGGCATTGCAGGATATGTAGCCGGGGCAGGTGATCCTCTGGGCTTAGCTTAGCCGCTTGTTCAAAGCAATTTATTGCCTGAACCCAATTTTGCTTAAAGCGATACCCTAAACCTTGCTTAATTAGCGCACTGTTACTTTGCTTCAGTTGTTGCTGCTCTTGCGGTAAATGGGCGATTACTTCGTGAATCTCTATGGCGTTGCTGCGCCCTTTGACTTTTACCCAATCGAGCAATCTTGATGTGAACCGCTCTGGTTGTGCAGCTTGTTGCAATGCTTGAGCGCTTACAACAATGTCGCATTGGTAAATGGGGGCTAACGCTTCAAGGCGATAGGCAATATTAACACTGTCGCCAATAACGGTGGTGTCCATGCGGTCATCTGAGCCAACAGTACCTAACACCACAGGACCAAAATGAATGCCAATCCCCATATCTATCGATGCATAGCCACTGTTTTGCCTGTGCTGATTGTATATTGTTAAGGCTCGACGTAAGTCGAGCGCGGCACAAAGGGCGTCTTGGGCTTTGTCTTCGTCGCCCCCATCTGGATGGTCAAACAACGCCATAATGGCATCACCAATAAATTTATCAATGAAACCAGAATTGAGATGGATGGGGTCGTTCATCCTCAAGAAATATGAGTTCAAAAAGCGCATTAATTCTTGCGGACTCATTTTCTCTGATAGGCCGGTGAAGCCACGAATATCACAAAACAAAATGGCCACATCGTCTTCCACCGCGTGACCTAACTCTAGGACTGTGGCGCCATGCTTGGCAAAGTGGTCTACAAACTGTTTTGGTACGAATTTTTGAAACGTGTGGCGTAAACGTAGGGCTTCATCCGCTTTTTGTTCGAAGCGATCAGAGGGAACGTCAGTCTGCTTTTTTTGATTAACACTGCGCAGCTTTACCGAGGTTTTGTGACTTTTAGAGGTACTGAGTTTGGACAGTTTATATAGTAAAAAAGCGATTATGATGAAGCAAATAATGCACAACGCTAGCAAAGCAAGTGGTAAGGGCTGAGAGACAGTTTCTAACATAGAACTTACATTGCTTCGCTGGCGAGTGACGGATATTGCTACATTAACCGAACTTTTTGGCTACGTCAGCCAGAACCTTCTCAGCAATTTGTAGGGTCTGCTGTATTACTTCTGGATTATGTTGCGCTGAAACAAAGCCTGCTTCATATGACGCGGGTGCTAAATACACACCATTTTCTAACATGCCATGATAGAAGTGATTGAACTGTTCGGTGTTGCAGTTGATCGCTTGTTGGTAGTTAGTCACGCGTTCAACATCAGTAAAGAATAGTCCGAACATGCTACCTGCATAGTTAACACTCATAGGAATATTAAGACTGTCGGCGATGGTTTTAATACCTTCTGCTAACGTTTTGGTCGCTTCGCTAAGCTCATCATATAAGCCTGGGCGCTTGACTTGGTTTAACGCAGCTAAGCCAGCGGCCATAGCCACAGGGTTGCCTGACAAGGTGCCCGCTTGATACACAGGCCCAGAGGGCGCGATGTGTTGCATGATGTCTCTTTTGCCGCCAAAGGCGCCAACTGGCATACCACCACCAATCACTTTCCCTAGGCAGGTTAAATCTGGCTCAATCTTGTATTTAGCTTGCGCGCCACCTAAGGCCACACGAAAACCCGTCATTACTTCATCAAAAATCAGTACCGCACCGTATTGGTCGCATACATCACGCAGTCCTTGCAGGAAACCATCTACAGGGGGAATACAGTTCATGTTGCCTGCAACAGGTTCAACAATGATACATGCAATATCATCTGGGTATTGTTCAAAAGCTTGAACAACCGAGTCGATATTATTGTATTCCATCGTCAGGGTGTGCTTGGCAAAATCTGCTGGTATACCAGGTGAGCTTGGAACACCAAAGGTTAAGGCGCCAGAGCCTGCTTTAACCAATAAAGCATCGGCATGGCCGTGATAACAGCCTTCGAACTTCAAAATTTTATCGCGTTTAGTATAACCTCTGGCCAGACGAATGGCGCTCATCGTCGCTTCGGTACCTGAGTTAACCATGCGTAGCATTTCCATCGAAGGGACTAACTCGCTGACAAGATCAGCAATGGTCACTTCGGCTTCAGTAGGGGCACCAAAACTCAGGCCCTTATGAGCTGCATCGATCACCGCTTGGCGGATTTGTGGATTGTTGTGGCCTAGCACCATCGGTCCCCACGACTGGACGTAATCAATATATTGTTTGCCGTCAGCGTCATATAAATAAGGGCCATCGGCTTTTTCAATAAACGGTGGTGTACCACCAACGGCTTTAAATGCGCGCACGGGAGAGTTGACGCCACCTGGGATGTGCTTTTGAGCACGGCTGAATAATTGTTCTGACTTTTGCATATTGTTCATCTTCTCTTATTACGTTTAGAAATGGCTAAGTGACACAGGCGGTTTTAGTGGCCGCTGTACCAATGCACTTCTTTGTCGAATTTACTGACGATGTCTTCTACCCCTAACGTTAAGGCGAATAAGGCCATACGCACCAATACGCCATTGTCGGTTTGGCGGAAAATAGCGAGATTAGGGTTCATATTCAAATCATTGTCTAGCTCGTTAGCCTCAGTGCGTGAATCTCTGGGCAAAGGGTGCATGATCACCGTTTTTGATTGAAAATGTTTAGTGTAAATTTGCTGGTTTAAGCGGAACTTACCCCGATACAAGTTTGCTTCTTCTTGTGAGCCAAAGCGCTCTTCTTGTACACGTGTTTGATAACAGATATCCGCATCAAAGTTACCTTCAATGGTTTCACTGATGGTGTAGCGGTGACCAGCATTTTCTATTGCGCTTAGAATCGAATCTGGCATGGCCAGTTCTTTTGGAGAAATCAAAGTGAAACGAATATTCTTAAACAAGCAAAGTAGCTTGCTAAGGGAATGAACCGTTCTTCCGTATTTCAAATCTCCCATCATAGCGATATGTAGACCATCAATGTTTCCACCATGATAAAGCAGCTCTTTTTGAATGGTGTACAAATCAAGTAAGGCTTGAGTGGGGTGTTCGTTGGCTCCGTCACCGCCATTTATCACAGGTACGCGACTACCTTGAGAGAACTCAGCCACTGAGCCTGAGTCAGGGTGGCGCATGGTAATAATATCAGAATAACCGCTGAGAACGCGGGCGGTATCGTACAATGACTCACCTTTAGCTAACGCAGAATTACTCATGCCTGTGGTTTCGCGCACTTCGCCACCAAGCAAATTAAAAGCAGTGCCAAAACTGACTCGGGTACGGGTACTGGGCTCAAAAAATAAGTTACCAAGAATGGCCCCTTCTAGCACAGTGGTACGTTTCTGTCGTTTTGCATAGGGCACCATTTGATTGGCAACATCAAACACGCGCTCTATCGATTCACGATCGAATTGGTTAACAGAAAGAATGTGACTACCTTCGAATTTCATATGCCCTGCGCCTATGTTGAGAAAACCGCGGCGATTTTATCAAACTTATGACGAATAAAGCGAAATCTATTGTAATGATTCGTCAATTTGTCATTAACTCATGCTAAATTCGTTTTTCAGCATAAGTAACCTTAGGCGTAAACAGGGAAGGCTATGACAACACAGGATAATGAACCAACGCGTATCGTTATTTTTGGTAACTCAGGTTCAGGCAAGTCAACCTTGGCTAAGCACTTAGCCAACGGGTTGAAAATAGCGCATCTCGACTTAGACACACTTGCTTGGTTGCCCACCGATGTTCCAGAGCGGGCGCCCGTTGCTGATTCCATGCTGAGTATTAATGCATTTACCCGAACGCAAAAGAACTGGGTTATTGAAGGCTGTTACAGTGATTTGCTGAGCGAACTGGTTGAGCAAGCAACTGAGCTCATTTATATGGATTTACCCTTAGAAGCCTGTGTTAATAATGCGCGAAGTCGGCCGTGGGAATCACATAAGTACGCGTCAAAAGAAGCGCAAGATGCGAACTTGCCCATGCTTATTGATTGGATACGGCAATACGCAGAGCGTAGCGATACGTTTTCACAGGCTGCGCACAATACTTTGTTCGAGGCTTACAAGGGTAAAAAGCAGCGTATTGTTGAGAATGTGAACTATTAGGTTAGCGAAATAATTTACGCAAAATCACATATGTATTTTCGTATGTTTTCTTCGAATATTTAATTGTGTTTTGTTAGTTGCTCCTGTAACACCCTTGCCAGGTATTCCCCCCAAAGTTGATAAGCTAACGCGCCCGGATGAAAGCCATCTGTGGCGATAAAACGTTGATCTATTGGAAAAGGCGCACTGATAAAGTGGCAGTGTGGTTGAGAATGACAGACGTCTTGCGCTAAGGCATTAAAATGCTTTGCTCTTGTGCCCAACCACCAACGTAACGGCTGAGGTAAGGCCGGAAATAAGTGCATAGGTGGCAGGCTTGAAAACAGCACCCGTTTCGCGCCTAATTTCTCCTGAAGGGCAGCGGCGATTAATCCAAGATTGTGTGTCCACTTCGCAGAAGATGTCAGCCCTGTTACGTCATTCACACCGATAGAGATAACAACCGTTTCATAGTGTTGATGGGTGTCTAGCTGTTGAATCTTTTCAAGTAATTGGGTTGATGTATCTCCGGTTTTTGCCATGAGTTCCCACGCAACCTGATAGTGGGACCCCAAGGCATTTAACATACTACCTGCCAGTGCGTATTGCTGCAGTTCAACCCCAACGCCCGCAGCCGAAGAGTCACCCATTATTAACAAAGACGTGGGGGAACCATTGCCGTAAATCCCTTTTCTTAAACCCTCTGGCTCAGGTAGCTTGGGTGTCACGCGCCTGACGTATTTGCCTTGGGCAAAGAACAACACAGCCAGTAGCACGGTGGCAAGGTGGTAGAACATGTTACATCCATGTGAGAAAAAAGTGTGCCTAATCCTATAAAGCATAGTGCTGCGGGGCAAGCGCTTTAGCGAAGAATGTTAATTTTTAGCTACGGGATGTTGCATTTTAGTGAGGGGAGTGATTGAAAGTGAGAAGACTCAAATAAGGCCAGAGTTTTTACATTCTGGCCTAGATTATTACCAGAGCATGATACCACCTTCACCAGACGCCCCTGCACTATATAACCGTAAGCGTAAATAGTATCGGCGGCCGTTGATCAGTCGTAACGATATTTTAGCGTTGTAATCAGTGCCACTATCATCATCTCCAGCTAAATAGATAGGCTCTGCGTTATCATCTTCAAACAGCACTATAACAGTATCTAAACTACCAAATGTTTGTATATTGTAGGTGCGGCTGATGTCAGGCTCAATAATAAAATCTAGCTGTTCACTTGGCATAATATCCAGCTTATGCGATAGAAACGGCGTCAATTGGGGCCATTGAGGGGCACTATTATTTGGGTAGAATTTAAGTGCTTCTTGTATATCCATATCTGACAGGCCGGGAGCTAGAATGAGCGGCGCATTTTGAAATTCAGTAGGGGAGAGAATTAAACCTGCGTCAAATTGATAATGCATGATGGAATCTTTGTCCCAAGGGGAACCTGTTGCATCTTGCGGGGAGATCTTACGAATAATATTATGGTAGGTTGTCGCTTGATCCCAATAATTAGGATAGGCCGCGAAGTTTGCATAAACGGCATCTTCATCCCAAACAATTCCTGCTTTGTGGTTCTGATGTTCATGAGGGAACCCCAAAGCATGGCCAATTTCGTGTAGTGCCGTGTCACGTCCGTATGGCGTGGTGAGGTCCCAGCCAAAATTCATAGTTTGTTCTTGTGGGTTTGGGACCAAGTCAATGCAATCCCTGCCCACATAAGACCAGGAACTCCCAGCAGTAAAGCCTATTCTAAACTCAGCCTCTGAAGCTCGAGCGACTTCTATGAAATCTAATCCTATCCCTAATGCTTTCCATTCTTTGAATGCATCCCTGACTGCTTGTAATTGATTTTCTGCTCCTTTTAGCTGTGGTTGATCTTGCATAAAGTAGAAATGTAGAGAGGTGTGATTGACCCATTTTTTTTCGATGTAACGAACCAATGATTCACGGTTTCTGTCAATATTAGCTGCAAGTTTACGCGGTTCTACTAGGGGGAGAGAGCAAATGCTCGGGGTAACGTGCTCACATGTTTTCATGTTCAAATCCTTCTGGGGGAGACAACCCAAATAGCGAACAAGCAAGATCACGCTGGGCAGAGCGTAATTTCGATTGTAAAAGGTACTGTCTCTTCGTAAATTGAGGCGGGTATATCGAAACTTCGCAAGCGCCGATGAGTACATGCTTGTCTTGCAAGTGTGTACAATAATACCCTAGAACATCGATGGTAATCCTTCCAACACTGTGTGCTATTTTGAGACGACTTTAATGTTTATGGCGTTGTTTGGCAGGTCATCGGCTTGGGATTTAGCCTGCTTTTATGCCGCTACGCTCGTTGATCTTTTGGCGAGTCCATCACGACGTGTGTAGTGATAGTGCTGACTTGCGGAAGTGTTCCGAGTATGTCGGTGTGAAAGGTTTTGTAGGTTTTTAAATTACGCGTTTCAACTCGTAAAATATATTCAAACGACCCCGTCACGTTATGGCACTCTTTGACTTCGTTAGCATCGGCGATAGCTTGTTCGAACGCGTCTTGCGAGGCCTTAGTGTGTTGACCTAGGCCAACAGTGACGTAAGCAATAAAACCGTTGCCAAGTAATTCACTGTCAAGTATTGCCCGGTAACCTTTAATAACCCCGCTATTCTCCAGCTCTTGTACTCTGCGTAAACATGCTGAGGCTGATAAGCCAATTTTTTCCGCGAGTTCGGTATTCGAGATCCGCCCGTGAATACTAAGCTCATGCAATATTCGTTCGGTAACTAGGTCTTTTTTATTCATTTGTTGTGCACTTCGTTTATTTTGCGCTGATTATAGCGCAGTAATTTCACTAATAGCTCTTTATAATTGCATGTATGATTTTTTAGTCAAACCTTGGCTTAAAGGAACTTAAAACCTTATGACATTTGAAATACTCACCGCCCTGATGCTTTTTGCGCTCGTTTCGTCGATTACCCCAGGGCCGAATAACCTTATGTTGATGGCATCAGGGGCAAACTTCGGGATCAAGCGCTCTTTGCCGCACATGTTTGGCGTGTCTCTTGGGTTTACGTTAATGGTGGTGTTAGTCGGGCTTGGTATTATGCAGCTATTTGATGCTTTTCCCATTTCCTACCAAATTTTAAAAGTGCTCAGCGTCGCCTATCTACTTTATTTGGCGTACAAAATAGCGACGTCTTCGAAAGCCACAAAGGGCGTGAAGGGCGATGCTAAGCCAATGACCTTTATTCAAGCCGTGATGTTTCAATGGGTCAATCCGAAAGCATGGACAATGGCGCTAACAGCAATCAGTGTATATGCACCGACCAAGAGCGTGATAGCTGTGGTAATGGTGGCATGTGTGTTTGGTGCGGTGAACTTTCCCTGTATCAGTGGTTGGACAATTTTAGGGCAAAAAATACAGGTCTTTTTAACTCAAGAAAAGCGACTTAAAATCTTTAATTTCACTATGGCCGGGCTTTTGGTGTTGTCTTTATATCCTGTATTTTTATGATATCGGCCAGTCCTTTGTTAACGGCGCACTTTGTGAACGGCCTAGTTTTTAACCCCAAACCTTGCTAACTCAGTGTATTGTTTACGATAACTGGCCAAACTAATTAACGGGGTTAGTCGCGGGTGAGCACTTCGAGTAGTTCGATCTCGAAAGTTAAATCAGAGTGTGGCGGGATCATGTTACCAATTTGGCGTTCACCGTAGGCAAGTGATGCTGGTATCCACAATTTACGCTTTCCGCCTTCCTTCATGCCTGCTAGTCCTAGTATCCAACCTTGGATCACTCGTTTGTTGCTAAGCACTACCTGAAAAGGTGCATTATTCTTATGGGATGAATCGAATTCAGTCCCATCTTCTAAATAACCGCGATAATGCACGGTTATAAGTGCGCCGCGTTCAATTGCTTTACCACTACCTTCTACTAAATCTTCAATTTTTACGTCTTGTTGCACGCCAATTACTCGCTCTATTTGAATGGTGATTAAATATTAACAGAGTTTATCTCCAAGGGAGCTGGCAATAATAGAAGGAACACCAAGGGAAAAAAGAGATGGCTAGAGAACGTGTAGTGTTTCTCTAGCCAAGAACAGTGGTGCATTTAATCGACGAGTTATTTCAAGTTCAACTCATGATACTGGCTAGAACTAAGGGTTTTGCGCATACTTTCTCTGTCACCAAATTCTTTATCTGCTTGGCGTTCGTTAGTGGATAACATTTCGTCAATTTTCTTTTGAAATGCTTCGTACTCAGCAGTTTTAATATAGTCTTTGTACTCAACCACTAAAATCAAGTCGGGCTCTCCTTCACGGGCATGATTGGTTGCCAATACGTGATAATCCACCACATGACCTTCTTTTTTGGCGAACTCATACACATCCTTCCAACTACCTGCTAAGTGGTCCATGTAGTTTTCAAATTGACCGGGTAGCACCCGAATACCATGTGCTTCCCAAACTGTTCCATAGGTGTAACTAGACTCTTGGGCAAGCGCAACTGTAGATATTGATAATGCTAAGGTGCAAATTAATAATGATTTTTTTATACTTTTCATGTCGTTTACTCTCCTTGTTATCACCTCACCCTGAGGTGACTTAGTTTTAAGCCTTATTCCTATATTTAGAGGAAAAAGCGAAAATAGATGAACGCAATGGCTGTTAGCTTGATAAAAGTAAAAACGAAAAAATGAAGCCTGAAAAGGATGTGCCTTGAAGCGTGTTGTCGATAAGGCATGCGTTTAAGAAAAGACTACGCCAGTTTTTATTTTCTGGGTTACAAATAAGTCGATTTTGAGGATTTTTTGAGTTTATTTTGAGGTTACGCAGCGCCGATAGCTCCTACCTGAAGCGATGTTACAGGCAGGAAGCGAGTATCGTTTGGTTGTAAACTACGGCGTAATCGTGGGCTAGAGAGCGCAGGCTTGTTTGCTCTCCCACGCGTAAAGTATCGCCAGTACCTTTTAAAGTGCGGTATCCGCAATGTTGCTTTAAGTACTCAATAGGGTGTTCAGCCAAGTTAACCCCAGGAACAGAAATAACCCGTCCAGCGAAGGCCAAAAAACGTAAATCATTGGCCTTGATGGCTTGCTGTGCATCGCTATGCGGGTCTGCGTTCTGAACCCAACTTAATGGATGTTGATGGTTAGCCACTTTGGTCTTTTGTGGCGTTTTTATCGACTTGGATAACTCACCCTGATGATGAGCGGTATTACTTTCTGCTGATTTTTGCGGGGCTACATTGCCCTGTTCGCCTGTCCCAGAAAAAGAGGAACAGGCCGGCAAGTTTAAAAGCCCGATTAACAAAATAGGCGCGAATATGCTGCTAGGTGTAGTCTGCATTACCATTAAGACAGCGGCAAACTACGGCGGCGCGTAAGCGCGGTTAAACTCAGCAACCCTAGCCAAAAATAACCAAGCGAACCACCGCCACCTGAGCTATTGCCACTCGTCGGCGTGTTGTTGGTAGGCGTTGCGGTAACGGTTATGGTTAAGGTCCCGGTATCGGTTGTGCTACCGTCACTCACGGTATACGACAGGCTATCGTTACCAGAAAATCCCGCGGAAGGTTGATAACTAATTTGCTCACCACTGATACTCACAGTCCCTGAGCCTGAATAACTAATATCGCTGATGCTCAACATATCTCCGTCAATATCCGTGTCATTACTTAACACATTTATGAGTGTAGCCGTACTATCTTGCGCAACCGTTTGGGTGTCATTTGTCGCTTGCGGGGCATCATTGACCGGATTAACGGTCACCACTAAAGGAAAAGCGTTTGAGTCATCAATACCATCATTAACCGTTACAGTGACCGACAGCTCGCCATTGAAGTTGGCGTCTGGTACCACTGTGCTGGTGTTTTCGAGAGTATAATTGTTGCCTGCTTGTAATGCCAAAGTGAAGTTATCAGGATAGGTAGAATCTGGGTCCGTTACTTGTAAGTCGTCTAGGGTGATGGCAATACTGCCTTCTTCGTTAACGCTTAGTACGGCTTGGCTATCGATCACTGGAGCAACATTTGAACTGCCTTGGGTGATTCTAAAGCTGGCCGGGTTGACCGCATAAAACACATTATCCGCACAGCTCACCATGACTCTAGCATCTGTTGTAATCGTATTAGGTGAAAAGACGGCTTGCTCTCCATCATTCGGCGTCTCGCTAATGAGCACGCTGTCAAAGGTGTTATCGCCGTCTAAATCAGCCTTAATATCCACCGATTGGCAATTAATAGGCGCGTTTTGAGTACTGGCGGTATTCCAAGAGATGGTTTGTGCAGTATTGCCTTGCCACACAGCCGTACCTGTCGGTTGAGTGACGGCGAACGCTGAACCAGTGTTTGTGACGTCTAAGGTTACATCTGCCGTGTCGACACCACCTCGGCTGTCTTTTGCTGTTATGCGAAAGGTTAGTTCTCGATCGGTGGTAGGGTAGGCTTCACCAAAACTTACAGTATCGTTTAGCACATCCTCTAATGCGGGGAAGTAACGGTAGCTTTCAGCCACTGCAGCATAGGAGCGAAATAAAGGGTTAGCGCCATTGTCACTGCGCATTTCACTGGCGTCGACGGTGCCACCTGTTACGCCACCGGCATCTATTTGTTCCCAAGCGTAGGTTAAAGTCTCATCATCGCTTGCTTGTGCATCAAGTAAGAAAGGCGTATTGGCTGGAATATTGTAACTGGTCGCGCTTACGCTTACGTCTGGTGCGGCATTGCTCAAGTTAGTTGTAGTGCCGCATAGGCGGCCGCGTCCTGTGTCTACAAAGTCGCGGATTTGTTCTACTGAGCCTGCATGAAAGTAAGGGTCGCTATTAAATTGCAAATTCTGCGACCCACATATCCCTGCGTAAGACATAATGGTAGAGCCACTGCCTGGTTCAAACGCGCTTGAACTGCTGCGCTGCTCTTCATTACAATCATCAAAATCTTGTGCATTAAAAGAGTGGGTAGCATCGAGTTGGTGCCCCAGCTCGTGGATCACTAAATCAATATAAAAGCGTTCGCCTTGAGGGCTGGTATTACCGGTATACCCCCTAGCTTTGTGGGTATTAAGGCATACCACTCCGACAAAGGCGAGGCCACCAGGGTTGGTGGCTAATAAGTGTCCTATATCATAATTTTCAGAGCCGATAGCATCATCGACAACTTGCTGATTCGTATCTATGTCTTCGTTTGCGTCGCTATTGGTATATGGGTCGGTCGCGGCGTCAGTATAAATAATGTCTTCGTTATCTATTAGCTCAAACTGTATGGCAGTATCCACCAGTAAAATCTGATTTACACGGTTCACTAGCGTAATCATTTCGGCCACCGCATCAGCTTTTGACCCTCCCACAGCTTGGGTATATTCGCCCGTTGCACTCAGGGCTAAGCGATATGTGGTCAGCGTATCACCTGTGGTTTTCTGGGCCGTGGCTAGGCTATCGGTACCGTCCTCTTCATGGAGTGAAAGCGTATCGATTGAATCGTCCATACCTTGGGGGATTAAACTTTCCCCGTCAGAGTCATGGTAGTAATAACTAACATATTGTTCGTCATTTCCTTCATAAAGAGGGCTCAGTAGCGCCCATTGGCCTTGGTGGCGGAAAATTCCCGAGAGACCTTTATGGGTCAGGCTGAAGCGACCAATACTTTGTGGGTTGTTAACTTGCACCGCATCGTATGACATAAACTCGGGGTAACGCGCTGCTAACTCGCTAGACATTATCGAAGAAGGGGTCAACCTAAAGTCGGCTAAGGTGCCATCTGGTAGAGGAATGGCCATGGTGAGTTCGATGTTTTTATCGCTAAACTGCTGCTGTAATGATGCGCCGTCCAAAGACTGAAAGTTGCCTTTTGATACTGCTACTTTAGCGTTGGTTTCAGTCGTGTTCGCTTTAGCTTGCGCTGAAGGGACCCACAAAGAGCTGGCAGATACGCTACTAACAAAGAGTGCACTGATTGCAGAGACGGATATGAATAAAATACGTTGGGAAAATTTACTAACAATATGTCTATTTACAGCTTGCATATAACAACCTTGAACTAATGACTGCCTACGGGGGTCGTCCCGATTAAGCTAAGCGGTCAGCTTAAAAAAAAGAACAGTCTAATCCTTGCTTGTTCTACTTCATTTGATACCGACACGACAAAAATGCCAAGCCTGAACAATTGCATGAGCTTTATTCTAGTGATAAATCGTGAAATTTGTATAACAAATATTGTGCTTTATTTGCTGAACGGAATATGAATTGGTAAATCGCGTATTTTACCTAAGCTGTAATCAGGTAGAATATTGGGATTCAAGCCCTGTCAATATTGTGAGCAATTGAAGGTATGCCAGCAAAAAAACGCGAAAAATCAGCTGATAAACTTACCTTGCGCAGCTTGTTGAAAACGGATTGCCCCCGGTGTTTGCGCATGCGCTATATTATTCTTTGGGGCATATTAATGGGCTTGATGTACTTTTGTTTTTGGGTTTAGTCATAGGAATAACATGCAAGATATAATACAAATTCGCGCCTCGGCTAAACGCAATGTGCTAACAACTAGCCTATTTGGTATCGCAGCGCTGCTGGTGGCTGCGGGGATTTTTGCTTGGTTGCCGGACGCGTTCTTTTTGGCCGGTGTATTTGTCACAAGTGCAGGAATTGTGGCGTTACTTATTGCTTGGTTTAAATTTCGTGAACCTATTTTTAGTCTTGAGTTATCCCATGAGTCTATATGCTATCAGCATCGTAAAGGGCAGTGGCATGTTAACTGGAGTAACATTCAACGTATCGATATTCCGCGAGCCCATCGCGACTTAGCGTTAGAAGACTTAAGCTTAGTGGGGATAAAACTAAAAGACTATCGTCCTTTTTTAACCACCACACCTATTAAATTAATGATCCACCTTTTAATGGAACAGCGTTCTTTGCTACTACTCGGAGACAAAGCCGACAGCGCCTCGGGGCTAAGCTTTAGTGCTAATTTAGTCGAAGATGATAAACACAAACTGCCCGATGGCACTGTGCTTATGGGGGCCCAAGCCATGCTGGCGAACCGGATGACAAAATTGCGCGAGCGTCTAGGTTACGATTTGTACATTAATGTGTCTGAGCTTGACCGCAGTGAACAAGAATTTGTGCAATTATTGCGGGAATGTCAGGAATTTGTCCTAAGCCAACAAAAATAAAACACACTTGGTATTTTATGTTTATTGGCTACTAACTGGTTAGTCGAGCATGGTGAGTTTAATCTCGTTTGCTTGGTGACGTAAAGCTTGTATGTCCTTGATGAGTTTATCTAACAAGGTGGGAACATGGCTATATTGCTGACGCTTTAACTGGCCTTCTAACTCAGAGCAACTGGCATGCAACGCAACTGCACCTGTATAGCAGCATATACCGTGTAACGCATGCACTAAGGGTTGCAATTCGTCGTGGTTTGGCTGTTGTTGCAGGCGAGACAATTTGCTTTCGAACTCCGGTAGTTGCTCGATGAACTGGGCAAATAAATCACGAGCAGCATCAGCGTTTTGATTTGCGCGTTTTAAGGCTAACGGCCAATTAAATATCTCTGCTTGTGGTTCATCATCTTCACCTTGGTGACACCAACGATTGATTAGGTCTACCAGATCGGATAAGTCCAATGGTTTGGGAAGATAGTCATCCATACCGCTATTGAGCAAACGCTGCTGTTCTTCTTTAAATGCATGCGCCGTCACCGCAATAATAGGCGTGCCGAAATTGTGTTTGGTCTTACGGATTAACTGAGTCGCTTGCAGGCCATCCATGTTTGGCATTTGCACATCCATTAAAATCAAATCGTATTCATTTTCGTGGCATAGCGCTACAGCGTCTTGGCCGCTAAACGCCAGCTTAAGCGTTAGGCGGGAAGATTTAAGCCATGTGCTTAATAAGCGCAGGTTCATTTCCATATCGTCTACTGCAAGCACAGTCACTGGGGGCAGGCTTTCCAGTCTTTGTTGCAGCTCATTCACCGGCGCTTGCGCTGGCTTGTGCATCACTTCTTTCAGTTTTCCAGGCGTTAGTGGTAAGCGTAGCTGTGGAGAAAACTGCTCAGTAAATTTGGAAAAACGACAGCAAGAATCTTCTCCAGAGCATAGTAAGAGTTTGCGTTTCGCTTCGATGTGTTCAGCACAGGCAAAGGCTTTCTCATTGGCAACGGGATGTTGTGGGTGGATACAGTAAATCAAATAGTCAAAAGGTTGCGTACATGTCTGCAAAAACGCAATTGAATCAGCACTGGTTACCTTTGCCCCTAAAGAACGCAAAAGCTTACTGGCAGTGAAGCGTGCATTGGGATAGGGCTCGTAAAGCAGAACGCTTTGATCCTGCCACTCACTGTTGGCTGAGATGCTGGGCTTGGTGTTAAGAATATTCATGCGTACGGTCACGTTAAATACACTGCCTTGGCCAGGTGAGCTTTGCAGAGAGAGTTGACCATGCATCAATTTCACCAACTCTTTGCAGATGACCAAGCCTAAGCCAGTACCTTGATATGAGCGATTAAGCGCGTCGTCTACCTGTGAAAAGGCGGTAAACAGCTTACGCTTGTCTTCACGACTGATACCAATACCCGTGTCTTCTATCTTAATGTTTAGCTCGAAAATACCGTGCTCTAATAATTTCCCTGATGCGGATAAACCAATATGACCTGTGTCGGTAAACTTGAGTGCGTTACCCAACAAGTTATTCAAAATCTGCCGTATTCGGTAACTGTCACCAATTAACTTAAGTGGCAGTGGCTCAATGTCGTACACAAATTCAAGGCCTTTTAAATGGGCAGATTTAGCCATGACACCGATCATTTCTTCAAGTAACTCATTAATCGAAAACGGGTGGCTGTTAATTTGTAATTTGCCAGCTTCAATTTTAGACACATCGAGTACATCGTTGACTATGGTCATTAAGTTGTCAGCGGCAGCATTGATAATATTAATCTGGTCGCGTTTATCGGCGGAAAAATCAGCTTGTTGTAGCTCTTTACTGAACCCTAAAATAGCGTTTAATGGTGTTCTAATCTCATGACTCATGTTGGCTAAAAACTGTGATTTAACATTACTTGCCGCCACCGCTTCTTTCCGAGCGATGTCTAGGCGCACATTTTGTTCTTCAACCAATTCAATGTTATTACGCAAATCATTCGTGGCCTGTTGTACTTCGAGCTGCAATTGATGGCGGCTCTTATCCATTAAGGCGAGCGAAAATAACGCCGACTCTAAGAACACGCCAAACTGGAAGCAATAGGTCGTAATAAAGTTTGAAGGCAACATATCCACCAAGCTAAACATGCCGATTAGCGCGCAGGTGGCTAAAATGCTCCAAGCGAATATAAAGTAGCGGGCCGCGTAAAACTGATTCGAATAACTCTCAAAGCCAGCGTAGGTGTAGCAACTAATGGCCAGCATACTGACCACATACACAGCAGCATTTTGCTAAATGGGTGGGAATAAATTAATCATAGAGCACAGCCCCATGACCGCTAAAAGGCCAATACTGACTTTTATAAAAGGTAAGGTTTTTGGTGCCGTATGCTTGGCTTCTAAAAATACAAGTGTGAAGACCCCAGAACCGATGCCAATCAACACGAATATAATGTCAGTATGCATATCAAACCAATGAGATAGCCCCTGGGGAAGGATCATATTAGCGTGACCACCCCAAACAAATTGCCAAACGAGTACAGTGCAAATATACCCTACATAGGCTAATAAACTGACCTCTCGTAGTGCGAAATACACCACTAAATTGTAGATAGCCAGTATGATCAACCCTCCATAAAACAACCCCCACAAAAGACTGTCGTAGAAGTTCTGCATTTCATGTGAGCTGCTTGACATGATACTAATGGGCGCCACTAAACTGCTGTGCTGACTTTGCAGACGAACAAACAATTCAACCGTCTGCGCGTAGGGTAACTCTGCTTTCATAACGGGTAAGCGATAGTGGGATTGCATTCCCAGTTTGCCTTGAAAGCTTGATGCGATAATTTGCCCGTCTTGCAGCAAATACATATCAACATTATCGAGTTGAGAAAATGCGACACTGACTACCCATTTATCTGTGGTAGTGACGTTGCTAAGGGTGGTGTAAAGCCATACCCCGTGCTCTGAAAACCCATAATTAGGGTTGCCGCCAGAATGCCAGACAAACTGAGATAATTGATCTCGCACCTGAGTAACACTTAGTTCCACACCGGACTCATGCATAATACTGATAGAGGAAGACAGACTGACTTCCTGATTTTTCGATATCAGCTGTACTAGACTTTCGGTTTGCTGGGCACTTGCTGAAAAGGGCATGACCAAGGCCATCAAGCAAATCAGCAAGGACTGCCAAATTCGAAAAGGGAGTTTTGCAAGGTAGTGCCTCAAGGTGTTTTCCACAACGCTAGATCTTCCTATTATAAAAACGGTAACTATTTTTCTTATTGGCGACAATCTTTGTAGTTAAGGCAGAACTCTTTATAATCGTTATGATCTTACCCTATCAGGAAATAATCTATGATACTTCGCCGATTGATTCTACTTTCTTTTGTCAGCTTTACTGGGTTAGCTGAGTCTTTACCGTTAGAAAAACTCACTTTACCTAAGGGATACAACATTGAAGTGTACGCCTCGGATGTAAAAAACGCCCGACAAATGGCATTGAGTGAAAACGGCATATTGTTTGTTGGCAGTCGTGGCGGTGGTGTCTTAACCGCTGTTGTGGACCAAGACCAAGACGGCAAGGTGGATGAGGTATTGCAAATTGCTAAAGATTTGACCATGCCATCAGGTATCACCATAAAAGACGGCGACTTATATGTAGCAGAGGTTAGCCGTATCTTAAAGTACGCTGATATTGAGAAAAACTTCCGTGAATTATCTGCTCCTGAAGTGGTTATCGACGGCCTACCAGATAAAAAACACCATGGCTGGAAATACATCGACTTCGGCCCAGATGATTGGTTGTACCTTCCTGTAGGCGCGCCCTGTAACATCTGTGAAACCAACAACGGCGAAAGCTTTGATAACCCAGAGTTTGCCTCGATTTTAAAATATAACCTTCAGACCAAAGAGCGTCAGTGGGTAGCAAAGGGCGTGCGCAATAGCGTCGGGTTTGATTGGCATCCGCAAACGCAACAAATGTGGTTCAGTGATAACGGCCGCGATATGATGGGTGACGATATTCCACCTTGTGAAATAAACAGGGTAGACGAAGTAGGTGCTCACTATGGTTATCCGTATTATCACGGAGGAACGATTGCTGATCCTGAGTTTGGCGCGAATAAAAAAGCCGAAGACTATGTGGCGCCCGCGTTGAATCTTGGAGCGCATGTTGCGCCGCTGGGTATTCATTTTTATCACGGCGATATGTTTCCAGCAGACGCACAAAACGACCTTTTCGTTGCTGAGCATGGTTCGTGGAATCGTACTAAAAAATCCGGTTATAAAGTGATGCGAGCAGTGTTAAAAGACAATGAGATTGTCGAATACAAACCTTTCATTGAAGGCTGGTTACAAGCAGACGAAACGTCTTGGGGGCGACCCGTCGCCATGCTAACCATGCCCGATGGTAGCTTGTTAGTATCTGATGATTTCGCGAATGTTATTTATAGGGTAACCTACCAGAAGTAATCTACTTTATACGTTTAAAGCGGGGTGAATAATGCGTATTTCACCCCCAACAACAATAATAACAGCGGCCGATATAGCACACTATGAGTCAAGAAATTATTATCAATAAAGATGGCATCGAACAGCTACCGATGCGTCAGTTCACCGAAGAGTCTTACCTTAATTATTCCATGTACGTCATCATGGACCGGGCATTGCCCCATATCGGCGACGGCTTAAAGCCTGTTCAGCGGCGAATTGTCTACGCCATGTCAGAACTGGGTTTGAGTAACAACGCAAAGTATAAAAAGTCTGCGCGTACTGTGGGTGACGTACTGGGTAAGTTTCACCCTCATGGCGACTCTGCCTGTTATGAAGCTATGGTGCTTATGGCTCAGCCGTTTTCTTATCGTTATCCGCTGGTTGACGGTCAAGGAAACTGGGGGGCGCCAGATGATCCGAAATCATTTGCTGCGATGCGATACACCGAATCTCGTTTGTCAAAATTCAGTGAAGTGCTATTGACTGAACTTGGTCAGGGAACGGTAGATTGGCAGCCTAATTTTGATGGCACACTTGATGAGCCCAAAATATTACCGGCACGTTTACCGCATATCTTGCTCAATGGTATTACCGGTATCGCCGTTGGTATGGCAACAGATATTCCGCCGCATAACGTGCGAGAAGTGGCCAATGCCTGTGCCCACTTACTGGACAACAGCAAGGCTGAGTTGCATGAGTTATTAGCGTTTGTACAAGGCCCTGATTACCCTACAGATGCAGAAATTATTACGCCGAAAAGCGATATTCGTAAAATGTACGAAACCGGGCGTGGCTCAATAAAAATGCGTGCTGTGTATTATGAAGAAGCAGGCGACATTATTATAACCGCGCTGCCACATCAGGCATCGGGCGGTAAAATATTAGAACAAATCGCTGCGCAAATGCAGGCCAAAAAGCTCCCTATGGTCAGCGATTTACGTGATGAATCAGATCACGAAAATCCCACGCGTTTATTAATTACGCCGCGCTCAAACCGTGTCGACGTTGAACAATTAATGCAGCATTTGTTTGCTACCACAGATCTAGAAAAGAACTATCGCGTTAACATCAACATGATTGGTTTAGATGGTCGCCCGCAAGTTAAAGACCTGCGCATGATCTTGTCTGAATGGTTAGTGTTTAGAAAAGACACAGTCGTTAGACGCCTACAGTTCCGCTTAGATAAAGTATTGGCGCGCTTACATATTTTAGAAGGCTTAATGATTGCCTTTTTGAATATTGACGAAGTGATTCGGATTATTCGCTACGAAGAGAAGCCCAAACAAGTTTTGATGGATACCTTTTCGCTGTCTGATATTCAAGCCGAAGCTATTCTCGAGTTAAAACTACGCCACTTAGCCAAACTCGAAGAAATGAAAATCAAAGGCGAGCAAGATGCACTCGCCAAAGAGCGTGATGAGCTACAATTGATATTAGGCTCTGATCGTCGCCTTAAGACTTTGATCAAGAAAGAGATTTTAGCAGCCGCTGAGCTATACGGTGATGACAGACGCTCACCCATCATTGAACGCTCCGAGTCAAAAGCCTTAACTGAAAAAGAATTGATACCCTCTGAACCGGTAACGGTCGTGTTGTCTGAAAAGGGCTGGGCACGCTGTGCAAAAGGCCATGATGTTGATGTGGTTGGCTTAAGTTATAAAGCAGGGGATAAATACCTTGCGAGCAGCAAAGGGCGTAGTAATCAGCAAGCGGTGTTTATGGATACATCTGGGCGAGCGTTCTCTTGTGATGCTCACGTTTTACCCTCAGCGCGAAGCCAAGGTGAGCCCATCACCGGGCGCTTCAGTATCGTCAGTGGCGAAACCGTTGAGCACGTTGTAATGGGGCAAGATGAACAGCAATACCTAATCGCTTCTGATGCTGGCTACGGTTTTGTTGGCAAGTTTGCCGACATGATCAGCAAGAACCGAGCGGGTAAGGCATATTTGTCTTTGCCTAAGTCGGCTAAAGTCATTTCACCACAGCCGGTGCACGATTTATCTTCAGACTGGTGTTTAGCCATTTCAAATGAAGGCCGAATGCTGATGTTTCCTTTACGTGACTTACCTAGTTTAGGTAAAGGTAAGGGCAATAAAATTATCAGTATTCCGTCTGCCAAATCGCAGGCTCGCGAAGAGTTCGTCAAGGTGTTAGCGGTTGTTCCTCAAGGTGCAAATGTAAAGGTACTGGCAGGAAAACGCGGCATGACGCTCACTGCAGATGACCTGACTCACTATCAAGGTGAAAGAGGACGACGTGGTAATAAACTACCGCGAGGTCTGCAACGAGTTGATGGAATCGAAGTGGAAGCAGGCGCTATGGCCACTGAAGCTGGCAGTGACGGTGAAGACCTACCAAACGAGCCATTGCTCTAATGTTTCCCTACCGGCGATAGGACTGTGCTATCGCCGGTACTTTTTAGACGACCGGCACTTTATAGGCTACCGGCACTTTATTAGCTACCGGCATTTTATTAGCAAAAGGAATTCTCATGAAATTGGCTTTATTTTCTTTGTTGTTCGTCATCTGCTCCCCCGTCGCACTCGCGACACAGGTTAACACCGCCTATGGTGTGCTATCCGGCGAGAAAAATGAGCACACTAACATTGTCACATTTAAGGGCGTTCCTTTTGCCGCGCCACCTGTAGGTGAGCTTCGTTGGCAACCTCCTCAGCCGGTAAAGGCATGGCAAGGTGTGCGTGAAGCGACAGCGTTTGCGCCAAGAGCAATGCAAAATCCCATATACAGTGATATGCAATTTCGCTCAAACGACACTAGCGAAGACAGCTTATATCTAAATATATGGACGCCAAACACAGCGGAAAAGGCGAAATTGCCCGTATTATTATACTTTCACGGCGGTGGTTTTATTGCAGGCAGCGCAGATGAAAAGCGTTACGACGGTACTTCAATGGCCCAAAACGATATTGTGGTGGTCACTGCCAATTATCGCCTTGGTGTATTTGGCTTTTTTGCACATAAGGGATTATCTACACAAACAGACTATCAAGGTTCGGGTAATTACGGCTTGATGGACCAACAAGCCGCTTTGAAATGGGTTGCTGAGAATATTCAGCAGTTTGGTGGTGATCCTAAGCGTATTACGATTGCTGGGGAGTCAGCGGGCTCTATTTCGGTTTCAGCCTTGATGGTAGCGCCTTCGGCTAAGTCTTATATTGCTGGTGCCATTGGTGAGAGCGGTTCAGTCATCGGCCCTCCGCTTGACCCTTTAAGCCTTGAAGATGCCGAACGATACGGTGATAAAGTCACCGCGGCTGCACTGAAAAACACCCCAGGGCAAAGCCTGTCTCTTCCTGAAGAACGTATGACGGCGCTTCGAGAGATGCCTGCGCAAACTCTGCTTGATAAAGTAACCAAGGGCGGCTTCATTTATTTTAAGCCTAATGTAGATGGTAGGTTCTTTCCCGAGTCACCCGCTACTTTGTATGCTAAAGGTCAACAGGCAAAGGTGCCCTTACTACTTGGTGATAATTCCCAAGAGGGTAACTATCAACAGATCATGATGGATGGTGAACCCACGGTTGAGCATTATGTGGATAAGATAAAGCGTCTTTACCCTGATTACACTAAAGAGGTACTTTCGCTGTATCCCGGACAAAACAGCGAGCAAGTAAAAGCCTCGGCCCAGGCTTTGGCCAGTGATCGCTTTATGGGGATTGCGACCTATAACTGGGCTTATCAACACGACAAAACGAGCTCAGCACCAAGCTACTATTATTTTTACGACCATGTGCGTCCTGCCATGGTGGGGGCGAAAAAAGTTCCGCCAGCCAATAAAGCTCGAGGCGCTGTGCATTCCGCTGAAATCGAATATGCGTTAGGGAATTTAGACGTTAACCCCTTGTATCATTGGCAGGAAGCAGATTATCAGGTGTCCAATATGATGCAGCAATATTTTGTCCAGTTTATTAAAACAGGTTCACCTAATAGCTCCCCTGAAAACACGCGTGATTTACCTATTTGGCCACAGTTTTCGCAGCACAAACGTATGGTTTTAAAGGCGGAACCTGAAGTTGAAGACATCCGATATCTGCAAGAGCGACATGCATTTCACCGTCGTTATTATCAAACTTGCGATAACATTGATAAAGCGCAAAGTGAAAAAGACGGTCTTGATAACATCATTGAAAAGAAAAGTGCTGAGCATTAACCAAGCTGATGAGCTTGATTTCCTTAATCCATGATGCGCTTTGTGATGATTCTGCTGTTGGGTACAAACAGCCATTACAAAGTAGCGCACAACCACGAGTTTAAATGTGAGCAACCAATTTAAAAAAGAATACATAGTGGTGGCACAAAACGCATCAGGGCGAAATATGAATGTTCCCCTGTACCGGTTTATTGGCGAGAAACCTGGCCCGAAAGTCTATATTCAAAGTTCTATACACGGCGCTGAAGTTCAAGGCAACGTGGTTATTTACCACCTTATTCAACGACTGAAACAAATGCCTATTTGCGGTGAAGTCATATTGGTACCGAATTGTAATCCTGTCGGCACCAATATTAAGGCGGGAGAATACACGCTGGGGCGCTTCGATCCGGTTAACGGCACTAACTGGAATCGAGGTTACTTTTATGACGAAAGCTTGATTCAAGCGTTTGCTCAAAGCGTGCAAGACGATGAATCTATCCCGCAAATCAAGCAGCGCTTTCGCCAGCAAATTAAGGATATTTTGGCTGAGAAATTAGAAGAGTCTTGGGGGATAGGGCTTGCCCAACGTCTAAACTTGAAGCTACAACAACTCGCCTTTGACGCAGATTTTGTGCTTGATTTACACAATGGGCCAGTGTCGACACGGCACATTTATGTGCCCGAATATGCGCAAAGCTCGGCAAGCCTATTTAATATTCCTCATGTTATTTTGATCCCTAACAAATTCGCAGGGGCTTTAGATGAAGCCACGTTTTGCCCGTGGTGGACATTGCAAACTCTGCTCAGTGATAAGCGCCACAAACCGATCGAGTTCGGCGTTGAGGCGTTCACACTGGAGATGGGCAGCCAGGAAGTTATTAGTTTTACTGACGGGGAATACGATGCCAATAGTATTTTGTCTTACCTCAATGCAAAAGGCTGTCTAGTAAAAAGTGATGTTTACCCGCAAACCATGCGCAGAGTTGCTACATACTTGAAAAACTATAAGGTGTTGTATACCCAACAGGGCGGCATGGTCGAGTATTTAGCTAAGCCAGGTGAATTGATAAAGCAAGGCCAGCCTTTAGCGAAATTACTTAATGTGGATGAACTCGATACCCCTAATGCAACGGAAATGATCCTGGCACAGTGCGACCTTATTCCTATCTTGCATTTCCCGTCGGCTTCTATTTTAAGTGGTACCCAGCTATACAAATGTTTTACCCACTACTTTGAATTATAGCGAGCGCTGTAGCGGGTATTTCAGGTTAGAACTCGGGTTTTCAGGTTAGAACTTAGGTAGCTTTTGAGAGCTTCTATGTTCATACACAAGTGCGCTTTCAACGTGATTTACTTCAGGTCTAGCGGTTAGTTGGTTGAACACGAAGTCGCGTAAATGGCTGGAATCAGATACCGTGACATGCAATAAAAAGTCAATGCTGCCGCCCATATGAAACACACTTAGCACCTCAGGTTGCGGCAGCAAATCAGCAACAAAATCATCCACTGCCAAACGGTTGTGATCAGATAATCGAATAGAAATCATCGCTTGAATATGACCGCCTAACGCATTCAAATCGACTTGTAGCGAGGCGCCCTGGATGATGTTGTCGGCTTGTAAGCGTTTGATGCGCTCCAAACATGATGAAGGCGCTAACCCAACCCGTTTGGCTATTTCTTTATTGGTAGTGCGGGCATCTTCGAATAAAGAGGCAATGATATCTAAATCAATACTGTCCAAAGCACGGCTGTTTTTTTTAGGCGTCATAATGTGACTCACTCACCATTGAAAGGGGCAATAGGCCAGGAAAGGGTACGGTTGCCAGCGAGAACCTACTAATTTTTTGTCTCCCAGCTGACTACACAGACAGCTGGGCAACGGGCGTACAATTAGTTCATTGCCAACATGATGCGCTTGCTGTTGCTGAGTAATTCAAGCTGTTCTTTGGCAACTAACTCGAATGCGCTGCGCTCTTTTTTGTCGATAGGCAAAGCTTTTGGCAAGGATACGGTTCTTGGGTTGCGGTGCACGCCATCAACTAAAAATTCATAGTGTAGATGCGGGCCAGAGGCTAACCCTGTAGAGCCAACGGTACCAATTATATCGCCTTGCTTGACCGTTTGACCGACTTTTACTTTGCGCTTAGTAAAGTGTAAATATTTGGTCACGTACTTTTCGCCATGCTGAATAAACACGTGGTTACCGTTGTATTTGTCATAAGATGAACGAATAACTTTACCGTCACCTGCCGCCATAACCGGAGTGCCGCGATTCGCTGCGTAATCAACGCCGCGGTGTGCTTTCCAACGTTTTTGTACTGGGTGAAAGCGACGTTTTGTAAAACTAGAACTGATGTATTTGAAACTCACTGGTGCGCGTAAAAAACTCTTGCGCATGCTTCGCCCTTCGGGGGTATAGTAATTCCCGTCAGAGTAACGGATCGCGGTGAAGGTGTTCCCACCGTTGGTGAATTCAGCAGAGACAATGTCGCCATATTCAACAAATTCGCCATCAATATATTTTTCTTCGAAAACCACGTTAAAATTATCACCTTGGCGTATTTCTAACGCAAAATCGATATCCCAACCAAAAATTGCCGCTAAGCTCATAATTTGGCTTTCTGATAAATGGGCTTTTACACCCGCATTCCAAAAACTACTGTTAATCTCGCCTTGGGCGTAATTTAAACGGGAATCAACGGTTTTCTTATCTACGCTGGATACAAGTTTTCCCGCTTCGTTTGGCTTGATAAGCAAAGTTTCAGTATTTGAATATGCGTATTCAAGCCCTGCAAATTCGCCATGCTCATCTAATTGCAATGACACTAGCTGGCCGGGGCGTATTTTAAGGAGCTTTTTGGCCAAATCACCAGCGCTACTGACATTGTATGTATCACGGGCTGATAAGCCGGCACGGGCGAATATTTTAGCTAAAGTGTCACCTCGTTTAACTTGAAAAGTCTTCCATTCAAGTTCGTCGCTTAGTTCACTTTGATTATCCGTAGACAAATGTTCTGTGCTGATAGGCAGCTCGTAACGTTTGCCTATCTCGAGGAGCGCGGCTTCGGTATTGCGCGATGCGCTGGCGCGATCCGATGGGAACAAGGCTAGAATAAGTACAATAGACGCGAGGGAAATAACCGCCCATTTATGTGCTTTAGGTAATTGTGAAAAGGCTTTTTGTACCACAGGAAAATTCAACTCATACAACTTTGAAGGGTGCAGAATATAATGATTAAGGTGTATTTTCTAGGGGGAGGTCGTTTTTTATACATTTTTAGTATTGTAAGAATGTAAGAATCCTTTGATTAATCCTTATACGGCCTTTCAATACCAAGCGCTGCAACGTAAAATGGCGGATTAAAATTTCTAGAGTTAACACATTAGTAAGGGTTTAAAATGGCAGATTGGCAAAGCGCATTTGCTGAGCTTCAGCGCGGTGCTGAAGAAATATTGTTAGAAGAAGAGCTGATTGCCAAGTTGAAAGAAGGCAAACCGTTAAAAATAAAAGCTGGCTTCGATCCTACCGCTCCAGACTTGCATCTTGGGCATACCGTACTTATCAATAAACTTCGGGCTTTTCAACAGCTTGGACATGAAGTTATTTTCCTAATCGGTGACTTCACCGGCATGATTGGCGATCCCACTGGTAAAAATGTCACCCGTAAGCCATTGACCCGTGAAGATGTATTGGCCAACGCCGAAACGTATAAAGAGCAAGTATTTAAAATACTAGACCCTAGTAAGACGACCATACGTTTTAACTCACAGTGGATGGAAGAGTTAGGCGCATCAGGCATGATCAAGCTAGCATCCAGCCAAACCGTTGCCCGTATGCTTGAGCGTGATGACTTTAAAAAACGTTACGCAAATGGCCAGCCTATTGCGATTCACGAATTTTTGTATCCGCTGGTACAAGGTTGGGATTCTGTCGCCCTTAAATCAGATGTTGAATTAGGGGGTACCGACCAACGTTTCAATTTATTGATGGGACGTGAACTGCAGAAAGGCCAGGGACAACGCCCGCAAACGGTATTGATGACACCTCTGCTTGAAGGGTTAGACGGTGTGCAAAAAATGTCTAAATCACTGGGTAACTATATTGGTATCACAGATTCACCGAGCGATATGTTTGGTAAAATCATGTCAATTTCTGATGATTTGATGTGGCGTTATTACGACTTGCTTAGCTTTAAAGCGATTGAAGAGATTGCTCAGTACAAAGAGCAAGTCGCGGCGGGAACGAACCCCAGAGACATCAAAATTGCGCTAGCGAAGGAAATTATTGCCCGTTTTCATGATGAGGCCGCTGCTGATGCTGCGCATCACGAATTTGTTCAGCGTTTCCAGAAAAATGCCATTCCAGATGAAATGCCAGAATTCACGTTTGAAGCAGGTGAAGAAGGCATGGCTGTGGCGAACTTGCTAAAAGAAGCGGGGTTAGTTGCATCAACCTCTGAAGCAATGCGCATGGTTAAACAAGGTGCTGTGAAAATGGACGGTGAAAAGGTTGCGGATCAAAAAACGACTTTTCGTTCCTTAGAGCAGGCTGTGTTCCAAGTGGGTAAGCGTAAGTTTGCTAGAGTAACACTAGGCTAAATACTGCAAAAGTGTGGCTTGTTCTGACTCAGAATAAGCCGCATTGTGTTAGGTTTTTTCCCGGGATGACTTGCGTTTCTTCCGATCTAAATTGAAGTGACTTAAGTGTAAGTCCAGCGCTTCTACTGAAATATTAATCTCTCTAACTGATAATCCCAGTGAATACAGCAACAAGACTAAACTGCCCGCAAAAATAGTGCTGCCCACTGTTTGATACTCTGCGTAAATCGCTAACATAGATAAGACACACAAGGAAAAGCTGAAGGCGCCAAACTCTTGCATGCGTTTTATCAATTGAATACGTGTGCGTAAGTTATTAATTTGGGCGTGTGTGTTCTCTTGATCCTGCGTAGGGTCAAGGTTTCGAATGGTACTGGCTAAGGTTAAGAAACGGTTGGTGTAGGCCAATAATAATAAAGAGATTGCTGGAAAGAGCATTGCTGGGGTAGTTAGGGTAATCGTCATATTGAAACAGTATTCTTGCCATGTGAATAATCAGGCATTATGCCACAAGTTAGCATTTCGGCTAACAGAGGTTATCCTACTAATCTGACGTTTTTCTTGCTGCGCTTAGCAAGCTCTTTGCTAAGTTGCTCCATGGCTAAGGGCACACTCGAAAATATGCGTTCGCTTATTGGCAACGTGATACCTGCTTTATGGCGAATGGACTTGAGCTGTGAAATACCCACCGCCGACATCAAACAATAAGCATCAGCGACACAATTGTTTTGCAGGCTCTTACTGTATGCTTGAAATAAATGGGCCTCAGCTTGAGGAGTGGCGGCTTCGTGCAATAGCGCATTGCCAAGGTAAGCCCATGGTTCGCCTTGAAAACTATGAATTATGTTAGTCAGAGTTGCAACATATCGCTGGGCAATTAAATCACAACATGCACCATTTAACGTGCAAATGACTATGTTGCCAGAAACGTCAAAGGAATAACTGCCAGAAGCGGTAGAGAATGAAAATTTGGGGGCCATATACAACTCAGATTATGTCAGCTCAAGATGCTTATTCAAGATACTTATTAGTCAGTGCGGTTTGCTGTAAACACGCTATACGCGCTGAATGTACCAATTATGTAGAGCAAATAATATACCACGTTGGAGTACATAGTTATACGTAGATGTGAAGATTTATACTCTTGTGACGTGTAATACCAATCCGCATTAATAAGTGACCGCCTCAGAATGCGTCCAGCGGTTTTTGATTAAGGCGTCGCTATGTAGTAATGGTTGTTCCCTTTCAAATAGTGAGAACGCAGAGCAAAAGCCGCT